>JAABUQ010004507.1_pt1 | contig 23645 bp, 27 predicted proteins | sample 5560001 | NCBI WGS metagenome assembly JAABUQ01 (sample SAMN10711888, study PRJNA513371) | rock metagenome | isolation source: Antarctica rocks | place: Antarctica: Victoria Land, Finger Mt nord | collected 2015-12-18 | reverse complement strand
CCGACGAGAATGTCCCATTTGCCGCTGCTGTCTTGCTTGGCGCCGGTAAGATTGATGGTGACAGGCGAAGCCGAAGCGCTGTAGCTGACGCTTGCGTCGCCTGTCTGGGCTGGACCCGGAGTGCTGGACGCGCTGGGCGTGTCCTGCACCGTGAAGCTTGCACCGGGGTTGGAGCGCCCCGTGTACTGCGTCCCCACGATTGTCCCACCCGATGACGAACTCTGCCCCGCGCCGCTGAAGCCGGTGGAGCAGCTTCCCGTGACGCCTCCTCCTGCTAGAGCATAGACCGTGCAGTTCTCAATGACGATGGCACTCTGCGGCGGAGGTTGGTTGGGATCAGACCAGGTGAACGTCGCCGTGATTGCCCCCGAACCGCTGGCGGTGCTGCCGGCATCATAAGTGACACCCCCTCCGCCATAGGTGCCGTTGTTGAAATTATATGGCAGGGTGTAGGGAAAGTTGGGCGGGGTCATGTTATGCACTTGACCGACGCCTTGTCCGCCGCTGTAGCCCCCGGAGGCTGGGTTCTGGATGGTGTAGCCCTGCGCCTGGGCATGGAGAGCAGGCAGTAGGAACAGGGCAGCGAGGAGGGATGCCTTTACTTAGTAAAGGCGTTCTGAGTGAAGGCGTCTGCGAGTGGGCGACGACGGGAAGGGATGCGATAAACGATGCGATGCAGGCATGAGCGTAAACCTCCGGGTGTTGTGGGTGCGGCGGCTGGGCGGGTTGCTTACAGTGCTGTTCTACAATGCTGTCTTACAGCACTATCTTATCACAGTTGCTTGGTTCTGTCAAGCCTTTTTTTCACGTCGTGCGTAGTTCCCCCACTTGCGTGACTTGCCCGCTCAAACAGGAAATGAACGTTGCGGAGAACTCGCCCATGCGTCGGGGAGTTCTCTCGCCCCCGGTGTTGCGGCGGCTTTACACCGGCATCCCTACGGCAAATCAACGACGGAACAAAACCGTCCGTCGTTGGTACAGGCTTGCAATCCCGTAGAAACGCTGATGATCATGGCTCGCAATGCCCATCATGGGGCATCGGCGAGGCAGCGGGCGGCGAAGGCGCGCAGGTGGCTGTTGACTTCGTCATGGCACTCCAACAGGTTGAGGTGGCCGCAGTTGGGGATTAATACCAGCTCGCCGTGCGGCAGGCGGCCCAGCATCGCGCGCTGCACTTCGGGGGGCATGTTGGGGTCGCGTTCGCCGGTGAGGAGCAGCACGGGGAGGTTAAGCAGGGGCAGCAGGGGACGGGTGTCCATGCCGAAACAGGCCAGTGCGCCCCTGCCCGCCGCGCGCATGGAAAAGTGGGCGCAGTGAAAGGCGACCATGTCGTCCTGGCCGCGCGTTTCATGGGAAACGCGCAGGCCGTACATCAGGGCGAGATGCACGGCTCCCAGCTGCCAGATCACGTGCGCGTAGGCTTGAAACGGGGCAGGCCAACGACCCATCAGCCGCACCAATGGCTCCCAAAACACACGCTGCATGGGACGCAGCCACCCACGCCCGCGCATAGACAGCAGCAGGGGTAGGTCGGTGCCGCCAAGCAGGGCGAGGCCGCGCACGTGGGGCATCAGGGCGGGGTGGCGCTGGGCGAACAGGGGAAGAATCATGGCCCCCACCGAGTGCCCGGCGAGAACACACCCGCGTGGATGCCTGCCCGCGCCCGTGGCAAGAAAGACGGCGGCGAGGTCATCGGCAGTGGCTTCCAGGGAGTAGTCACGATTGGCGGGGGCGGTGGAGCGATCCGTGCCGCGCATATCCCAGACAATGATGCGATAGTCGGAGGACAAGCCGACTTTTTGATAAAACCACGTGTCGTGGGTGAGTGACCAGCCGTGCGAGAGCAGCAGGGCGGGGGCATCGTCGGGGCCGAATTGCTCCCATTCCAGGCGGACGCCGCCCGTGCCGAGGGCGTGGCCTGTGCGCGTGGGGGTCAGCGGGTGCGGGTCGGCAGCAGTTTGGGGGCGCAGAAGTCGTATCCACCAGCGCCCGGCGAGAGAAAGTATCAGCAGGGCCAGCCCAGCGAAGGAGCGCGCGTCCCAACGGCACTGAGCGAAGGCGCGGCTCAGCTGCCACAAGCCTGTTAAGAGCACGACAACCGGGGGCAGGGAGTAGGCAAAGGCGAGAAGGGCGAGCCACATGGGTGAGAGTTTATCCGGTGGGGGGCGGGGCTTCGCCGTGTTCGGCGGCGCTTGGTGAAGTCTGAGACAAGCCGCATGATGGCAATGGCGAACAATGACGGCGAAGGCGAACACGCCGTCGCTGAATGCCCCAATGCGCTCCTTGCCCAGCCCGTCCCGGTCCCGGTGGTTCGGCTCGGCCCTCGCGCCTGTGTGTCTGTCATAGGCCGGTCACCGTGCCCCCGCGTCCCGCAGGGCGGCCTCCAGTTCGCCGCTGCTCCAGTCGCCATCAAAGCGGACGCCGTTGATATAAAACGTCGGCGTGCCCTGGACGCCGCTGCGCTCGCCGCTCTTCAGGTCTTCTCCCACACGGGCTGCAAACGTGCCATCGGCCAAAGCCCGCGTGACGGCAGCGGGGTCGGCCCCGGCCTGCTGCGCGTACTGGGCAAGCTGAGGGTCGTGCAGGGCGTGCTGGTGCGCGTACAGCGTGTCGTGCATAGGCCAAAACATGCCCTGCGCGCCGGCAGCCTCTGCCGCTTCCGCCGCATGCTCGGCGCAGGGGTGAATGTCGTTCAAGGGGAAGCTGCGGTAGACAAAGCGCAGCCGAGCGCCGAACTCCCGCTGCAATTGCTTCACCATGGGGTAGGCGTCCCCGCAGTCGGGGCACTGGAAGTCGCCGTATTCTGTCAGGGTAATGGGGGCATGGTCGGGGCCTTGCGCGTGGTCATGCGCGTCGGGCGGCGGGTTAAGGGTTGTCATGGGGGTTTCTCCAAAGCAGAGTGCGGACGGTGCGAGTGCCAAGAGCGACCAGGGCGGCAGGCGCATGCCTGCGCCCACCGTGGCTGCTTGTGGAAGCATACCCGTGCGGCGTTATGCTAAACCCTGTCCGTCGCTGTTGGGACTGCCGAAGAAGGCCGCATATGTGCGTGTGTCTGGGCTGGCATCCCAGGCAATCTCGCGCTCAATGGCTTGGGGCAGCGGGGTAAGAGCCGCCAAGGAGTCAACAACAGAACTGCGGCAGAAAGCGCAGAGGCCGTTTTCGTACACGCCCAGCAAGGCAGGAACGGCTTGGGGCGAAGGATGCGTCTTGACATAGTCAAGAATGCTCATGCCTGCGTGGTGAAACTCGTCGGCGGACAAAGGCCGCTGGGTCAGCGCGGCCATGAGCGCATAGTCTTCCTCGGCGGGGTTCATTTGGAGCATATCTACCAAGTACCGGACATTGCCCGTGTCCATTTGTGCGAGAGCAAAGGCGCGCACATCGGGATGCGTAACATGAGCCAGGGCGGCCCGTGCGGCAAAGGCCGTGTCCTGGTCGCCGCTTTGGGCCAATGCCAGCAGGCGATGCGGGGGCAAGGGAAACACAGCCCACCCGAAAAAGTACAGCAGGTGGAGGACACGAGCAGGGTCAGTCTCGGCATCCAGTTCGCCAGCCACCCGTGAAAGTAAGGCATCGTCCGCAAATCGTCCTGCACGACGCAGCAGATATTGGCCTGACCGACCGAGCGGCTTGTCCACGATGCCACGGACAGTCTCATAATCAGGAACGGGAAACTGAGGACGTTTGGGTTGGTTCGCCTTGTCAAGCCTGCGCCGCTCCCGCACCTGAGCAAGATAGACGGATAAGTCGGCACCTTCGTTTACGTTCTCGTCCATAGTGGCGGCCAGGGCTGCAGTGACGGCGTCTGCGCCAAAGCGTTCTTCCACCGTGTCAAGAAGCACATCTTCCTCCCACTGGTCGTCTTCCGGCAGGGGGTGCTTAATCCATTGGCGGGCGACAAAGACGTACCCTGCCAGGCCATCCAAGTCCACCAACACATCCGCACCCGTCGTGTCAAGCTCAGGGGCATCTTCGGCAAAGTTGTCGTACATCATCATGCGGGCGAGGGTGTTGCCGTCCTGCGCCAGAAAGCCCATCAGATTAAACAGTTGAATGGGCATCTCCACATCCTCGCCTGTCGCAAAGGCGTGATAAAGACGCGGCAGGTACCAATCACGATCCCCGCCCTGCGTAATCAGGTCAAAGTTGTACCGGGCGCGACTGGGGTCGGTTTGGACATCATAGCCGACAAAGTGGGTGCAGGCGTGCAGAATTGTGTCGCGATAGGGAATGGCATCATGGGTCTGCAAATGCAAAATTGCGCGTCCCAGGCCGCGTGCCAGCATGTCGGAAAAGTCCACGGGTGATTACCCTTTCCCAGTCGGGTGCGCTACTTGGCATGGAGCACCGCGCCGAAGATAACAATGAGCATCAAGTCAAAGACGAGGCCGTGCCACAAGATGGGCAGCACGAGCGAACGAGTGCGGCGATACATCCAGGCCAGAAACATGCCCGCCGCCACAATCGCCAGGACGGTCACTTCGGCCCAGCCAGGGCGCAGCAAGAGGCGCAGCACGAGGTAGTGCCATCCGGCAAAGGTCAGCGTTGTCCAGGCCACGCCCACAAGCCACGCGGTCTCATCCATGCCGCGCAGTTCGTTCAAGACAACGCCGCGCCAGAACATCTCTTCCAAGATGGCATTGACGGGGACAAAGTAAAAGCCCAGCGGCCACAGCCAGCGGGCCTGAAAGCCGCGCAGGGTCACCACATGCAGGACATCCTGCGGGCTGAGGAAGCTGGCCCCAATGCGCGCATACACCACCAAAGCCAGGGGCATGGCAACCAGAATGGTGATGCCCAGCACGACCCATTGGGGCCATGTGGGAGCTTTGATGGCACGCAGCCAAAGCCGCCGGCCCCACACGGCGGCAGGCAGCAGGCAGACGCCGTGGTACAGGGCGAAGGTCCAGACCAGGCTGTCCAGACGGTACATGCCCAGCCAGACGGCAGGCCAGGGCAGCAGGGTCAATAAAACGACAATAGCAAGGCGTCTTCGTGTTTGAGCGGGGCTGAGTGTGGTGGGCATAGCTTAGGGAAAGGGTAGCATGCCGGGCGTTCAGGTGTCAAGCGGGCGAGACAGACGCGCGGCGTCTTGACAACATTCCGCGTGCTGGGCTACACTGATTGGACTGAGGGGCGGGCAGCGAGGCAAGGAGAACCGAACGCGATGGGCATCATGGACGGCAAGCAAGGCATTATCTACGGCGTGCGCAATGAGCGTTCCCTGGCGTGGGGCTGCGCGCAAAGCCTGGCCCGCGAAGGCGCGCGCCTGACCCTGACGTTTCTGGGCGAGCGCGAAGAAAAGGACGTGCGCAAGATCGGGCCGACCCTGCCTAATGGGGAAAACATCATCATTCAGCCGTGCGACCTGACCAAAGACGACGAAATCGCCGCCCTGCACCAGGCGGTGCAAAGCGAGATGGGGCGCGTGGACTTTGTGCTGCACGCAGTCGCCTTTGCGCACCGGGACGAGCTGAGCGGCCGCTTTGCGGACACATCGCGGCTGGGCTTTGCGCAGGCCCTGGATGTGTCGGCGTACACCCTGACCGCCGCCGCGAAGGCTGCCGAGCCGTTGATGACGGACGGCGGCAGCGTCATCACCCTGTCGTATTTGGGGGCCGAGCGCGTCGTGCCCAATTACAACGTGATGGGGGTCGCCAAGGCCGCACTGGAAGCGTCGGTACGCTATTTAGCGAATGACCTAGGCCCATCTGGCATCCGGGTCAACGCGATTAGCGCCGGGCCGACCATGACCCTGTCGGCGCGGGGCATTGCGGGCTTTAGCGAGATGTTCAAGGAATCGGTGGGCCGCGCGCCCCTGCGCCGCAACACGACCATTGGGGAAGTCGGCGACACCTGCGCGTTTCTGGCCTCAGACTGGGCGCGCGGCATTACGGGCGAAGTAATTTACGTAGACAACGGCCTGCATATCTTAGGCTGAGGATTAAGCAAGACACGCAATGCTGCACTGGGAAGCGCTCGGCGACTACGAAGACATGGGCGGCGCGCTTGCCCTGCGCCATTACCTAGAAGACATATTGGCCCGCGTGCCGCGCGAGCACCTGCGCCAGCTGGGCAGCGTTCAGGTGACCGACATTGACCCGCGCGGCATGGCCCTGGGCGTTTACCGTCAGGGGCCGGGTGGCATCTGGATTGAATTGTATCTGGAACCTCATGTCCGCGATGCGCGCTATGCCCCGCCCCCTGCCCGCCTGTGGGCCTTGCGCCTGTCACTCGCCCACACCTTGTTCCATGAAGTGGGCCACCACCAGACCCTGCATCTCAACCGCCGGGCCGAACCGACACGCAAAAAGCGGCAGGTGACGCAGACACTGGAAAAGTGGGCCGAGCAATATGTCTCGCGCCGCCTGCAAAAACTCCTTGACGACTGGCTTGCGCCCGGCTGCCTCGCGTCCGCCCCCGACGAGCGGACAGCCCTCCTTCTCGCCTTGAACTTCTACCAGCGCATAGGCCGCATTCAGCTCGCCTCCTTGCCGGGAACAAACCCAACAGTCCCATCGTCCTCATTGTAGAACACGGCTTGGTTGGACAAGGCAAGGAGAACGACCCATGGAACGCAAACTTAAATCTTTCACGCTCGGCGTCGGCGGCGCGCTGCTGATGTTTGGCACGACATTGCTGGCCCCACTTGCGGCGCATGCCGGGGCCGATGGGCGCAAGAACACCGCAATCGCCCTGGGCGCGGCAGCGGCTTATGAGCTTCTGCTCAAGCATCAAACCGGGGCGGGCTTGGTGCTGGGCGCGGGCGCGGCCTATGCGGGCAAACGCTACGAAGACGCGCGCCGCTCGGAGCGGGACAACAAAAACCGCAACTATTACCGCAACGGCTACCCGTATGGCTCCTATCCCAACGGCTACAGCAACAACAGCAATTCCTACCCCAACGGCTACTACAACAACAACGGCGGCTATCACAACAACAACAACGGATACGATCATGGCTACAACAACAATGGCTATGACAATAACAACTGCGATAATCAGGATTATCAGCAGCAGGGCCGCCGCCATGGTGACGACAACAACAACCATCATCAGGGCAATGGGAACGGCAACAGGCGCGATGGGAACGGGTATGACTCGTCGCGTGGACAGCGGGACACGCGCCAGCACGACAATGATGACAACTAACTAACACCACAGCAAACCCCCTGGGCCAATCGCCCAGGGGGTTTTTGTTTGTCTCTTCGCTCTTCTTGTCACTGCTGAAGGTTGGCGGCACGCTCCAATTGGCGGGCCTGCCGAAGCTGCTGGGGCAGCGGAGCCAGGGCGGGGTTGGAGATAATCAGCTCCCATTCATCCAGGTCATAGCTGAAGGCGTACTGGGCCTGGTAATCCGGTGTCTTGGGCGGCACACTGAGCGCCCGCTCCCTGGGGTTGAGAGCGACAAAGTTCACCTGCGTCTCGTCAAACTCCGTTTGCTGCTTTTGGCCGCGCCGCCGGGCGTAGCCGGGGTCCAGGCGAGACACATGCCCCCACTCCTGCATGGCCTCTTCGGGACGGTTGGCGAAGTAGCACGCCAGCCCGCGGTTGGAGTGCAGCATGACATTGCTGGGCAGGATCGCCAGGGCGCGATCAAACATTTCAATCGCGAGCTTGTGCTTTTCCAGGGCCTCTTTGAGGCGCGGGTCGTCGTTCTTCTTGGCGGTGGCTTTCAGGGCCATGCCCTGCTTGGCGTAGGCCAGGCCCAGGTTGGAATAGTCATCCATGCGGTTTTGCCGAACAGTGATGACGTGCCGGAACTCGGCCACGGCCCGATCCATTTTCCCCGCTTTGTAGTAGGCAACCCCCAGGTTGCAATAGCAGTCGGCATTGCCCGGCTCTTCTTTGGCATTGCGCTCCCACGACTCAATTGCAGATGGCATATCGCCAAGCAGGGCATACGCGCTGCCTAGTTGATAATACACCGGGGTCAGGTCAGGGGCAATCTGCAGGGCGCGTCGGAAACGGCGCAGGGCTTCCTGCGGGTTTGCCATTTCGGCTTCGCACAGCCCGTAGTTGTTGTGCCCGATGGCAAGGTTGTCGTTCTGGTCTAAAGCAATGGCAAGCTCGGCTGTGCTCGCGCTGGTCTGGCCCTGACGCAGGTACAGCCAGCCCAGATGCAGGTTGATCTCATAGTCCTGCGGGGCGAGACGCGCGGCTTCGTGAAACGTTGATTCGGCAATGGCATCGTTGCCGGTCAGCACCAGCGCAATTGCCAAATCGGTGAGGATCATCACTTCCTGCGGCCGTATCTGCCGGGCGGTCTGGAACGACTGCACCGCTTGGGCGTCCTGCCCCTGGTTTAATTTGATGACACCCAGCAGGGTCAATGCCTGCCAGGAGCGCGGGGCGAGCTGCAGGGCACGCATGATATACCGCTCGGCAAAGTCGTTGATCCCCTCGTCCCCGTAGCTTTTGGCCTGGTTGTACAGCGGCTCCACGAGATGGGTGTCCAGGCTGATCGCTTCTTTGAACTCGCGGATGCCTTCGTTGATCGCCAGCATCCGAGACAGGGCAAAGCCATAATTGCTGCGCACCAGCGCGCTCAGCGGGTCAATATGAGCCGCGCGCTGCAAACGCTCCACCGCGTCGTCAAAGCTCCCCATTTCCGCCAGCAGGACGGCCTGGTTTGTCAATGCCCGCCCGTGGCTCGGCTCCTGCGCCAGCGCATTGCCAAACTGCGACGCCGCGCTTGCCAGGTCCCCGGACAGGGCATGGGCGACGCCCAGATTGTTCAGCGCCTCGGCCTGGGCAGCCCCATCGCTTCCCGCCAGGCGCAGGGCCGCCCCGAACGCCGCCTGCGCTTCGGGGTATTGCTGCTGAAGGCAGAAAATCATGCCCAGACGGTTTGGCGGCGTGGGCGATTGCGGCTCCAGTTCGGACGCCTGCCGGGCCTCGCGCACCGCCTGTTCCAGCACGTCGCTGTTGGTGCCATTGAACAAACGGCACAGGGCGTGAGCCATGTTGGCATGCGGCGCGGCGAGGGGGGACGACGGCGGCTGGGACGCACTGCCCTGGGCGGCGCGGGGAAACATATCCAGCGCCTGCGCCAGATGCCCGCGCCGTGCCAGAGCCACTCCCGCATTGTTGGTGAACTCCGGCCCGGATACGCCTGCTTTCTGCGCGAACTGATATTCCTGAACGCCGCGCTCAATCTGGTCTTGCAGCAAATCCGCCGTGCCCATGTCCAGACGCATCTGCCCCGTCACCGTGCCGTCCTGCACGGCTTTTTGGGTGGCTTCTTCTAATTTTTCCAGCACTGCCTTGATGCGCCCCTGCAAGGCGGCAGCCTGACTACGCGCGCGGTTGCCCGCAAACAGGGCGCGGGCCGCCCCCGCAATGCCCCCGCCCCCCCCGGCACGCTCTTTGGGGGCAGGCCGGGCGCGTTTGATTTCGCGCAAAATCGCCCCGCAATTGTTGCAAACAATCGTGCCGGGCAGGTTTCGTGTTCCGCAGTAAGGACATTCCATAACAGTTTAGAGGAGTGGGAGAATAAGTTGAGAAGGATGGGAGAAAGTGTCTATGCTTCGGCGGGCAACATACTACTCTTTGGCGGTCGCGGCGGACGAGTTGGCATACGCGCCCTGGTTGGCAAGCGAGTCGGCGCGCGCATTGCCCGCCCGCAGAACATGCGTCATCTGCACGCCGCCGGGGAAATGCGCGTACAAGGCTTTGGCTTCCCGCTGCAAGGCCTGCAAATGGGGGGCATTGATCTTGTAGCGCCCTTCCATCTGACGCGCCAGCAACTGGCTGTCCGTCTGCACCATCACGCGCTGCGCCCCGCGCGCCTGCGCCTCAATCAAACCCCGAATGAGGGCTTTGTATTCGGCCACATTGTTGGTGGTGATCCCAATCGGGTCGCCGATCTCCACGACGGTTTCCCCGTCAGGCGTCGTCAGCACCACCCCGATCCCCGCCGCGCCCGGATTGCCTTTGGACGCGCCGTCAATAAAAAGCATCAATTCCATCATCGGGTGTTCTTATTATACAGTCGGCGTCGTTTTTCCTGCCTGCCCGCTCAAACAGCGCGTCGCCAGGGCGTAGTCCCGGCGTTTCTTCGGCGCTGCAGCGGCGTACCGACGACGGAACAAACTCGTCCGTCGTCGGTACGCCGTGGATCAGGCGTGGAAACGCCGAAAAGACGCCTTTGCGACTGCCGCCCTAGCGGGCTGCCGGGGCCGCAGCATCCGTGGGAGTGTGGCTTCAGGCTTTTTTGCGGCGACCATAGGTGCGGTACACAAAGGCCAAGACCTGCGCGACCGCTTCAAACAGATCGGGGGGGATCAAGTGGCCGATCTCCACCGTGCGGTGCAGTTCGCGGGCTAATGGCTTGTTTTCCACAAGGGGGACGTTGTGTTCGCGCGCGATCTCACGGATGCGGGCGGCGACTTCATCCGCGCCTTTGGCGACCACTTTGGGGGCGGGCGTCCCGGCTTCGTATTGCAGGGCGACCGCGAAGTGGGTGGGGTTGGTGATGATGACATCGGCTTTGGGCACGTCCTGCATCATGCGTTTGCGGGACATCTCGCGCTGCAAACGCCGGATGCGCCCCTTGACTTCCGGGCTGCCTTCGGACTGCTTCTGCTCCTGCTTGACCTCGGAAAAGCTCATCTTGATGCTTTTCTCAAAGGTGTACTTTTGATAGATGTAATCGGCCACCGCGAGGATAAGCAGGGTCATGCTGACGCGCAAACCCAGTGCCCACAGAATATTTCCGGCAATGGACAGGGACGTGATGAGCGGCTTGCCCATCAGGCTCAGCAGCGAGCCGTTGTCTATCTGCGCACGGACGGTGGTCCAGCAGATGCCGCCGACAATCGCCATCTTCGCCAGGCCTTTGATTAACTCCACCACGCCGTGCATGGACAGCAGGCGCTTGGCCCCGGCCAGCGGGTTGACGCGCTCCCATTTGGGGACAAGCGCTTCGGGCGACACTTGCAGGCCCACCTGCCCGATGTTGACGATCAGCCCCAGGGCCAGCGCGAGCAGCATGACCGGCAGCAGCAGGCGCGCGGCCCAATACAGGCCGTCTATTTGCAGCCGCTGCGCATTGCCGAAGTTGAAGTCGGTGGCGTGCGGATTGAACACAAAAATGGTCTGCATGCTGCGCACCAGCGATTGACCGGCGATGCCCGGCAGTGTCGCATGCAGCACCAGGGTGAGGGCGAGCAGGGTCACCGCTCCGCTGAACTCCGGGGAGCGGGCCACCTGCCCCTGCTTGCGGGCCTCGTGGCGGCGTTTGCCCGTGGCGGGCAGGTTCTTTTCTTCTCCTGAGTCGGCCATCAGCGGCGAATGCCTTTCAGGAGAGAGTAAATGTTATCCGGGGAGTGGGCGGCGAGATTGCCGATGACAATCGTCAGCAGCGGCAGGGCGGCGGCGACGACAATTAATCCCACCAATATCTTGACGGGCATGGACACGTAAAACACCTGCATCTGCGGCACGGCCCGGTTGAGAAACGCAAAGGCGATGTCGGTAATCAGCAGCACCGCGGCGCCCGGCGCGGCGATTTGCAGGCCCGCGACCATCATGGCATAGGTCATATCGGTGAACGTGCCCAGGGCCGCGCCGCCCAGGGCCAGGTGCCCGACAGGCAGCTTCTCAAACGAGCGGGCCAGCGAGGCGAGCATCAGCCAGTGGCCGTTCGCCAGCAGATAAATCACCAGGGCGAACCGATATTGGAAATTGGCAATCGGAGAAATGGTCTCGTTGAACTGCGGGTTGAACGTGGATGCCTGCGTAAAGCCCATCTGATAATCAATCACGTCCCCGCCGATGCGCACGGCGACAAACAGCAGGCTGACCACCAGCCCCATCAGCAGGCCAATGACGGTCTGGCCGAGCAGCTTGCCCACCATCACGCCCACCGACTGCGGCACCATCGCGCCGTCCAGGGCAGGGCGAACGATGGGCAGCAGCACCAGGGATAAAATCCCCGCCAGCCCAATCTTCACCTGGGACGGTATCTCGCGGCTGCCAAAGACCGGCGCGGACACAAACAAGGCGGACACGCGGGCAAACACCTGCATGAACGCCCAGATTTGTTCCGTGGAGAACGCGGCGAGGTCAAACATGGAGATTAGCCAGCCGCTGATAGGACTTGTGCCGGGGGTGTAAAACCCCCGGCAGGGATGAAGCCACGTCCTTCGGACGGAAGAAAGAGCACGCGGCGATATGTCTTACGCCCATGAGGGCATGGCTTCGTCCTATGCCGGGGGTTGTTTGCCCCCGGCAGGCGGCTCTTTTCAAGGAGGCATGCTCCCATTGCGTGACATCAGTGAGTAACATAGGGAAAACTAGTGAATGACATGGGGCAGGGACGTGAACAGGTCGGACGTGAACCCGACCAGGGTGTGCAGCATCCACGGGCCAAGCACAATCAGGGCTACCGACAGCATCAAAATCTTGGGCACAAACGTCAATGTTTGCTCCTGAATGCTGGTGACGGCTTGAAAGAGGCTGATGATGACCCCAATGACCAAAGATAAAGTCATAATGGGCAAAGTCAATTGCAGCGAGACCAGAATGGCATGGCGGGCGAGAGCGAGGGCATCGGTTTCCTGCATGAGTGTTCTCCGCAGTGCTTATTCCATGTTTAGGCTGGGAAATCAAGCAGGTGGGAGAACTGCGCGGAGCAAAACAAAAGTCTTGACAGTCCCATCGTTCCGTGATAGAATGAGGCAGTTCTCAACAACGCTGCGACTGCTCACTGTCGAAGGGAGGCTCCTATGTGTCAGGGATAGCCCTCCTCTCACAGGAAAGGCTGCTATTCCAGCAAGGTGCCAGCGGGTTGGCAGATGAAGAGAGTCCGAGAAGGTGACAGGACTCGTGCAGTGGGTCAGCAGAAAGAGTCTGCTAACGACATCCGCCCTTCCAGCGAGTGGAAGGGCGGATGTTTCTTAGCCTCTCCAACTACACAGCATCTCAGTATCAATAGTTTGTCGGCAACACCGATGCATTTGACTAAAGCGAACGTTTGTTCTATACTGGAATAATGGTTGCAATTGCCATGCGCATGGCATTTCATCAAGGGATATTGCTTGACAGCGTTCCCAACGCACCTTGACAACTTAATCTTCCGAGTAGGTAGCCACCTGTGGGCGTTCTCCGCTTTGTTCTGGACAGCCTGTGCCGGTGGAGCGGGCGGTGAAGCCATCGTATCCAGGCTTGTTGACTTCCTTATGACGCACACGCTATAATCAAGACATGGCACGGCGTATTAAGTTCTATCTCACGGAGCGGGGAGATAGCCCGGTAGAAGCGTTCCTTGACAGCCTGAGCGTCAAGGCGCGTGCCAAGTGCCTCTCTTATCTGATACTGCTGGCCGAGCAGGGCAACACGCTGTCCGCCAACTACATCAGGCATTTGGAGGGCGATTTGTGGGAACTCAGGCCGGAGTTCGGCGGCACGGAGTATCGCCTTCTTTACGTGGTGGTCACGACAGAAACAGTTATTGTGCTTCACGCCTTTACGAAGAAAACTCAGCGCACCCCGCCTGGTGAGATTGCCCGCGCGCTTTCTAGGCTGGCCGAAGTGCGGGAGTAAACCCGACAGGAGCAAGCAGACTATGAGCAAAACAACCAACATAAGCCAAATGCGTGACATGGCCGATTATATGGCCGAGCAGATGCAAGACCCTGTTTTCGCCCGCGAGTACGAGAAGGCGCAGCGGGAAACGCAGTTCGCCTTTGCGCTGGCTAGGCTTCGGGAAGCGCAGGGTCTGACCCAGGAGCAACTAGGGGCGAAAAGCGGCATCCCCCAGGAAACACTGTCTCGCCTGGAGCGCGGGCGCGTGCCTGCCCTGCCGACCTTAAAGCGTCTGGCGAAGGCTCTGAATGCGACGGTTCTTATTCTGCCCGATGAGCGTATCTTGCTCACGGCAGGGATTGTCGGGGCGTAAGCACCCCAGAGAATAGCCAATGCTACAGAAAACAACGTCGCCTGCCAAGCAGCAAAATGCGCAGGCCCAATACTTGAGTGAACCTGTATGCTCCACAGCAAAGTCAAGTTGAACGCAAGCGAACATATGTGCTATAATTAGACAGCGGCGGCAACAGCACCGCCTGCCACACCCGACAATTTAGGCGAGAACGCCCCGGTCGGCATTCGCGGCGCTCTTTGACAACTTAATCTTCCGAGTAAGTGGCAACTTGCGTAGGAGTCTCCCAGACAGACACGCGGAGCAGAGTGGCGCGCGCAAACGGCGTTCGCTTCATACCACGGAAGATATACATGGCGATGTTTTCCGCCGAGGGAGACAGGTTCTGGAAGGCGGGAAGGTCGTTGAGATACGTGTGGTCGATGGTTTCCAGCACGGCATGGAAAGATTTCTTGATGTCACCAAAGTCCACCAGCATGCCGAAGCGATCCAGCTCCACCCCTGCGTAGAACACCTGGACACGGTAGTTGTGACCGTGCAAGGCCTCGCAGGGGCCATTATAGTCAAACAAGCGATGGGCAGCGGCAACGGTCTTTTCAACAGCGACTTCAAACATAGGGTGCCAAATGACTACAAGTGACGGACAAATTGGTTGCGCTCATCCACAAGGACGGCGCGCGGCGTGACCGGCTCATCGGCGAGGCAGAACGCGGCAATAATCACGATGTCGCCGACATGGACGCGCCGAGCCGCCGAGCCGTTGACTTGCACGACCCCCGAACCTGCCTCGCCTGCCAGCGCGTAAGTCTCAAAGCGTTCGCCGTTGGTGACATTCCAGACATGGACAAGCTCGCCCGGCCACAAGTCTACCGCTTCCAGCAGAGACTGGTCAATAGTGATGGAGCCAACATAGTTCAGGTCGGCGGCGGTGACGACGGCACGGTGGATTTTGCTTTTCAGCAATTGGCGCAGACGCATACCCGTTATCGTCCTTTGCGGCTCGCCATCAGGGAGGGGGCCGTTTTAGGCGCGAGCGATGCCTGGCCCTTCGCACGGCGCCGGGTCGTGCCTACGCGCGGGCTTGCCACAGGGGCGGCGGGTTCCGGCAGGTCAGGAATAGGTTCGGTGCGGTTCTCCAGCACGCGTCGCCGCATGGACACCAAACCGCCCGCGAAGATGAGCAGGGTGCCGATCCAGACAAAGCTGATCATGGGGCGGGTGGTCACATCCAGCTCAAAGCCCTCTAAAACAGGCCCATTCGGGCGCAGCATAAAGGAGCCTTGTTCGCTCGTCGCCCCCGCATTGGGGCTGTTCTTGTCCGCGCTGCCCGCATTCATGTTCTGGAAGGCGAGAAGCCAGCCGCCGGGCAGGGCCACTTCGGGGGCATCCGGCGCACCGGGGCTGTCGCGGCGCATGATAAACTGCGGCTTCAAGACAGTGGTCTTGCCATGATACGTGACATTGAGCACAGCCCAGACAGGGAAACGCTCCGGCATCTGCCCGGTCATTGCCATCGCTGCGGCTTGTGGGTCACGCTGAAAACGCTCAAATTGCAGAGTGTATGGGCCGAACGTGCTGGTCGCCCCCAGCTTCAGCTTTTCCTCAAAGCGCCCACGCGGGTAGAACTGATCGGGGCCGTCTTTCAGCGCAAAATACAGGTCGCCGCCCGCATGATGAATAATCGCCGGGTGTCCAATCAGCTTCTTATCGCCGCCTTCCATCGCGCGCAGGGCGAGGGGCAGACGGGCCATAAAGTGTTCCCGCCCGTTGGTGGAAGCGACGGCAAACAGCAGTTGATTGTCCTTGTCGGTCTGGAAGTTGCCGGTTTGGCCCTGGTAAGTCATGCGGTATTGGCCGTTGAGCACGTTGACAGGTGTATCTTTCACCAGCAACACATCGCTTTGCTTCTGCACAAACGTCACCAGGCAGACGATGCCGAGCAGCAAGACTGCCGCCCCGATGTGGGACAGCGTGCCGCCGATAGTCCACGCACCATGCCCGGCTCTGCCCTCACGCGCAGGCATGGCGCGAAGCAGCAAGGGGAGATTAGACACTAAAGCGAACAGGGCGGCAGTGAACAATATCAACTGCGGGACAAGCTTTGCCCCGGCAAGCCCCGTGCCCAGCCAGCGGGCCAGCCCCATAAACGCCAGCGCGCCGCCAACAGAGACCGCATAGGCCGTCAGCAATCGGCGGCTGTTGGGCGTGCCGCGCCCGCGCCAGGCGAGGTGCGGGCCGATGCCTAGCCCAATCGCCAGCAGCAAGGCCATTGGGAACATCACTTTGTTGTGGTAGTCTTCGCTCACCGAGGCCGTGTACTTCGCCAGGTGAAGCTTCACGCCCAGTCCGGTCAGCAGCGGCGCGGACATGCCGATGGCTGCAATCACTGCGCACAGCGTCAGCAGCACAACAGCCAGCGTATAGCCGTACTCACGGGACTGCGGCGCTTCCCACACGCTTGGCTGGCCTGCGTCATGGCGGGCAATCGTGCGCGCCCGGAAAACAAGCATTCCTACCGACACCAGCACAACCACCAGCAGCGCGCCCAGCAGCAGGCTGTTGCCGATACCCCCCAGCGCGGAGAACGAGTGGACGCTGAAGACATACAGCACGCCGCTGCGTGTCATATAGGACTCATACATTGCGCCCGCAAAGGGCAGCATGCCGAACAAAAGCGTGGTCTTGCCGAAGCCGCCGCGCACGCGCTGGATTTGCGCGGCGTGCAGAAATGCCACCAGGCTGATCCATGGAATAAATGGGCCGTTCTCTACCGGGTCCCACTCCCAAAAGCCGCCCCAGCCGAGCATCTCATACGCCCAGTAGCCGCCCATCATCATCGCCAGGCCCAGCACGGCGAAGCCGAACAGGCCCCATGGCAGAGCGCGTCGCAGCCAGCCGTCCCAGTCCCGCCACAGCAGGGCGGATAGGGCAAAGGCGAATGGAATAGCCAAAGCGGCAAAGCCCAGAAACAGCGTTGGCGGATGAATGACCATCCAGGGATTTTCTAGGTTGGGGTTTAATCCTAAGCCCTCGGTGGGCGTGCCTATCAGCCGCACTTGGTCGGGTACTTGGGCGGACATCGCGGTGGAAATAAAGGGCGAGCGGAACGTCAGCATGGCGACTAGAAACAGCAGCACGACGCTGTACACGGGCATAACCCGCCGCTCTGCCTTGCCCGAAGTCACGCACAATACAACACCTAAGACGGAAGTCCAGAAGGCCCACAGCAGAAACGACCCTTCCTGCCCGGCCCAGAACGATGGGAACCAGTACAGCGGAGCCATCGCACGGGCCGAGTGCAGGTACACATATGCCACGTCAAACCGATGCGTCACCAGCAGCGTTGCCAATGTGCCCGCCGCCGCCAAGACGCCGCCCGCCGCTATGCAGAACAAAGTCCGGCCCGCGCGCGTCAGGCGCAGGCGCGCGGCTTCCTGCTTCTGCGTTCCCGCCGCGAGGTACGCGCCCGCCGAGCCAAGCAGCGCGAGCAATGCCGTCCATATCATCAATGTGCCGAAAAGCATGGTGTTTCTTTGCTAAGGGGTCTGGTTAAGAGGAGCCGTAGGAGCGGTCGCCGCCGCTGCCGCCCGCGCCCTGATACTTGCTGGGGCACTTCACCAGCAGGTTGTCGGCGACAAAGACCTGCTGGGTTTTGTCATACGTGCCCTGCGCGGTGATCTTGGTGGCTTTGGTCATGGCCGTGTCTAAGTCTTCGGGCTTGGGGCCTTTGAAGACAACCGGCATCAGTGCGCCCTGCGTGTCCCGGATGGCGAAGCGCAGATCGTGGGCAGCGCTATCATACTGCATGGTGCCTGCGACCGGGGCGCCCATAATCTGGACGCTGGTGTCGGTGGCCGCGCGGGCCTGCGCGAAGGGAACGTAGTTAATCAAGGCGCTCTTGAAAGTGCTGCCGCAGAACGCCATTGTCCCGCCGATTAGGGCAAGCCCAACTACCGCGCCAATGTTCATTTTCATTCGTCGTCTTCCTCCGGCAGGCTTAGGCGTCCAATCTGCTGCTCCAGGCGCTTGACTTTGCCGTCCAGCGTCCACAAGTATGTCCACACGGCCACCCACACCAGCAGGGGCACAAGCATCAGCGGCAGCAGACCAGTCATCGGTTCCCGGCTCTTTCTAACACGGGCGCAGGATGAGCCATGCGCCGCCGACTGACCTGCCACTGCAAAATCTCCATTGCTACCTGCACGCGCCATGCCCACACATAGGTGAGTATCAGGCCCAAGACGCCCGCCCAAAGCACAAGGCTGTATTCGGGGCTGAGGCCGCCCTTGAGCACCCCTTTCGGGTGCAATGTGTCCGGGGTCTGGTTGGGCAGCACGAAGGTGAGGTACGGCGCGGCGAGCAGGGCGAAGATCGCATACGCCGCGCCCAATGTCGCCTGCTTGCGCGGCTCGTCAACAGCGGCGCGCAGGGCGAAGTACGCTGCGAACACCAGCAGCAGCATGAGAATTGCGCCCTGCTTGATGTCCCAGTTCCAGTACGCGCCCCACTGCACTTTGGCGAACATCGCGCCCGTGACTGTGGTCAGTCCCCAGAAGACAAGGCCCAGCGCAAATGACACGCGCGACTTGATATCGTCTTCCCATTGCCGCTTCCACAGATAGCGCACCGCATACCAGGTCGCGACAAACGTGGCCGCATACGCCGCCATCGAGCACGGCACATGGAAGACCACCATGCGGGCCAGCGCAGGCTTCTGGAACCCAACAGCGGGCGGCAGCCACAAAAACCCGGCGATTGTGGTCGCTGTCAGCAGCAGGAGCAATGCGATTTTGCCGACTTTATCCATACTCTTATTCTTGCCACACGGTCTTAAACAGCAGCAATGCCGCCGTCGTCATCACTACCCCATAGGCGGCCAGCAGCTTTAGATCGTCATAGGCGCGCGCCTGATATGTAGGTAACGCGCTGAAAGCCCCGACTGTTCCCTGCACCGCCAAAAGCAGCAGCGGCATGAGCACCGGGAATGCCACCACGAAAAACAAGGCGCTTTTGCCCGACGATGCCTGTGCAATCAAGGCTGCGACAAAAGTAGATGCCGCCGTCAGCCCCACCCCGCCCAGGAGTAACACGCCCAAAAACAGGCCATAATGCACCGTCTGCGGCGGCAGCACAACCAGGAACAGCGGCACCCCAACCCCTTCCACGCTGAGCATCAGGGCCAGATTAAACAGCCACTTACCCGCGTACACAGATGTCGGGGGAGCCGACAGGCGCAGGGCGTGGGCCGTCCCTGCCTCTTCCTCGCGCACAAACGTCCGTGCCAGCCCGGACAAGGCCGCGAACAGCAGCACCACCCACAGCAGCGCGGCCTTGACTTCCGAATGCACCGGCGACCCGCTCACCGCAGCGGAAACTGCCGTCAATGTCGTGACTGCAAACAAAAGCACCGCGCCCAGGGCATAACGCGTGCGCCATTCCACCTGTGCATCCTTGCAAAAGATGGCCCAGGCACACCGGCCCCAGCCCGGCTCAGCGCCCGATACGGAGGGTCTGGTCGGCCCAGCGTCCGGCTTCGCCCGCATCGTTGGTTGCGACAACCGCCAGCCCTCCCCGTTCCCGGTGCGCGTCCAAAATCTGTTCCACAAATGCCGCGCCGCGCTCGTCCAGCGCCAGTGTCGGCTCGTCCCACACCAGCAATGGCGGCGCGCCCAGCAGCGACACCGCGAGTTTGAGCCGCTGACGCATGCCCGACGAGTACGCGCCGGCCAGGTCTTTGCCGCGACTAGCCGAAAGGCCGACCTGTGCCAGCAGCTTTGTCCCCTGCCCTGCTGGCAGGCCGCGCAGGCGCGCAAAGAAGTCTAGGTTCTCCAGCCCCGAAAGCTCGCCGTACATGTTCACATCGGGCGAAGCGTAGCCAAACTGGAGGCGGTTTTGCGCCGCCCCGCCCTCTTGCCCGCCGACAAACCGCACTGTTCCCGCTTCGGGCCGCGCCAGCCCGGCGACAATCTTAAGCAGGGTGCTTTTGCCCGCCCCATTCGCCCCGGTAACAACTAGGGTTTCGCCCGAAGTTACCCTAGCCGACAGGCCGTCAAACAGCACGCGCGGCCCGTAAGCCATCACGAGGTTGTCAAGTTCCAAAGCGTGTATTATCTCTCAATTATACCAGGTTCCGCGCCTGATACCAACGAATAAAAGCGGGGTTTGTGAAATAAATCACGGCTGGATAACGGGGCATATCTGTGGAGGCTAGGTGGCTCCACAGGGGCGTTCCGGCTGTTTGCAGGCGTTCCCCCAGCGCACCAGCGACGGACGGATTTGTTCCGTCGTTGGTACGGGCTTGCAATGGCGAGAGAATGCCGGGGAAACGCGGAAGCAATCCTGATGCTGCCGACGGGATTGGCGCAGAACACGAGGACGGCAAAGCGAGGCATCAGGAAATGACTGACTGTTAGGCAATGAGCGGGGCGTGGAAGTTGATATAAGCATCTCGGCCCCACGATTGGACAATGTCTTTGCGCGAGCCGCGCAGCGTGTAAATACGCAGGTTGTCTTCGTCTTGGGAGATCGCTTTGAGGAGGCGCGCACGCAAAACTTCCATTTGCGCTTCATTCAGGCTGCATTCAAACAAAGAAAACTGCACGCGCTGTCCGTGTCCCTCGCACAGCTTCGCAACGCGCCGCAAACGGGCGCGCCCTTCTTTGGTCAGCGTGCTGACATCATACGCAATCAAAACTTCCATGTGCTTCGCTAACCTTGGAATGAAAGATAAGCTTCCATGTCGCCGCGCAGGTGGCGGGCGAGCAGTCGGGCCTGCAAATGCGGCAGCAATCCAAACGGCGCTTTTTCCTTCAGCAAGGCATGGGGAACTTCTTCCATTTTGCGTGCCTGGTACGCGCCCAGCACGATCTTGCGCCCATCTTCCGTCAGCAGCACGCTTTCCCCCGCTTCGGCGCGCTGCTCAAAGTGCTGCGCCCGGATTTGTTTGCGATTGATGAGCGTCAGGGCCAGACGGTCGGCAAAACATGACCGGAACTCTTCCATTAAATCCAAAGCCAGCGAGGGCCGTCCAGGACGCAAGACGTGCAAAAACCCGAACTGTGGGTCCAGACCCACCCCCTCACAGGCGGCCGTGCAGTCGGCGGACAGCAGCGCGTACAAAAACGACATCAATGCGTTCACGCGGTCACGCGGCGGGCGGCGGGTGCGCACCCGAAACGAAAACTCGTCCGGCGAGGCCGTCAGCATCGCCCCAAACGTCTCAAAATACAGCGCGGAGGCCTGCCCTTCAATGCCGCGCACGGCGTCCGTAGACGTTTGCCTTGGCAGCAAAGCCAGCATGGTTCCCAGTGCTTGCACACAGGTGCGCAGGGCGTCGGCATCGGCGGCAGATTTGGCTTCCCGTGCGCCGCGCGCCGTCACCTGGGCCATGTTCTTGATCTTGCCCGCGACGAGGCTTTGCGCCAGGGGCAGGCTTTTGGCGTCATCCCGGTGCGCTTCATACTGCGCTTGACGCAGCAGCACGTTGCCGCACACCGGCCCGACCACGCGGGCCTGAAACCGGCCTGCATAGTCCATCAGCGAAATGGTGCGGCCCTCTTTGGCACAGCGGTGCATCGCCTGCGGCGAAATCATGGCGTTGCCGAACAGCATCACCCCGCCGAGGTGGTGCAGCGGCACCTGCATCACCTTCTCTCCATTGGCTTCCACCTTCAAGGCATCGTGGTCCAGGCGCACATACGCGTCCGGCGTCATGACGAACAGCGTGTTGAGCATTTCACGAGTCATGGTTTTCCCCTCATATGGAAGCAAGCGTTTCGGGGGCAAGCACAAACAGCTGCGCGCCAAGCCGGGCCTGCCGGGCGGCGACCACAGTTGCGGGCACGCAGGCGTCCAGCAGAGAGCAGCGCGGACAGCGTTTGTCGTTGACGGCGGGCGGCAGCGGACCACGGCTTCGCTGCATGGCGCGTACCTGCGAGACAATGTCCAGCGTTTCCCGGCGCAACGCTTCGTTCAAGTCTACGTCCCGGCGTCGGTGGGTCTGCAAAGAGTAGATCGCGCCTTGCAACACAGGCATGCCGAGCATCTCTTCCAGGCACAACGCCTGCGCACAAAGCTGCACGTCGTCATGCCGCCGTTCGCGCCGTTCGCCGCTCTTATATTCCACCGGCACGATGCGCCCGTCGTCGTGGAATTCCACCACGTCGCCTTTGCCCTGCAAGCCCCACGCATCCGACCAGAGCGGCAGAGCACGCTCCATACGCACGCCGTGTTCGCGTGTGGTCAGCGCTTCATCGGCGCGCTCGTGTGCATGACGCCCACGCAGAGTGAAGACGTTTTCATCAAACACGCGCTCCACATGGATCAGGGCACACTGACGCGGGCAGTACGAATAATGCTCCAATGCCGACAGCAGCACCACCTCTTCTTCCGACCACATAAGCTGCTCCTCTTGTTCCATTTTTCGCTGGCCTTAAGTGGCCGGTATTACGAAACTCACCTTGCATGTTTCAATCCTCACCGGCCCCCGTGGGCCGGTGCAACGCAGACAGATACCGCGCGTCTATGGGACCGGAGGGCGTGTTTCAATCCTCACTGGCCCCCGTGGGCCGGTGCAACGCAGGTAGCGGTCAACACCAAGCGTGTCACGAACCTAGTTTCAATCCTCACCGGCCCCCGTGGGCCGGTGCAACGACTACCAGCGCGAAGACGTGTCCCGCCTGCTGATGTTTCAATCCTCACCGGCCCCCGTGGGCCGGTGCAACTTGCCGATGCGCCCGGCAAGCTGATGACACCGCTTTTGGTTTCAATCCTCACCGGCCCCCGTGGGCCGGTGCAACCGCAGTTTGCTCGGTTCCGCGCGCAGGTACCCCCGGTTTCAATCCTCACCGGCCCCCGTGGGCCGGTGCAACGCGCGCCGTTGCCTCTGAGCCGGGGCGCTGGACGGTGCTGTTTCAATCCTCACCGGCCCCCGTGGGCCGGTGCAACCGGGCTGCCTGTTCTGCCTGCTGCTTTTCTTTCTTCTGTTTCAATCCTCACCGGCCCCCGTGGGCCGGTGCAACCGGGCGTAACAATTGACGGCATTCGGCGGGGATTGCAGTTTCAATCCTCACCGGCCCCCGTGGGCCGGTGCAACCTGGGCCACCGATGAAGACTTACACAATCAACATTGTTTCAATCCTCACCGGCCCCCGTGGGCCGGTGCAACCAGCTACAGCGCGTCTCCGCCGCTCCCTGGACCGGTTTCAATCCTCACCGGCCCCCGTGGGCCGGTGCAACCGTCAGTTAGAGGAAAAGGGAAACAAAGGAGCGAGGCATTGTTTCAATCCTCACCGGCCCCCGTGGGCCGGTGCAACGATTTGTAGATGTTTTTGCAGGTCTCTTCATAGTGGTTTCAATCCTCACCGGCCCCCGTGGGCCGGTGCAACGAAACGATATGGAGGGCGCTCCTGCGCTCAATCGGCTGGTTTCAATCCTCACCGGCCCCCGTGGGCCGGTGCAACACCGACGAACCGAGCCACACTGAAGCAGTATCGGCGGGTTTCAATCCTCACCGGCCCCCGTGGGCCGGTGCAACCGCGCCTCCCGCCTGTGGGAAGACGGCTATATCATGTTTCAATCCTCACCGGCCCCCGTGGGCCGGTGCAACCCTCTGTCTGTCCACCCGCGCCACGGGGAGGCGGCGAACACTCGCGGGCATGGCGGCGGCAGGTAGTTTCAATCCTCACCGGCCCCCGTGGGCCGGTGCAACCATCCTCGCCATAATCGTGCGTCCGGTCCTCACGCAAGTTTCAATCCTCACCGG
>JAABUQ010004506.1_pt1 | contig 23649 bp, 28 predicted proteins | sample 5560001 | NCBI WGS metagenome assembly JAABUQ01 (sample SAMN10711888, study PRJNA513371) | rock metagenome | isolation source: Antarctica rocks | place: Antarctica: Victoria Land, Finger Mt nord | collected 2015-12-18 | reverse complement strand
CCACGTCCCCCACCTCGAGGACCTCCCCCACCGCCTCGTGCCCGATCGCGAATGGGCCTTGCATCGGCGTGGCGCCGGCGACGATCCGGCGATCGAGGTCGCAGGCCGCCGACGCGATCGGGCGGACGAGCGCTTGATGATCGGCGTCGAGCACGGGTTCGGGCGCCTCGCGCCACTCGAGTTGACGCGGGCCCGTGTAGACGAGGCTGCGCATCAGGCGCGTGCCTCGGCGATCGAGTGCATCTGCGTGGTGCGCCCGCACAACTCGCCCGCCTCGTCGAACACGTCGACTTCGATGACCACCGAGCGCCGGCCGGCGCGTAGCGGCCGGGCCACCGCCGTTGCCGTCCCCATGACGGGCCGCAGGAAGTAGGTCGTCGATTCCGCCGTGGGCGCGACCGAGCCCTCGGGTGCATTGAGCACCACGCAGACCGTGGCCGCGATGTCGGCCAGCGACATCAGCGCCCCGCCATGAAGCCCCCCGCCGATCGTCGACAACGTTGACTCAAACGGCAGCGTGGCCCGAACGCCCTCGGGCTCGAGCGACGTGAACGTGATGCCCAGCGTGCCGGTGAACGGGGCGGCGGCCCGAATCTGCTCAGCGGTGACCATCAACAGCCTCCCATGGATTTGCCAGGCTAAGTTGACCGCGCTAAGTTAGCTTTGTCAAGTCGACCTCGATCCAACACGCCGATAGGGAGCCAGCCCATGACCCTCGCCGAGAACAAGCAAACCGTTATCGCCTTCTATACGCGGGCCTTCAACGACCGGGACCCGGCCGGCGCCGTGGCCGCGTACGCCGGCCCGACCTACATCCAGCACAACCCGGCCGCGCCCGATGGAACCGATGGGTTCATCGCCTTCGCTGCCAGCTTCCTCGAGACGTACCCCGGCCTTCGGATCGACGTGCTGCGCACCATTGCCGAGGGCGACATGGTCGTCACCCACTCGCGGATGTCGATCCCCGGCGCCCCGGACACCGCGATCTTCGACCTCTGGCGCCTCGAGGACGGCAAGGTCATCGAGCACTGGGACACCATCCAGCCCGTGCCCGACACCGCCGCCAACGACAACACCATGTTCTAGCTCGCTCCGGGCGAGCCGACCAGCTAGCGCACAAGGACGAGATTGCTGATGTGCGCCGACCGACGCCAAGCCGTTACCTCCCCGTGGCGGCGCGGGGGCCAGCAAGGATCTAGGGACGACCGCCGTCGACACGGATGCCTTGGCGGCCAGTCTCTTCCGGGGCGCGACCTGCGCCGGGTCGCTGACGCCCCGCGCGCTGGTGGTGGGGCTCGGCCGGGGTCCGTGGCCCCCCGGCTCCCGGCTGTGGATTCAACGTTCATGAGCCCCCGCGCCGGCGGCGCATCGACCGGACAGCGGCCGACGTTGCCGGGCTTGTCGGCGCCTGCACGATCGCCTCGCACGACCTCCGCGAGGTCGGCGCTGCCGCGGGGAGCCCCCGCGCGGAAGGTCCGGGAGGCGGGGCGGCGGCCGCTCTCCGCGCCGAAGGCTTGAGGCTCCGGCGACCGCACGGCTGAGCTGCGAGAAGGGTGGGTGAGTCTCGCAGCGCGTCAGGTCGAGCCGAGCTTGCGCCCTGCGGCGTCGAGGACCCGGGCGAACGTCTTCGACGACGGCGGCGTCTCACTGACGCCTTCAATGCGTGAGAGCAGCGCTGTGCCGAGGCCCGACATGCGCCCAACGTGTTCGGCAAAGGCGGCGGGATCCCGACCCCAGGGGAGCTCGGGCCGGCTCAGCATCAGGGTGACGCACCCGTGCATCGCCGCCCAGATTCCCAAGGTGAGCTCCCGCACGTCGCCTCGCATTACGCCCGCGTCGACGCAGGGCTGGACTGCGGCGACGAGATGATCGAGCAGCGCCTGTGCCGCGTCGCCGGCGAGGTCGCTGCGGGCCTGGCCCGACCGCGGTGCCATCAGCAGCTGATACTCGACCGCGTGGTTGAGCGCGAAGTGCGCATAAGCCGCAGCACGCAGGCGCAACGCCTGAAACGGGTCGTCGGAACCTGTCGCGGCGTCGAGCATCTCCCGCTCTAGCCCGGCGAACGCCCGCAGACAGACCGCGTCGATGAGATCGGCCTTATCGCGGAAGTGCAGGTAGACGGCTGGCGTGCTCACACCGACCTTCGCCGCCACGGCGCGAACCTTGAGCGCCGGCTCGCCACCCTCGCGCAGAAGCGTGGCCGCAGCCGCAAGCAGCTCCTCACGTAGCCGCTCACCCTCTCCCCGGCGCGCACGGCCGCGACGAGCGCCTTGGGACACCGATTGCTCGGTCACGACGCCAAGCCTGCCACAGTCCGCGCCCGAGACGCAGCCGGCATCCGTTTCCGGGGACGCCGGGTGACCTACCAGCCCCGGTGGCGCCCGCCGGACCGTGTTGCGCGCGTCGAGCCCGGGTGAGGTGTGACCCCCAACGGAACACGTGGATCTGCCGGCTCCAAAGCGACCCGAGACCCGACGCCGCTCGCCGAGGTCGGCAAGCTCTGGGCCGCCGTCGTCTCGACATAAGCCTCCCATCAGCACTCGACGGCCACCGTCAGCTCCAATAGGCGTCCTATCTTCACGCGCCCGGCATACGGCGGCTCGTGACGTCCGCTCACGCCTTATCTGAGGCGACGCAACCCTCCCGCGGCTCGAAGCCACAGACGCACCGGTCACGACGATCCGCTTGCTTGCTCGCGCCCATCAGATGATCCCCCCGTTCGCGCGGATCACTTGGCCGTTGACCCAATGACCCCCTGAGCCGGCCAGGAAGGCGACGATCTCTGCGATGTCCTCCGGTGTGCCGAGACGCTCCAGCGGCGTCGCAGCGGCGAGCCGGTCGATGGTCTCCTGGTCCTTTCCTTCGAAGAAGAAGTCGGTGGCCGTCGCGCCTGGCGCTACAGCGTTGACCGTGACGTCGCGACCGCGCAGCTCGCGCGCGAGGGTCAGCGTCATTGCCTCGACGGCGCCCTTGCTGGCGCTGTAGCCGGCGTACGTGGGGAACGCGAGCCCCACCACCGACGTGGAGAAGTTGACGATGCTCCCACCTCGCCGTAGGCGCCGCGCCGCCTGCTGGTTAACGACGAACGTCCCGCGGATGTTCGTGCGGTGCAGCCGGTCCAGTTCGTCGAGATCGAAGTCGGCCACGGTCGAGAGGGTCAGCCGCCCGGCGGCGTGGACCACAACGTCGACGCCACCGAACCGCCGCTCGGCCTCGCCGAACAGCGCCGTGATCGCGTGCTCGTCGGCCACGTCGGCTCGGGCGGCGACGGCCTCGACGCCGGCGTCGGCCGCCTCTGCAACGGCGGCCTCCGCTTCGGCCTCGTTGGCGAATTAGTTGACGACGAGCGCGTATCCGTCGGCGGCAAGCCGCCGGACAGTTTGGCGGCCGATGCCGCGCGATCCGCCGGTGATGATCGCGACGCGAGGGGTGGTCTTGGTCGTGCTCATTTGGTGCTCCAGTGGGTGCATCTCGGAGGTGTTGACATCATGCGAGCGATGGGGCGCAAGGGCCAACAACGATCTGGTGTCGAGCTATCGAAGGAGCTTGTGGATGCCCGACCTGCGTGAGCTCCGGGTCTTCGTGGCTGTAGCCGAGCAGCTGAGCTTCACCCGTGCCGCCCAGCAGCTGCACCTCACCCAACAGACCGTCTCGAAAACCGTCCGCGACCTCGAACTCGAGCTCGGCGTCGAGCTGCTCGAGCGCACGTCGCGCGAAGTGCGCCTCACGCCGGCCGGCTCGGCGCTGCTGGGACCGGGAAGGGACACGCTCGCCCACGCCGACGCCGCCTTCTCGGCCGCGCGTGCCGTCGGCACCGGCCGCTCGGGGACCGTGCGCGTTGGCGTCACCCCTGCCGTGGGCCCGGAGGATCGCGTCGATGTCGTCCGCGCCTTGCGCACGGCCGATCGGTCGGTGTCTCTGCGCGGCCTGCGCCCAGGCGACCTGCGCGAGAGCCTGCGAGGCCGCTCAATCGATCTCGTCCTGGCCTGCGTGAGCGGCACCGTCGACGACACGCTGGGCCGCGCGGAGCTGCGACCGTCCCGGATGCAGATCCATGTGCCCACCGGTCACCGCCTCGCGACGACCGGGACCGCGGCGCTCGCGAACTTCGACGGCGAGCGCCTGCTCACCGCTAGCCCCGCCGGCACGCCTTACACCGACCTCCTGCTCGAACGCTTCGCCGCAGCCGGCGCGGTCGTGACCCCTGTCCAAGCGCAAGTGACCGGCGGAGCCCAGCTGCTCACCGACCTCACTGAAACCGACGCCATCGCCGCCATGCCCGCCGGCACGGTTTCGCCACCGAGCGTCTGCCACCTGGATGTCCCGGAGTTCACGATGCCCCTGCTCGTGCTGTGGGTGGCCGGGCGACCCCCTCAGGGCGTCCAGGAGCTGCGCGATCAACTCGGGGCCTGACGCCTCGCGGCCCCGTCGATGAAGTCTCCTGCATCCGGGAGCCGCGCAGCCTGACGCGTCAATTGATGTGGTCGCCCGTCGGGAACGACCAGGTCGTCACAGACGGCGACGACGAGGACACGGCGCTGCGGCGGCCGTCGGCGCTCGTCGTGCTGTGTACCGCCGCGGCAAGGAGGCGCCCTACCTCCCGGCTGGGTGGTTTGCGTGTGCCAGAAGGACTCGGCTGTCGCGAAGCACCTGCTCTTGGAAGCTGGTGTCACGCGCTCGCTCGGAGGCGGGGACGGTTCGCAGCCGGTGGTCGACGTAGGCGCCCGAGACCGAGGGGGGCGGGATCTCGAGAAGGAGCCTTGCCAGCGCCCGGCCAGAAGCTTGCGGCGTCGAGGCGAAGGGCACCACCATGCCCAGGACGGGCGCGAGGAGAGTCGTCAAGCGGCGGGCGGCGGGCGGGTACTGGCGCGACAGCCCGGTGGCGAGCATGAGGCCGGGGTCAAAGCAGGTCACGTGGACGTCGGGGCGCTCACGCGCGAGCGCTGCCGCCGTCGCGGCGTTGAGGAGCTTGGAGGTGGTGTAGCGCCGCCGTCCGGCCACGCCGGGCGCCTCGGCGGCGTCCTCGGCCCGGGCCCAGGTGCTGATGTCGCCCTCGAGCGGAGCTGGCATGCCGCTGCGCCGCGAGGGGTCGTGCGTCCCCGACCCTGTCAGGACCACTCGCGTCGGCGACTTGGAGCGCGCGAGCAGGGCGTCGAGGAGGAAGAGCTGGGCGAGGTGGTTGACCTGAAAGGTTGTCTCGAAGCCGTCCGGCGTGCGCGACGCGCCCGTTACCACCTGCACCCCGGCGTTGAGGGCGACGACATCGACGGTGGGAAGCGCGGCGGCGACCGCCTGAACGTCGGCGAGCCGCTCGAGGTCGAGAACGATCGGCTCGCCTTCGACCGCCTTCGCGGTCGCGCGGACGGCCTCGGGCGAGCGCCCGGCGACCAGAACGTGGGCTCCGTGGGCAGCGGCGGCGCGGGCGGCGGCGAGTCCGAGCCCGCGGGTGGCGCCGGTGATCAGGACAGTAGTCATGCCTACCACCATAGTGACAGTCACTGCCACCTGGCAAGAGCTGTCACGCTATCGCGATGAGCCCGTCTCTGCGCGAGGAGCGCAAGGTCCGTACGAGCGCGGCAATCGCCGCGGCCGCTCTCGACCTGTTCGCGGCGCGCAGCTATGCCGCGGTCACCGTGGCCGAAGTCGCCGCTGCCGCCCGGGTCGGCGAGCGGACGCTGTATCGCTATTTCGCCGACAAGGAGGACCTACTGTTCGGAGAGGACGAGGGTTTTCGCGTTGAGCTTCGGACGGCGATCGAGCAACGGCGCGCCGGCGAACCACCGTTCGCCGTGCTGCGCGGAGCTTCGGCCACCGTCGCACGTGCGCTGGAGGACCGACGAGACGAGGTGCGCCGTCGCGCCGAGGTCATCGCGAGCGCCCCGGCGCTCGCCGCCCGCGAACGGGCCAAGCACGCCGCTTGGGAGTCGGTCCTCGCCGAGGCGCTACGCGAGCGCGGCGTTGCCACGGGCGAGGCCCGGCTGCTCGGCCGCGTCACCGTGGCCTGCTACGACGAGGCCACGACCCGTTGGCTCGAGCAGGACGGGTCGCACCGAACGCTTTGCGCCGAGCTCGACGCAGCGTTCGCGGAACTCGACGCGCTTACGAACTGACCGCATCCAAGCCCGGAGAAAGCGCAGCGAACTCTGTGTGCCCACGACGCGAACAGGAACGTCAGCGGCCATCGACACCCGTGGGCGTCGCGCGCGCGGCTCGCTCTCGCCATTGCCTTCCCGGCGTGTTGGTGCTCACGTGAGGAGATTCCGGCATGGCGGCGGTCCGTCGAGTCGCCGCTGAATCAAAGGGCAGTTGAAGCACGCGGCGGAGGCGGCGACGGCACATCAGAGCTTCGCGCCGTCGCGCAGGTACCGAAGGGCGCTGCCGAGAGCGTCCGACAGGGCATCGGCTGATCGGGTACGCGCCGAGCACTCGAGTGCGACCCGGAGGCCGGTGACCGCGGCGGCGGCGGTGAGGCGCGCCTGCCGGTCATCGAGCGGCTGGCGCGCGCGTTGGTGGACGACGGGGAGCAGCGCCACTTCGATGCTGCGCAGGTCGTCTAGCCAGCGGGCGCGAAGCGCGGGCACGTCGGTCAGCAGCCCGATGAGCAGCTGCACGCCCGCTTGACCCTGCTGCGGCGCGAGTTCAGCGTAGGCGCGCTCGACGGCGGTCGCGAGACTCTCCCGCCGTGGCCGCGCCGCGACAGCTGCCACGAACTCCGTGGTGCCGTCGGTGATGATCGGCGAGAGGACCACATCTTTGGTCGGGAAGTAGCGATAGAAGGTGCGCAGCGAGACGCCGGCCTCCTCGGCGATCGCCTCGGCGCTCACGCTCTCGTAGCCGTCACGGGCGAACAGACCGAGCGCCGTCTCGGCGATCTCGCGACGCGTCTGCGCTTTGCGGCGCTCGGATAGCGCAGGACGAGCCACGTCACCACCATACCCGCGGTAGGGCACTGTTTGACTGTCTGGCACTTTATGCCATCCTGGCCGGATGCGCCAGGCATTCCCGGGCGCGATCTCAAGGGGAGGCGAGCTTGTGAGCGCGGCGACGACGCGACATCGTGCAGTTTCAATCGACAGGGCGAAGCGCGCGGCAGCGAACCCGCCGTGCCCGCGGACCAGATCGATGATCGGTGCGCTGATGCTGTTAGCCGCGGTGCAACTGATGGTCGTGCTGGACACCACGATCGTCAACGTCGCGCTGCCGACCATCCAGACGGAGGTCGGCTTCACGACAAGCGGCGTTGCCTGGGTGATCAACGGATACGCGCTGACGTTCGGGGCTCTGCTGCTGCTCGGCGGCCGCAGCGGCGACATGCTCGGCCGGCGCACCGTGTTCATCGCCTCGCTCGCCGCATTCGCTCTCGCCTCGATGCTCGGCGGCATCGCCTCGAGCCCAAACATGTTGATCGTCTCGCGCGTCCTGCAGGGCGCGGCCGCAGCCTTCGCGCAAGCCACCGCGCTGTCGCTGGTCGTCTCGACCTTCCCATCAGGGAGGGCCCGCAACCAGGCTGTCGGCGTGTTCGCCGCCATGGAAGGGCTCGGCGCCGGCGCCGGCCTACTGCTCGGCGGCGTCATCGTGCAGTACGTCAGTTGGCGATGGGTGTTCTTCGTCAACGCGCCGGTCGCCGTACTGGTTGCGGTGCTTGCCCCACGGTTCATCCCGGCCCCGGCACGCGCGCGCACCGGATTCGACCTGCCAGGCGCCGCGACCGCCACCTTCGCGCTGGGCCTGCTGGTCTTCGGCCTGTCACGGTCCGCCGATCACGACTGGAGCGCTGTGCTGACGGCCGGGCCGATCGCCGTCGGCCTCTTGGGACTGCTCGCCTTCGTGCGCCTTGAAACCCGTAGCGGCCAGCCGTTGATGCCGCTGTGGGTGTTCGCCGATCGCAATCGCGGCGGCGCCTACCTCATCCAGGCACTGATGGGCGCCTCGCTGTTTGGGATGTTCTTTCTCAGCAGCCTGTACTTGCAGCGCGTCCTGGGCTACCGCCCGTTGAAGGCCGGAGCGGCCTTCGTCCCGTCCACGGTTCTGATGATGGTCGGTGCCGGAACAGTCTCAAAGCTCGTCGCTCGAACCGGGGTGCGTCCGCTGGTCGCCGCAGGAACCGCCACCGCAGCCCTCGGACTGCTCTGGATGAGCAACCTCACCGCGCACAGCAGCTTCCTCACCGGCGTGATGCTGCCGCTGATGGTCCTCAGCCTGGGGCTCGGAATCACGTTCGTGCCCGCCACCCTGGCCGCAGTCTCCGGAGTCGACGAACAACACTCCGGCCTCGTCGCCGGCGTCTCGACCACCGCGATCCAGATCGGCGGCGCAATCGGCCTGGCCATCCTCGCCACCGTCGCCGCAACCACCACCGCCCACCAACCCCGAGGCACCGCCACCGCCGACGCACTGACCGCCGGCTACACCCGGGCCTTCGGCGTCGCGGCCATCATCATCGCCCTCGCCGTCCCGATCGCCCTCACCCGCCTACGACTCAATCCCAGCTCCGACGACGCTCCCGGCGATCAGCGCACGCACGGCCCGGAACTCCGTCGGGAGTGACATCGCCAGATCCCACCCACTGAAACGCGAACGGGCACGCGCAAGCGCGACGGCCGAGAGCGAGCTTGGTGCCCACGACACGCAGTCGTTGCCACCCGACCGGCGCTAAGCGGATTCACGGGCCCCGCCGACCAGCCCCCGGGTCGCGACGGCCGGACGCTGGCATCGACCACAACCGCACGTATCGGATGACCCGCGATCACGTCGAACTGCCATCGCCTACCTCGACACTGTCCATGCGCGCGTCAGAGTTAGTGGCTGCGTCCGCCATCCGCCCGTGTGCGGACCGGTTCGACACCGACTGCTGGGCGAAGGGGAGCGACTCGGCGGACCGGGTGAAACTCAGCGGCTCGGCGCGGCGACTTCCAGCTCAGCGGGGTCTCATCTACAGCCCACGTCGATGGCACGACAGCCGATCGTCGTGCGACTTTCGGCCCCACCGCGGGGATGATGTCACCACCACACAAAGGAGACCAACGATGAACGGAGCCGCATCCACCCCGGAGGCGCTCGGGCTAAGCGACCAGGACCGGCTTGCCGTCGAGACGCTGTACCGCGCCTTCAGTGAAGGCGACCCGAGTCTGCTCGACGAGGCGCTGACCGAGGACTGGCAAGACATCCCACTCGTGCCTGGTCAGGCCCCGGGACGCGCAGGCATGAAGCCCTTGATCGAACGGTTCGACGCAGCGTTCTCCGACCTCGACGTGAACATTCACGAGATCATCGGCGCCCCCGGCCGAGCAGCGATTCGGGCGGAGATCACGGGGACGCACACGGGCGAATGGTTCGGGATCGCACCCACCAACACGAGCTTCGTCCTGCCGATCCACGAGTTCCATCACCTCGAGAAGGGTCGACTGACGCACACGTGGCACCTGGAGGAATGGTTCGGCTGGTTCAACCAAGTCGGTGCCTTCCCCCCGCAGCAGGAGAACGCATCATGAAGGCGGCGCAGATCCACGACTACGAGTCCGAGCCGGTCATCGAGGACATCCCGACACCGGACATCGGCGCCGACGACGTGCTCGTCCGTGTCGCGGCCGCAAGTATGAACCCGCTCGACGTCAAGCTGCAGAAGGGTTACCTGCACGACTTCTTCCCCCTCGAGTTTCCGTACACGATGGGGACCGACCTAGCGGGGACGATCGAGCAGGTCGGCTCCAAGGTGACCGGCTGGAGCGAGAACGACAAGGTCGTCGCCCGCGTCGACCCGACGAGTGGTGGCGCCATGGCCGAGCTCGCCGTCGTGCCGGCCTCCTACCTCGTGAGTGCGCCGACTTCGGTGTCGATCGAGCGGGCTGCCGGCATCCCCACCACCGGCGGTACGGCCTGGCAGGCGCTGTTCGACGTAGCGGGCCTCCAGCGGGATCAGACTGTGCTCGTGCACGCAGGGGCCGGCGGCGTCGGCAGCTTTGCCATCCAGTTCGCTCATGCCGCCGGCGCACGAGTGATCGCGACGGCGTCGGGCACCGGCATTGACCTCGCCCGGCGATTGGGGGCAGACGAGGTGATCGACTACCGTTCGCACGACTTCACGGAGATGGTGTCCGATGTCGACGTGGTGCTCGACACCGTCGGAGGCGAGACGCAGCAGCGGTCAGTCGAAGTCGTGCGCCCAGGCGGCGTTTTGGTGTCCGTTCCCGCGCCTCCGGAGCCGGGAACCGGGGAAGGGCGAGACGTCAAGGTCCTCGGTATCGTCCACAACTCCGACGCGGCCCTGCTCAAGAAGGTCGTCGACAGCGTCGCCGGTGGTACGGAGATCCTCGTCGACCGCACTGTGCCGCTCGGAGCGCTCAAAGCCGCCTTCGCACACCAGGCGTCCGGGCACGCCCACGGCAAAATCCTCCTGACCATCTGAGGGTTGCAGCACCGCCTTCCTCACGCTAGTGCAGCGAGCGCCACGACGTGCTGCGCCAGCGTCGTCGCGGCTTGCGGTGCGGGTGCGAGTGCCTGTCTGAGCCGATTGACGGTGCGCGCGCAGTGTCGCTTTCCTGGTTTGTGAAATCACGGCGGGCTCCTTCTTGGTGTCTCAACGCGATCCGGCGGGCGCGATCTCCAGCTCGCGGGCGCGCGTGTCGCGGGCGAGGTCGCAGATCGTCGTGCGCGCGAGCTCCTCCTCGACCGCCTGGGCTGCGCGGCGCTCCACGTCGCTCAGCGTGCGCTGGATGCGCTGACCCACCGCGCACTGCGGCGCCGCGCCGTGAAGCCCGATCATCGGGTCGTCGCCCTGCACCGCGCGCCACACGTCATCGAGCGTGACGATGTCGGCGGCGCGTGCGAGCTGCCAGCCCCCGTGCACCCCCGGCCGTGAGGCGACGAGCCCAGCGCGACGCAGCGCGCCGAGCACCCGGCGGACGTGCACCGGGTTGGCGCCGGCGCTGCCCGCCAGCACCTCGGAGCTCAGCAGCTCGTCGGGAGCACCTCCGAGCAGCGTCAGCACGTGCACGGCGACGGCGAACTGGGTGTTGGTCGAGCGGGCCACCCCTCCATCCTAGACCGAATCGCAACCACGGCTGCTACGGTTCGACCCGTAACCGCAATCACCATACACACGAATAGGAGCCCCATGTCCCTCGTCATCACCGGTGCGAGCGGCCAGCTCGGCCGGCGCACCGCAGAGCTGCTGCTGGACCAAGTCGAGCCGAGCACCGTCGTCCTCGTCTCCCGCCGCCCGGAGGAGCTCGCTGACTTCGCCGCCCGCGGCGCCGAGACCCGCCGCGGCGACTTCGACAACCCCGCGCCGCTTGCCGAGGCGTTCGCCGACGGCGAGCGGCTGCTGCTCATCTCCACGGACGCGATCGGCGGTCGCGTCGCCCAGCATGGCAACGCCATCGACGCCGCCAAGGGCGCCGGCGTCCGCGCCGTCGCCTACACCTCGGTCCCGGATCCGACGGCGGAGAACCCCGCCGCCGTCGCCACCGAGCACCGCGAGACCAAGGCGCTGCTCACCGCGAGCGGCCTGGAGTGGACTCTCCTGCGCAACGCGCTCTACAGTGAGTTCCGCATCCCCGAGGCCCAGGCGGCGCTCGCCTCGGGCATCTTCCATCACAACCAGGGCAACGGCCGCAGCGCCTACGTCTCCCGCGAGGACTGCGCCGCGGTCGCGGCCGCATGGCTGGCCGCAGGCGCCGAGCACGCCGGGCGCACCTACGACGTCACGGGCCCCGAGCTTCTCGGTGCGGATGACCTCGCGCGCACATACGCCGCGGCCGGCGGCTCCCCCGTCACGGCAGAGAACCTGGACGACGACGCGTTCGTCGCCGGCCTGCAGGCCGCCGGACTGCCCTCGGAAGTCGCCGGGCTCCTGGCCTCCTTCGGGACCGCGATCCGCGTCGGCCACCTCGACCAACGCTCCACCACGGTGCAGGAGCTCACGGGCCGCCCGCCGCGGACGGTCGCCGAGGTCCTGACAGGCGCGCTCTAGACCGTGGGAGACGCCCGGGTCAGCCCGGCGACGGTCGTGGTCCTCGGCGCTGGATCTGTACCTGCCCGGGCTGCCCGAGCTGGCCGACGGGGCCGTGGAGCGACGCCGTCGGACGTCAGCGGCCGCTCGTGATCGGCGTCGGAGCCGACGTCGCCGCGTCGCTGGCCTGTGCGGTCGCGCCGTCGATCGGGGCCCTGATCACCCTGCGCTTCGTCCAAGGGCTGGCCGGGGCGCTGGGATCGTCGTCTCGCGCGCCGTCGTCCGCGACCTGCGGTCGGGCGCCGCGGCGGCGCGCCTGTTCGCTGGGCTGCTCCTGGTCAACGGCCTGGCGCCGATCCTCGCACGGATCCTCGGAGGCCAGCTACTGCACCTCACCGACTGGCGCGGGCTGTTCGTCGTGCTCGCCGCCCTCGGCGCGGTGATCCTCGCGGGCACGCTGCTCTTCGTCCCGGAGTCTCACGCGCCCGCAATGCGCCGCGCGGGCGGGCTGGCCGACACGCTGCGCGTGTTCCGGGGGCTGCTCGGTGAGCGGCGCTTTGTGGGCTGCACGCTGGCCAGCGGGGTTGGCCTTCGCGGCGATGTTCGCGTACATCGCCGGCTCGCCATTCGTGCTGCAGGACATCTACTCGCTCTCGGCGGCCCAGTTCAGCGCCGTCTTCGCGGCCAACGCCACCGGCATCATCGTGGCCGGGCAGGTCAGCTCACGGCTGATCGCGCGGCTCGGGCCGCGTCCCGTCCTCGGCGCCGGCCTGGTCGCTGGCTCAGGCGGCGGCGTCGCGTTCCTGGCCGTCGTGCTGCTCGGCGGGATCGGGCTCGTCGGCATCCTCCCGGCGCTCTTCCTGGTCGTGTCGAGCATCGGGGTCGTGTTTCCCAGCGGGACGGCGATCGCGCTGGAGGGCCACCAGTCGACGGCCGGCAGCGCCTCGGCGCTGCTGGGCCTCGCGCAATTCGCCGTCGGTGCGATCAGCGCTCCGCTGGTCGGCGTGGCGGGCAAGGGAACCGCCCTGCCGATGGCGATCGTAATCGTCACCTGCGGCCTCGGGGCCGTCACCGCGTTCTGGCTGCTCGTCCGGCCAGGCGCCCAGGGACGTACCGAATCCGCCCCGTCTAACGCTGGCACGGTCGTGCTATGAAGTCATGCCGCCGTCGACAGGAAGGAGAGCGCCGTTGACGTAGGAGGCGCGGTCGCTGAGCAACCAGGCGGCCACTTCCGCAACTTCGGTGGGTTGACCGCCGCGTCCCATCGGCGTCGCCGCGTCGAGGCGGGCCTCGACGCTGGGGTCTAGGCGCTTCCAGTCGAGCATCATAGGCATGTCGGTCGTGCCGGGCGCGATCGCGTTGATCCGCAGCGCTTGCGCGCCGTAGTCGGGTGCGCGGCATCGTCATCGTGCCGCAATCCGGCTCTCGGAGTCCCATGGATGAGCATGGTCACTCCGTCACTCCGTCGCGCCGTAGGCGACTCCGTCGAAGTCCGACGAACCGGGGATGCCGAACGCGAGGTGGCTCATCGAGGTGGTGTCCGTAGCCCCGTGCCAGTGGCGTTCGCCGGCGGAAACAAGCACCAAGTCGCCGACGGTGACGTGGTGCTCTGTGTCCTCAGTGGCGACGATGCCCTCGCCCTCGGTGATGAGCAGCGCCTGCTCGAAGCCGTGGGTGTGGGGCCGGTTGCGTCCGCCGATGTCGAACTGCGCGAACTGAACCCGCAGCTCGTCGCTCTGCTCGGCGCCCACGAGAGTCCGGGGGCAGACGACACCCTCGACGAAGTCATGCAGCGGTTCGGCATCGTCGCTGCTGGCACGCGTGATGTACACGACGGGTCTCCTTCTCGGTCGAGTCGCTGACGTCGGAGCGCCGGCGGGCGCTCACCCAGAGCATGACCTGGTACGGGGTTGTCGTCGGCACCAGGGTGACCTTCTAGGGGGCCGCCGGGGCATGGCTGACCAACGACAAGGCCAACCACCGCATCGCGCTGCACAACCAGCATCGTGCTGTCGAAATTGCAAGTAGGTGAAAGAGCGAGCGGGTCAAGCCGGACCCCGTTTGTCGATCTTGCCGGTGGCGTCGACCCTCAGAAGTTCTGAGGGGCGGCAAACCGGTAGAAGAGCAGGCCATCTCCGACGTCTTTGACGATCGCCATGAGCAGGACGGCGAAGGCCTCCTGAGTGGCGGCGTTTTCGAGCGGGCCGCCGTTGACCGGTTCCATGCTGAGGTCACGGCTGAGCTGCTCGACGGCCGCTCGAGCGCCTTCATCGCCGGTCCAGATGTTGCTCGGCCGGGCTGAAGTGCTGCTGGCTTGCTCGAACAGGCTGCCGAAATTCAGGTTAAAGGCCTTGGCCACGGGTCCGCTGTGGTTGGCCGCGACAAACTCGGCGTTCGACGAACGCCCGGCCGGCGGGGTTTCGCCGCCGAGCCGGTTGGTGGCGTCGATGACGACCTGGCCGTCCAAACCGGTGACGCTCGCGAGGGCGTCCGCGACCGCCGAATAGGGCACGGCAGCAGCACGACGTCGGCGTCGCCGACGTCCCCACCGTCTCGCCCGAGCTGGGTCACCTCGTGCCCGGCGGACGTCCAGAGCTTGGCGAGCGTTCCGCCGATCGTGGCTCGGCCGATGGTCGTGATCTTCATGGGTGTTCCGTTTCTCCTGGGTCCTTGGGGCGGCGCTCGAGCGGCTTCGCTAGGCGAACCGGACGGCGTCGTCGTAGTCGAGGCGCGGCAGACGCTCGAACCAGGCGTCGGGGCCGGGATTGCCGATGTTGACCACGAGCTGCGAACGCCACGTGGTTGCGGCGAAGAACTCGGCATCCACTGCGGCGGCATCGAAGCCGATCATCGGGCCGGCGGCGAGGCCGACTGCCCGGATGGCGATGATGAAGTACGCAGCCTGCAGCGCGCCGTTGTAGCGGGCCGCGTTCTCACGCATCCCCACGTCGGCCGCGAACACCTCCCGCAGTTCGGGCTTGTACGGCAGCAGCTCGGGGATCCGCTCATGGAACGCGTGGTCGTTGGCCAAGACGGCGACGATGGGCGCGGTCGCCGTCTTCGCGCGGTTGCCTTCGTTCATGAGCGGCAGCAGGCGATCGCGCCCTTCCCCGGCGCGCACGAACAGGATCCGCAGGGGGTTGATGTTCGCCGAGGTGGGGCCGAACTTCGCCAGCTCGTAGATGGCCAGCAGCTGCTCGTCGGTGACCGGTTCATCGGTGAAGGCGTTCGCCGTTCGTGCCTCCGTGAACAACGATCGCCGGGCGTGCTCATCGACCGGTGAGGGCTGCGTCGGCGGCGAGGCGGTAGGCATCGAGACTCCAATCATTTGCATGTGCATGCAAACATACCAGTTCCTGTCGTAAGCTCTCTTCAATGCCAACCCGTGGTTCAGCAGACAGGCTCTCGCCCGGCGAGCTTCGGGCTTGGCAGGGCTTCCTCCGAGCCAGCGCTCGGCTCGACCGAGTGCTCGATGCAGATCTCGAACGCTCACATCAGCTGTCGGGCAATGACTACGACGTGCTGATCCAGCTCGGAACCGCTCCGCGCCGGCGGCTGCCCATGACGACGCTCGCCGAGCAGGTTCTCATGAGCCCCAGTGGCCTCAGTCGACTCGTGGACGACCTCGAGCGCGAGCGCCTCGTCGTGCGCGAGCGCCGCGAAGACGACGCGCGGAGCTTCAACGTCGTCTTGACGCGCACTGGCCTAGCCAGCCTGAAGAAAGCGAACCGGACCCACCTCGAGCGCGTGCGCGAGCTGTTCCTGGACCGACTCTCCGACACTCAGCTGCAGCAACTCGCCGACATCTGGGACGCCGTCGATGGCGCGTTGACAGCAGGCAGCCCACAGCCGGCCCAGGCATCCACTTCCGGCGGCAAGTCTGAAGCGCCCCGACGCCGAGCGGCGGTACGAGCAGACGTCGCGCCATCTTCGTGAGAACCGGCCGACCGCAAGAAGCAACGCTGTCCATCTGAGGACGCGACCGCCGGGTGGGTCATCGGGTTCGCTCACCTGACGGGCGGGGGCTTCGTGCCGACAGGTGCGAAGGCTTATCAAGGGCGCCGTAACCCGACGATCTGGATGTCGAGCGCGATGAGCTCGTCGAGCGCCTCGATCCAGCGGTCGCCGTGGAAGGGCGGGAAGTACGGGAGGATGGGGAACATGCGCGTCTCGAAGAGGTCGCCACCGAACAGGACGCGATCGTCGATGAGCACGGTCTGGTCTCGGCGGTGTGCGCGGGCCCCCACGGGCGAAGTACCGCTCGGACGCCCCCGAGGTCGATCTCCACCTCGTCGCCGTAGGTGATGTCGGGCTCGACGAGCTCGAGGCCTTCGTGCTCGGCCGCGACACCCGGGGCTGGGCGCCTTGAAGCTCTCGACGTACTCGCGGGCGTGACGGTGCAGTCGCCCGCGCTGTGCCGCGCTGTACATGATCGTGGCTTCGCCCTTGAATGCCTGCGCACCGGACCCATGGCCGGAATCAAGCTGGGTGATCGCGAAGTGAAGCGGGCGGTCGCGGCGAGGCGCCGCGCGTGGCCGAGGACGAAGGCGCCGTTGCGTGGCCCGGTGCCGGTGTCTACGACCAGCGCGCGACGTTCGCCGACGACGATCCCGACGTTCGGGACAAGCGAGACCCGGTTGTCCGGGATCACGAAGACGCCGGCGGACCCCTCCCCCGGTTCGCCACGGACGAGCGGCGGGAGGTAGTCCGACGCCTCGATGGCGCTCATGGCGCGAGGAAGCTCTGGATGCCGGCGGCGATCCGCCAGGGCTCTGATGCGTCCCAGCCGGCGTAGCGCGCGCGTAAGTCCGGCTCGAGGATCGCGAAGATCGCGTCGGCGTCGTGGCCTTCGCCGGCGAGGCGCATGGTCTCGGACCGCAGCAGGCTCAGGTACTCGTGGGTCGTCGCGATGAGGTCGGGGTCTCCCACCTCGCCGTGGCCGGGCACGACGATCCTCGCGTCGAAGCGCTGGAGCTCTTCGAGGACGGCGAGCCAGTTGCCGCCGTCGACGTCGGTGTCGTAGGGCGGGAAGAACGGGAAGATCGGGAAGAAGCGGTTCTCGACGAGGTCCCCCGTGAAGAGCATGCCCTCGGCCGGCAGGAAGATGGTCTGATCGCTGCGCGAATGAGCGGCGCCCCAGCTCCGGAGCTGCACGACCTTCCCACCGAGGTCGAGATCGGCGGTGCCGTCGTAGACGACGTGCGGGTCGACGAACTCGATGTCCTCGAGCTTGTGCGCGATCTCGGCGCCGAGGTCACGAAAGGTGTCGAGGTACCCGGCGCCCTTCTCCCGCAGCTCGTCGCGCTGCTCGCGGTTGTAGACGATCGTCGCGTCGCCGAAGGCCTGCGCGCCGTAGCCGTGCTCGGGGTGGAAGTGCGTCAGGGTCAGCAGCAGCGGCCGGTCGCCGGCCAGCTCCGTTGCGATCTCGCGCACCAGCGCGCCGTTGCGCGGCCCGAGACCGACGTCGATGACCAGCGCGGCGCGATCTCCGACGATCACGCCGACGTTGGGCACCAGCGGAACGCGGCCGTCGGGGACCACGAACACGCCGTGGGCGATTTCCTCGGGGCGTCCGTTGACGATCGGTGGAGCGGGGGTGGTCCCCAGCGTGACGGGGGTGGGCTGTTCGGTCATGACGTCGATCCCTTCAAGATAAGATATATATCCAAGTTGGTCTACTCGATATACCACGCTTCCGCGTCAGGGCGTCTTTCGGCCCGGCGCCGACTTAGGCTGGAGACGCGAATGCCTGCACGAACGACCGGCTCGAGAGCTACCGACTTCCAGAACGGCGAGAACGTCGCGGTCGTACACGACCGGCTTAGAGCGGCGATCCTGTCCGGCGAGCTCGAGGCCGGGGGCGCGTTCTCGCAGGCCGTCCTAGCCGACGAGGTCGGCGCAGGGCGCACGCCGCTCAGGGAGGCGCTCCGGCTGCTGCAGCGCGAGGGCCTCGTAGTCGCCGAACCGAACAGGCAGGTGCAGATCGCGCCGCTGTCCGCCGAGGACTTCGAGGAGATCTACCTTGTGCGGATCGCGCTCGAGACAGTCGCGATCCGGATCACCGTGCCGACGCTCACGTCGGACGATCTCGCCGAGCTCGAGGCCTGCATGGCGAAGATGGACCACTACGCGAAAGGCGACGACGAACTCGGCCTGCGAACGCCGCACCGCGCGTTCCATCACCGGCTCGTCGCCGGATTGGGGTCACGCGGCAGCGCCGAGATCGCCGAGCTCGCCGATCACTCCCACCGCTACCGGCTGGCCTTCGGTGGCTTCGGGAGCTCAGACGAACGCCGGGCGGAGCACCGCGCGATCCTCGACGCAGCGACGGACGGCGACCCGGACCGAGCCGCCGAGCGCCTCGCCGTGCACTACGCGCGAACGGCGGCGCTCGTGTTCGACGCGCTCAACTCCGACCGCAATCTCCGCCGGTTGCGCGCCGCGATCCGGGCCGTCGCCCCCGCCGCCGAAGCGGCGCTCACGACGGGTTGAACAAACAGCCCGATCACTAGCAACAGGAAGGCCCGGGGGAAACGACACGGAGGCGTGCACGCGAATGGACCTTCGTCGAGTACTGCGCTTGCCGTAGGCAAAGAGCCTCCACACGGGGGAGACGGCACGCTTGGGGACATGTCCTCCCCGACTCCTCCCGAGCCGCGTCCTCGCCGTCGTCGGCGACGCCTGCTCGCCACCCTCCCCGCAGGCTTGGCGGTGCTGGGCGGCGGCGCCGGCACGGCGCTTGCCGTGGTCTACGCCTCCGACCGGCACGACACGGCCGGCAAGGTGGTCTTCGATCAGCCTGCCGATTCCGGCGGCGGCCGACTCGACCGTCAGCCGCGGCATCCGCACCTTCCGGCTGGACCTGCGCCGCGGCCACGCCAGGGTTGGGCACGGCTTCACAACCTCGACCTTCTACGAGCAGGACGCGACCCCCGGAGCCGCCCCGAATTCGTCACAGTACCTGGCACCCACGCTGCGGGCCGCTCGCGGCGAGCGGGTCCGCGTCCAGGTCAAAGTGCCCGCGCGACGGGCGCTATCACCTCCCGCGGAAGGCTGTCCATGCCCCGGCCTGGGACGGTGGGCACACCTTGACGCAGGCACGCCAGAGCGAGGACCTGGTCCCCCGTGCCGCTGATCATGTACTCCGCCTGCCAGACGCGCCCGCGCGCTGCTTGAGCGGGCGTGAAGCGCACACAGCCAGGCCATGCAAATCAGCTCGGCGGCGGTGGGCGCAGGCGCGGTTCGCGCGTCGCAGCCGTTCCGAACAGCAAACGGAAGCTTGGGCCGACGGCGCCGAACTCCGGCGGCAACCAGAAACGAGATGTCGACCTGCAGCGTGCTGGCGAGCACGCTGCCGTCCATCACGTCAATGTCTACCGAGGCAAGACCCTGTACCGGGACACACAACGCGCGATCACCGATCCTCGCGATCGAGCGCAGCAGAGCCGGTCAGCGCGGCGCTAATCCGAGTGTGGGCGAGCGCGACTGCTACGAGTTCGTCTCGTCGCCGTTAGCGATCCTCCGCGGAGAACACCGTGCGGAGACTATGAACAGGACCGTCGGCCGGGTCACCGCGTCGAATTGAAGACCCGAATCGGCTTACCGCAGGCGCCAGGTCTCGAATCAAGTGGACTCCGTCAGCACGAGCGGGCCGCCAGCGCAGACCATCACCGTGTGCTCTTCGTGAGTGGACAGGGCGCCGCCGGCGTCGCTGATCGTCCAGCCGTCTGGTTGGGTGAACAGACGCGGAGATTCGGCCACGATCATCGGCTCGATCGTGAAGACCAGCCCCTCGGTCAGCTCGCGCTTGGCGGCGCGGTGGGGCGCTGGCCAGTTGAACACTGTGGGCGGCTCATGCATCGCCAGGCCGATGCCGTGCCCGGTCAGCTCCCGGGCGATCTGAAAGCCGCGCGCGTTGGTCACGCGCTCGATCGCAGCGCCCACGTCTCGTAACGTGGCGCCGGGCTGAGCCGCGCGAATGCCCGCCCGCAGCGCAGCGTGCCCCGCGGCCAGCAGCCGCTGCGAGCGGCTGGACACGCGCCCGATAGGCATCGTCGTCGCTGCGTCGGCATGAAAGCCGTCGAGCTCTGCCGCGACATCGATGGTCAATAGCTGACCCAGCCGCAGCCGCTTGGCGCCCGGAACTCCGTGGACGATCTCAGTGTCGACGCTGAGGCAGATAGCGCCGGGGTAGCGGTAGGTCAGCACCGGGCCCGAGCGCGCCCCCCAACGATCGAAGACTCCACGTGCGACGGCGTCGAGGTCACCCGTCGTCACTCCGGGCACAGTCGCGCGGCGAACCGCGGCGATGGTCTCGGCGACCACCCCGCCGACACGCTTGAGACCGTCGATCTGCTCGGGGCTGTCCACCGACACGAGGACAGCTTATCCCGGGTCCGCGAGCCGAGCGGTGACTCGGCGGTCCTGCAGGCGCTCCGTACACCGCCCCGGTGGCCAGCGCCCGAAGGAGGGGCCTTCGACCGCCCGAGCCCGCTGCACTCTCCCCTCCAGGAAGCGGACCTCCGGAGAGAAGCAACGGAGAGAAGGCTTCACGCTCTCTCACCGTGCTGCCATCCGAAAACCGCTTCCTTGCAGGATCTTCGTGAGCGCGCCCGAGAGGATTCGAACCTCTGACCTTCGGTTCCGTAGACGCACGGATAAACGGCCTCTCGGCTCTGCTGAGCGACATCGGCTTCTCTGAGGTGCTCCCAGATCACCTCAGAATTGCGCAGTTGGGGACATGGTTGGGGACACGGTTTTCCAACGGCTCCTCGGCGGCCCCGTCCTTGCGAGCGGTCCTCCTCGAGGCTGGATCAATCGTCGGCGCACCTCTTCCTCCTCACCCTGGAACTCGAACAGGCTCTCGTAGGTCCTTCGGCCCGCTGAGACCGAAGACGAAGCCCTCCTTCGACAGCAGGAAGTACACAACAGGCCGATCGAAACCACCAGGGAAATGAGCGCGAGGGTTCCGAGCGTCCCAAGGCCTGCGGTGCGCTGGATGGTCTGAGCCCCTAGGAACGACGCTGTAACCGACGACGTCCCTCCTTACCCCTGCTCGCGCAGTCGCTGAACCGTTTGTCGCCATGCCGTGTCGAACGCTTCGTGATCGATCACGTGCGCTCGCTCGTCGATGCTGCCGGGCCCTTCGGGCCGGCCGCGTTCGTCGCCGCCTATGCCGTCCTGACCGTCGCGCTGGTCCCGGGGACGATCCTCTCGGTCGCCGCCGGAGCGCTGTTCGGTCCGGTGTGGGGCTCGCTCCTGGTGGTGGCCGGCGCGACCGCTGGCGCCGTCGGGGCCTTCGAGGTGGCCCGGCGCGCCGGGCATCAGCGGACGCGCCGGCTGGTTGGTGAGCGGGTCCTGCGAGCCGACGCGTGGGTGCAGCGACGCGGTGTCTCAGGGGTGATCGGCCTGAGACTGCTTCCGGTCGTGCCGTTCAACGCGCTCAACTACGCGTTCGGACTATCGTCGGTGCGCCGCCGCGATCACGCGGTCGGGACCGCGATCGGAATCGTTCCCGGGAGCGTCGCGTTCGTGGCCCTCGGTGATTCGATCGCCGACCCGGGATCTGTTGGTTTCATAGCGTCGCTCGGAGCCGTAGCCGTGTTGGTCGCAGCGTCGGTCGCGAGGTCCCGCCACATCGCGCGCTCTACACCACGCGAAAGATGACTGTAAGCCGGAGGGGCCTGCTCAGACCGGGGGCGGCGCGCCCGCGCCGGCGCTGTCCGGCTCATCCCGCAGCCGCGCGAGCACGCCGTCGCTGACACTGACGCGAGGGGTCTCAGCGCCGCCCAACTGGCCGAGCGCCGACACCGTGCGACGCAAGCCGCCGATCAATCTTGCGCACGGAGGGCACAGGTGCGTGTGCGACTCGATGCGCCGATGATCGTATGGTCCGAGCTCTTCGTCTAGGTAGGCCGAAGCCTGCGTGCGCGTGAAGCGGTGGTCGCGATGAAAGCGAAGCGGTTGCAGCAGGACGGCGCGCATCGTCATAGCTCTGGGTCCTCCGGGAGATAGTCACGCACCGCGTCGCGGACCGCCAGTCGCGCCCGATGCAGGCGGCTCTTCAAAGCCGCCTCGCTGAGGTCCAGGACCATCGCCGCCTCGGCGGTGCTCAGACCCTCGATGTCGCGGAGGACCAGCGGGGCGCGCTGGTCGGGTCGCAGGCGTTGCACCGCCCGGTCGAGTGCGTGCCTCAAATCCTCCGCCTCGAGGCGGAGCGGAGGTCCCGGCCGCGTGTCGGCGGGCTCGACGAGATGCTCGTCCAACGAGGTCGCGAGCACGCGGCGGCGGGAGGTGCGCCGGTGCGCCTCGTTGACGCCGATCCGGTACAGCCACGTGAAGAACTGGCTGTCGCCCTTGAACATGCCGATCCCGCGCCACGCACGCAGAAACGCCTCCTGGGTGACCTCCTCCGCCTCGTGCCGGTCGTCGACCAGGCGCCGCACGACAGCGTGCAGGCGATCGGCGTAAAGACGGACGAGCTCCTCGAACGCGAGATGGTCACCCGCTCTCGCGCGAGCGACCAGCGCGCCGTCCTCGACGCTTGGTTGGCTCTGCTGGCTCATGCGAGTTCTCGGCGCATGCCCCCCAGCTTGCCATTGTCGCGGCACACTGGCCGGCATCATCGGCGGCGCCAGAGGGAGCTACCGGCCATCGGCCGACGCTCGCTCGGATGTGCGACGCAGTGCTCGAGAACCGCCGGGACGACGGAGCCGCCGTGGTTGGAGCCCTCCGGGTCAGAGGCGTCGGTGGCGATCGACCGAAGCGCGGCGCGCAACCGAAGAAGGCCGCGGAGCATCGGGCCACACTCAGGGCACTCCTCGACGTGCTGCGCGAAGCGCCCGCGCTGGCGCGGGGTAAGCGTCCCGTCCAGCGCATCCGACATCGCTCGCTGGGCGAAGTGGTGATCTCGATGGATGCGATCCCATCGGGGCACGCAACGTCGGACCTGTAGCCGCGCAGAACGATTCACGCCTCCAGGAACCAATGCCTCTCGGGTCGGCCGACGACGTGTCGCGAACCTTTCCCGTGCCCCGTGGGTCCGACGCTGTGATGCACCCCCCGTCAAGCGCGTCGTCTCCCGGCGAGACAGGCCGGCCCTGTGATGACTGATCCTTCGGCCGGCGTCGGTGTGCTGGCCGCGATGGCCGCTGGGATGATCTCGTTCCTCTCGCCGTGCGTGCTGCCGCTGGTTCCTGGCTATATCTCGGCGGTCAGCGGGGTGCGGCCCGCTGACCGCGCCGATGCTTCGCTTCGGCGCGTGCTGATTCCGAGCCTGCTGTTCGTCGCCACCTTTTCATCGGTCTTCATCCTGTTGGGTGTCGGCGCGAGCGGGGTTGGCCAGACGCTGCAGGCGCACCGCGCGACGCTGGAGAAGGTCGCGGCGGTCGTCATCATCGTGCTGGGGATAGTGTTCGTCATGGCGCGCTTCGCGCCGGCGATGAACCGCGAGTGGCGCGTTGACGGGCTCATGCGGCGTGCCGGCCGCGGGGGCCCGATCCTCGCTGGGGCAGCGTTCGCGATCGCCTGGACGCCGTGCGTCGGGCCGACGCTCGGCGCGATCCTCACCGCCGCTTCGCTCAGCGGATCCGCGACGCGCGGGGCGTATCTGATGGCGTGGTACTCGGCGGGCCTGGCGTTGCCGTTCCTGGCGACCGCGATCTTCTTCGATCGCGCGACGACCGCGTTCGCCGTCGTCA
>JAABUQ010004505.1_pt1 | contig 23650 bp, 25 predicted proteins | sample 5560001 | NCBI WGS metagenome assembly JAABUQ01 (sample SAMN10711888, study PRJNA513371) | rock metagenome | isolation source: Antarctica rocks | place: Antarctica: Victoria Land, Finger Mt nord | collected 2015-12-18 | reverse complement strand
ACTCCCCCCTCAACCACCACCAACCCACGCTCCCACCCCATCAAACACCCACCAAGACTCCAGCACCCCCACTAACCCCCCCACCAGTCCGTCACCAGCCACGCCCCAAATACAACCACAACCACGAGTGCACCTCGAGCCAGCGCACCAAGCTTCACACCAGACAGTACAGTGCCCTAGCCTTGGGTAAGGTGGAGATGGATTAGGACGGGGAGGAGGGAGGGGGGTTTTGAGACGGGGGGGAGGGAGGCGGTGGGGCTGAGGGGGCGTGGTGGGAGGATGGTGTGGAGGGATGGGATGGTGGCGATGTGAGGAGGGGTTGGTTTGTGCGTGGGGCTGTGAAGGGCCCTGATCTGCTGCGAGGAGATGGTAGGGGTACTCGGTAGGAAGAGGGAGGCGAGTATATCCCTACCTTAGCTCCGGGGAGGACGGATTGATCATGATAGCCTGCGCTGACTTTTGAGATCACACCGTTTTCGGAGAAGGTGAAGGTCTTGCGATGTCTATGGATTGAATGGGCAACTAGTTTTTGCGTTTTATCAGGGGCTGTTTCTTGTGCGGGATTGCCATGGCTTTCCTGTACGCGTGTGGCATCGTGAGGGGACTACCCACCTGTGACGTCCGCGTTGTATGAGAAGAGGGATGGATTGGGAGACGGACCCAACGCTGGTGAGTAGGAAGGAAGCGCATCGCGAATATCAGGATCAACAAACCGTCCGAATACAGCAAATCACCGAACACGCAACCGCATATGTGCTGCTTATCCACACGGAGAAAGAGTGAAGTAGAGAAAGACTTGAGAGCCATCCATGTCCTGTCCAACCCGACCGAGAGTTCCGTTAATGCTCGCACGCGCATTGAGATCCTGCCCAGCCTAGGCTCCTTTTACACATCGGACCCGCAAAATACATTTCGAAAAACACACAACACGCTCGCCATAGTAAGGAAAACGCCCCAGTCGTATTCGCCGTGCTGATCAACGCCCATATCCTCCTTGCCAGAAGATGAGAGATTAAGAACGGTATATTGTCCAAGTCCCCCTCCTGGTGCAGCAACCGAATACAAGAAGTAAAATGATACCCTCAGCGCAGGGCATGCGATCCCTGTTCCTTGCGTGTCTTGACCGCAAATTCCGCCTTTATGGGCAGGTGGTCGCTCGGGAAATGGTGGTTCGGAAAGCCAGGCACCCGCCGCAGATACTCCATGTCGACGTCGCCCAGAACGCCCCGGACCTGCAACGCGTTCGAGGAGTACCAGATGTAGTCGAGCATGCCGCTGAAGTTGGGGGTATAGTTTGTGAACGACAGCTCGTCGGTGCCGTTGTAGGCAGACCTCATGCTGAACTGGTGGGCGATGCCGTCGCGGGTGAAATTGCCGTACTTACGATCGCCGAAGGCGCAGTGGTCGGGCGCGACGCTGCCTTGAGTGATGAGCTCGTACACGCCCGAGTCGCCGCTGGAGTTGAAGTCGCCGCAGATGAGGAGGGGGATCTGAGTGGCAGAAGCGTACTCCACTGAGGGAGCTGGGGTAGGAGGTCGCTCTGGGGAGGTGGACCTGGAATCGTCGTCCATTTCGGAGTGCCGGAAAGGGGTTTTGTCTAAGCATGGTGGATGTTGAGCACATTTCTCGGCGAATTTGGCGACCTGCTCCATGAGGATGGCGACCTGAACGAGTTTGACATCGTCGAAGAGAGGGTCCCAGAAGATGTGCGCATTGACCACGATGAATCTCGATCCAGTTTGGCGGTTCTCGAAGAAGGTGACCACCGCGATGTTGTCTTTCGTCATGACACGGTTGAAGACATCGTGTTCCCCTTTCATATCTGGACGATTGATGGCGATGGTTGCAAGGTCAATCATTTCTTTATTGAGACATATGTACTTGCTGCCCTTCCAGAAGGTCGCACAACCGTCCACAGTCATAGCCTTGCTCTCTGTCATGGTCTTTGCCCTCGTCTTCGGCGAGAAATAACCTTTGTAATCATGATAGGCGAGTTCGCTACGGAAAACCTCGGAGAAGTTCTCCTGGTCGAGTTCTTGTAGGCAGACAAAATCTGCATCGTATTGTTTGACCTCCTCCAAAATGAGCTTGCATCGGTAGTCCCAGTCGAGCGCCTGCGAGGGGGTGTAACCGTACTGAGCAGTCGTCGCATACTTATCACAAAGGATGTTGTAAGATAGGACCGAGAACGCTTCCAGCGCAAGACTGTCGTCAAAGACATGCCAAGGCCGGGGCTCAGGCGGAGGACCAGCTATTAATGAGAGATTAGTTATCTTTGTTACAATATTGACCAAAGAGGTCCTAAAAAGGTAAGAGGGAGCTCACCTTGAGACTCTTCTCTAAGATGGGTGACCAAAGCCTTGGTGCCTTGCTCTATCATCATTGTCCTCTGATCCTCGTCCAATTGATCGTTTCCTTCGATACCTAGAGTTTCAAGCCTATAGAGAAGACCAATCTCTGCTGGTAGCTCGCGAATTTTGTTGTCAAAGAGTAGGAGTTCTCTTAACCTGGAAAGCATGCCAATTTCGGATGGTATTGCCATCAGCTGATTCCTGGAAACGTCAAGGTGCTCTAGGCTTCTTAATTGACCGATGGCAGTGCTGAGATACAACAATTCGTTGTTATCCAGGTAGAGTTTGGTCAGGAAACCATAGTGGTCAAAAAGAGGAGGTGAGAGAGTGTTGAGGCGACATCCGCTCATGTCTATCGAATTCCAGTTTTGCCGAGATTCTGCCTCATCTGTCGTCGCGCGGTTGTGTTCTTCGCCGCCGTCTGCGGAATCCAACTCCACAACAAGCGACGCAGTCTTTGGGACCACGCCCTCTTTCCTAGCATGATGATGTGGCTGTTCATTTGATCTCGTTTCTTCCGCAAGCCGCAATTGATGCGCCCAATGCTCGGGAAGTTCTTCACCCATCGCAGACTGATTGTTTGTGGAGCTGTTGTGCAGACCGGCAGACGAGAAGTTAGGGGTTGCGTTCGACATAGTACCAGAGGAAAAAGTATGCTGATGGCCCATGCTAGCGCCGTGACCACCCAGATGGTTCTGTTGATGGTGGTGATGTTGCTGCCCGTGATGTTGCTGGTGGTTTTGATGTTGGTATTTGTGATTCATATTCATCTGCATGTAACTCTGATGCCCAGCCCCGTTCATCATCATTTGTTGCGCTTGCGGATGCCCTTGACTGTAAATGCCGTATGGATTGTGCGATGTGGCTTGTGATACGGGGGAGCGTGAGGGTGAAGGAGTATCATTGCTATAGCCACCTCCGCGCCCATTGTTGACAGGGGAGCCATTGCGAGCAAGGTGGCGCTGGTGGTGGTTCTGCTGATGCTGCTGTGGGTAATAATATGGTCCAGCCCGAGGCTGCTGGAAGCGGTATGGGCCTCCGTCTGCCATTTGATCTGCTGGGGCAAACAATCGATCTGCCTGGTCCTGGTCCCTCCCAAGGCGGAAAAGTTCCTTTTGTGTCAAATGGTAAATGTAGATCTATCGTAAACGAGGAGGAGCCTAGTAGTCTTGACTTGGTCATAGGTCTTCGATGGCTCGGGATGCTTGGGTTGGCGACAGTTGTCTAAGCTGTGCACGTTCTTGCAGTGCTGGATTGGCGTCTAGGCCGGGACTGCGACGGGCGTAAGTTACAGCGCAGGTCTGTTTCGTGTTCCCTCCGAGTATTGATAATCGAAGAATTGCTCCCCGAGAAGCAGGTTGGAAGACTGCAGCAAACGTTAGCTTGACCAAGCTTGTTCAGCATCACGACCAATGCGCACAGAATGGAAGGTACTTGGTCTCCACAGGGTAAGAGTAGAGCCCTAGTATGATTGTTCAGTCGGAACCCACTCCCAAACAGACCGCAAGTTGAAGAATATGAGAGCGCGAATTGATGACTAAATATTGTTGTCTGTGTGATGCTATCTACGTGTTGTCCTACGAGTCAAGTATAGATGCGCTCTGCTGTCTCTACACGCAACGCCAAGAGCCCCACAGCCGATTACCGAAAAGAGCTATTAGCACGTGATCTGAAGTCGCTTGGCATTGATCCTACGCAGGAACGATCCTCTGACCAACATCCAAAAAACTGGTAAGCGTGACTCCGTCTGTGGCTCTTCCTAAACGTACATTGAACCTGCTTCCCCTGGCTGTCCATCCCACTGGCGTATTGAGCATGCTGATGTCACCTGATAATGAAGGTACAGGTCGCACAACCTGGAATTCACACGTGCCGAAGACAACCCCTTCAAGTCTGAAATCAGTCCTCATACTCAAGGTAGTGTGGCCCGTCGCTAGGTGAAATGATCGAGCGAGCTGCTGTTTGAACAACCGTAGAATCCGAGACCGCCAAATTCTCATTGCTGAGCAGCTCAGTATTGCCTTGATAGGATTAGCTCGTCTTCGGTGGGCAGCCATGGCTAATCCTTCATCTTCAACTGCTTCGCAAGCTGTAGGCCAGATAAGGGCATCTGGTGAACGCCTGACGAAGCCATCTACCATGAGCCCTGGATCCAAAGAGGACTGGGAAGACTGGATGAAGTGGGATGATCCTGAGATTGTAGCAGAGTCTCCACGGCTTACTAGCCAGACTTCATTGACTGCAAAGCGGGACTCATCTCTGTCAAAGAAACGTAAAACTCTGTCCGATGACGATGAAGATATTGGAGCATCAGGCGATCCAGGAAAACTAAGAACCCCTCCGGGCACTAGGAGTCATAATATCGTCGAGAAACGTTACCGCACCAATATCAATCAGAGAATCACAGCACTCAGAGACAGTATTCCGAGTCTAAGGCCTACGGAGGTTTCGGAGACTCAGCCGGTTGAGACTGGAGGACAACCCACGAAAAAGTTCAATAAAGCGACGGTACTCTCTACCGCTGTTGGATATATCCACGACCTGGAGAAGGATAAGCGTCGTTTGGAAAACGAGATCGCACAGCTTAAGGTACTCTTGCGAGCGATGCAAGAGCCAGGCAATGATGCGGCAGAGCTTGACAAGGCTTCATGTATTGAGGCCGGTGCCGTATCCCCTAATGGATCCCAGATATCCACATGCTCGTCTACCGGCTCTTCAGAAGACTCAAAGCCAATTCAGGGCATGATCAAAGTACCCGAGGAAATGAGAAGGCTTCGTACTGCTACCGCGCAAATCCCTCTCGCTGAGAGGTCGTATATAGAGCATTACGACTCTGAGCCGGAAGATCAAAATACGATCCGCATGGGAGACAAAGCCGTTAAACGAGCAAAATTTGTCGGCAAGCTCGTCGTTGGCTCATTTGCAGGTCTGATGGTAATGCAAGGCTTTGGTGAGAGCGAAAAACGTGGAGAAACTGTCAAAAAAAGAGGCCTTCTGGCTGTTCCCACCCAGCATTTCTGGGCAAAAGGTCAAGAATTACTGGATCAGCACAATCTTGACGATGCTCTACATCATTTGGGTGTTCTGCCCCTCCTACTGAAAATCTTCACAGTCCTATTCGTCTGCGGTTTTGGCATCTTTGTGTACGCTTTCTGCTCCAAACCTAAACCAAAAATACAACCACAGAGAGTCGAGCTCGCACCTTCGCTCGCATCGCCACTTGAGGTGCGCCGGAACGCTTGGTTGACGGCCATCCAGACAGTCCGCGTCCCGAGGCATCAAATGTTCCCAGAGTGGGCCGCTGTGAACTTGGAAGCTCTGCAATACGTACTTAGACATATTACAGGTTCGCGCGGCTATTCATGGTTGACTGGTCAGAGCGAAGATGACGAGGTGGCCAGACTCCGGGCTTGGGATATTGCTATTGATGCCCAGTTGATGGGTGGTGATGCTGAAATCAGCGGAAGTCGACTAATTTTAACGATACTGGCGTCAGGAACGCTACCAAGGTCTCCTGCACGTTTGATTCTGAAGGCTATACATCTCCGGATATTGCTCTGGAAAGCTTCGGGGCCCGAAAGAGGTTCCCTTTGGTGCCTGGTGCATAGGCTAGCCGCTTCACTTGCGAATTACCAATGGCGGCTCGCTCAGGACTTGAACAGAAATCCCGTATTTCATGAATGCCATACTTCGCATGAGGTCGAGAGCCTGCCAGAGCATCTGGCAGCGCTTCTTCAGTTGAGCTGCAGTGAGGCTCTAACAGATCCAATCATCCAGCGTGCCCATAACCTAGCCTGGAGTAGGCCGACACGTGAGGATGTCTTTGGTTCTACCGATGAGATGGATCTGGTGGTTGTCGACCCTACGATTCGTTCTCCTCATGATGCCCTTTGTGCTTGGGTCTCAAGCACCACACTACAGAAGGGACTTTATGCAAAGCTCGCGGATATTCAACGTGATTCTTCTGAACTGGATTGGAGCTTCGGCATTGCTCTGCATACGGCGCCGCCTGCCTCGATTGCACAAGCCAGGGCTTTGGCCGCGAATGCTGTCTTTGTCGAAGCTAACCACCAGAATGCGTTATCCATGCTGTTGCAGGATACAACAGCGAGGTCAGGAGACGGTCGTTCGCCTTCTTGCCACAGTGGAAATACGAGCTTCATAGACTCCTCGTTGCCGAAGGTCGTATGTCAAGACGTTGGTTTAGCCACCTCCTGCGCATGGGCTTTGAGTATGCTAAGAAAGGTTCGAGAGGAGCCACAGCATCTCAGGAATGCTTTACGTGCCGTAACCAGTAGCTATCGAGATGCCGAAGAGCTCTCTTGGCTCAGCTTCGCAACTGCCTACCATTTGATCTATATCTTGCAATCAGCCGATCAGCTTTACGATCTACACAACCAAGAGATTCATCAAATAAGCTCGCGGCTGTTGTCATGGCTCAAGGGAACGGAAAAATCAGGTTGCTCCATAGACCAATGTGCCAAAGCAGATATCGACTTCTTCCTGCGCAACTGTGTTACCCGTGATGATAGACCTTGCGTGGCGCCTCCTGGTGCAGACAAGACGGCTTCGAATGCCGACGAACAAACAGCTTCCAAATCGAGACGGCTGTCTTCCGTTGGCGAAGAGACCGACACTACAATAGGCGAGACTACAATGTTTCCAAACTCGTCTTCTTCGCCTTGTGGAAAGCCCAGTATGCCTTCACCAAAGATGGAGTTTAGGAGATCTTCATGTTGCTCAGAAGATTCGGGATACGGAAGCATAGCGGCATGACTTACGAAACCGCAGCGACATCATGATCACAACATCATGACATACGAGTTTCGTTAGGAGACTGTTCATAGCATTCAGTTTTGTGGACTCTTTCCTCGTGTAGGCAGAGCTTTATTAGCAACCTGCATTTGCCCCTAAAAGGCAAACAGCAATTCTGACAAGCTTTGAAGTTATCTGGTCCTCCTTCAGCCTGCAAACGCAAAATCCCTCCTCAACCATGATATCCCTTCCACGACCGTCGCCTCAGCGGGCTGAATCTGACTTCGGCCCCACTGCTCCGTCTCCTTCCTCTTTTTACCGTCCTTCCACTTCTCTATCCACTCCCCAATCCTCCGCTCAGCTTCTCCATCTATCTCGCCCCTTCCTACACCCAACCTTCGCTCCACCTCTTCAACCCACTGTCGCGCCAGCCCAACCAGCTTCGTGACGTTCTCCTTGCTCCTTGCAAGTCCTCCATCTCTCATCTCAGCTCTCGTCCCCTCCCACTCTCCTTTGATTGTCTCATACTGCACCAGCGTCCTATCCATGACTCCCTGCTCTGGCTGACTCGCGATGAGTACTCCTACGGTCGGTAGTAGGTCCTTAATTTCGTGGAGGATCGTTACTTTACGCTGGAGAACGGCTTCCATTGAGGTGATGCTCTCGAGAATTCTAGTTGTGGTAGTGAGGAGACAGCATGTGGGAATGCAGTTGAGGTGAGCTGGGATTTCGAATTTCTGGACCGCGTCGGAGAAAAGTTCGGACATTGATGGACTGGGAGATTCCAGTGGTCTTTCCGAGATGGGAGTTTGGTTTGTGATAATGTCATTGGTACTGGGAAGACAATAATGCACGGTTGATGCTTGTCCTACGGTGTTGAGCTCATCCATGGCGAAGGAAAAGGAAAACCTGTTCCAGAGAATTGATTGTGAGTGCAAGATAGTGTTGAGGTTGCGTGTCATTAATGGAAAACCCAAAATGACAATGATGCAGTAACCTTGCCGATGCCGTGATAGATTTGCGACTTCGTTTCCGGGAAAGAGTGAGGCACAAAGCGCTTGCTCATCTCGTCACCTCACTTCCCCGGACCCAAAAACAGAAGTCACCGCTGCGAGGAGAAGCCACCGTCTCACTCGCCAGCAAGACGGTGCGAGTACCTATCGAACTATAACTTTCCAGGATGTTGCCGGGCTACGACATCCCCAACACCTTTTGCGACCGCCGTCGTAGACCTCTAAATCTGGTCATCCGTTGCGATTGCGCAGTTTGATTCACTAAAAGCTTGGCTACTTCTCACTCATGCTGTATCATCTACGGTATCTTTGTCTTCGACGCTGTTCCTTTCGAGCGCTTCATTCGGGCAACGATTTACGCGTCATCCTTCGTCGATCGATCCACCCTCGACTTTTCCTACCCTTCCAAGAGTATAATCTAAAAATCATTGCACCGCCTCCAACCATCGCCCTTCAAGACTTCCACCTATCCAAAAAATCCCTTTAGAGCTATCCCGACCTAAACCCCCAAATGGCTCTTACTACCCCAATCTCTATCCCAGGAACCTTCGAAATCCCAATCTACCAGAGGCTGAGATGAAATCGCGCAGCTCCGCGACTGGACCTGATGAGCATAAGGACCGAGTCTCTGAGCCGGACGCTCCTGGCCCTGATTCCTTATCAAGCGTCAAATAGAGAACGTTAGCATGAGAAGTACAAAGCATGATATTGACCAACAGGGTTCTTGAACCCCGAAACAAATCCGCGAAATCACCAAATGAAATGCAAAGCTTTCACCTCTGGAAGGGAAAGAGGTCGATCAACGTACGCAATGGCGCCTTACCACTGCAGCCCGGTTGAGATATCCGGATAGTCATACCTTGGCGGTGATTCTGTGCCACGAGTGCTTCCTTGGGATGGAAGGTTCGGGTAAGTAAGAAAAGGTTGTGACGTGACTTTGCTATCGAGAGGGGGTCTTGGTGGGGGTTGCTGGCATATATAATGGGCCAAGATGGAAACGATTCATACTTAGGCATATAGGACGCAGGAAGCTTACACACAGGGCAGTACGAGCATTTCGTGACTCGCGGAACGGTTGGGATGTATTGTTCCATTCGCATCGCAGAGAACCAGTTGCATCCAGTGCTACATACCCCAGGCATCGGATCAACAATAGCGTGCGGCCTGTACTCGTACAAGCGCGCACAAGTGTAGTTCATGCTAATCTTAGCAAGCAGTAGATATTCCGTACCTGGAGCACAGATTACCCCCACCCTACTATCTAGTATCATAACTAGGCCTCCATCAGTGCGAGTGAGACAATATAGTGCGTCAGCTACCTTATTCATCCACCATCACCATCCCTTCCTTCCCTCCCGAACGCCTGATCTCAATCTCCTTCATAAGTCTACTATGATTTAGACTCCTCGCTCTCACTATCTCTACCGCTACCTACCCTTCATTACGCTCCTTATCACCACTTGCTTAATCAGGATCTCTTCCTTGGATTGTTGCTCTCAGAGCGGTGCTCTGCAGGTGTTTCAGAGGAATTTGTCGATGAGTCAGGCCCTGATGCTATAGACGATGCAGTCGAAGAACTAGGCAATGAGCCATTTTCTGTAGGAAGAGCCAATTCAGGTGCTGCTGTCCAAGCTTAGGTCGATGGATTGAATGCGACTTTCCTGATCGCCATTCACAGGTGTGGCTTTGGATCCTGTCAACGAATCAGGTCCTGGTTCTAGAGCCTCCGTTGGTACTGAACTACGCAACGCGCCAAATTTGGCTGCCGTGGCCGATACAGCTGGCGATGGGTGCTTATCAGAGAGCTGCGCTAGACGTAGTGTCAAAATTGTCAAGACGGCTTCTAGTATCCATTGAGTTCCAGGCAGTAAAGTAAGTATGTTTCCTTGGTTTATGCAGTGAGAGTGTGGAAAGATCAATCCAGACTCAGAAAACTTCATCTTCGACAGCTGCCGTAGTGCATGCTGCAGCATTGTGCAATCCTTGCTTTTCTGGCCTTCAAGTCAGAGGAGAAGGCTGCGGTAACGAGTTCGGAAGATATCCCTGACTTTTGAACGACCTTACCCTGTATGGCCGCTCCGCAGTCATTGTTGGCCGTTGGTTTCATCACCAACGGCACCGGTGCTACTGTGGGAGCCTGCAGAATCAACCGAGAGACACTTCATCAACGTCGAATTTCCAGAGCCTGGTGTCCCGGTTATATAATATACTTCCCCGCCGCGTTGTAACCAAAGGCTTCTTCGTTATGGTTCTCCAATTCGACCGATTGCACCACAATTAGGGCGCTTTCTCCCGTGAATGTACCTTGCATACGCTCAACACTTACGTCGTTCATGAGCTTGAGTTGCTTCATCCTGAATTTCAGGTCGCTCTCGAGCTGATGTGCTGCGATTTCGGGATGTATTTCGCGCAGCAGGAAATTATTCACCCGACCCTGGAGAAAGTCAATCCTGGCTGTATTTTTCATGATGGTGCCGGTTTGCTTGATGACAACAAGCCTTGCGTGATCGTACTGCCACCGTAGGTGATTAATCAGCCCTGGACTTCATTGAATGTATTGAAATCTGCCCTGGAGATTTCATTTTAACGGGCTGTAGATCGTGAAAATCAAGGGTACGAACGCAACAGATAAGGTCAATGTTGGAAGGGACTCGCTTCAATAGCTAATATAGTATAGACTGCGACAAGTCGAGCAGCGAGCACACAAGGCTTGCGTCGTTGGCCTTCGGGTTGACGAAGAGGATTGTTAGGATTAGTCTAGAAGAGGGACTTGATCCTTGATTCTTCTTAACCAGTGACCCATACGCGCTGTTCTTCTTGACCACTTTCTCGTGCATAGAGTCTCCACTTCTGTTTGCAGCGTCACGCTCTCTGGTCACGTTGCTCACCCGGTTCCGGCGAATCTCCATGATGCTGACCCTCCCAGCTTCTCTACCTTTTGCTGTCTGCTCCTGGTATTAGTCATAATCTCATGGCTATCGAGGCTTCAGACCTCTGTACCCTCCATCACCGTATCTTCGTCCCCGCCGGCTGCACCAGTCTCACCGCCCTCGTTTCCTTCATCCACCTCCTCTATAGTCTCCAACCTCGTCGTTGTCACCCTATTGTCGTCACCCCGGAAGGTCAATTCCCAGCCCTTCTTGGCCGCCCAGCGCACTATTCGGCGGAGAACAGCCTCCACCTCATCCCTTCCCACGGATTGCTCCATCACATCCATGACGGACTTTCGAGTCCCAGGAAATTCAACTTTGAGCGTACCGGGAGTCGCTCCGACCCTTACGATCTTGTTCACAATAGATGCGCTAGCTGCTGTAAAATCTTCGTGTGCAGGTCTATCGGATCGTCGAAGCATTTTTTGGCTTGCACTGGATCGATCAGCTGGCGCCATAAGATCACAAGTGGACCAGCTATGTGGGGTAGAGGTTTTGACAATCAGGAACCAAATCGATAAACATTCAAGCGCGGAGGGGTCCACAGACGTCGGCGAAGTTCTGCAATTCTGGGATTGAAATGCTCCTCGGTGAAAAAGTCTTCGGGTTGTAAGTCCGCGCAGCAGCGGAATAGTCCAGAGATGTCGACGAAGTTCTGCAGTTCCGGGGTTGAAATGCTCATCGGTCCAAAAGTCTTCGGGTTGCAAGTCCGCGCAGCAGCCGACAGCGAGTGCTACTCAAGATCAGGACGCGCTAGGTGCTGTGATATCTCCATGTGCCAAATTGCCAGGTCCCCGGACCAATTTTTTCAGGTAGCATGCCGATAACATCGTTCGATCGCATGCCTAAGAGAAGACCTTTTATTGTGTTCTCTAACCTATCGGCGGGAGCCTTAGCCTTTAGCTGCTGGGGAAGATTCATTTTCGCCACTTTTCCCTTGGTGAGATCTTTTATAGTCCAAGGTTTGTCGAAGGAAACATCTCTAGGCTTGATCACAGAGGTGGGACCCAACCACCACGTGGAGACTCCTCAATTGTGACGTTGAATAGATCGATACGAGCTCTTCTGACGGTACCGTCAGGGCGTTGCTGTACTTCTCGGATAAAGCCTTCATCACCCTTTCTAAGGACGTATTCTCTAGGATGAGCTGCTGACTTGCACTGGATCGACTAGCTCGCGCCAACCGAGGACAAGTGGACCAGCTATGTAAGCACCCTGGCAATGCTTTTCGTGATAAGGCGGCTTTCGCGCTGTGCTTTCGGCAATGACAACCATCGCCCACTCCGGGGGAAGCTGAGCTAATGCGAAGATTGGCCGTGTCCAGTCCAGTTCCTCGACAATTCCCCCATATATATATATATATATACCTCCCCGTCAAACAGAGGGCAACATCGACTCTGAGACACAGAAAGATGTGACGAGCATTGACGAGGCTCGGAAGCAGAGCAATCGCACTCATGACATCGCTGGGCTTCTTCAAGTCCTATCTGTATCGTCATGTCCAGACGTATCTTACGAACTTGAGGATGTAGCGCTCTAGGCAGCCTCTGTACGAATACTACGAGTGCGATCGCACTTGCAAAGGAGAATGTCGTCGCCTCAATAGCCATCGACTTGGCCGCTCCAGAAAGTATTAGTAAGGTTTTAAATCATCATGGTGTGGAACCATGTTGGTGAGCTCAAGAATGGACTCAAAGATCTTTCTTGTCCAGTTCTTGGTGTTGTGGGCCTCTTCCGGGTGTTTCGAAGTAGATTTGAATGTCCTCCAAGCAATCGTCGAAAAGCCAGCAGGGCCAAATTGGCCTGATGTTCATAGGGTCTGCGTCCGGATCTAGTAGCTCGTATAAGCATAGACTTCCCAAAGCTCCTCTTCAAGTCGTAGGTACGCGGTGGTGGATGTGGGTGGTGGCGTCGCCCGGGGAGAACGGGACGGGGAGCTCGCGGTTGATGAGGCTCTACCTCCAGAATCGCTGGGCGTGTCGGGCAGCTGGGAGTTGAGGAGTTGGATTTGCTGCAGCGTGAGTATTCGATGGGTCAGGCCATAATGATTCGACTATACCAGATGTCATATTGTGGGTAGGCGACGACTCTAGGCAGGGACACGGAAAGTCCCACTTCTCTTGACCAGAGCACACAGAGTCTTCTGGCTGCGAAAAATTCTCGGTTGACGGCTGACAATTTGGGCCTGCAGTATCGAAATTTGAGTTATCCGGATCTTGTTCTTCAACGGCCTACAACCAGTGTAGGGTGTAGTATCGATCTGTGTCCCACCATGATGGCTTCTCGAAGTGTATTTCGATAAAGCCCTGTAACCTCGTTCACTACTGTCGTATCCTTCCTTGCCACCAATTGACAGCAAGACATTGTACTCGATGTCCGCTTCGGGCCCATCCGTTATGTCCTCGCTCGCAGCCGAAATGTTTGGCTGATTGGCAGACACTGCGATTGCATCAACACTGGACCAGCTCAGGGCCTTCCCCATGTGACTCGTGCACTCCCCCACCTGATCGAGAAATATGAATATATAGTATACGGCCAGAGGGGTATACATCTTTTATCGAGAATCGAACAAGCCCATGCTCGGCCTCAGCAATGATAGTGGATTGGCTGCCCGATGCCGGAACCCCTGAGTATATACAACGTCCTGAATGCTCACGGAATGGGTCGTTACGGCTTGGGCTTGCTTCGCAACAGGAGGTTGCTTGTCCGCGGCGTTGTTTGCGGACTCTGTGTCCAACCCTTCCGTAAGTTTCTTGATAAACTTCTGCTTCAGTTCCTTTCGGAGTGAGGGCCACATGTCTCGTTCCGAAGTCGCACGGGTTCCCGCTCGAAGTTCTTTCTTAATGTCCCGTTCCTTTTTCGATTCCTTCGCGGCTTCAATCGCTGGACGCTCGTCGTTGAGCTTCTTTTGAATCTTCTCGAGCTCAACGGCTCTTTGACCAGCCCTCACTGCCTCACGCTCTGCTTGAACTTCGTCCGCAATTTCCTTGTGCTCTCTTGAGTAATGACACCATGATTATATTCTCAAAGGTAGCATCGGCTTTACGCGTGCCCTTGGAGGCGGTGAAGGCGTCGTTGGACGAGATATTGGATGTGCAGCTGAAGTCGTTCGTGGTGGTAAAGAGATATAAACGTCTGTAGAGTGATTTAATTATAGTATAGAAGACTTGAAGAAATGATGCACGACTTTCTTTTTAGTCGACGAGCAGTGACAAAACCGGCTTGGAGATTATACAAGAACAATTATATCCAGAGTGGTGGCTTGCTTCGAGGACTTCCTAAAGAGCGATCAAGACCGAGTAAAATGCTGGTCGAATTCTGATGTTTGACGCTTTCAAGTCTTGTGCATTGACATAAATGGAAGTAGGAGACCTTGGTTCCAATGCGCAATTCGAAAGACTATCAGATAAGTCGTGAGTAGATATTAAAAATTCTGGTCTCGAGGCGTAATCCGAATGCGCGTTGGGATATTATTATCTGAATCTCTATGGTGTAACAGATTTGATTGTCGTATGTCCACCAAGATTTGACGTCGCTGCTCGAAGTCGTCTCGGCCCATCAAATGTGATTGGCATGACAGTAGGTCAGCATTGGGCTGAGCTCCACAGTGAAGTCTGAATTCGTCGATCAACTCTCGTGCTTGGCTTGGTTTCCCCTGAGAGGAGACTGCAAGCTTAGCCCAGCGAAAGTGATTGACATGGAAGTAGGTCAGACTTTGGCTGAGATCCACAACTAAGTCTGAACTCGTCGGCCAGATACCGTGTAGCTAAAGCGTACGTGCGGTTGCCCAGATAGAGCCGCTGTCGATGGTACAATGGGGTCCTCTGCCAAAACTGCCGTCGTCCAATTTGTGGCGGTTTAGTATGACCAAAGCGTCCTTCATCCATTCTGGCGAACCCCGAGGTCCTTTGCACCAGCTATTCGAAAATGCCAGGCCTGATGGTCAGCTGGTTCGAAAGAAGAGTTTTTGAGGGATAGTGTCGTTAGAAGGTTGTAGTATATTACTGTGATTCCAGATTTGCCTCGCTCATGTTCGACACCCCAATTGGGGACGTGGCAGAGTGCATGGTAACAATGACGTGAAGAAGGATCGCGCTCAAGGAGCTGGTCGCGATTAACATCTTCGCTTGTTTGCTCGGGAGATCGATTTCTTCTTCTCTCCTTTGGTGATCCTGCAATTGTGCAATAGCGATTCCCTAAACACCTGGTGGTTTTGAGGAATCCCCCAGGGATAAGCGGTTCATCCAGCCCAGCAAGGAGGCGTTCATCTTCGCGGATCTGGGGACTTCGTCAGTCAATGTCCTTGTTCTAGAAGTCTTGACCGAGAAACAGAATAGGACTCACCTCAAAGTCAAGTCGGCCTTTATATTCATACGTTTTCTTCACGCTTTTCTTAAGATGCTTCCAGCGTTGAAATACCGGATGCTTATCTTAACTAGTACGTATCTGAAGAAGGTTGAGGTAATTAATTTTTTCAAAGACGAATCGACGATCGTATACCAAATCCCACATTCCCTCGATCTCCGCTGGACGCGCCCTTTTAACTCGCTCAAGGTTCCATTGGCCAAACTGCTCATGGATTGTCCTGGCTCTCTTTTGAAGCTTCTCCTTTTTGCCACGGAAACCTCTGAAAGCCTTCTTCTTGAGTGTGTAGTTCTGGTAAGCTTTGTGGAACTGTTCCGCCGTCTGATCCAGTTGTCGGCAAATATGGCGTAATTCACATATGTTAGACGCGTAACGTTGCGAAACGTGCTCGATAGCAACCTCGTCGATGGGCTTCGTGTTGCTTGGCTCGCCCAGCTCCTTGACAGAAGACATTTTCTCGGGTTGGGGATGGTCTACTTGATGAAGACTTGAGTTGATGGCCTGATCAGGAGCCGAATTTGGGAGCGCACTCGGCGCCGGCGGGGGTATGATCATGAGTGTCGGTTGCGAAGAAATGAGATGCAAATCCTCAGCTTTCTTTTGCTGACGTTCCGGATGCTTTTGATCATGCTTTTGATCGATCAGCTTCTGTAGCTTCTTACGCTCCTCGCCGAGGAATGCTTGAGCGTCTCCCTGACTCTCAAATTCAATTCTCTTCCGCTTTCGCATCCGCATCCGGCGAAACGGCGGTTGATCCTCGTCGGCCAAGAGTCCCAGCCGCTGTTGGGTGACATCCTCCGGGATCCCTGTGGGAAGTCTACCCCAGGTTCCTTGATGAAAGACACCTGCCAAGCAAAGAGTGGCCGAGGACGCTGTGCTGAAGGCCCTTGCGGAGCCAGCCACTGCAATACGAAGAATTGGTTGTAACATCATACGGATGGCTCAAATGGAGTCGAGCAAGAAATTGCTGACCGCTATCGTTCACTTGAATTGAGATGACGCAAATTACCCGTTGGGTAATGAGAATGGGTAGATTGAGGGGATTCGAGGGTATTTGAGATGTGTGATAACCTTCAAGTATTGATGTTACCGGGTGACAAGTGAAGTAAAGGATCAGTGCTGAGCTGGGGCACCCTGCTAGATGGGAGCCGCGCTTGGGCTTATCTTGGTAAGCAAGGCAATGTGACAAGCGTGCCACACGCCGACGATGCTAGCCGAGTCTGCTGATGCAGGTTATTAAGTGCTTATATAAGGGATGGGTTTATATAGTTTACCAGGCTTATGTATGTGGTAGGAGGTGTTCGTTTCTCGAGTTGTACGAGGAAGTGGTATTCGGCTTTGGAAGATGGCCGAGCTCGAGTTTGGCAATTGAAGGTGTGTAGAGAGATTATTAGAAAGGAAGTGGGAGGTGGAGAGTCTTCAAATACTCAGCTTCGATAACACGGCGATGTGAAGTAATTCCCTCAAACCACCTCTTCCTTCACTGCTCGCTTCCATTAATCTGGCTGAAATTGTGAATGAACACCGGAGAGAATGTCGCTCTCGTTAGGTGTTGCTTTCAGCGCAGTCCATCACATTGACCTCGCCCATATCACTCTTTCAGCCGGTTATCTGACGAAAATGGATGAATGCGGGAGTGATTTGCAGAGCAACCATCACTTTGTCCGTCACATGGGCTAAGAGTACGCATATCCTGTGTCAAAAAGCTGTTAGACTATCAAGCTAGGTCCACTTCTTCTGGAAACATTGGCAAAGCGACTGATGGCCGACCATGTTATCGCACCTGTTGGTGTGAGTGAGGGAAGCAATCAGAAATCCAGCCAAAGCCGTCACCGTTATGTAGCTGGGGTAAGACATCAGTCATGGATCAATGACAACCAAGGGACAGATCCTAGCAGGTTCGAAATCTGGAAGCATCGGTCCGTGGGAGTTGCGGCAAACCAGAACTTCCGGGAATTCTGTCAAAAGTGGCGCCAACAACGATGCTGCCAAGGGATCAATGAGACCATCACAGCCCAGAATGTCCTTGTAGCACTAGAATTCTGTGTTGAGATCTAATATCAAATATGCCACACACTCTATGTAAATTCGGGACCACGGGAGTCTGTTAGCTATGTCTGCAGATGGCACATTTGCTGTAGCACTTACATATACCATGCTTCCCAGTCTATGGAAAGATTAGCAAATGTTCACCTTGGCCCCGAACACGGTTCAATCCAGTCTGGAGAATTGAAGGTCAATGAGAACAGTATGCTGCACCCATTCGAGCCAGTGGCTTTGAGGCTCTCGCCACGACTCTCTCAGTGGGATAGCATGTCAAGCAACTCAACCACGGGACTGCTCAGTAAAGCTCATATTGTGTTTCTTTCTCTCAATGAGAATTCGACGGCCAGATACGGGATGCCTCGAACCAGGAACCATAATGCTTCATGCAAAATTTGAACTTCACACTCCTAGTCTTTTCAGCAACCCCTCAAAAAGAGCGGAACCCAGGCGTCAAGCCGCTGCTTATCCATAATCTGCAAAAGGGACAGCACCGTCACACGCTCAGTGGAAAGCTTGTTCAATTCTGTTCCACTTTCACAGCGGTCTTCTCCTCCTCTTTGACCTCTACAGTAGTCTCTTCAACAGCTTCAACTTTCCCTGTTCCCAGTTCATCTTTCACTACCGCTTTCTTCACAACCTTCTTCACCAGCTTCTTCTGCACCACTGCACTCGGACAGAGCCCCTGGCTCAATGTACACTCATGGCATTTGCGTCCCACGGGCAAGCAAATTGTCTGCCCAAACCCCACCAACAAGTGATTAATCTCGTGCCACTTCTCCCTCGGCAGCCAAGCCTCCAGCGCCGCCCTTGTCTCCTCCGGTGCCTTCGTCTTGTGCCAACCCCATAGATTCGTGATCCGATGCACATGCACATCCACACCTATCCCTTCCGTCCTTCCCCATGCAGCACTCAAACAGAGGTATGCCATCTTCGGCCCTACGCCCGGGAGGCTCATGAGACCCTCGATAGTGTCTGGGATATCGCCATTAAATTGATCCCGTAGGATGAGCGCAGCAGCTTTAATGTAACGGGTCTTATTGTTGTGGAAGCCAACAACGAATATCATTTCATTGAGGTTCACAGGGTCGACGGCGAGTATGTTTTCGAGTGTAAGACCGGGGTGTGGAAGCTCGGTTTGCAAGCGGCGCATGGCGATGGCGTTGGTGGTATCCTTGGTTTGGGAGGAGAGCATCAGGGCAATGAGGGTTTGAAAACGCTTATCCTAAAAATGGGCGTCAGCATGCATACCTCTATAGTCGGGTGAAATGGTTCATTACCCGAGGGCTAAGATGTTCCACTGCTAACGTCTCGCAACCCATGGTATCGACAGGTGCGAGGGCCTTCTTACGCATCTCCTTGACCGCATCGTAGATCTCTGCCCAGTTCGCCGGTGGATGTATCTCTACTTTTCCGGTTTCATTGACTATTTGCTTAGCAGGCTGTCGCTTTGCCTTCGTGGGCTTTCCAGCGTTGTCATTGCCAGCTGATTTGCGGGGCGATGTCCTTGTGCTGGTAGCTACAGAAATGCTGGTCACCGTTGTAGCTGGGGTATCAGCGCCGCGCTTGCGCTTCTTCGACGGTAGGGTTGTGGTGATGGCATCTTCGATGTCAAAACTGGCTACTGAAGCTGCTGAAGATAGGGGGGAATCGTCATCGCTCGAATCTTCTTGCTTCACCTCCTTTTTCCCAGTGTCCAGTAGAGATGTGCCATTCGCAGAAAAGGCCTGAAGTGATGTTGCAAAGGAGCGGGTCTGTCGGTGGGGCACGAAGTCAGCCTCCGTCACCTGCTTGACGGCCCGTGCGGTCTCTTTGGCAATGCGAGAGGTCTTCATGTGCTTCCGACATGATTGTGAGATGATACTGAAGGAAAAGGGGTTTGAAGCTCTATAATCCCTACTAGCGCTTCCCCGGATTTCAGCCCTACAGAAGGGATACGATCTTATCGATCTTGCCCTTCTCAACTCAACAACCAAGAATGATGCCAGGCGACGAATACGCCTCCACCGGTGGCGGCAGCCTCAAGCTGAAAGGCGTCAACCGGTCCTCGAAGATCACAAAGAAGAAGAAGAAGAAGCGCCCTAAGTCACCAGAGAGTCCTGAGGCCGCGACGCAGTCCACGAAACATGCGGACGAAGACCGGGCGGAGGAAGCTTCCAAACCAGAAAACAACGCAGTTGCTCAGAGGGGAGCAGATGAGCAACCTCCTGTCGAGGATGATATCTCTGCGCACGACAGAGGCAAGACAGAGGCGGAGCTAAGGCACGAGGAACGCAGACGGCGAAGGGTATGGCTCAACCGCTTCTGTCGTTGGCTGACTGACTTTTTGTTTTGTAGCTAGACGAACGGCTGAAACGTGAAGGCACGAAGACTCATAAGGAGCGAGTGGAGGAGTTGAATCGTTACTTGAGCAATTTGAGCGAACATCACGACATGTACGTTTCTGCCTACGCTTTTTCCCTCCACAAGGTCGAGTGTCGAAATGAGGCCGTCGGACTGCTGTAGGACGAGTCTTGACACTGACGCTGACTTTGTCTACAGGCCAAGAATTGGACCAGGTTAATAGGATTTATCGCTGGCTATTTTGTGGAGTGCCTACTGTAACTATGACAAGTCTATGACTGTCAACATACAAGTCACGTGAGTTCGGCACTGTCACAAACACAGGCCGAGGGTCCTCCAAAAGACCTCACTTAGCTACTTGAAGATTGCAGGCTCGGACAAAGGCTATATGCGAGGATCTCGATACATTCCTGTGAAACATTTGCATGAACAGTACACTTGGGTACAGGTATCAGCAAGGCTCATCAGAATTGAGCTCAGGCAGGAAGCATTCACTGTACAGCGTACTAAAGACATTGGCCACCATACATTGAGGATACAACACCAGGGTCTGATGAACCTGAAAATCACGCCAGTGGGTAATAATGCATCAGCGGAGGCGAAGAGAAAGGACTCGAAGCTGAGGAGTTGGAACTTGACCGCATGACTTTGACATCTCTCACTCGGCCATCAGGTATTTCGATATCAAGCGATTGGATTATCGTGGGAGCGATAGCAGGTAACGTTTCCTGAATCTTGATTACCACCAGAGGCATGTACCGTGTTTCGCCACCGCGCAGGGTTGACAAGAGATTTATAAGCTGCGTAAGGTAGTCCAGCGGGCCCAGTTCGAACTTTGTAGAATCTATGGGTACGCAGGACATAACATCGATGAGACTACATGCTACATCGAAGACTTTCTCTATCTATGACACATTAGTAGCTCGCATCAATCATGTCTGAGAAGATGCCTTACAAGCCCTATGCCGTGGATTTCCATTGATTGTTGGGAGAAGGCATCTGTGACTGCTACAAGGTCTTTCGCAATCTCAATCGGGTATGTAAATGTCATAGAAGCGTCCGGTGAAGTGGAAGAAAGATAGCCCTTCGCTATGGAAAGCTGCCATACCATGGTTCGAAGCCAATGTTGCGAGGTTCTGAGATCTGCTGCTTGGCTCTCGGTAGTTTCTAAGTAAAGTGGCAGCGCTTCCAGTATTTGCCGTTGCATTTGTGCGAGCCAGAACGTCGAGCAATCCGTCCGAGTCTTGTTCCACAGGCCAATGAACATGTCGTCGAAGGGTTGGTAGAGATTGATCAGATAGCAGAAGCCCGCAATTGAATTCGACGGATCGAGATCAAGGATCGGAAGTTCGATACTTGCGTGCAACGTGAGGGGTCTGTGTTTCTGCAGTGCATATGCCCTGATACGACGCTGTCATCAGAGTCGAGTAGATAACAGTACATAGAAGTCGAAGGCATACCTCTCGGTTACGAACAGTAACCAGAACAGACGCCTCTTCAGCGAGCTTTCAACCGGATCTCCTCCGAGGTACGTATTTTCTTCTTGCATACCCAAGATTTGGGCCAGAGCGGTCGCCTCACGGAGGTGTATCCAGGCGGTATTGTGCTTATTCAGACCAAAACAGCATCCGAAGAGGAAGAGTGACGTTATGATAGTAGCCACACTAGGAGCTTCCACATAGTCGAATGCCTTCCGCACACGTATCGCTTCCTCCATGAGCGAGATTCCGAGCGCTGCGTTGGTACCAGGACTGGGCGGTCTGCTACCCGGCTGACATGGCTTCTGCTCCATCCCTGGCTGAATCATCATGAAGGCTGACAGAGAGCACAGCAGACAATAAGCCTCTATTGACTGGTCCATATCAATAGAGGTCTGTTTCATCTGATCTCTGGTGAGAACTGGCATAGTCGGGTAGATATGAACAAAGAAGAAATCGATGCATTGCTCGTTGATCTCTTGAGTCAGCAGTCCGAACGTTCTGGTATCTCTTGGAGAGCCAGGCGGACTACCTGAAGTCGAATGCGACCGCTTGGGTTTTTTCTGAGTCTGGCGCAATTCTGAGATAACCTTGGCTCTGCTTCCTTTAGGTCCTTTTCGCTGAGGCACGGTATCAAAGGTGCACAGAATACCGGCCTGGCTACAATTTTCGCAAGGTCGACGGCTATTGCACCGGACCTGACATAACAGCAATTCAGTCCTCGGACCTGATATCAGATCGATAATTCCTCACCTTACGACGGTGGCAGGCATCACACGCACGCTTTGTCGCAACAGCCATGTCTTGCTGGGACGAAGGACTCTGCTATCGAGGCAAGGAAAGAGACGCTCCAGAACATGACTTTAGACATTTTGCAAGCTATTGGAAATCTATAATTATCAAGCTACTGACTTTTTTTCTTGATAGTCGTGCGTTGGCGAGCGATCAAGCAGAATACTTGATAACACTAGCCCAGGTACCGCAGCCCTGCTGGGGTAATAGCTTGGACATTACTTCAAATCATGCCGCTCGTAGAATAGAACATGGATGCACGAGGCTGGGAGAATTTTCATGGCAGGTGTTGAGAAACAGACGAATGGGAGAAGGGAGCGAGAAAAGCACGGACTCGACTAAATATTTCGCCGTTCAACGGTATCTTTCTAGGGGCGGCCTCAACAGCTGACTGGTCGCACGCAGGAACTGTCATGTGGACAGCCTTGCCCGGTGTAAGCCCGAATGGGCCGGTCGAGATCACGGATATGCCTTGCAAAACAATAGAGCTATCCCCTACCCCTACATCTACTTCTACTCCTGGTCCATAACCTGGTTTAGCTCTATATTGAGGCATTTACTGAATGTCGCTAATTGAATCGAGACTCATGATTTGCCCCCACCGTGACGATAAGCTGGCCATGCCCCACAGGGCTGTTTCATGTGCTGTTTATCAGACTTGCACACATTGAGATGGGTCTGATTCAGCCCTTCAAGCCACTGCGCAGGCACTTCTCTCGGCCACTTTTTCGGTGTATCTTATTGACTTGCAGGGGAGTGGTCCTCGACCCCCCTTTCGAACAATTGCACCTCGAACGCGATGCAACACAATGGAGAAAGGGGAAGGGCCCCATGTCCCATGACTAAGTTCATGGCACACATACGTGATTGAGTGCGCTGTTGGCTACAAAGATGAACCTGAATTGCAGACGATATAGACCGACCACTCAAATGAATAGCTCTTGTCTCTATACTAGTACGGATATAAAGCATTGTCTTTACGACGTTGATACAGACTCGATTTATTGATCTGGCAATATTGATCTACGTATTCTCTGGCCGGCTTTTCTGAAATGCTCACGCAAAGGATTTGGAACATCAAGTGAGACGCTCCTTTCTCACAGGCCTGAATCGGGCTGAATCTCCAACGTCTCATAGTGTAGACATGGATCTCTGTCGCGCGTCCAATCCTGTTGGCAAATCTCATGTTCCTCCGGCGAAGGTGAGCGTTCCAAAAAGTCTGCCCGATGTTTTTTCTGAAGTCTTCGAGGAACACTGGAGACGTTTTTGACCGATAGCAGTAGGATCCAAATAAGGTCGACGCTGAACTTTCTAGGTGCAAAGTCTGTAGCTAATGTGCTTGTTTTGGCTGTGGCTGTTCAAGCCTAGGGAGGACTGATGGAATGAGGTCTCCTGGCAGCAACGAATTGTGTCCTTGGATCACTTGAAAAATAGACCGTGGCTCAATACTTGTTCGATCCAGCGTAGGCTCGTTGTACCTGTACTTCTTATCCGGGGCGTGGATAGGAAGTACCATGGTGCGCCCATGTACAGTACTAGGACAAAAGTATCCGCGAACCCCGCCCCCACCAAAAAAACAC
>JAABUQ010004504.1_pt1 | contig 23652 bp, 23 predicted proteins | sample 5560001 | NCBI WGS metagenome assembly JAABUQ01 (sample SAMN10711888, study PRJNA513371) | rock metagenome | isolation source: Antarctica rocks | place: Antarctica: Victoria Land, Finger Mt nord | collected 2015-12-18 | reverse complement strand
CCTATGCACCGTCATCTTGCGGGCTGTATGCTCCTAAAAACGCGCTCATCAGGACCGTTCACACGACCTGACTGTCTTCCTACAACGACACCTCACGTCAATTACGCAGTCTCCTGTCGCGCTACTATGCCCGCCCGCCTATCCCGTCCGCGGCGCAGGGCATAATCTACGGCGGCCTCGTGTGGCTCGTCAGCTATGGCGGATGGATACCGGCGCTCGGCATCATGCCGACGCCCGCGCGCGACGAGCCGCGCCGTCCCATAGTCATGGTCGTCGCGCACTGCATCTACGGCGGCGTTCTGGGCGCGATCGCCGGACGCCGCTCCGCGCGGCGGTAGGGCCACGAGCCCCTCTCAAGCCGTAAGCCCTCTGCATTATTATGAGGAGACAAACCGATGACCATCAAAGGAATCCTACTGGACGTCGACGGCACGCTGGTGCTGAGCAACGACGCGCAGGCTCAGGCCTGGGTCGAGGCCTTCAAAGAATACGGCTACGACGCGCCATTCGCGCAGGTACGGCAAATGATCGGCATGGGCGGCGACAAGGTCATACCGCACTTCGCGCCAGGGTTGAACGATAAGGACGGCGTGGGCAAGAAGATCGCCGACAAGCGCAAAGAGTTGGTGCTGGACAAATTCGCGCCGGCGCTTAAACCGGCCGACGGCTCGCGCCAATTCGTGCAGCGCGCGCGGCAGGAGGGGCTCAAAATCGTCGTGGCCAGTTCGGCCAGCAGCCAGGAACTGGAAACGTTGCTCAAGGTGGTACGGGTCGACGACCTGCTCCAGGAGCGCACCACCATGGACGATGCTGGGGAGTCCAAGCCGGCGCCGGCCGTCGTGGAGGTCGCTCTTAAGAAGAGCGGCTTGCCGGCCAATGAAGTCGTCATGATCGGTGACACGCCCTACGACATCGAGTCGGCCGAGCAGATCGGCGTCGGCACAATCGCGGTGCGCTGCGGCGGCTTCAGCGACGACGACCTCAAGGGCGCGCTGGCCATCTACGACGACCCGGCCGACCTGCTGGCGCACTACGACGAGTCGCCCCTAGCGGGGGTCACACAACCTGTCGGGGCCACGGCGGCGTCCGGGACATCGACGCTCGACACGGAAGAGGGCGGGGTGTAACAGTCTATATTGTGTGGGGACGTGGCTGAAGGAGGGTTATGATGGCGGCGATCCACGTCGGGACCTGCAACTGGGCCGACTTCACGGAGTGGTATCCGAAAGGTGTCAAGGCCAACGAGCGCATTAGCTACTACGCGGGGCACTTCTCGGTGGTGGAAATCGACAGCACCTTCTACCACCTGATGCCACGCCGCAACTTCGAAGGTTGGGCCGCCAAGACACCCGACGGCTTCCTGTTCGACGTCAAGGCCTACCGCGGACTGACCCGCCACGGCACGGCCTACGAGCCCGGGATCAAGCACGCGGACGCCGATCCGGAGTACGACCCCGCGGAGGACGACTTCATGGCTTTCGCGCGGCAACTCGAGCCGTTGCGCGAGGCCGGGAAGCTGCGCGCGATCCTGTTCCAGTTCCCGCCGTGGTTTAAGCGTAGCGCGGCCAACCTGACGCACATCGAAACGTGCCGCGAGTACCTGCCCGACGACCTGCTCGCCGTGGAGTTCCGGCACCGCAGCTGGCTCGAGCCCGAGGCGGCCGGCGACACCTTCGCCTTCCTGCGCGCGCAGGGCATCGTTTATACCATCGTAGACGAGCCGCAGGTCGGCAGCGGCTCCGTCCCGCCGACGGTGGCCGTCACCAACCCCGCCCTGTCTATCCTGCGCTTCCACGGCCGCAACGTCCAGACCTGGTACCTCAAGGGCGCCGAATCGAGCCGCGACCGCTTCAACTACCTCTACTCCCAGGAGGAACTCGCGGAGTGGGTCCCCAGGATCGAAGAGGTCGCCCAGGAAGCCTACGAGGTGCATGTCCTGATGAATAACAACTATGGCAGTTACGCCATCAACAACGCTCAGGACATGCAACGGCTGCTCGGGGTAGGCTACCCCACACCATAATCTCCGATCTACTGTGACGAGCCGCGCCATCACACGCAATACAAGAGTGTGATTTGACACGTAAGAGCGCGCGCCCTACACTGCCTTTAGAGTTGAGCATGCGGCAAGTCGTACGGATACACGCATGCCCGAGCTTATCGATGAGGATGGTCTCATGGCCGCGAACGCGAAAACGAAGCGCACGTACAACATTTCCTCCGAAGCAGTCGCGCTCGTCAAATACAGCGTCGAGCAGCTACACGCCGCGCCGAGTCAAGATGCCTTTGTCGAGGAGGCTATCACGGCGCACGCGCGGAGACTACGCGACGCCGAAGATGCGCGCCTGTGGCGTCAAGCCGGGGACGACCCGGAGTACCAGGCCGAGGTGAAAGCCCTGGAATCCCTTTTCGCGGAGGATGACCACCGGGCCTGGGAGGACTAGGCGTGGCGCTGCCTGCTCGTCCCCTACGTTGGGCTATCGTTATCGTCGACCTCAACCCTGTGGTCGGCCACGAGCAGGCGGGCGAGCGGCGCGCACTCGTCGTGTCGTACGAGCCCTTATCACCAATCAGGAAACATGACCATCTGCCCGATTACCGCCGCGCGCGGCGCTCCGCGTTTCCCGACCGAAGTCGCTATCCCAGCAGGAGAAGCGGGCCAAACCCTGTCGGCAATTATCCTGTGCCAGCAAGTGCGTACGGTGTCAATCCAACGCGCTCAATCTTTTAAAGGTTATGTCACCGATCCCTCGATCCGCGCGGCGGTCCGTACAGCGCTCGCACGCCATCTCGGTCTCGATAACTTACCATTGGAAGACGGCGCAAGTGGAAACGCTATTTTCAAATAGACTGTCGCCAGCGCCTCGCGTCCGTCGCCACTATGTTCGCCGGCGCCGCGACGGACGCGTTCTTGCTACGCGGCGGGCCGGCCGTCCCGCTCGGCGCCATCGCCGTGATTCTTGCCCTCGTGACGGCCGCCTATCTCGTCACCCTACGACCCGCGCCGAGGAGCGCGTAGCGGCGGCGGTCTGAAAAGCGTTGATCGGGGCGCTACACCGTGCGCCGCCACGCCGCGTCGTTGTCGCCGGGGGCGAGGGGCTGCTTCTCGAAGGCGCGCTCAACCTCGCGCTTCGTGACCTGGTCCACGAAGCGGATCGTGCGCGTCGTCTTGCCGTCGCGCTCCTCCACCTTGTTAGCGATCAGCACTAAATTGTCGAACGGACCCGGCTGGCCGATCGCGTCGCTGTCGAGGTTCAACTCCTCCTCGCCGATAAGGTCGCCGACCGGCACATCCAGGAAGCTGAGGTGATTCAAGTCCGCGTTGATATTTCCGTCACTCATAATGCTACTCCTCGTAGTCTGGGGCTGTGTCGCGTGGGCGGTCGCCACGTTGTCCATCCCGCGCTGTGATTCTATGTCGACGCGCCATGGGCGCTCATGGTCTACGGACGACCAACACTATCAGCAAGTCCTGTGCTCACTCCCCACGTTCGCCCGATAGTACGCGCACAGATCCGTCAGCACGCACCTGGCGACGACCGTGACGACGAGCGTGATGGGCTGGTCGGCCACATCGACGTGGTCGAGGCGAAGCCCCTGGATGTGGGGGAGGAAGGCTCTCGGGGGAGCTGTGCATGGCGGACTCCCAGGCTGGTCAGGGACGCGCTGCGCCAGCGCCGTGTCCCCTTATCTACCAGATCGGGGCCATCCGTTCCTTTCCGGGCTTCGCGTTGCCGCGGCAGCGGGCCCTGCATCGCGGGTAGCCACCATCAAATGTATATATGCGCCACTTTTACCTTGACAAACACACCCGACGCGCCGTGCCATAGAGCGTCGCCGGCCGATCGAAAGACGCTAGAACGTGGAGAGGGCGCCGTCCTGCTCGCCGTACTGCTCCGCCGCGGCGACGACGGGATCGACCTCGCCGCGCCGCAGGAGGTCCAACGGCCGCTGCCCGCCGAGGCGCGCGTCTCCGCTCAACAAGAATGCCACTTGTCCCCATGGGTCGAGCGGCGCGAGGGCTTTGAGCGCCGCCTCCAAGCCGAGCAACGTCCCGCCCTGAGCGAACTGCCAAAGCGGGTACAGGTACTCGCGGCGGCCCACGCTCAGCCCCAGGAGGCGTCCCTCCTTGCGCCTCTTATCTACCCCCTGACGCGTCATATGGAGGAGCGTCGCGACGTCGGTGGCCGGTATGACGCTGCCCTCCGCCTCCAACAGGCGCTCGCGGTCGCGCAACCAACGCAGCCGCGCCGGGAGAAGCGAGTTCCGCGCCCTGAGCGCGCCCACGGCCTCGGGATTCTCAAGCAAACGCAAGAGCACCTCGTAGTCGGAGGACGCCCCGGCCGCGTCGTCTAACGCCCGGTCGTCGACGTCGTCGATGACACGCGCGTACGCATCGAAGAGACGCGCGGCAAGCACGGCCTGCGTCGGCCGCGTCGTCGCCTGGAGCGCGCGCCGCCGCGTCGATCGTGGAATGTGGCATCTCATGCCATTGGGCATAGGTGGCATGGTTTAATAGAATAATGATCTTGACGCACAGGCCGTTTGCCGGCGAGGCCGATTTGCCCCCCATTGTCACGCTCGTCGACGCCTGCGAGGAGGTCGACCGCCTCGATCGCCGAACCTCGGTCGCGGAGTCGCGGGCGGCGTTCGCCTCTCCGGCGGTCGATACGGCGCGCGACCTGCGCCTGTGGATAGACGAGCACGGCCGCCTCCTCGCGTTCGGACGCCTGAACATCTACGACGCGGACGCCGAGGTCGAGGGCCGCTTCTGGCTGCACGTCCACCCACTCGTGCGCGGCGGCGATGTCGAAGCGCAAATCATCGCCTGGGCGGAGGAGCGTATGCACGCGGCAGGGCGCGAGCGGGGCAGATCCGCGCGGCTGCTCACCGCGGCGCGCGACGACAAAGACGCGCGCATTGCCCTGCTGGAGGCGCACGGCTTCCGCCGTGTGCGCTACTTCTTCACCATGGCCCGCCCGCTCGATCAACCCCTACCCTCGCCACGGATATCCGCGGGCTTCATAGTGCGCGCCCTCAGGGGCCAGGACGACGCGGAGGCGGCGGCCTGGGTCGAGGTCAGCAACACGTCGTTCCGCGACCACTGGAACAGCGTGGACATGACGGTCGAGGACCTGCGGCGGGAGATGGACGCGCCCTCCTACCGGCCCGACCTCTACCTCGTCGCCGTGGCCCCCGACGGCCTCTTCGCGGCCTTCTGCCAGTGTGTGATCGATGAGGAGGCGAACAGGCGCGATGGGCGCAAAGAGGGCATGGTGTTGGGCCTCGGCACGCGGCCCGAGTACCGCGGGTTGGGCCTGGGCCGGACGCTGCTGCTCTCAGGCCTACGTTCGCTGAGGGCGGCCGGCATTGAGACGGCCCACATCAGCGTCGACGCGGAGAACCCCACGGGCGCGCTCGGACTCTACGAGTCGGCGGGCTTCAGGACATTCGAGACCTGGATCATGTACCGCAAGGCGGCTTGACAGGGCGGGGCCTACCCCGGACACTGGAAGGCGTTATGGACACAACCACACGACCTCTCATCGGCTACCCCGCGCGCAGCGGACTGATCACCACGGAGCCGGCCGGGTCCACCGTCCCGCGCTTCGCCAACAACGAATCCTACGCCTACGCCGTCGCCCACGCCGGCGGCGCGCCGGTGATGATCCCCTCGATCCCCGACGACGACGTGCTGGCCGCGATCTACGCGGGGCTCGACGGCCTCCTGCTCACGGGCGGCCCCGACGTCGACCCGGCCCGCTACGGCCGCGAGCGCCACCCGCTGACCGACGGGGGCGACGCGCGCATGGAATACGCCGAGGTCTACCTGACGAAGCGGGCCTTGGCGGACGGGCTGCCGCTGCTGGGCATTTGCCGCGGCTGCCAGGTGCTCAACGTCGTGGCCGGCGGCACGCTCCACCAGCATGTGAGCGACGACGTGGGGGGCGAGATCGCGCACCCCGACTATCTGCACGACCGCGACTACCTCGGCCACACCGTACAGGTCGACGCGGAGTCTCGCCTGGCCCGCGCCGTGGGCCGGCGCGACACGGCCGTCAACTCAATGCACCACCAGGCCGTGCGCGACCTCGCCCCCGGCTTCCGCGCCACGGCCGTCGCGCCGGACGGGCTCGTCGAGGCGATAGAGCGTCCCGGCCTGCCCTTCGTCGTGGCCGTGCAATGGCACCCCGAGGAGTTGTACCGTAAGGACGGCAGCCAGGCCGCCATCTTCCGCGCCTTTGTCGACGCGGCGGCGAGCCACCGCCGGAAACGGCTGGAAGCGGGGGCGTGAGCGACGCGCGCGCCATCGGGGTCTTCGACTCCGGCTTCGGCGGCCTCACCGTACTGCGCGAGGTGCGCCGCGCGCTGCCGGCCGAGAGCACGGTCTACCTCGGCGACGTGGCGCGTCTCCCGTACGGGCCGCGTCCGCGGGAGGAGGTGCGGGCTTTCGCGCACGAGATCGCGCGCTTCCTGCTGGAGCGGCACCACGTCAAGGCCCTCGTGGTAGCCTGCAACACGGCCAGCGCCGCCGCCCCGGAACTCTTCGCCGGGGCCTACGATGCGCCGGTGATCGGCGTGATCAAGCCGGGCGCGCACGCGGCGGTGGCGGCGAGCGGCAACGGGCGCATCGGCGTGATCGCCACGCAGGGGACCGTCGCCAGCGGCGCCTACACGCGCGCCGTCCACGCCCTCTCGCCCCAGGCGTCCGTGTTGGAGCAGGCCTGCCCCAGGCTGGTACCGCTGGTCGAGGCGGGCGAGGTCGCCGGCCCGCACGTCGAAGCGGTGTTGCGCGACTACCTCGCGCCGCTCGCGGCGGGCGGCGTCGACACCTTGATCCTGGGTTGCACCCACTACCCGCTGCTGCGCCCGGCCATTGAGCGCGTCGTAAACGGGCGCATGGGGGTGGTCGACTCGGCGCACACCACCGCGGCCGAGACCGCCGCCCTGCTCGACTACCTCGACCTCTACGCCCCGCCAGGCGCCACCCCGGCCCACACCCTCTACACCACGGGCTCGCCCGAGGACTTCCGACGCCTCGCCGCCCGCCTATTCGGCGAGGACCTGGGAAACGTTTCGCACACGGATTTAGCGGCCGAACTGGCGCTTGGCCGCTAATCGACATGGATGACATAAGAAACGGTTTCGTACGCGCGTTGCTTGGACAAACCGTGATCGCACTATCGCATGTCGACCTGTATACTCGCGATAATCACGGTGCGGAGCCGTTCCTACTGACCGATACGAGCACGCTCGTCTTTACGTTGGCCGATGGGCAACGTTTCGAGTTGGTAGAGGCGCAACAAGCCGATCTAGGCGTCATCACCTTCACAGAGGCGCCAACAGACGACGCCTTGCTGACCTCGGGAGAGCTAGAGCGAACCCCGGACGAACATGCGAGACTTGTCGCCGTTGAGGATATGGATGCACACCCTGTCCGCCTGTCTACAAGCTGTCTTGGTGAGACGCAGGGTCATTTTATTCTTGATGGTGGCTGCATCGGGGCGTATCCTACGGGTATGATGCAGACAGAAAGGGCGTGGGGATGGCTACAACGGTAACAGGGGCGCGGGCAGGCGAGGGGTTCGCCTACGACCCGGCGGGAGAGTTGGCCGAGGCTCACGCGGCCACCGACGCCTATCTCGCGCGATGCGCGTCGATTGAGGCTACCCTTAGGCGGGGCGAGGGCGGGAAGTACATTGAGGGTATCCTCGCCGAGGTCTATGATGCGGCGTCCGCCCTCGTCGCGCGCACCGACCCCTCGCCGCGCCTGCGCGCGGCCCTCGACCGCATCGCCTGGCTGGACAAGCGTGGGTACGGCCGCCGCGGCGCGCGCCACGGGGAGGGGCAAGGCAACTACCTGCATGTTCTGGTGCGCCGCACCGTCGAGATGCGGCCCGGACTCGGTGTCGAGAATCTACGCCACCTGCTCGCCGTCGTCAACGCGCACGTCCTGCCCGTGCCGCGGCACCGGGACGTGTACCACGCGCATTGGTACTTCTGGCTGTTCATCAAGGTGCTGCCGCGCGAGGCGGGGACCCGAGAGCGCATCGACCCTATTCTCGGCGAGATCCGCGGCTTCCTCGACTGGGCCGTCCAGTACACCTTCTTCCCACTGATGCGCCGGGACATGCTCGACTACGCCGAGTTGGTGGACGACTTCCCGACGGGCTACATCGGCGCGGGCGAGGGGTGGGCCGACCTTGCTCGCGCCGACCTGCGGGCCATGGGCGCGGCCGAGCGAGACGCCTGGCGCGCCCGCTTCACCCATGCCATCCGTGCGGCCGAGACGCCCGCGTTCATCCCACCGGCGGAGTGGACCGCAGCGGCTCGGCCGCACGTCGACAGAATCGGCCCCGCGCGCTACGCCGAGCGGGCGAGCTCGTGGCTGGCGCGCCTGGCGCGGCCCGACGCGACCGTGCTCTGCGACCAGCACATCCTCATCCTGCGCACCGTCCTCTGGGGGCTGTACCTCTGCCCGCCGACGCCGCGCCTGGCCGAGGTCGCGGCCGAGGTAGCCTTGACCGGCTACAGCGTGGTCCCGGCCCATATCCTCGGCCAGAAGCCGAAAGGCCACTGCTCGACCGCCCTCGGGCGCGCGTGCCTCGCCTACCTCGAGCGCATCCCGCCCGACATGGCCCTGCCCGCGCTCCACCGCATCGCGGCGGCCCCGTCGTCCCCACGAGGTCAGAAGGCTATCGCCGCCTCGCTGGCGCGCGGAGAGGCAGTAGCGCGATAGTGACGACAGGGCGCGTTAGAGACACTTCAGTGTCCGTGCCCTGCCATTTTAATCATAGGCATCCCTTGATGTATACTACGCGGTCCAGGTCCAGTTGGTGATCTCGGGCTCGTCCTCCAGGTGCTCTTTTGAATATGCCACGGCTCTGGCGATGAGCGAGTGCAGTTCGGCCTGCGGGATGGGCATGCCGGGGTGCGTCGCCCGCTTGACCGCCTCGATCGCCAGGTCGTAGCGGCTCATGCCGTTGAGCACGACCATGTCGAACGGCGTGGTCGTGGTGCCCTGCTCGTTGAAGCCGCGCACATGGAAGCGCTCGGCGTTGGCGCGCCCATGCACGACCTCGTGCAGCGCCCGCTGGTAGCCGTGGAAGGCGAAGACGACCGGCTTGTCGGCCGTGAACAGGTTGACGAACTGGGTCTCGCTCATGCCGTGCGGGTGCTGATCAGGCGGGAACAGGACCATTAGATCGACCACGTTGACCACGCGCACCTTGAGTTGCGGCACGTTCTTGCGCAGCCAGTCGGCCGCCGCCACCGTTTCCTGCGTCGGGATGTCGCCGCAGCAGCCCAGCACCACGTCCGGCTCGGCCTCACCGTCGTTGCTGGCCCAGTGCCAGACCGACGCGCCGCGCGCGACGTGCGCGACCGCCTCGTCCAGGGATAGGTACTGCAGTTGCGGCTGCTTGTCCTGCACGATCAGGTTGACGTAGTTGCGGCTGCGCAGGCAGTGGTCCGCCGTCGCGAGCAGGCAGTTGGCGTCGGGCGGCAGGTAGATGCGCGTCACCTGGCCGCGCTTGGAGAGCATCACGTCGATCAGGCCCGGCCCCTGGTGGCTGAAGCCGTTGTGGTCGTTGCGCCAACAGGTCGAACTGAGCAGGATGTTGAGCGATGAAACGGGGTCGCGCCACGGCAGCTTGAGCGACTCCTCCAACCATTTGGTGTGCTGCACGGTCATCGAGGACGAGATCATGGCGAACGCCTCGTAGCTGACGTAGAGGCCGTGGCGGCCCGTCAGGGTATAGCCCTCGACCCAGCCCTCGCACAGGTGCTCGGAGAGAACCTCCATCACGCGCCCGTCCGGCGACACATGGTCGTCGATAGAGATAGTCGGGCCGACGAAGCAGCGATCCGTGGCCTCGAACACGGCGCCGAGGCGGTTGGAATTGGTCTCGTCGGGGCAGGTCAGGCGGAAGCTGTGGGGATTCTTCCTGTAGACATCGCGCACCATCATACCGAGTTGGCGCGTCGACTCGCGCCGCTCGACGGCCGGGCGCGGCACGTCGACGGCGTAGGCCGCGAAGTCGGGCAGGTCGAGATCCTCCAGGAGCCGGCCGCCGTTGGCGTGCGGGTTAGCGCCCATGCGGCGGTCGCCCCGCGGTGCCAACTCGGCGAGTTCGGGGACGAGCGCGCCGTCGGCGTCGAACAGCTCCTCCGGCTTGTAGGAGCGCATCCAATGCTCCAACTCCTGCAGGTGACCCGGATTCGTCTTGACCGCCTCGAGCGGCACCTGGTGCGCACGGAAGGTGCCTTCGATGGGCAGGCCGTCGACCACCTTTGGCCCCGTCCAGCCTTTCGGGCTGCGCAGCACGATGGCCGGCCAGCGCGGGCGGCCCGTGACGCCCTCGGAGCGGGCCTGCTGCTGGATGGCGCGGATCTTTTGGTAACAGGCGTCGAGCGTGGCGGCGAAGGTTTGGTGCGCCGCCGCCAGGGCGACCGGCTCGTCCGGCTCGGGGTCGGCGACTTCGACGAAGTGGACCTCGTAGCCGTGCCCCTCCAGCAGCGCGCGGAGGCTGTCGTCAGTGGAGCGCCCGAGCGCGGTGGGGCCGCTGATCTTGTAGCCGTTGAGGTGCAGGATGGGCAGCACGGCGCCGTCACGTGCGGGATTGAGATAGTCGATACCCTTCCAGGAGCCCGCCAGGGGCCCCGTTTCGGCCTCGCCGTCGCCGACGACCGCCACGGCGATCAGGCCCGGATTGTCGAAGACCGCCCCGAAGGCGTGGACGAGCACGTAGCCGAGTTCGCCGCCCTCGTGGATGGAGCCGGGCGTGGTCACGCTGACGTGACTGGGGATGCCGCCGGGCGTGGAAAACTGGCGGAACAGATGGCGCAGCCCCTCCACATCGGGCGTGACGTCGGGGTAGATCTCCGAGTAGGTCCCCTCGAGGTAGACGTTAGCCACGAGGGCGGGGCCGCCGTGGCCGGGTCCGGCCAGGTAGATCGCGTCCAGGTCGTGCTCCTTGATGAGCCGGTTGATGTGGACGTAGATGAAGCTGAGACCGGTCGAGGTGCCCCAGTGGCCGAGCAGACGCGGCTTGATGTGCTCCGGCTTGAGCGGTTCGCGCAGCAGCGGGTTGGCCTGCAGGTAGATCTGGCCGACGGTAAGGTAGTTGGCGGCCTCCCAGTAGCGCTGCATCTTGGCTAATTGGCCGGGCGAAAGCGGCCCCTCGGCCTTTTGTCGCGGGGCCGGCGGGGGCGTCGCCCCGTCGGCCGCGACCGCGCTGGAGATGGCGACATCGAATGTGTACGCGACCATGCTGTGCTCCTCTATAGTCGGGGGCTATCCTTGCGAGATTAGGCGGTAGGTGTGCCTGGCGATCATCAGGTCTTCGTTCGTCTTGACGACGCGGACCGTCACGGGCGCGCCGTCGCGCGAGATGGTCGGTTCGTGCGCGGCGTTGCGCGCGGGGTCGACGTCGATGCCCAGGAAGCCCAGGCCGGCGCAGACTTGCTCGCGCACGGGCGCGGCGTGCTCGCCGATCCCGCCTGTGAACACGAGCGCGTCGAGGCCCCCCAGCGCGGCGACGAGCGCGCCCAGGTATTTCTTGGCCGTGTAGCAGAACAGGGCGACCGCCTCGGCGGCGCGCGGGTCGTCCGCTTCTTTGCCGAGCAGGTCCTGCATGTCGCCGCTCGTGCCCGACACACCGCGCAGACCCGACCTCTTGTTGACGAGCGTGCTCAGGTCGGCGGGACTCATGTGCCGCGCCTGGAGCAGGTAGAGCGGTACGCCGGGGTCAAGGTCGCCCGTGCGCGTGCCCATCACCAGCCCGCCGGTCGGCGTGAAGCCCATCGTCGTGTCGATGCCCGTGCCGCCGCGCATCGCGGCCATGCTGGCCCCGTTGCCGAGGTGCGCGATCACGACATGGCCGGCGGCCGCGGCGGGGTCGAGCTTACCGAGCTCGCCCATGACGTACTCATACGAGAGGCCATGGAAGCCGTAGCGGACGACGCCGGCATCCTCGATCTCGCGTGGGAGCGCGTATTGCCGGGCCACGCGTGGCATATGGCGGTGGAACGCCGTATCGAAGCAGGCCGCCTCCGGAAGTGCGGGGTAAGCCTGGCGCGTGGCCGCGATGGCGTCGAGCGCCTGCGGCAGGTGGTCGGGGTCGATCGGGACCAGGTCCCGTAGCGCCGCGACCATCTCGTCGGTGATCCGTTGCGGCTCGCGATAGCGGCTACCGCCGAAGACGACGCGGTGACCGACGGCGTCCAGCCGCCCGTCGTCGCCGCGCCCTTGCAGCCAATCGAGAAAAGCTCGCAGCGCGGCGGCGTGGTCGGACAACGCGCCCTGGTGGGTGTACAGAGTCTGGCCGTCCGCGTCCTCGACGTGGAGGCTGCTGTCGGGCTGGCCGATGCGCCCGGCCTCGGCCTGGAGCTCGAGTGTCTCGCGGCCGTCCGTAAAATGGTACGAGGCGGCCTTGAGGCTAGACGAGCCGGTGTTGATCGTCAGGAGTCGCGCGCCGTCTTTAGCGGTCATAGGGCTCGTACTCCGCGTCTATACATCGCCCGGGAACGCGAACGATCTATCTCTATGCTACCCAACAGACACCATTCGTGTCACAACCCGTCGTACGCGAAGGGCCGGCCGCATTAGGACTATTCACCGCTGTTCGGCTGCCCTTCCCTCCACTGTAGACCGCTGTTGTTAACGGAGTGTTATAGCCTTGTTAAAGGCTGGTTAAGAGCGCGCTTGCCGTATCCTACGTCGGATCACAGCCCCATGTAAGCTATGGACGACGAGCTACACAGCGATGATGCGGACCCCGCTGATCCCCTCCGCTAAACGAGCAATATCGGTGGGGTCCGACGTGAGGATCGTGCAGGGGCGCACGCGCTCCGCCTCCGCGACGACCTGTGCATCGACAGCATCTGATAGGCCGCTACGCGCCAATAGCCGCCCCGCGGCGCGAGCCAACCTCTTGCCAACGAAAGAAACGTACGCGACGTGGAGAAGCCGGTTGATTGGCGCGTCGCGGTCATCGCCGCGCACGGCTTGCGTAACGACACTGGGCGGGATAACGAGACGATTCTCATCCGCGACGGCTTCCGCGATTAAGGCCCGCACATAGGGATCACGGCGTGTCCACGCAAGTAGCGCCCCTGTATCTAGGAGAAGGGTGTGTCTTGCCACGCGCGACGCGCCTTCTCACGGACATCCTCGGGAATAGGGCCCCATTCGTCGTCGATCTCGCGCAGAAGTCGTCGCGCCCGATCAAACTCGATACGACGGCGCAAACCGTCCGCGACGTACGCCGAGATGTTGCCGTCATCGGCGTACTGCCGCGCCTCGTCCAGCAGGTCGCCGGGCAATGTCAGCGAGATTTTGCGCACTTTCATCACCTTCATACTTGTATCGTACCATAGTGCGACAAAATTTGTTCTGGGGATCGCGCGTGATTGATATACCCTCTGGGGTCGCAGGTCGTGTAGCGTCTATGAGCGTAGCGCTTCCGTGGTATCGATAGGTGATACGCTACTGATGTGACACCATCCTTTACGCCCCCTATACCCGATGGCCACGCGGGAGAGGCGCCGCCGAAGCCCTTGCTGCGCGGCTGGCTGCACGCGGTTGCCGCCGTCGCCGCGATCGTTTTCACCGCCCTCGTGTGCTGGCGCGGCCGCGCCGACTCCATCCGCCTGCTCTCCCTACTGATCTTCGGGCTCAGTATGGTCGAGCTCTACGGCGTCAGCGCCGTCTATCATATCGGAAGTTGGACCGGCGCCGCGCGGCGGCGGCTGCGCGCGCTCGACCACGCCAACATCTTCGTGCTGATCGCGGGCACATACACGCCGCTATGTGTCAACGTGCTGGCCGGCCACCTGCGCGGCGCCATCCTCGGCGTCATCTGGGCGCTGGCGGCGGCCGGCGTGGGCTGCGCGACGCTCACCCCGCGCGCGCCGCGCCTGTTGCGCGTTGCCCTCTACGTCGGCATGGGCTGGGTCGCGCTGCTGGCCCTGCCGGCTTTCGTGGCCGCGCTGCCGTGGCCGGCCACGGCGGGGCTCCTGCTCGGCGGCGCGCTCTACACGCTCGGCGCGCTCGTCTATGCCCGCCGCTGGCCCGACCCCTTCCCACGCGTGCTCGGCTTCCACGAGGTCTTCCACCTCCTCGTCGTCGCCGGCGGCGTCACCTTCGCCATTCTGGTGTGGGTCTGGGCGCTCCCGTTCCCGCGCGCCTGAACCGCCTCTACGACGGTCCACCATCCCCGCGATCACCCGTCACTCTGAGCGTACCGGCGTGCGCGACGAGCGTAGCGGCGCGAGGATCGGCCTGTTCCATGTGCGCGGAAGGGGCAGCGCGTCGATCGCGACGGCGACGACGGCGACGATGAGCGCGCTGCCCACGACGTCGAGGGTGTGGTGCGCGCCAATACCCAGGCGGCCGAGCGCCACCAGGAGCGTGCCGGCGGCGAAGGCCGGCAACCAGCGCCGGTCGATCCACCACAGGCCGGCCGTGAACAGCGCGGCCAGCAGCGTGTGATCGGAGGGGAAGCCGTTGTCGCGGGCCACGGGGATGGGCGGCCGCGTGTGCGCCACGAGGTACGGTCGCGGATCGACCACCAGACCTGTCAGCGCCTTGGAAACGAGATAGGCGCCGAGGCCCAAGAGGGCCAGGCGCGCGACCGTGGTGAGTGTGAGGCGCGCCCGCCGCCGCGCGAGAACCAGGAGCCAGACGGCGCCGAGCGCGTAGACGATCGCGGCGGCGCAGACGATGGCGATATCCCGCGTTAAGACGTCGCGCATCGCCAGCGCCTGTAGCCCCTGCTGGATACTATCCTGCATGTCCTATCCTTTCGCCGCGACCGCGCGCCATCTTTTCCCGCCGGTCGTCGTCTATCTCCCCATCCTCTTGTAGCAATACCGCGGCGACGAGCAGCAGAGCAATTATAAGCATCTCGCGTACTAGACGGTACAGCGCTATCACGGCGCAGGGCGCCGCGACGATAACCAGCGCGGCGCCCACGCCGTGCCGCCACCGCCGTGCCGTCGCCCTGTTCCTCTCGTCGTGCGTCGTCGGGCGTGTCATCGGTTGTTTCCTGGTCCGCCCCCTATAACCCACGCAACTCCTGGGCGACGGGCAGTCGCCGTAGGCGGGCTATCGCGGCCGCGGCGCCCAGGGCGATGCCCCCGGCCGCCAGCGCCAGCAGCAGAACGAGCGTCCCCCACGGCGGGATGGGTCCGGCCGGTGGCGGGTCGAAGATGCCGGTCAGGATGGTGACGAGCATGCTCCCCAACACCGCGCCGACCGCCGCCCCGGCCACCAGAGCCAGCGCGGCGACCAGTAGGGCTTCCGAGGCCACGAAGGCGCCCATCTGGCGGCCACTCGCGCCGATCGCGCGCAGGGCGGCGAACTCGCCCCGCCGCTCGGCCAGGCCGGTCAACAGGGCGATCAATACCCCCGCCGTCAGGATGGCGATGGTGTAGGCCAACTCGATCGCGGCCAGCCCGCGCAGGTTGAGCGCCGTGAGCGAGGTGGAGAGGCCGGCGGCGACCGTGTCGATCGTCCCTGTCGTCACCGGCGGCCCGCCCGTGAGGGCGGACCGGATGCCTCGATCGGCGGTCGCGGCGTCGCCAGAGGCGCGCGCCAGAAAGAAGTCGATATGCGGGTCGCCGGTGGCGGCGATCAGCCTGGACTGGTTGACCACCAGGAAGGCGTCCTTGGGCGCCGTGGCGAACTCGGAGGCGACGCCGACGACGTGGAAGGGGGTGGTGACGTAGGCCTGCCGCGGCGTGTTGTACAGGCGCAGCCGCACCAGGTCGCCGGGCGCGATGCTGAAGTCGCGCGCCATCTCGTCGGAGATAATGATGCCGTCGGGTGTGGCGGCGAGCCGCTCCATGGCCTGCCGCGCCGTGAGGCCCTGGAAGAAGCTATTGGACAGGAACGACGCGCGGCGGAAGCTCGGAACGTCGACGCCGAAGATGTCCTGGATCTCTGTCCCCACGTAGGCCACGGTCATCTTGAACGGGGTCACCGTGGCGACGCCGGGCGCGGAGGACAGGCGCGCCGCGAAGGCGGCCGTCTGGGGCGCGTGCGCGCCCGGCGTGACCTTGACGTCGGAGCCCAGGGTGAGTTGGGCGTCGACGCGCTGCTGCGCGTCGTAGGTGTGAGAGAAGATTGCCAGGCTGATCCCGAAAGAGAGCGCCAGCGCCGCCAGCGCCCCCGTACGGCCCAACGCCTCGGCCCGCCGCGCCACGGAGCGCCCAGCCACATCGCCTGCCGGACCGAACAGGCGCCCGAGCAGCCCCGCCGGGCCGCCGCGCCGTCGCAACAGGGCGGTCCCCACGCGCAGGATAAGCCCGACCGCCCCGAGCCAGAAGAGCAGCGGCGCCAGGAAGGTATAGAGCGAGAGCGAGAGGGCCGCGTTACCCTCGCCGGTGAGGACGGGGTGGAAGCCGTTGACCTGCGTGATCCCGTACACGGCGGCGGCGCCGACCAGGGCAAGCACGTCGAGGTAGAGCCGTCGCCACAGCGGCGGCCGCTCGCGCTGACCGGCGCGGCGCTCCGTCGCGACCTCACGCGTTAGCATCGCGCGTAGCGGCAGGTAGGTTGTGACAGCGGAGAGGAGCAGCGCGCCCAGGACGGCGAGCGCGGCCGATCGCAGCGCCAGTCCGGCCACCCCCGGCGTGAGCAGGGCCGGCCCGGCCGCCCATAGGGCCACGAGCCAGCCCAGGGCCAGCCCAAGCGCGGCCCCGGCCAGGGCCAGCAGCACGCTGGCGCCGGCCGCCACCAGGAGGATCTCGCGCGGCCCCAGCCCCCGCGCCCGCAGCAGCGCGAACTCGCGACGCTGGGCCAGGGCGAGCGCCGTGGCCGCCTCGCGCGTGAGATAGGCGGCCACGGCCACGCCGGGGAGCGCCAGGAAGACCACGAGCACCGTGGCCCAGGTGATGTCGCCCTTGAGCGTGTCGAGGGCGGCCCCCACGTTGTCGGCCACCTGGACCTGGCCGGGGAAAGCCTTCTCGATGGCGCGGCGCAAAGCCAGGGTGCGCGCCTGCGCGGCGGTGGGGTCGTCGGGGAGCGCGGCGCGGTCGAGCGCCAGGTGTACCTGCTCGACTAGGGCGGAGCCGTTCTGTTGCACGACGCCTCCACTAGAGGTGGCCGCCGCGGCGTGGGCCAGCCGCGCTCGTAGCGTGCGCGCGAAAGCCGCGTAGTTCACGATCACGACATCGACGGGGGGCTTGAACGAGGCGGCCTGCGCGGCCGGGTCCGTCGGTTGGAAGAGCGCGTCGGCGCGCGTCATGTTGACGATGCCGGTGACGCGGGCGCGATAGGGGCCGCCCGCGCCGGGCAGGGCCAGCGTCACGACGTCGCCAACGCGCGCGCCGAGGTTGGTCCCCATGTCCTGACTCAACAGCACGCCGTCGGGTCCGAACGCGCCGGCGCGCGGCCGCACGGCGTCGAAGGCGCGCAGGTAGGACGGATCGACGGCGACGAGGGCGCCGGCCCCGCTGGTGGCGAGCGTGGCGCCACGTTGGAGAGAACTGCCCAACAAGGGGGCGCGGGCGAAGCGTTCGGCCGCGCGGACATTCGGGTAGCGGGCCAGCGCCGCGCGCGCTGTATCCACGGATAGGCCCGGGCCGACGACGGCGGCCTGCATGTCGACGCTCACGCCGGCGAGGGCGCGGCCAGTCATGGCGTGCGCCGAGGCGTCGACGAAGAACAGCACGGCGCTCAAGAGGCCGACCGCGAGGGCCGTACCGGCCGTGGCGCCGGCGCCACGGCGCGGCAGGCGCGCGACGGAGCGCCAGGCGAGAGCGAGCAGTGTGAGCGGGGACGTCATGGGGCGCGTTAGTGAGCGCGTCACGGGTGGACCTCCTGAAGTATGTCCCCGCGCGCGGACCACGCGGTGTCGCCGGGGTCCTCGATACGGCCGTCGCGCAGCCGGATCACGCGGTCGGCGCGCGCTGCCGCCTGGGGGTCGTGGGTCACCATGACCAGGGCGATCCCCCGCGAGGTCAGCAAGCCGACCATCGCGTCGAGCACGGCGCGGGCGGTCGCGCTGTCGAGCGAGCCCGTGGGCTCGTCGGCCAGGACGACCGCGGGGCTGTTGACGAGCGCGCGCGCCAGGGCCACGCGCTGGCGCTGGCCGCCGGAGAGGCTGTCCGGCAGGTCGCGCCCGCGATCCGCGAGGTCGACGAGCAAGAGCAGTTCGGCCGCACGCTCCTCGCGCGCGGCGCGGCCCATCCCGCCGAGCGCCAACGGCAACGCCACGTTTTCCTCGACGGTAAGTCCGGGCAACAGCGCGGGCGCCTGGAACAGCAGGCCCATGCGGTCGCGTCTCAAGCGGGCGCGCGCCTCCGCGTCCTGGCCACCCAGGTCGACGCCGTCGAAGACGACACGCCCTGCGGTGGGACTGTCGATCCCCGACAGCAGGTGCAGCAAGGTACTCTTGCCGCAGCCCGAGGGTCCCATAATGGCGACGAGCTCGCCGGCGTCGACCGTCACATCCACGCCATCGAGGGCGTGGACGGCGGCGCGCCCGCGATAGTAGTCCTTGCGCAGCCCGTCGCCGCGCAGGACCTGTTGCCCGTCCCTTTTCCCATCCGAGAAAGATACGCTGAAGGAAGTCGGTCCCACATCACACCTCCGCGAGCGGCGTGAGCGCGCCGTCCTCGATCTTGAGCACGCGGTCCGCTTGCCTGGCCACCGCGGGGTTATGCGTCACCAGCAGCACGGCCGCGGGCGCCTGCCGGCCCAGCCGGATCACGAGCGCCACGAGCCGGTCGGCCGTGGCAGAGTCCAGTTCGCCGGTGATCTCGTCGGCCAGGATGACGGCGGGGCTGCCGGCCAGGGCGCAGGCCACACCGGCGCGCTGGCGCTCGCCGCCGGAAAGTTGGTCCGGGCGATGCGACGCTCGTTCGCGCAGGCCGGCCTCGTCCAATAGGGCGTCGGCCCGTGCCGGCGCATCCAACGCCCCGGCCAACGCCGCGCAGAGGGCCACGTTCTCGCGCGCGGAGAGGTAGGGCAGCAGGTTGTTGTCCTGGAAGACGAAGCCGACCGATCGCCGGCGCAAAGCGGCGCGCCCGACCTCGTCGAGGCGGCCCATGTCCTGCCCATCGACCAGCACGCGCCCGGCGCTAGGCGTATCCATGCCGCCGATGAGGTTGAGCAGCGTGCTCTTGCCGGCGCCGGAGCGACCCATCAGCGCGACGACCTCGCCGCGCTCCACGCGCAGGTCCACGCCGCGCAGGGCCACGGTCTCGGTCTCCCCATCGCCCTCGCGGTAGATCTTGAACACATCGCGCAGGCCGAGCGCGGCTGGGGCGATGGCTCCCGGGCCGGGCGCCATGGCCTGCCCCCCTTGCGTGGAAAGGGCGTTGATTACGTCGCGCATTAGCGGAACCGGAAGCTATGGGCGATGCGGCGGAAGCCGTCGACGTTGTCCACGCCCAGTGGCGTGGAGAGCGTGATCACGGCCAGCGCGCGCGAACCCTGCACGTAGTAGCGGTCGCTCTGCAGAGCGACCGTCTTGCCCGTCACCGCGTCGGCGGCCGAGCGGTCGCGGAAGCTCAGGCGCATAGCGGCATGGCCGCCGACGAAGTCGCGCGTCAGCGCGCCACGGGCAAAACCGGCCGTGCGCGCCAGGCGCGGCAGGTCCACCTGCTGAACGTAGGCCGCCAGCGCGCCGGCGACGCGCGGACGCAACTCCACCGCGACGAGGCTGTCCTTATCGTTGAAGGTGACGCCGCGCGCGGCGGCGGTCTGCAGCCAGCCCTCGACGTACTCGATGCTAAAGCCCCGGCCAACGTAGCGCAGGTAGACGGCGCTGTCGGGGATATCGCCGCCCGGCTGGCCCGCCGCGGGCGCCATGCGCGACTGTGACGCCGTGTGGGCCGCGCGGGCCGTCCCCTGCGCGGACGGAATCGCCGCCACCGCGACGGCGCCCAACACAAACCCCGCTCCCAGCCCCGCCCAACGTCTCCGTTTCCGCCGCCCCATGTTCGTCCCCATGAGCATCCTCCTACAAATCTACAAGTCCGTGTCCTGGCGAGGCCGCTAAAGGGCCGGCCCTCACCCCCCGGCCCGTCCGGATTGGTCTCCCGGCCCTAGCCGCGGGCCGGCAGCCCAACCATGCGGATTGGCCTCTCGGCTCTGCGGAGCCGACAGTCCAACCGGCCTCTCCCGTGCGCGAGAGAGGGGGAGCAATCTTTCAACTCAAGCGAAACACATCTCAAGTCGTTTGATGCGGGGGGCGATACTCTCTCCGTAGCATAGGCCGTCAGGTTAAAGCCACGATGAAGTGGGCATGAGAAAGTTTTAATCGTACGAGCTCCGCGAGGCCAAGGGACGGCTCTGCAGGGACGGGGGCGCGTAGCAGTTGCCTTGCGCCGGCGCACCCTTTGGAACGAAGGATCCATATGGGCGGGGTCGCATAGGAAAAAACGGCTACTCCCCCGCGCACTGGCCCGAATGGGTACTGCCATGGGCGCCGTCTTGGCATAAGATCAACCTGTAGTCCTCGTTTGGAGGGCAACCGATGCCGCCCCTAGGTGGCGCCACCCGCGCACAGATGCGCAAAGGAAGGATCGAGTCATGTCGTCGTTATTCACCCCCGAACGCTCCCTGCCCGCCACGCTCGGCGCGGCCCTGTTCAGCGCCGGCTTGCTGGCCAGCTTGCTGGGCGCCCCCCATCATGCCCACGCGATGGGCTCCTGCCGCGCCGACCCCATCGTAACCCTCAGCAACGGGCTGGTCGTCCACCTGAGCGCCACCGTCGTCGACACGCCGTCCGACATTACCGGCATCGCCTACACCATGCACGCCCCGGCCGGCACGAGCGTCGTCAGCGTGGTGTACCCCCCGGACCCGAACAACATCCCCCAGACGTTCCAGTTCTACGCCGATAACCCGGCGGGCGTGTGGGACAGCTACACCTATGTCGACACCAAGACGACCGGCGTCGGCGTGACGGCGACGGCGGAGGTGGCCAACCTGGCGATCTTCTCGGCTAACGGCAGCGACCACCAGCAGGTCCAGGTGCATGTCCAGCAAGGCGGCCAGGGCAGCGGGGACGGGACAACCTCGGCGGCCAGCGCCCCGGCGGCCACCGGCGGTAAGGATGGGCAGAAGGGCAAGAAGTAGGGCGGGAATAACAACGGGAACAAGGGCGACTAGAAGGTGGGACGGATACGCGTGGGCATGACAGCGCCGCGGCGCGCGCTACAAGCCGCGCACGAACGTTTCCTGCCGCAACCGGGCGTGGGTGTGGTCACGGCCGCCCTCGCCGCCCTGGCCTTGCTGGCGGCCTGGCGCGAGGCGGCTCTCCCCCCGCCCGGCGCACTCCTGCCCGCGCTGGGGCTGGCGTTGAGCCTGGCGGGCGCGGTGGTGGTGGCCTATCAGTACCCGATCCATGTGCGCCATCAGACCAAGGTGTATCTGTACACCGTGGCGTACTACCTGCTCGCCGTGCTCGTACCGCCGCCCCTGGCCGCGCTGACCACCGCGCTGGCCACCCTGACCGGCGAGCTCTCGCGACGGTCGCGCAGCGGCGCCTACCCCAGCGACATCGCTACCGAGACGGGGCGGCGCGCGCTAATAGCGCTGCCGGGCGCGCTCGTCGCGCACGCCGGGGGCGGCGCGCTACCGTCGCCCCTCGCGATGATCGGCGCCGCCCTCGTCCTCGCCGTGCTCGACGCGGTCTCCCTACCCCTCGTGCTCGCGCCGATGAGCGGCGAGCCTCCGCTGCGCGTCCTGGTGACCGCGGCGCGAGCGGGCGGGCTGGCGGACGGCGTGCAGTACATGGTCGGGTTGTTGGGCGCGCTGGCGGCCCTGCACTATCCATGGGCGCTGGCCTTGCTGGTCGTCCCCTGCGCCCTCGTCTACATGGCCTTCAAGGTGCTGACGGAATTGCACGACGGGACGCGCCAACTGCTGGAGAACATGGCCGACGCGGTGGACCTGCGCGACCCGTACACGGGAGGCCACTCCCGCCGCGTCACGGAGTACAGCGCGGCGATCCTGCGTGAGCTTGGTCTGACCGGCCCCGAGGTCGACCTGATCGTCGCCGCGGCGCGCGTGCATGACATCGGCAAGATCGGCATCCCCGACGCCGTCCTGAACAAACCGGGGCGGCTGACCGACGAGGAGCGCGCGGTGATGGAAACGCATCCCGTCCATGGCGAGGTGTTGCTCCGACGCCACCGCGACTTCGCGCGCGGGCTCGAGATCGTGCGGCACCATCACGAAAGTTGGGACGGGACCGGCTATCCCGACGGCCTGGCGGGAGCGACGATCCCCTTCGGAGCGCGCGTCGTCGCGGTGGCCGACGGCTTCGACGCCATGACGAGCGACCGCCCCTATCGCAAAGGGATGCCGGTGGAGAAAGCCGCGACCATCCTGCGCCAGGGGCGAGGCACGCAGTGGGACGCGGCCATCGTCGATGCGTTCCTGCGCACCCTCCCGGCGCCCGCGGAGGAACCGACGCCGGCGTCGGTCGCGGCCGACGCCGGCGTGGCGAGCGTCACATCGGCGGCCTGAAACATGTCCGTCGTAGCAGCAGGAACGCCAAACTACCCGCGTGTCCCGAGCATCCACCGCTTTCCCAAGGGATGCGGCGCCCACGCGAGATCAAGCGACGCCTTCGTTCTCGTCCTCATCGGGTGAATCACTAGCTCGGGATCCATTCGTGGCGACCGCCACATCCCGCCGGGTGACGGTCAGGTAGACGACCAGGCCCAGGATCGCGGCGAGGAAGAGCGCGCTTGTCCCGATCGTGCCCAGACCGAGACCACCGTCGGCGCGCGGCTGCGAAAGGTAGTCGCCGAGCGACGCGCCGAGGGGGCGCGTCAGGATGTAGGCGACCCAGAAGGCCAGCACCGCATTAAGCTTGAAACGCAGGTGGGCGACGGCCACGACCGCGATGATGGCGGCGAACATGAGGGCCGAGAGCGGGTAGCCTAGGTTGAGGCGCTCGGCCGTCAGATCGCCCGCCGCGGTGCCCAGGGCAAAGGTGAACAGGATGGCCAGCCAGTAGAAGCCCTCCCGGCGGGTCGTGAAGATGGTGTGGATGGACAGGGTCCGCTCACTGGCGTACCAGACCGCGAAAGTGGTCGCCAGCGCGATCGCGAAGATGACGGTGGTCGTGGTCAGAGCGATCCCGAAGTTGTCCGTCAGGTTGTCCGTGATGAGCGTCCCCACGACGCTGAGCAGGACGACCGCGAGCCAGTAGGTCGCCGGCACATAGCGCCTGGCCCTAAACTGGACGACGAGCGTGGCGATCAAGAGGGCGCCCATGACGTAGGTCGTGTTGGTCAAGCCCAGATTCAACTGGACGTTGAGGAAGTCCGCCGCGGTCTCACCCACCGTGGTGCATAGGATCTTGATGATCCAGAAGTACAGCGTAACTTCGGGGACCTTGTTCAACATCCGCCGGCCGAGCGAGGGGGCCACGCCCCCCCGCGCCTCGGTCATCCCCATCGGAACCTGCCTATTCACAACGCGTACCCTCCGTTACTATCGGCTACCTGCCGCTTCGATCGGCAGTCTATCCAAGGCTGCGCGCGCCCTCTCCGTGATACATCCACGGGACGCGTACGCGCCACTACCTACCCCCACGGCTCCGATGAGTTCTCGGACGATCGCCGGGTTGATGAGACAACAAACGACGCCGGCGCGCATCCAATGTCGCCCGACTATCTCGT
>JAABUQ010004503.1_pt1 | contig 23660 bp, 31 predicted proteins | sample 5560001 | NCBI WGS metagenome assembly JAABUQ01 (sample SAMN10711888, study PRJNA513371) | rock metagenome | isolation source: Antarctica rocks | place: Antarctica: Victoria Land, Finger Mt nord | collected 2015-12-18 | reverse complement strand
ATCTCTCAAGCACACATAAGTTCCCCAAAGTAGGGGGGGCTAGGGGGGGTTGGGGGCAGAGTTAGGGGTTGGTTTGGGGGGTTGGATGGTTATACGAAGGGGCATAGAGGGGGGCATTTGTGTTGACGAGATTGATTACTCGAGTACCAGCGATATTCCGTTCTATTCGAATGCGTCTATGGTATCTTAGTGCAAGAATCAGCCAACCGCAAAAACATTCCCAGCCCCTGGCAATTACCCCGTCGCCAACGATCTAGATATTGAACCCGGAAGAAACACATCTCCCCCCTCTTTCTCATCCATTTCGCTTTCCTACCACATGCGATCCGCTCAGCAGATCCCATCTACAAATCATGCCTCGCCATCTTACTCGCCCCCCGGATCCTCTGTCCATAAAAGTACAACACAAACGGAATCGGAATGAACGCCACGGCCAAAAACCCCAGCAAGCTGCTCGCCCACGCGACCCCAAGCTTCTTATACATTGCATTCGCAAACAACGGAAACGCCGCCCCGAACGCCGAGCGCACGAGATCGTTGCCCGCGAACACCGAGGCCACATACTTGGGATAGGCATCGCCGAGGTAGCCGAGCACGGCCATGAACAGCAGGAAGGCGCCCATGGAGAAGAAGGAGCTGCCGATGACGGGCATGATCCAATGGATGTCCGCGCGAGCGGACCAGCCGAACCAGAAGAGGCAGATTGGGATGAAAAAGGCGCCAACGAACGCGGGCTGCAGGCGGATCTCGGGGCGGATGTCACCGTTCTTATCCATCTGTGGCTCGACGTGCTTGTAGTTGAAGTAGAAGAAGGGGCCCATGACGATGATGGCGCCGAGGAGGATGCCGATGAAGGCGAGGCCCTGGGTGCCGAGGGAGAAGTGGTAGATTTGGATGAAGACGATGGGGAAGGATTCGAACCAGAGGTAGAGGAGGCTGTAGATGAGGCCGATGTATAGGTTGAGGAAGAAGCAGATGGGTTCGGTGAAGGTGAGGGTGAAGGGGCGGATGAAGACCATGAGGAGGATCTCTTTGCTTGTCATGCCTTCGGCTTCGAGCTCGGGTTCGCATTTCAGGTTGGTGTTGCCGGTCAATTTGCGGATGCGGACGGTGCGGCGGTAGAGGATGTTGGTTGAGCTGGTCTCGGGGAGGAAGAAGGTGAGGAAGATGAGGCAGAAGCCGGAGAGCCACATCAGTTCCCAGATTGTCCACGTCCAGCCTTTGTTTTCAGCGGCGAATCCGCCAATGAGGGGACCCATGGCGGGCCCGAAGACGGCGGCTATTCCCCAAACACCGATACCATAAGCCTGCTTCGACGGTCGGTAGAGGTCGGAAATTGCAGCCCCCCCTGTCGCTAATACGGGACTCCCGACAAGGCCGGTGATGAATCGGAAGGCAAGGAGCATACTGAAATTCTTGGCGTATATTACTCCGAGTTGGAGGAGGACGAACGCAAACAAGGTCCCGATGTAAATTGGATTACGACCGATGAAGGGCATTTCGGACATTGGAGCCTATGTGCACACAGATGAGAACTCGCTCTGTATGCAAAGCGGAGACTCGACCTACCCAGACCATCGGACCAAGCGCGTAGCCCAAGACGAAAAGTGTCAACCCAAGCAGGGCTTGAACTTCACTGACGTGGAACTGCTCTTGTACACCGGCTAATCCGGCAGTGTAGATGGCCGATCCAATGTACACAGAGGTTGTCAAAAGACAGATTAGGAAAGTCACAAACAGCTTCTTTGGCGTAGACCAATTTCTTGGGTTGTGTGGGTCATTCTCAGCCCATTCGACAAGCCGACCATCTTTGCCTTTCTCCGCGTCGGCTTGCGTTCGTTCCAGATATGTCGACCAGGTGTCAGAGTCGGCAAGTGTATACTTCTCGATAGCTGATGGATTGAGCTCGTCCTCGTAGGCCAAAAGATTGCCTCTAGATGCAAGGTAAACAAGGCGTCCGAAGACAGTGTCGCGAAAGAGGTCTTTCATCCTGTCTGATTTGCCAATAGATTGTGAATGAAGTTGAAAAGGTACTGTACGATCGTGAACAGACCCAGTGGAGCGGTGGAGGCTCTAATATAGTTCATGTGAAAGGTGTTAGAGCACGTCTGAAAGAAAAAGCCCGAATCAATTTCATCATCACTCCGACACGAAAAAGGAGTAACTGGAGGGTCGGACGCGTACGCCAGACCGAGTCCGCATCTTGTTTGAAAAGTGACGTTTTGCTCGTCCATCTCAAAACAGCGCTAAACCGTAAGGAAGTGGCGGCATTCGGAGTTTGATTTTTTGAGACGCGCTAGGGTTTTGTTTCTTTTCGCAAACGGAACCAGATCCCCATCTAGCGAGCAACTTTCCTCAGAATTGTTTTTGCCCTTCTCCTGATAACCCTCTAAATGTTTACAACACGCTGGCTGAACCATTGAATAGTGGCATTTGCTTGGGGTGATGGAAGAAAAGGTCGTGCCATTTTTGCGAAACACGGTTCTCCAAATGCGGATCATCATCATCAATCTCCTCGCAAGCGGCGCCGTAGATGCCAGGATATGTAGGTTAGCCAGTACAGTCGCTTGCATATCGAATCTATTTGGTTAGGTCTAATTATTCGTCGGTTCAAGCGTATGCGCATCGAGCCCAGACATCATGTCATCTTGGTCCTGAAATCCGGCAATGAAGTCTTCCCAATTCGACCAGGCCATTTGATTCATGTCGTTGTTGTATTGACTCACTTCAGTGCCTGGTTTGGTTGCTGCAGCCAACCACGGATCCCAATCCAAGACCGAGGCTGACACCAAAGGCACTTGCTCTAGACCTTCCATTGGCTGTATGAAATCCCCTGGAACGTCATAAATATTGGGCATTGCACCTCCTGTGTTGGCTAGATTCGGTTCATCAGATAGGTTCATGGCGGCCACATATGCTGATGAGTCAATCGATGCTGAGCGCGAAGCAAGATATTGCCGTCTTACCCCTTGAGCTCTGTTCATTAGCTTCTTGATCGGTCGCCAAAGCATACCCCTATTCGAGTCCGCAACATGCAGTGCAGTCTCATTGAAGAAAGGCTCGAGAATAGCCCAAGCCCTTTCCACAATGGGCCCCTCCGTTTTGACACACAGCTCGGCAGCTGTGACTGCTAGAGCATGCCATTGAACATAAGTCTGGGATAACCATCTCCACGGGCTCGCACCTGGATCCGTATTCAGCTGGTGAGATCTCTCGAGAACCTCCACTGAAAGGCGAAGGACACCTGGATCCATAATCTTATCAGGAACCTTCGGGAGTCGTTCCAAAGGCCGGTAGAGATTGAGCCACATGATCGCAATGATGACATCCGCGACCATTCTCGTTGTCCAGTGGAAAGGCCGAGCCAATTTGAGATGGATTAGATGTTTCTCCTCGATTCGCTGTTGTGTATTCATTACCAACGCCGTTCTTTCTTTCCACGTACTTTGAGTAATGACATCCGTAGCGCCAATTTGCCTTCCAGGAACATAATTTAGCTGTCTTGCCGTGTCGAAGACTTCTCCACAGATCAGGCAGAAAGTCATATCTGTGAAGCTCTGCTGCTCCTTCACCTCCTTAAATGAATCAAACCGTAGATTCTCATCATTGATGTTGAGGGGCAATCTGGTATTGAAAGAATCCGCCGAGATGACAGGGTTTGAAGCGCGATCTTCAGCTGCGTGGGAGTCAAGAACGCATATTTGCCACCACAAGCGGCGTCTCATTTCCCTATCAAAAGGACGACGGGATGAGAGCGTGTTTTCATTGTGCAGACCCATCGCCTGAGCAATCCGAATCGCCAGACTTGTAAGCGTCCACATCAGTCGGCTGCTATCGTCCACACGAACCGAGACCTAGGATGTCATCAGCCAAGATGCTCGAAAGCAAGTGCAAAGAATGTGAAATGAACGCGGGTACCTACTAGATAGATTGTCAATGCTTGTAAAGTCGACATCTCGATCGCAGTCATAAAATCCGCCCTTGCCAGTGCTAGTTCCGTTCCAGCTCGGTATCTTGCCAACAGAACCCTCCTATCTTCACCAGTACGATGTTTGCTCTCGCCATCCGCCATACTTACAGTTGCCGCAAAATAGATAGCAAACCTCAGCGCCTCTAATCCACCGGAACCTGGGCTGCAATCGAGCGAAGTTCCATCTTCTTGTAGATACCTGCGTAATGATGGCGCATGTAGAATAGTGAAGACTGGGTGGACATTGGCCAGGTAAATATCACAAAGCGTGTGTATCTGATGGCGCGTCGGATGGATCAGAGGCCCTGTAGACATCGACGGAGAGATCACGAAACCCGAATGACTCGACTGGGGCAGTCCTGAACTCGAGATATCTGATGGTGGAGTCTGCTCGCCCTGACCTTCGTCTTCATCATCCGAAGAACTACCCAGCACATCTTTCAGCCCGTTGATCTCCTCGCTCAATGTTACCCACAGTGAAGTTCCTAGATACCGATCCAGCAGATCCACAGGAGGCCGCCTTCGAGCAACACTCGCTTCGCCACTGGAATCGTGCAAAGCTTGATATCCACCAGCAAAGACCACAGCATCCGACGACGTGGTACTCAGGTTGATGATTTGTGGACCACTGGTCCCCTTTGTAATTGGCGCTTGCTCCGTTGGAGGCTCCGCTGGAGCCTCCTTTTCTCCTTCAATACTTCTTACCAAACCTTCCAGTTTCGCAATTCGCTCCATCAACTCCCCGTCTGCCGCTCTTTTCTTTCTCCCACCCTGTCGTCCTCTGGGCAGTCGGGAAGGTACAGAGGGTACACATTGTACTCCTCCACGTTGACAGCTGCCGCAGGGAATAGCGCGGTCACACTTGATCTTACGGCGGCGGCACAACGTGCAGCTTTTGGAGGTCTGGCCACGGGTAGCATTAGAAGCACCGCTGAGGGGATGGGATCCCAGCGATGCTGAAGCGTCCGTAGTGCCATTCGCAGACTTTAATGTACTGTATTGGGGGTCCATTCTACTTTCCTCGGGAACAGTATCCGCCAGTCTTGTCTTTCGAGAAGGGGAAAGCGTGGTATCTTCAGAAGACAAGGCAAAATCTATCATTCACAATTATGATAGAAGTGAGACAAGTAATTCAGATTTGCACTGATCAATTGTGAAGGCTAGTATGCTCGAAAGCCTTAGCAGCAGAGGATTAGACCATACGATGTCCCATATGCGACGGACGAGGAGATAATAGTGCTTAGATGAAAGAATCAGCAATAGGACTCTCGATGCGTGTCGCCCACCGTAGAATGACTACGCGCTCTTCAGGCGCGTCATACCATTTTTTTACCATCTCCAGTTCCAGACAATTGATTTCTTCCATTTGTCCTACTTCTCTACCAACATTGCAATAATGTCCGACTATGAAGATGAAATGGACGTGGACCCTCCTCCCGCCAAAGAAGACATTACATTCAGCTCCGAAAACACCAGCGCAAAGGGCAAACGAAGTGCTGCAAACCTCCCCATAGAAGCAGAAGACAGCTTGCCATGGTATTCAACACCCCCCCCAAGACAGACGAGATCTCGCTGACTGCCTGAAGGGTAGAAAAATACCGACCAAACACCCTCGACGACGTCTCCGGCCACCAAGACATCCTCGCCACCATCAACAAATTCATTGACACCAACCGCCTCCCCCACCTCCTCCTCTATGGCCCCCCCGGCACAGGCAAAACCTCCACAATCCTCGCCCTCGCCCGCCGCATCTACGGAAACAGGAATATTCGACAAATGGTGCTGGAACTGAACGCCAGCGACGACCGCGGCATCGACGTGGTGCGCGAACAAATCAAGACCTTCGCCAGCACGAAGCAAATCTTCAGCGCGGCCCCCCCGGCCGGGCGATCCGCGCCCTCGCTGGGGTCGTTCAAGCTGATCGTGCTGGACGAAGCGGACGCCATGACCGCGGTGGCGCAGATGGCGCTGCGGCGCATCATGGAGAAGTATACGGCCAACACGCGGTTTTGCATCATTGCCAACTACACGCACAAGCTGTCGCCGGCGCTGCTGTCGCGGTGCACGCGGTTCCGGTTCAGTCCTTTGAAGGAGGTGGATATACGGCAGCTGGTGGATCTGGTGATTGAGAAGGAGGAGGTGCAGATTGTGCCCGAGGCGGTGGAGAGTTTGGTGCGGTTGAGCAAGGGGGATATGAGGCGGGCGTTGAATGTGTTGCAGGCTTGCCATGCGAGTAGTATGTCTCCCACATCCCCGTCGCGGGTGCTTCGAGTGCAGAAGCCCTCACGTGAAGCGTCCATGCTGACCCGATACGGTATTGTGCAGGTACACCCCTCCACATCAAAGGCCAACCGCCACCTAAACACCCGGCGCGGGAAATGATAACTAACGCTACAATCTACACCTGCATCGCCGCGCCCCACCCCGCCGACATCACCCTGATCCGCGACACCCTCCTCGAGACGTCCGACCTCACCTCCTGTCTCAACACGGTCAACGTGCTCAAATCGAACAAAGGCCTCGCGCTCGCGGACATCCTGACCGCTTTGGGCGAAGAGCTGGCGAAGCTGGTCGTGCCGCCGCAGACGCGAGTGGCGTGGATGACTGGCTTGGCGGAGATTGAGTATAGATTGAGTGGGGGAGGGAGTGAGGTGGTGCAGACTGGGGGGATGGTGGGGGTGGTGAGGCAGGGGGTAGATTTGATGGAACATGGTGGGACGATATAATCTATCGAAAAGTTATACCATTGCCGTTGATGCATGGAATGCTTGTTGTGCTCGATCTGGATGGATATGCTAGGTGCGTACAGCCGAGCAAGCGAAAGGCTCGTGGGATCTCCTTGGCTTGGTGTGATGTTGATGGAATACTGACCCTATCTCCCAGCTTTCTCTCTCCGATACCCACTTACAGAAAAGATCGATGCGACAATCTTCTCGCTCTTTCGAGTGGCGCTGCTCCTAATGGCGTCCGTTTCGGCAACGTGTATTGAACACCACCCAAGGCCGATGGCAGATCTCGCTTACGCTCTCCGACAAGGGGGTATTCGGTCCTCGTTGATCCTTTTGCCTTTAAGTCTCTCCGTGCCCATTACGCCCATCTGCAAGATATGGAGTAATGGGCTTTTGTTGCTGGGAGTACGTTCCTTATGAGACAACTCTGATGCTTTGTCCATAGGAGGGCCGCAACGAGGACCTGCCTTCGCTTTGTCAGCGACGCGCATCTAGTACTTTCTCATGAGTAGCCATGTATCTTGCGCTCATGCATGCTGAAATATGTCAATCATGACGAACCCGTCGCCTCAAGCCTTCCATTTTGTTGATTGAGCTATGAACCTGCAACGCGCTTGCGCAAGGACGCCAGTCGTTAGATTAAGAGGCTGAGACTTAGATTCAATGGTTGGGCTCCAATTCAGGATACATTGAATCCAATCTCTGTGATGTCTTTTCCGCACATTTGTCCATCTTAGAGAATTGAGCTGTGGGTACCTATCGTATAGCACCCAGACATTTCGACATCGTGTTGCTGCGTGTTGCTGCGTATTGCACCGCCATTTCCAACTTCGATACTTCTAGTAACATAATGATGGCGACCGCTCCTCGTCTGTGAGCCACTCACCAATCCTTTCTTTTCTGTCATTCTCCATGCTTCACCAACATTTCCAGTCATGCTTGCGCGGACTCATTGGGAATGCATCAACCTGCTCATTATCTTGATTCTTGCTTTGCTCCGCCGAGCATTCCCGCAACTCCAATTCCAATCTGCGTGTACAGCCCCCAGGAATCAGCATTGAATAACGCGTTCACCATAGGACAGAAAATCGCCCAGAAAGCTTTGCTGAGATGGGAGATCATGCTGGCAAATCCCGACGCTCCCAACATGACGCTGGCTGAGATCGAGGGGTTCGGAAATATCATGACTGCTTTTGGGGTCCCTCCCCATAGTCCGGATTACAAAACGGCGATCAAGAATAGGACTCTTATAACCCGTAAACTTGCGGCGATGGATCAAGCACCGAAGCCTCCGTTGATGTGTGGTGTCTCTTTACTCGAAAAGACAGGGGAGGTGCCACCACCGACAAAAGGGGACCCACGTGAGTTCACCAAGATGTTTCACAGAGATGGACAGCCTATCGTATCCGAGGACAAGGAGACCCACTTTCCAGTACGCTACTTTTCTCGTTGGGAAACCCGATATAAAATGGTTGCCAAAAGGATACGTCCCCTGCGAGAGTGGGGAAGCGGCATTCATGCCACCCCAGAAGACATGGATAGTTGTTTGCGACATGGCTTTTGACGATGAATCACTATCTGGGACTGCCAATTCCCCATCGACCTTTGCGGAGCGCTCGGCGGATTTCACAACCAAGCACGACCCGACTTACAGGGAGAATGAAGGGTCTGACACTTTGGCATTATAGAAAGACTCGCTTCCTGCAGTATTGCCGGTGAGCCAACCAACTCGCTGTCCTCAGAAACCTGCTGATCCTAGCCCGGCTCAGCACGAGTGGCACCACTTTCTCATAGACCCATCGGAAGATGTGAGCCTCACCCATCCGGTAGAAGATTCGAGTGGGGAAACTTTCCACCAAGGGTACGCCTACACTGGGGGAACAGCCTTGGCAAACGAAGTCGGTATCAGTAAAGACTACGTTCGACCTTGGACAAATGCCGATACCTCGACCATGAACCATCTTGGGCTTTATCTGCTTGGGAGCGATTGGGCAGTAGACCGCGCAGCGAAACTGAAATACGGAGTTGGAATTATTCCTGGGAATACTGATCTTGACGTGTGAAAGGTGAAGGAACGAATACGGCAGGATTTGAGGGCCAGAAAGAAAAGATGGAAATGATGCTGGCTTGGACCTTGCGAGCAAGGCCCGGGACTACTTATTAGTCATCAGAGCCACTTCTACAATAAGTATCATTTATGTGGTGCTCTTCCCCATCATGGACAACTCACAGAGTCCGGTACAAGATAGAGGTCTTCTTGCTTGGATATTATACGAGATGCTAGCGCCAGGCCGACATACCAGCCCGTTCATATTCTCCTGGGGTAAGCGATACGCAGGCTTGTTGTTCTCGCTAGGAACGCTGCTCAATGGAAAATTTCATCCGCCCACGAAGTGTGTATAGATATGGGCCGAAGGAGAAACCTGGCAGGCTTTTGCAGCTCTGTGGGGACAAGGGTAGGATTGTAGGTTGGGAGACATGAATTTCCGTAGATGGGTGATGAAACATACCGAGGACATGTAACAAAAGGCTGCATCTTCAGCTTAGTATTGAGGTCCAAACTTTCGAGTGACCAGAATCAAAATGTAAAAGACAAAAAACAAGACAAAGCTCGAAGGGAACTTTACATCAATAAGACAAGATAGGCGTGTGATATGTCACACCCATCTCTCAGCCCGCCGTAGCCAATCAGCCACCACCAAATAAAACAACCACCTCAAACCCCCACACAGCCCATCTCTACCATACCCGACATGCCAGTAAATCCGCCCTTCCTTCCCCTATCCTACACCACTAAAGAACCCCTCAGGCCTACCACTCCATCTTCCTCCAAGATCCCGACGTCCGCGTCATCGGTAACCCCCCTCCCCCCCCACCCTACCCCCTCTAAACCCCCCTACTAACCCCCCCCCTCCCCTCAGGCAACCTCGCCCTCCTCCCCCTCCGCACCCGCACCCGCGGCCCCGCCTACACCCTCCCCCCAATCAGCACCCCCGACCTCGAAATAAGTCCCGAATCCGAGTCCTACGACCCGCTGGACGAGGTGCTAAGTCTGTACCGGGCGAACACCTTTTTTCGGAATTTTGAGATCAAGGGCCCGGCGGACCGGTTGCTGATTTATGGGATTTTGTTCGTGGGGGAGTGTCTGGGGAAAGTGCCGAGGGTGGGGGGGAGGCGGGAGGGGGAGAAGGTGCGTTTGGTTTTCTTTTCTGGGGGGTTGGAGGGGGAGATGTTGGTGGGGAGGATTGGGGAGGGGGAGAGAGGGGACAGGTGGGCATTTCTCGTTGGAAGGTGGGGCTGACGAGAGGGCTAGGCACTGCTGAATACGGCGCTCGACCAATTCGCCATCCCAGGTGATGCCGGGTTTGCACTCAACCAAGCTTTCGAGCCGCCGCGGGATAGGCAGGATGCCGAGACCCTGCGGCAGTATCTTTCCCAGGTGAGGCAGGAGTTGGCGATGAGGTTGGCGGCGAGGATATATGCTGGGGGGGATGTGCCTTCGAAGGTTTGTTCTTTTGATCTCGCGGGGGGGGGGCGTGTTGTACGTTGAGGCTAATGGTGTGCAGTGGTGGCTTAGTTTCACAAAGAGGAAGTTTATGGGGAAGTCGTTGTAGGAAGGCAAGGGGGAAACAGGAGGACATGTGCTCATGATGCGGATGTCTTCATCACATGAAAGCAGATTTTGAGCATGCGAATTGCTTCGTTAAGCTCGCGCCTTTGCTACTTCACTCGCGATGAGGCTAATTTTACCTCTTTGTTTTCTTCCCACCTGCGTCACCACCGCCATCCACGGTACCCTCCTTATCTGCACCAGTGACATCCCCGTTCGACCTCTTCCCATTCACGCCTTTCGGATCAATTCCCCTTCTCTTCATCTGCCTCCTCCTAGCCCTCTCAATATACACTTCATCCTCCTCCTCGTCCCACCCTCCAAACGCCCCTTCCTCACCCTCCCCATCGGTAGGAATCGGCGTCTTATCATCCACAATCATCTCCTCCTTCACTCCTCCAGCCACCTTTTCACCCGCCCCAGCAGGGCTCGGTGCCATCTTCCTAAACTTACTCACAAAAAAGCCGTCCACGTTGAAGGCGTGGGGATAATACCGCTTCGTCATCTTCATCCTAGGATCAAACTGCTTCCCCATGTAATTCACGAATCCATCCACGCCAAACGTCAATCCTGTCTCCACGAGTTTGACGTTCGGCCGCTTCGCCAGAGTGTATTGCACCACCTGTTCATTCTCCTCGACTGTGACACTGCACGTAGAATAGACAATGTATCCGCCTGTCTTGCTTGCATGGTCTACAGAATCAATAGCCGCCAAAAGCAATTGTTTCTGCAAGTGCGGGAGAAGCATGAAATCCCTCTCCGTCTTATTAGTCTTCACACTCGGATCCTTAGCAATGACGCCCGTGCCCGAGCAAGGAGCGTCTAAGAGCACGCGATCGAATCCACCGATGATTTTAGGGAACTCACGCGCGTCGTGGTTGCATACGATTGTGTTCTTGGCGCCTAGGCGGTGTATATTTCCTATTAGACCTTTGGCTCGAGATTTATTACTGTCGTTCGCAAAAATGCAGCCTGTGTTTTTCATGAGTGCGGCGATGTATGTCGTTTTGCCCCCAGGCGCAGCCGCCATATCAAGGATACGTTCGTGTTCTTGCGGGGCGAGGGCCATGACTGGGAGGAAAGAGGAGGCGGCCTGCAGTATGTAGTGGCCTGCGAGGTATTCTGGAGTAGCACCTAGAGGGACTTGCGATTCGAAGATTTGGAGCCCGACCTTCGACCACTTCCCTACGGGCTCAAGGGTGACGCCGCGGTTGATGAGAGACTGAGCCAGTTCGCGGCGGTGCGTGCGGAGGGTATTAGTGCGGATGACGATGGGCCGGGGAGTCTCGTTGGCTTCGAAGAAGGCAAAAGCTTCGCGCGGGGGGAAGAGATGGTAGAGTTTGTCGGCTAGGTAGGGAGAGTAGCCGTAGTAAAGGCAGATGTCTTTTAGGAGCTGGGAGGTGTATTCCGCACGCGAGCGGCCGGCTTCGGAGAGGGAGGAGAAGGAGTCGAGGACGCGGACTGTGTCTGTGATGCGGGAGCGGAGGAGTTGGAGGTCAGGGGCAAGGCGTGAGCCAAGTGCTTCGGAGTCGGAGTCGTCCTCTAAAATCTTGGGGCGGTCGCCATCAATATTTGTTTGTATGCCTGCCTCATCTAATTCAAGTTGCGCTTCTGCTGCATCCTCTTCTTGTTTTTCGTCAAGCTTTCTAGATAAACCCTCCATGTTCACCGCTGTGAGCTTTTCCTCGCCGTCCGAGTCATCCTCCTCCGAGAACCTTGCTTTTTCTTCTCGGGGGTCCGAGTCGTAGACTGACGAACCAGATTGTAGGAACTCGTCGGGGGTGGCCTCTCCATCTTCATCGTTCGTGTCGTCTGAGTCTACCAGCATGTTCTCGTCAATCTCATTATCTCCACCCAACAAATCTGCAGCATCATCATCGGAGCTTTCGTCTTGCAGAGCACCAGACATGAGAGGCACAGGCTGCTTCTTGGATTTCTTTCCATTTTGCGCCGGTTTGGACTTCCCATTGGCAAAGCCTTCCATTATGATATGCTTCAGCCCAGAACTTCTGGCACCGTTTGCAGTATCTCTCACAGGATTTGGGGCCTTGATCTCCCCAGAAGCCTTTCTCTTCTTTCCTCGCACATTTTCGACTTCTGGTGCTTTCCGCTTCTTGAGACCTGATATTTTTGGCTCGGCTAGATTGGGTGGCGGGCCTTGCTTCTTCATACGGCGTCCAACTCCCATGCTTTGTGGTTCTCAAAAGCAGAAATATCCGTTTGAGATCCAGCCTTGTGCTTGCTCAACGCTGGCGATTTGTTTGAAAAAGTTCGTTCAGGTACGAAAATAGGTAGTCGGCGATAAGAATGACGCTAAGATAAGGCCCCCGCAGAGGTGCTGTATGGAATCGTAAACCATTGCGTTCGCTCCTCATAGCTAGGTAGATACTCCGACTCCGACTCCCCCCTTCGGTCGCAAGGACAAAACAGACTGCTGCTCTTCGCTGTGAAGTGCCCCCAGTATGATGGCATATTGCCACTGCTGATTTTCCTGCTTTGCGCTTCAATTGCGTCGCCACCAACGTGCACCGCCTCTGCAATTGTGTCTGCCTGGGGTCCTGGGCTGCATCGATACCCATCACAGACGGTCAGTCAGTACATGCTCTCTAGCTTGTGAGTGCTCCGTTCCCTGTCGGGCCACAGTGAAGCAACATGGTGACGCGAAAGCCCGTTCCGCAACGAGAAGAGTCTCTCAGCCTGCCCTACCCAGCTACACCTCGTTCACCCAAGTATCAGGTATCAGGGGCGTCGCTTCCAGCAAGTAATGGCTACTCTGCCAAATTGACCGTTGGAGATCAAATGGTCAGCAGCATAGACCAGCAAGATGCAAATAATGTCTGGGCGGATCAAAGCTCGCCCTTGACTTTGCAAGCACCTGAGCTTCCACCAGTGCTGAATGTTGGCGACCTGGGAGGAGACTTCAATGCATTCAATGAGAAAGAAAGTCTACCCACAAACCTCCAGATCGGATCCGCAAGTGCTACTCCAAAAACCTCGACTGAAAGCCTGACGAATACCGGCCTTGAGGGGCCTCCTCCACGCCTAATAGATGAGACCGCCTCACGAATATCCCACCCTCCCTCATCCAACAACCCTTTTCGCCGAAAGCAAGAAAACTATGGAGTTCCACCTATGCCAATAAATAAAAGCGAGGAAAGCAGTGCTGGTGCATGGGCAGATGGGCCCAGAAACCTGCCAGCAGAAAAGGTACAGCAGAGCATGCAACCTATGCCGGAGATGTTCGGTGAACCCTGGATTGATTTCGAGTCGCCGCAGACAGAGCAACAGCCGTCCACAAACGTTGATGGCTCCTACTTCCCAAACGCTGACGGGACGGAAACAACAAGAAACACCCTGCCAAGCGCGGGAGGGCGAAACGAGGTAGATTTTGGCCATCGATATTCAGAGACGCGTGGCATGGGTCATCGTGCGCCTGAGGCTCCGATGTTGAAAACCGATCAATCCTCAGGCTGTCCATCTCGCGAGGGCCACTTCATAGACCAAAACCCTGCCCAGATTTCGTTCGCGGACAGAGCAGCTCCTATAATGCCTGCTCCGCCTCCCAGGAACGAGAGTCTAGGGCCGAGCAGTGCTGTCGAATCAACCTCAACCCATCAACCGTCACCCGGTGGATCACCAAGGGCAAGAAGACCAAGTGAGACATACCAAATCCGGCTTGTCAATTGGTATGACGCATCATCGCCAAAAAATCCTCGTAGATCTCCAATTATGGTACAAAATGCCAATGGTCCCTGCCCGCTACTGGCCCTAGTAAACGCCCTCGTCTTGTCTACTCCATCAGACGTCGCCACGGCTCTAGTAGAAACACTCCGGGTGCGAGAACAAGTCAGTCTAGGCCTGCTTCTGGACGCCGTCATTGATGAACTCATGTCTGATCGCAGAGGAAGCGTGACGCAAAGCCTGCCGGATGTCAGCGACATTTATGCGTTCCTCGTGACTCTGCATACTGGTATGAACGTGAACCCATGTTTTGTTCCAGTAGAAGAGAAAGCCATTAGTCTCATTGATGCCCCTATCGACCACCCTATTGGCCGTCAGGACTTGCGGAAGCCGGGAGGATTTGAGAACACTCGCGAAATGCGATTGTACAGTACGTTCGCAGTTCCACTTATCCATGGGTGGATCCCACCAAGAAATCATCCAGCATTTGCGGCATTGAAGCGAGCTGCAAGGACTTACGAAGATGCGCAAAATCTGATGTTCAGGGAGGAAGAGCTGGAAGAGAAACTTCAGCAACGGGGTCTAAGCCAGGAAGAGCAGGTGATGTTGGAAGACATTGCCAGTGTGAAGTACTTCCTATCATCGACAGCTACTCAGCTCACTGGATATGGGCTTGACACTGTCACCGAGTCTATGGCCCCAGGCTCTATCGCCATCCTCTTCCGCAATGATCACTTCAGCACACTGTATAGGCACCCGCGATCCGGCCAGGTCCTAACCCTGGTGACTGATATGGGCTACGCAGGGCATGAAGAAGTAGTCTGGGAAAGCCTTGTGGACGTCAGTGGCGAAGGCTGCGAATTCTACGCAGGAGACTTCCGACCTGTTGGCAACGTTGAAGGGGACACCCAACAGCAAAATGGAACGATGCGGCGGGACGCTGATGACGGCTGGCAGACTGTCAGCAATAAGTCTCGGAAAACACCACGATCGAGAGCCGACCTCCCTCCTTTAGAGACATTGAGCTTAGGCGAGGACAGGCCTCCAATGTCCCCCAACCTCGAACAAGAAGACCACGATCTGGCCCTAGCCATGCAATTACAAGAGGAAGAGGAGGAAAGAGAACGTCAAGAAGCAGCTGCCCGGCGCCGAGAAGACGAGCTTTCCCAAGCTTACTTGAACAACACCGATTCCCAAGGTCGACGAACTTTCCCCGGCCTCGGTCGCGGAGCAAGCAACGGGCCTAGCGTGCCTCCTCGAGGTGGAAGCAATACCACCGGCAGACAGGCATCGTCTGCGCCTCAAGTGTCTAGGAGGAGAGATTCCACGGACGACGCGCCTCCACCGTCATACGAACAGGCTGCAAAAGGGCCAGCTTACCATCCACCTGCCAACCATCCCGCGCATCCGCATGCATCGCCGGGTCCGAGCGGGAGCTCAACGAGGCCACAGACTGGACGGCAGAGACAACAGTCGAGTGCTTACGGTGAGCATGCAGGCATTCACAGCGGCTCGCCGTCAACCCATGGTCCTCCGCGAAGAGGTCCACCGAGAGGAAGAGGTCCCAGCTCGGCAGGCGTGAGGAGTGCCAGTGGCTTGGAGAGCGCTCAGATGGTGGGTCGAAGACGGGGCAATTCCTCCGCAGTGCCAGTGTCTGCAAAAGAGGAACAGAAGGACAATAGGGATTGCGTGGTGATGTAAGGCAGCATTGGAAAAGAGCTCGTTCGGCATTAAGGATTCGATTTGCATTTGAGCGAGGGTGTCTGTGGTGGTACTGGGGATTTAGGGGGATTACAAAGCTGGGATTGAATTAGATATCGATCTCTGATAGATATTGAATGACCATGACCATGACGACGACAACTTTACCACTTCTTACGTCGCAGAATAAATCGTCCGGGCGAAGGAGTATCAATCGGTAACGGATTGTTTAATATCACGGTATCGCGAAGGAGTACGAGGTACTTCCCCAGTCACGTGCCCAAAATAGTATGCAGGCCTCCCCGCTACCGAGAAAGCTTGGACACTGTCAAGGATGCGCCGGCCAGCCAATTGCCTTAGATGCCTCTTGGAGCAGTGATGGTGGGTCACTAGGGGCAGGTGTTCCACAAAGCGAAAGCCCCTCGGATCCACCCTTGTCTTTGTGAAGGAAAATAAAATTCGAGGGTCTCCATCTCGATTCCCCAAAAAAGACCAAACCTCCTTTTCCACTCTCCAAATTGTATCATGAATATCCAACATGATTGATCTGCACTTATGAATATCACAAACCACATGAAACGATTCTGACGCAGTGACAGTTGACATGTGGAAATTGTTGACTATGAACCATGGTTAGGTCTATCTGAGGTGCAGGGAGCTTGCGCCGGAGGGTAGTTTGTGTGGTGGTGGATGAGTGCAGTAGTCGATGGGGAAAAGAGGGGTTTGCAGGACATGTGCACTCTGGCTGCTGCAGGTTGCCACCCCGACTTTCCGCGCCAGCTTCACGATACACATTGCATGAACCTGGCGATGGTCCGTAATGAAACGATACAGTGTTATTTTGTACATCAGTGGTCTATGGAATTCCATAAAAGGGGGATGATGGAGGAGATTTGCGGCCAGCCAATATCTCCGAACTCGAGTGGAGAATCGGCCACTAAAGGACGATCCCGCGGTAACAGAGGGAACAACATTCGAGAACAAAGAAATTGCAGTCACTTTTGGCCTTGGAAGATCAAGAAGCTTTCGGGGAGGAGACCCGGTCATTTGATGGCCACGAGGTAGAGGGTTTCGAGCTACTGAAGCTGTACTGGACCAATGGACAGCGTAGAAAAGGCTTTGACAGATCGGGACGGACCAAGTGGCTTTCTAGTCATTCTAGTGTAGAAGGATAGTGAAGGGAGACCTGTTTAAATAAGGTAGACAGAATACGAGCGCACTGACTGTGCCTAACCAATGTCTACCTTTACCCAAGTCTTTCTTTTTCCTGTTTGAGTTGTGAGCCTGGAGATTTCTGAACCCCTTTTCCGGACAGTCACGCGTCAATTTCAATTAAATACCCCTTACTCTTAGTGCCATTACAATGGTAAGCATTAAGCGAGATTTAGCGTGAGTTCAGAGTCTTGAGCTGGTCACAAGTGAAGCTCTCCTACGCCCAACCTGGATCCTACACCAGCACCCAATCTCCTCCCAACTGTTTCCTTGCATATACATCGCATCGCATTACATCACATCATCTTTCCGCTCTGCTATCTACTATCCAGATTCACACTCCCACGACCTCCGTCGCCCTCTGTCTTCCATTAATGAGTAAAGATCCTGTGGGCTTGTTCCCTGCCTGTGGAGCTCGAATTTAAATCACCTGTCCACCAGCTGCATAGACTGGCTCCACTCAATCCGAACGTTTCCTCTTAGGGATCATGAACGCACAATAAAAAGTTACACCAGCTCACAGACATTCTTTTGATTCACGATCACTCCCACGCCAAATTAATGAGAACCGACGAGACGACCTACGACCAACAAAAACTGAGATAGATCTAGAAGCACAAAGCACGAAGCCACGAGTCCCACAATCCCCTTGAGACCAGCCTTGCAAATCAAGGTCCATACCTCATTGCTCCATCGCTCAGCACCTCCAATACCGACCAACTTGCCACCGCGACCTGTGACCTCCCTTGACCTACCAGCCTTTGTCCTGTTTCAAAAAGGCCAACAGATCGGCCTTTGTGATATCGAGAAGCCGTGATGAACAACCATCAGCAGAACGACTTTTACTACGACCAGAATAATACGCGCTCCCCGGGCGCGCATCGTCACCAGCAGCAGATGCTACACCGTCAACCATCGAGGCATTTCGATGCTTATGGCACTATGCCGAACAATAATCTGTTCACGCCCGATGACCAGTCCATGAGATACGAGACAAACAGGTTCGATAGAATGAATGGACAGATGCATGGGGGAGGATATGGCTATGATCCCCTTCAAGCTCAAACCTGGAATACGAACGTTTTCAGCAGCAACAATAACAATTTCGGAGCATATGGTGGTGGTGCGACTCAGAGAATGAAATCACAAACTCGAGGACGTAGTACTCTACCAAATGTATGGCTGTAACTCTCCCTCCGCTTTGCTTGGTACTAATACATCTTCTTCAGGCTTGGATGGACCAGCAGCAGATGTCTGCTTCGAACCCTTATAGCGGCATAGGCCCATCCCCGCTGGGCTTATCTCATCTCCGCTCCGAACAATACCCTACAGATCTGGACGAAGAGCTCATCCCTACTGCAATCGTCATCAAGAACATTCCCTTTGCGGTGAAGAAAGAAGCTCTGGTCGACTTGATGACGGAGCTGAACCTGCCTCTCCCTTATGCTTTCAACTACCATTTTGACAACGGTGTCTTTCGAGGGTTGGCGTTTGCAAACTTTACTTCCCCTGATGAGACAGCTATCGTGATCGAGCATTTAAATCATTTCGATTTGTCGGGGCGGAAATTGCGTGTTGAGTACAAGAAGATGCTACCGTTGCAGGAACGGGAGCGCATTGAGCGAGAAAAGAGGGAACGACGTGGTCAGCTCGAGGAGCAACATAGACCCATGGTTGGATCTCAACTCCAGAATCAGGCATCGATGTCGTCTATTGCGTCACACAGGCCTGCGAATACGCCGTCTCCAATATCTTCTCGGAATGAACCTCCTGGTAAGAACTTCCCCTATCTTTGCTGTCGTTGACTAAACCTTTCGTTTGTGAAGTTATCGATCTCAATGATCCCCAAACACTGGAATTTTACAACCAGCTACTTCTTTTCCGAGGCGATTCTAGCCGTGAGGCCTTGATATTCCCGTCGACCCTAACACCACCACAGCGACGCGTCATTCATACCCTTGCGCATGGCATGGCGCTGGGACATGTTTCCCGTGGAAATGGAGAACAACGCCAGGTGCATGTTTTCCATCCAGGTCAGGGTCAGCAGGGTCCCAGCCCTCCCATGCAACAAATGTCTGCCGTACAAGGAGGCGACTCTTCTCGGCGTGGTCTCAATCGAGCTGCTACCATTGACTTCAACGAAGCTAGAAATAACGAAAGCGGCAACTTCAATGGCAATGTTCTCCGCGGTCAACAGTCCTCGGGCTTTCTAGGTATCCCGGATTCGCCAAGTAGTTTTGGCGTTAATCAAAACCTTCGTACAGCCAAATCTGTGGCCGACCTACGCTCCTTCACGCCTTCACCTGTTCCATCGACTGCCAGCTTCCCCCCTAATCTGCAATCAAATATCGCAAGATTCCAAGACTATGGTCCAGGTACCAATGCATCATCTACGCCAACTATGATGCCCACCGCTGGCTCAAATATGGGCCATCGTAGTGATGACACTCTAGTCAACGGATTTGGTGGCCTGTCGTTGGGCGGAGGAGGCCTCGGAACCAATGGTGGAAGCCCTCGAGGGCTACGTCAAATGTGGTCATTCCCGGATCAAGAGAGTCAACTGCAATCATCAGTCGGACCTTCGAATACTGGTCCCATCGGTAGCAACAGATCTTTCAGCAACAACTATGAAAACTCGTCGCAAGATCGGGGATTGCCATTGAGACAGCCCCGAGGACCATCAGAGCGGGGACCACCAGCATTCTCAAGAGGCCGCCAGAATGGTCATCAGGCAAGAGGCAGTGATGAGCTGAGGCAACAATCGAACGTAGAAATCATTGTTGAGTAAAGTCAATCTGGAACACATTGGAGGAGAAAATTTCTAGGTCTGTCAAAGAATACGACTTACGACGGATGAATGAGACGAAAATAGATCAACAACTACGTTGGGGCTACCCTTTTTTCTTGATTCCAACGCCTGGCTTTGGTTTCCGTGGGATACCCATTTGCCGGAGCTCTGTCGAGTTCTTCTCGACTTGTTACCTCACGACTCTCTTTTAGCACAACGAACATTTACTGGCTCTCTGTGCACTCAGCACACTCGTGTTTGTGACAATGCCACGGATCTGAAGAGAGGGTGTCGAATTTTCGTGGAAATGAACGTTCGATTACAATGTTGACTACGACAATTGACCGAGAACGAAGTCTGGCAATCTCCAGTATTAATTCTTTGCCCATGAGCAAACAGCTATGGTGTTTCCAGTCTGATCGCCCCGGTTGGCGTGACCTCGAGTCCACTCTGGTTTCGTCGTCTCATCTAAGGAGCTTGTAAGCCGTTGCGATGAATCAAAATGCACATACCTTTGACGGCGGTGATTTCTGTCCTTAGTTTAACCACTGTTTAATAGGCCTAATATCAATAATTGCATACGGTCGCCCTCGCGGCACATCCACAGTCTTCAGTCAATGCAACCACACAGAGTGGTTTTTCGGCATTCGCGTGAAGGTCTCGTTGCTAACCGCTATGCTTCTACTCCACAACACGAAGCCGTACACTTTAAGCCTTGGAGATGTGTAGGTGACTTGCTCCTTCCCGATGCGCCCTTGACGACAACCGGAGCTTAATACCCACCTCGCCTCTTCCTTCAACTTTCGATATACTCACGAATATCCTTTTCGTATTGTTCATTCTTTTGCCATTTCTATTGACAGCACTTACATCCAAATTCGCTCTTACTGTCATTGTTGTCGGCAACAGTTCTCCCAGAATACGTTCCAGCATTCTTATTCAACGATGGCACATGATAAGCTCAAAGGCAAAAACCGTAGTCGCAGGGCTACAGCTTCCAGCGGGAGCCGTTCAGAGGAAGCCTCGAAAGCAATGAGAACACCAAAAGCGATTGAAGGCTTCCTGGAGCCACCTCCACTTGCTATGGATCAGGCTCCGAGTGGACGCCACCCACAGTATCCCTGGAATGTACCCAGACCACTCATAGCACTCCAAGGCGCTATGCCTTTTGCTCGGAGTGAGACTCAGCACGGGATAGAGTTAAACATGAAAAGAGGATTCAAGTCAGAGGCCGGGCCACCTCAATCGGTCAACGGTCCAGGTCCCAGCAGTGTCTATTCGGTAGATGGTTTGAATGCGGACAGATTGCCCAGATCGTCAAAGCTCGGGAACGACGTGAGGAGAGAGTCACCCTTTGCTTGGTCAGCGAAGGATCTCACGCACTGTGACCCCCAAAAAACCTTGATTGGACGCTCTTCTGGGTTTCGTATTGTCATACAGTTTGCCCTCGCAGTGTCCGTGGAGATGCTCGATCCACAACTGGAAGACGAGTGTCGCCGACTGCAATCTCGTCCAGATTTCAGGACTGTGATTCAAGCCACGCACAGGAACATGGTTTTGGACTACGTCGCTTCTTTGATCAACTTAACAAGGCCCGAAAATTCACGCCATAGGACTCGTAGTAAGATGGCTCAAATTGCTGATGCCCTTTTCTTCAGATGCAGACGAACTATGTGGACGGTGTCGCATGACCCAAGCATTAATTTGCAGGAAGACAGACCAATTGAGAGCTACTATTCGAAGTGCCGCCGTTCGAGGTACTGCCCAGCTGTGGGCCTTCAAATCACAAGTCCGCTTTTTAGCCGGAGGAAAGGCCTTTGGAACGGTATTATGAATGCCATCAAAGAAGTCACGTCACAGCTTGACCCTGGCGCCGATGTACAGTCTAACGGGACACCCTCTGGCCGCCGACACTACGCATGGGTGAATCACACCTGCAAACTTGAAATTCGTCTTGAGAACAGCCAATATGGCTTGACTCGCCGGAATTTGCCATGCGAGGCCTTCAATAGACTTGTCCGTTTCTGGGCCGAGAATGAAGACATTATCGACCACATCAAACCTCGCCACCTTCTTATGCGTACCATAATAGAGCAAAGGAGTCCCCGCGACCCTCCAGAAAACCTACCACTGCGTACAAAGCACTTGCATGAGGATTTGATAACTTCACTCGCGTTTCATGACCTTGCGTATGAGGGCCGCAACCGCCCACCCCGTGGAGCTCGATCGTCCCCTCAGGAACCAATACTCTCGCTCACGCACCAACCCTGGATCTTTGGCCCCCCCGAGCATCGAATCACGTTTCACGAACACGCCGGCACTTTGGACGCCGACGACATTGAGGTATGGGTTTGGTTCGTCTTCATCTTCTGGGATTTTGCATGCCGAAGAATCCTGACCCTCAAACGCGACATGCATTGGGAGCCAAGCCCATTCCAGTGTTTGCTTTCGCGGATGGCGGCTGATAAATATTTCACGGGGAGGCCACGATTGTTTGAAGACCTTTTCAACAGGATATCGGAGGACGAAACTGCTAGGGGCGTACAACGGTATGGGGGGCGATACCCTGATGCCAGCCTTTCCAATCCGAGAACCTGGAAGCAGCGCAAACGCCATTGCTGTTCTGCAAAGCAGGGCTGTGGTCCGATCTGTCTATGGCCGTATTCTGATCTTGACTACCCAGAAGCGATTCTGGCATAATTGGGAGCGAGCGTGCAGATATGAAAGGGTCTGTTGATTGTTGAATGATGTGAGATGTGCTTACCAGGCAGAGAAAGGAATGGATGACGGTAGCCTTGAAGATCTCATGTCTCCTTCCCTAATGAGGATGTGTAAATTGACACTGATGAACATTGAAGACTTTGCACTCCAAGCGACAATGCAAACACACAATTTCTTTCACGATCACAGTTCTTCGTCCGAAGATATACCGGAATTTGGGTCGATCTGAGCTCGCTTCCGGAAGTAAACAGAGCTAACCAATCCTTCACTTCGTCCTTACAACACGACCTCCCACTCTTCAGCACTCATCCGACCTCCTTCCAATCTATTTGGCAAGACATTCGCAACTTGCTTCACTTTCCTGCTACCATTATCAGTGTGTACCCCAAGACATCTGCATCGACGTTCATACTTCTTCCCTTACTCTTCCCTCATATGAACTCCACCGCACGGCCACTGACCGCACTCAAGCAATATCAGAAATCCTCTTTTCCCTTCCAAAACCATCAAAGAAGTCACTTAAATAATGGCTACAGTAAGTCGCCGCTCACCTCTCGGACATAATTGCATTGAAATATAAAAACATCTGGTGATCTCGCGCTCGGAGACCGGTCATCTCACCCTTTCCCCTCACATGTGATCCAAAAGCGCAAGGCTCACACAGAAAAAGTCCCGCTAATCTCATGCTCGCTCAGAAATGGTCCCCAGAGGAAGATCGTAAGGTAGGCCCTCACTCCACCTTCATCCAGTACAAACACCATCACAAAACCCTTAGTCGAACGTGAACCAAAATCACATAACGGCGGATCCCCACTGAAAAAACGAACAAAATTGACGCCCTGGTGTGCACTCAGCTTCTCCTTCTCTGCCTCCCCGCCTCCAACAAAGACTGCGCCCGCACCATCAACCAAATCTCCCAATTGCTCATCGGTATGTCCTCGTTCTCTTACCCCACATCCCCCTCCCACACCCCCCTTCCCAACCCATCTCCCTCTCCTCTCCCAAAACCCCCTCTAACCCTCAACCCCCTCCCATTTTCCTGAACTCCCCCACCATTTCCCCTTACATCTCCCCTCCTCCCGCTTTCCCCCCTGTTAACCCCCTCCCCCCGCCTCTAACCTAAAAACCATAGGCCGCACCCCCAAAGCAATAGCCAACCACCTCCTCGCCCTGCGCAAAGAACTCCCCCCTCCCCTCGAACCCTCCCTCCAAGGCCAGCCAGTCGAGAAATCCCTCGCAGCCCACTTG
>JAABUQ010004502.1_pt1 | contig 23666 bp, 24 predicted proteins | sample 5560001 | NCBI WGS metagenome assembly JAABUQ01 (sample SAMN10711888, study PRJNA513371) | rock metagenome | isolation source: Antarctica rocks | place: Antarctica: Victoria Land, Finger Mt nord | collected 2015-12-18 | reverse complement strand
GCAGGCTCTGGACGGTGCAGCGGCAGCGGCAGCGGCAGCGTCAGCGGTGTGGTCGACCCCGTCGAGGCAGGTCGGGCAAGCGGCCCCGCGTGCTGCCAACAGGCTGCTCGCCCGCATGGACGACCGCGGTGTCCGGGTCTTGACCGGTGGCGGCGAGGGGCTCGTCGCCGGTCTCACCAGTGATGTAGCGGTAGGCCAGCCCGGCGATGGCTCCGCCGACGGTCGGCGCGACCCAGAACAGCCACAGCTGGCTCAGTGCCCACCCGCCGACGAACAGCGCCTGGCCGGTGGAGCGCGCCGGGTTCACCGAGGTGTTGGTCACCGGGATGCTGACGAGGTGGATCAGGGTCAATGCCAGCCCGATCGCGAGCGGCCCGAAGCCCTTGGGTGCGCGGCGGTCGGTCACACCGAGGATGACGATGAGAAAACCCGCGGTCATGACTAGCTCGGTGACCAGGGCGGCGGTCAGGCTGTAGCCACCTGGGGAGTGCTTGCCATAGCCGTTGGCGGCGAACCCCTCGCTGGTCGAGAAGCCCGCCTTGCCGCTGGCGATGGCGTACAAGACGGCTGCTGCAGCGATCGCGGCGACGACCTGCGTGACGATGTAGGGCAGTGCGTCGCGCGCGTCGAACCGGCGCCCGAGCAGCAGCCCGACGGTGACCGCCGGGTTGAAGTGGCCGCCGGAGAGATGACCCAGGGCGAAGGCCATCGTCAGCACGGTCAGGCCGAACGCCAGCGAGACACCCAGCAGGCCGATGCCGACGTCGGGGAACTTCGCCGCAAGGACGGCGCTGCCGCACCCGCCGAGCACGAGCCAGAAGGTGCCGACGAACTCCGCGGCGAGTCGGTTGCCGAGCTTCACGTGAGCTCCTAGCGTTGGCGGGATACCTGGGTGCAGCGGAACTGCGGCCGCCTCGGCGCTGGGTCCAGGTGCGGCCGCGCCACTCCCGCAGCACGTCGAGCCATCCAACGGTACGAAGCGCGCGACTGTGCCGCTGTGACGGTTGCCGGAACGGTGCCCCTGACACTGCCTGCGCTCAGCCGACCCAGCCCGCCACGCGCAAGTGGGCGAGCACGAGTTCCAGCGCCTGCGCACGGGTGCGGCCCGTGGTGTCGACGACGACTTCGGCGTCGGCTGGCACCTCGTAAGGGTCACTGACGCCGGTGAACTCCGCGATCAGCCCCGCCCGCGCCTGCGCATACAGGCCCTTGCGGTCCCGCCGCTCGCACTCCTGCAGTGGCGTCGCGACGTGTACGAGGACGAGCCCGCCGCCCGCGTCTTCGACCATCGCCCGGACCTCCCGCCGGGTCGCGTCGTAGGGGGCGATCGGTGCACAGACGACGGCACCTCCCGCCCCGGCGACCTGCGCTGCAACCCACCCGATCCGGCGCACGTTGATGTCGCGGTCGGCTTTCGAGAAGCCCAGGCCGGCGGTCAGGTGCCGGCGGACCCGGTCGCCGTCGAGCACCGTCACCTGCCGGCTGTCGGTCTCGAGCAGCCGGGTCGCGAGCAGCGTCGCCAAGGTCGACTTGCCCGAGCCGGACAGGCCGGTGAACAGCACGACCAGGCCTCGCGCCCGGCGCGGGCGGTGCCGGCGGGACAGGGCCTGGACGACACCTAGCGGGCTGACCCACGCCTCGGGCTCGGCACCGGTGTCCAGTGCGTGCCCCAGAGCCAGCGCGACCTCCAGCGGCAGTGGCGGGACCAGCCAGGCGTGCGCCATCCCGTAGGCCCGGGCGACCAGGCGCGCGCTGTCGTCGTCGTCAGGCACCGCGACCAGCAGGACGGCAGCTGGGACGGTCAGCTCGCGGGTGGCTGCGTGCAACGCGGCCACACGGTCGTGGTGGCGCGAGTCGGTGGGCTCGGACTCGCCGGCGAGCAGGAACAGGACGACACCGTCGATGGCCGGGTGCTCGGCGAGCTGCTCGTGCACGGCCCGGAGGTCCGGTGCGTGCAGGGCCCGCCCGGTGAGGACGGCCAGCGGCTGCTGGATGCCGAGCTCGGCGAGGCGCACCCGGAGGGCTGCGGGGCCGAACCACTGGCCGGGGTGGTCAGCGCGCTCTGGCAGGACGACGTCGTGCACCCGCCCCGAGACCTCGCTCCTGGCCCCGCCAGCCCCGCCAGTCCCGCCAGCCCCGCTGGCATCGCCGAGCGCGCTGGTGACGGTGAGCGTCGCCACCCGAGTGCCCTCCTCGTCCTGCAGGGCGATCGTAGTCGCCGGCTCCGGAGCGGGACCTGCAGGCAGAGGTAGGACTGCCTCCCCCGCGTCGGGGGACAACGCCCGCAGGGCGATGGCCGCAAGCCCAGCCCGGTCGATCACCAGCGCCGCTGGCGCGTCGGCTGCACTGGTCGCTGCGTCGGTCATGGCCGACAGTCTGACCCGCGCGCGAAGTCGGTCGTGGCAAGGTCGGTGCATGTCGGCCCAGCAGCCTCGCGACCAGCCCGGCGCGCACCCAGGCACCACACCCGGGATCGAGACGGACTCCGGGCTGGCGGCCCGGCTGGCGACGAGTGCGGGGGAGCTGCTGCTCGCGCTACGCCGCGACTGGACGGTGACGGGCGACGCGACCGGACTTAAGGACGCGGGTGACCGAGCAGCACAGACCTACCTGATGGCGGCCCTGGCCCGTGACCGGCCGGACGACGCCGTCCTGTCCGAGGAGGGCGTCGACAACCCGGCGCGGTTGGCGGCCGACCGCGTCTGGATCGTCGACCCCCTCGACGGCACGCGCGAGTACGGCGACGGTCGCGGCGACTGGGCGGTGCACGTCGCCCTGTGGTGCCGGGAGCGGGGGTGCCGCGAGCTGAGGGGCCGGGAGCAGGGGGATGCGGCCGACGTAACTGGCCGGCTGAGGGCGGGAGCCGTGGCGCTTCCCGTCGCGGGGGTCACGCTTGCCGACGAGCCTGCGGTCAAGCTTCCGGAGCGGGTCGAGCGCCCGCCGGTCGTCGTCGTCAGCCGCAGCCGACCCCCCCACGAAGCGGCGGCCGTCGTCGCCGCGCTGCGCGGCAAGCAGGTGACGCTGGGGTCGGCCGGGGCGAAGGTCGCGGCGGTCCTGCAGGGGGAGGCCGACGTCTATGTGCACAGCGGGGGCCAGCATGAGTGGGACTCGGCGGCCCCTGTCGCGGTGGCGCTGGCCGCCGGGCTGCACGCGAGCCGGCTCGACGGGTCACCTTTGGCCTACAACCGCCGCGACACCCTCGTCCCCGACCTGCTGGTATGCCGCCCCGAGCTGGCCGGGCCGGTGCTGGCCGCCCTGGCCCGTACTCGCTGAGCTGCAGCGGGGACTCCCGCCGCACTGCTGCGGCGCGTTCCGCGCCAACCGTAGGGTGACGCTGTGCGCCTGCCGGTCATGCCGCCCGTCAAGCCGATGCTGGCCAAGTCCGTGCCCGAGGTGCCCGAGCAGCCGGGGATGCTGTACGAACCCAAGTGGGACGGCTTTCGCAGCATCGTCTTCCGTGACGGTGACGAGGTCGAGATCGGCAGCCGCAACGAGCGCCCGCTCACCCGGTACTTCCCGGAGGTCGTCGCCGCGGTGCAGGCCGGGTTGCCCGAGCGATGCGTGGTCGACGGGGAGGTCGTCATCGTCGCCGGGCCGGGGCTCGACTTCGAGGCGTTGCTGCAGCGGATCCACCCGGCGGCCAGCAGGGTCACGATGCTCTCCCAGGAGACGCCCGCCCGTCTCGTCGTGTTCGACCTGCTCGCCCTCGGTGACGAGGACTGGATGCAGCGGCCGCTCCTCGAGCGCCGCCACGCGCTGGAGGACCTGTTCGGCTCCGATGCTGCAGGTGGGCCGTCCGTGCATCTCACGCCCTCGACGACCGACCCCGCCGTCGCCCGCGAGTGGTTCTCCACCTTTGAGGGCGCAGGGCTCGACGGAGTCGTGGCCAAGCCGGGCGGCCTGCCCTACGTGCCGGACAAGCGGACGATGTTCAAGATCAAGCACGCCAGGACGGCCGACTGCGTCGTCGCCGGCTTCCGCTGGCACAAGAGCGGCGAGCCGGCCGTCGGCAGCCTGATGCTCGGCCTGTACGACGACAGCGGGGTGCTGCACCACGTCGGCGTCGCCGCATCGTTCCCCATGGCCCGCCGCCGCAGCCTCGCGGACGAGCTGGCGCCCTACCGCACCGACCTGGCGGGCCACCCGTGGGCGTGGGGGGAGCAGCCGCCACCGGCTCCCGCATCAGCGACAGGGGCCTCGGGCGGCCGGACCCCGCGCGAGGCGGAGAGCTCCCGCTGGAACCGCGGAAAGGACCTGTCGTTCCAGGCGCTGCGCCCCGAGCTCGTCGTCGAGGTCGCCTACGACCACCTCGAGGGTGCCCGCTTCCGCCACACCGCCCAGTTCGTCCGATGGCGACCCGACCGCGACCCGGCCTCCTGCACATACGCCCAGCTGGACCGGCCCGTCGCCTACGACCTGTCCGCCGTCCTCGGCTGATGCGGCTGCCGGCATCCCGGCCGATATTGCTGACACGGTCCCGGCCTGTGTCGCTGGCGGTGCAGCTGGTGTGCGGCCGGTACCGCCCGGACCGCGACGGCGTTGCCGCCTATGTCGAGCGGCTCGCCGATGCCCTGCCCGCCGCCGGTGCCGCGGCTGGGGTCGAGGTGCGTGCCGAGGTCGTGGAGTGGCCGGGGCTGCGCCACTTCCGCGCCGGAGACGCCGACCTCGTCCACGTGCAGTTCGCACCCGCGGCGTACGGCTACCGGCCCGGCATCGGCCTGCTGCCGCACCGCACCCGGCGGCCCGTCGTCACGACGCTGCACGAGTACGCCTGGTGGCAGTGGCCACGCGGGGTGCCGGGCGCGCTGTGGCGGCCGCTGGAACGGCGCCGGCTGTGGGACCGCGAGACGCTGCGGCTGACGCCCGCGAGCCGCGAGGTGATCTGCACCAGCGGCGGACAGGCGGCTGACCTCGCCGCTCGCCTGGGCCGGGCGCCGCAGGTGGTTCCCATCGGGGCCAACATCGAGGTCGGGTACGACGGCGGCAGGGCGCAGGCGCGGCGCGAGCTGGGCCTGCCCGGGGCCGCGCCGGTCCTTGTCTTCTTCGGATTCGTCCATCCGGTCAAGGGGCTGCGCTACCTGCTTGAGGCGCTGCCTGCCCTACGGGCCAGACACGCGGGCACCCGGCTGCTGGTCGCCGGCGGGTGGCGCTCCCTCGCCTGGCCTGACGCGGAGGCTGACGCCTTCGTCGCCGACCTGCGCGAGGAGGTCCGCGCGCTCGGCCTTACGGACGCGGTGACCTTCCTCGGTTACCAGGAGCCACAGGCGGTGTCGCGCGCGCTGGTCGCCGCCGACCTGGCCGTGCTGCCCTTCACGGCAGGGGTGACGGCCAAGAGCGGCTCGCTGCTGGCGTGCTGGGCGCACGGGCTGCCGGTCGTCGGCCCGCGGCCGGTCGGCCTACCGGACCCGGAGGTCGACGACGCGGTGGCGGCGGTCGACCGGCGTGACGCGGCGAGCATCGCCGCCGTGGTGGGCGACCTGCTGGACGATGCAGAGGCGCGCGCCCGGCTGGCCGCCGCCGGGCAGGGGTGCCTCGCCGGCCGGTCCTGGCCCGACATCGCCGCCCGCCATGTCGCGATCTACCAGCAGGCTCTGCGCCCGAGGGGTGGCGGCTGATGACGGAGCAGCGCGCGGGCGCCCGGCGCCTGCTGGTCGTCGAGCTGCTCGGGGGCTTCGGCGACCTGTTGATCGCCCTGCCCGCGATCCACGCGCTGGCCGCTGCCATGCCGCAGGCGACGGTCCGCGTCGCGACGGCGCCGGCCGCCGCGCCGCTGCTCGATGCCGACCCGGCGGTCGACTCGGTGGTCGCCGGTGACCTTCGCCGCCCCAGGGAGTGGCTCACGGAGGAGCTCGACGCGCATCCGCCCGACCTCGTCGTCTCGACCACCATGCACAGCGGGCTGGATGCGCTCATCGCGGAGCGGGTGTCGGGCAGTGTCACCAACCTGTGGCGGCGGCCCCCAGCAGACGAGCTCATCGAACGGCGGTTCCTGCACCTGCTCGCCAGCGACGGGCTGATCGACCAGGCTCAGCTCGCAACCCGGCTGCAGGTGTGCCTGACCGATGCCGAGCGTGACTCCGGCCGGGCGCTGCTTCACCGGCTGCTCGGTCCTGCCGCCAGGGCGCCGCTGCTGGCCCTGCCGGGGAGCGGGATGGCGGTCAAGCGCTGGCCCGAGGGGTACTGGCGGCGACTGCTCAGCCGCGCCGGACGCCCGTCACTCGTCCCGCACGCCGAGCGAGACGCCGCGCCGGCCGCGGTGCCGCTGCCGGCCGGGCTCGGCTTGCGGGGCCTCGCCGGGCTGGCGGCAGCGGTGGGGGAGGCCGGCGGCAGCGCGCTGGGTGGTGACACCGGGCCGGTTCGGCTCGCCACCGCGGTCGGCTGCCCGGCCGTCGGGCTCTACGGCCCCACGCTTGCCAGCCGGTACGGTCTTTCGGCGCCCTGGGCGCAGAACCTGCAGGGCCTGCCTGGCTGCGAGGTGCGCCGGCCCACGGCCATCACCGAGCAGGAATGCTGGTGGTCGGCGCGGTGCCCGCTCGATGCGCAGCCGGCCCGAGGCGGCGTCGGCGGTGCTCCCCTCGGTGCCCCCCTCGGTGCTTCCCTCGGTGCCCCCCACGCTTTCGGCACGCTGCCGCAGTGCATGGCCGACGTGTCGGTCGATGACGTGCTGGCCGCCCTGGACCGGGTAGGACGATGGCATGACGAGTGACGCCACCCCCGCGCCATCGGCCGACCAGCCGCACACCGACGACCCCTCGGCCGGGCTGTCCGCCACCGGCCGCACCGCCGACCAGATGCAGGTCGACGACGGCAAGCCAGGCACCGACTACGGGTCGGTCGGGAGCATCGGCGGTGACGACCAGGAGTCGGCCGCGAGCGACGGTCGGGGCGCGGCTGACTAAGGGCTTGAGGCACGATGGCTCGAGGGGCAATACTGGCCATACTGCTTCGGTGGCCAAGGTGATGGTGTCTGTCCCGGACGACTTGCTCCGCTCACTCGACGCAAAGGGCTGCTCGACGCAGCACAAGCCGCAGTGGGCTGTTGCGCGACTACGCGCACGAAGGCCTTCACGCGCGAGCACAGGAGCGGGCCCGCCGGGTGGAGCAGTTGATGCGCGAAGCGGGCCATCATGGAGGAGACGGCGTCGGCGATCTCAAACGACACCGGGCCCACGGCGTGACCTTCTGGTTTGTCGCCGCGATCGCAGCCGACGGTGGACTGGTGCGTGCCGACGAGACACTGATGGCCCACGCGGTGCGAGTTGCGGACACTGAAGGGGTCTCGGTGTACGACGCCGGATACGTTGCCGGTGCCGCAAGCACCGGCGCACGGCTGGTCAGCTGCGATCTACGCGACCTGGTGAACCGCCGTCTCGCCGTGACCCCTCGGCAGGCCGTCGGCCAGCCTGATGCTTGAGTCGCCGCGGGCGGCCCAGTGGACGGTGCATCACCAGCCGCCCTCAACTCCTGGCGTAGCGCAGCAGCAGCACGCCGTCCTGCTCGAGCACGGAGGCAAGTGCGAGATCCGCCGGTCGCTGCCACGGGGGGCCGGTCAGCAGCCGCGCGTGTCCCGGGCCTGCCAGCACCGGGGCGACCGTCAGGCACAGCTCGTCCAGGTGCCCGTCGCCAGCGAGCGTGGCGAGCAGCGTCGGGCCGCCCTCGCACAGGATGCGCCGCAGGCCGCGCTCCGTCAGCGCATCGAGCAGCCGCGCCGCATCGACGGCGCCGCCGGCCGCATCGGCCGCTGAACTGACCCTCAGCCCGGCATCACCGCAGACCACGACCTCCGCCACGTCGCGCAACGCCCGCACTGCCGCGGGGTCGGCGTGCGCACTCGTCAGCACCAGCGGACGCTCGTGCGGACCTGCTGCGAACAGCCGTGCCGAGGAGTCGAGGGCACCCGAGGCGCTAACCACGGCAACTCTCGGGACGGCGGCCATGCCGCGCTCACGGCGCAGCCGCTGACGAGCGTCCGGCACGACGACCGGCCCGTAGTCCTCGGCACGCACGGTCCCGGCGCCCACCAGCACGACATCGCACGACCAGCGCAGCATCCGGAACACGGCGCGGTCGGCTGCCCCGCCGAGCCCACCCGAGCGGCCGTCGAGCTCGATGGCTCCGTCGACGCTGGCCACGAAGCCCGCCCGCACGTGTCGGCGACCCGGGCCCGGGTCGGCCAGGGCGTACCGCGCGTCGAGATCGACCTCACCGGCCTGCGGCGGCAGCAGCGAGCGCACCACGGGACGATATGCCGTCAACATAGGTGGAGTGCCCCCTACGAGCAGCGTCCCCGGCAGCAGCGCCACCGGCAGTCTGGCCGGACAGCTGGCCGGGCGCCGTCCGGACGTCGCCGCCGACACGCGCACCGCCGAGCTGACGCCGCCGCCACGCTTCGCCGGCGTGCGGCTCGGGACCTACCGTCCCGCACCGGACCAGCCGACCCAACAGCAGGCCCTCGAGGCCGTCGCCGCCTTCGGTGAGCGGTTGCGGGCGGCGCCACCGGAGGGGCGGCGCGGCCTGTTTGGTCGCCGGCGCCGGTCTGCCCCCACGCAGGGGCGGTCAGGGCTCTACCTCGACGGCGGCTTCGGCGTCGGCAAGACGCACCTGCTCGCCTCGCTCTGGCATGAGGCGCCGGCGCCCAAGGCGTACGGCACGTTCGTCGAGCTGACGAGCCTGGTCGGTTCGCTCGGCTTCGGGCCGACGGTGGAGGCGCTGTCGGGGCACCGCCTCGTCGCGATCGACGAGTTCGAGCTCGACGACCCGGGAGACACCGTCCTGATGTCGACACTCCTGACCCGCCTGACCGAGGCCGGCGTCCAGCTCGCGGCGACCAGCAACACCCAACCCGAGGACCTGGGGGAGCAGCGTTTCGCCAGTGAGAACTTCCGGCGCGAGATCCAGGGGCTGGCTGCCCGCTTCGACACGGTCCGCGTCGACGGGCAGGACTATCGGCACCGGGATGGTGCGGCCGCGCCCCGCCCGCTCCGCTCCTCCGTTGTCGCCCAGCGAACCGCCGCCGTAGCAGGTGCAACCTGTGACGACTTCGACTGCCTGTGCGCCCACCTCGCCACCGTCCATCCCTCGCGCTACCGCCACCTCGTCGACGGCGTGCCGCTCGTCGGGCTGACGGACGTGCGCCACCTCGAGGACCAGGCCGTGGCCCTGCGGGTCGTCGTGCTCGTCGACCGCCTGTACGACCGCGACGTCCCGGTCGTCGCGTCCGGCATCGCACTCGACGAGCTGTTTAGCGACGAGTTGCTCCGCGGTCCGCACCGCAAGAAGTACCAGCGCGCCAGCTCCCGGCTCGCCGCCCTGGCCCGCACCGGAGCCGACGGGTAACCGACCACCCCACGTGACACCCAGCATCACCGGCGTGGACAGGAACCTGCGAGGATGCGCCCGGCACGGGCACGTGACCTACCGCCCTGACGAGACGGAGCTCGCCGAGCGGCTCACCACCCCGACGCCTGCGGGCCAGGCTTGGCGCTGCCTACGCTGCGGTGCCTTCGTCCCCGGCCAGCCGAGCAAACGGGGGCGGCCGACGAGGCGCCGATCGTGCTGCGGGGCAAGGCGCTGCAGCAGGCGACGGTCGTGCGGCTCCTCGCATTCGAGCGCCTCGTCCGGGCTCTGCTGCTCAGCGGAATCGGCTACGCCATCCTGCGCTTCCGCAAGTCCGAGGCCAACGTGCAGGACGTCTTCAAGCGAGCTGTCCCCGCGGCCAAACCGCTGGCGGGGGTGCTGAACATCGACCTCAACCACAGCCCGACGCCCGGCAGGCTGCAGCACCTGATCCACACCAAGCCCTCGACTTTGCTGCTGGTCGCAGTCCTGATCTTCGGCTATGCGGCGACGCAGGTCATCGAGGGCGTGGGGTTGTGGCTGCTCAAGCGCTGGGGCGAGTACTTCGCCGTCGTGGCGACGAGCGTGTTCCTGCCGCTGGAGATCTACGGCTCACCGACCGCGTAACAGTGCTGCGGGTGCTGACGCTGCTCCTGAACATTGCGGCCGTGGTCTACCTGCTGCTGAGCAAACGGTTGTTCGGCCTGCGCGGCGGGAGGGCCGCGTACGAGAAGGAGCGCGAGAGCGCGTCGCTGCTGGAGGTCGAGAGCTCCGCAGGCGGCGCTCGCCGCCGGGGGTCCGTCGCCGCCGGCGCCGGAACCTAGCCCGGCTCACGCTCACAGCAGCTGGACCAGCGCCACCGACTCCCCGGGCAGCTCGACCCTGCCGTCAGCGAACGAGAAGCCCGGTTCGGAGCCCAGCAGAACCTTCACGGGCGTGCCCAGCACGGGTATGACGGTCCGCTCGGGCCCGAACGCCGCGACGACTGTGACGCTGCCGCGGTGCAGCACCAGCCACCGCTCGTCGTCGTCGGCAGTGACCTGCACGTGCTCCAGCCGCGGGTCGCACAGGTCGGGCAGCGAGCGACGGAGGGCGATGAGCCGGCGGTGCCAGTCCAGGAGCATCGCCCCGCGCTCGGTCGCCGGCTCGCCCCAGTCCAGCGTCGAACGCTCGAACGTCGCCGGGTCCTGCGGGTCCGGTACCTGATCGCTCGCCCAGCCGTGCGCGGCGAACTCAGCGCGCCGACCGGCGCGCACCGCTTCACCCAGCGCGCCGGAGTGGTCGGAGAAGAACTGCCAGGGGGTGCGGGCGCCCCACTCCTCGCCCATGAACAGCATTGGCGTGAACGGCGACAGCAACAGGATTGCGGCGCCGACCTTCAGCAACCCGTCCGGGACGGTGGCCGAGGCGCGGTCGCCCTGGGCGCGGTTGCCGATCTGGTCGTGGTCCTGCAGGAAGGTGACGAAGCGGTGTCCGGGGACGCCGGTGGCGGGCCGGCCGTGGGAGCGCCCGCGGAACGTGGAGAAGCCTCCGTCGTGCACGAAGGCGGAGCGCAGCGCCTTGCCGAGCACCTGCAGAGACCCGAAGTCGACGTAGTACCCCTGCCGCTCGCCGGACAGCGCTGCCCACAGGGCGTGGTGCACGTCGTCGCACCACTGCGCGTCGAGCCCGTAGCCGCCGCCCTCGACGGGCCGGACCAGCCGCGGGTCGTTGAGGTCGGACTCGGCGATGAGGAACAACGGGCGCCCGGTCGACACGCGCAGCTGCTCGACCTCGCGGCTGAGCTCTTCGAGCAGGTGCACGGCCCGGTCGTCGCGCAGCGCATGCACCGCATCGAGGCGCAGGCCGTCGCAGTGGTAGTCGCGCAGCCACATCACCCCGTTGTCGAGCAGGAACCGCCTGACCTCGTCGGAGCCGGACGCGTCGAGGTTGACGGCCGCGCCCCACGGGGTGCTGTGGGTGTCGGTGAAGTACGGGCCGAACCGGCCGAGGTAGTTGCCGGCGGGTCCGAGGTGGTTGTAGACGACGTCCATCACCACCCCGAGCCCCCGCCCGTGGCACGCGTCGACGAAGGGCTTGAGACCGTCGGGGCCGCCGTACGGCTCGTGCACCGCATACAGGTCGACGCCGTCGTACCCCCATCCCCGGATGCCGTCGAAGGCGTTGCAGGGCAGCAGCTCGACCGCGTCGACCCCCAGGCCGACGAGGTGGTCGAGGCGCCCGACCGCCGCGTCGAAGGTGCCCTCGGGCGTGAAGGTGCCAACGTGCAGCTCGTACAGCACCGCCCCGGTGAGCGGCACACCGCGCCAGTCGGCGTCGGTCCACGTGAAGGTGCTGTCGTCGACGACGGCCGAGCGTGCGTGCACGCCGCCCGGCTGCCACCGGGAGCGCGGGTCGGGCAGCTCGTCCCCGACGGCATTCGCCGTGTCGTCGCCGGTGTCGTCGAGCACGAAGGCGTAGCGGTCGCCGTGCCCGACGTCGGCTGCGTCGAGCGTCCACCAGCCCTCCTTCGACCCCGGGCCTCCCGAGGACATCGCTCGCCGCTCGTCGCCCACTGCCAGCCTGACCGACCGGGCTGCTGGAGCCCACACCGCGAACCGAGTCATGCGGGTGCCCTCCCCGCGGTGCCGCGGGCTACGCACAGCGGTGGCTCAGCGGTGGCTCAGCGCTGGCTCAGCGGCGGGTCCACGCCTCTGCCTGGGCCGTCAGCTCGGCGACGACGGGCGGCAGGTCGCCCGAGACGAGGTCCTCGACCGTGACCGACTCCAGCACGGCGCGCAGGCTGGCCCGCACCGCCACCCACACCTTCGTCAGCGACTCCGCCGGCCCGGGGTAGACGACGTCCTCCGGGCGGGCGCCCTGCACGCTCGCGAGCGGACCATCCACGGCTCGCATCGCGTCTGCGACGGAGATCGCCCCGGCTGGGCGCGCGAGGACGTACCCGCCGGCCGGACCGCGCTGGCTGCGCAGCACGCCTGCCTTGCGCAGGTCACCGAGGATGCCGAGCAGGAACTTCAGCGGGATGCCCTGCGCCCGCGACACGACCTCGGCGGTCACCGGCTCGCCCGGCCTCGCCGCGATCTCGGTCAGCGCCCGGACCGCGTAGTCCGAGCGGGCGGAGACACGCACGTGGTGATCGTGCCATCCGCCGGCGGCCGCGGCGCTTGCCGGAGCCGGGTCTCAGCCGCGTACGAGCAGAGCCACGGGGAAGTCGCGTAGCAGCCGCAGCAGGTATGCCTCGCCGCCGTCGTGCCGCCGGCCGGTCAGCACGTCGGTCCACGAGCCTTCGGGCAGCGGCATGGAGGTGTCCTTCCAGCCGCCTGCTCGGGCGAGCCCGAGCACCAGCCGCGGCACGACCGTCACCACGCGGGGCGCGCCGACCGACGGCGACGAGCGGGCGAACGCGACGACGTGCTCTGCGGCCGCCCCCCGGGCCGCCAGCGGCTCATAGGCCGCCTCGGCGCCGAATGCCTCGGGATGCTCGCGACGCAGTGTCAGCGCCGCCCGGACCAGGTGCAGCTTCGCCGCGCCCGTGCCGTCGACCTTCGGGGTACCGCGGATGGTCGCCAGCAGCCGGGCCCGCTCGCCGTAGTCGACCGGCCGCCGATTGTCGGGGTCGACGAGCGAGTGGTCCCACAGCTCGCTGCCCTGGTACACGTCGGGCACCCCCGGCATGGTCAGCTGCAGCAGCTTCTGGGCGAGCGAGACAACCCGCCCCGGGTCGAGGACGGTGTCGACGTAGCCGGTCAGGGCCGAGATGAACTCCTCGTCGCCCAGCACGCCGGCGACGTAGGCAGAGAGCGCCTCGTCGTAGGCCGGGTTCGGGGTGGTCCACGAGGTGTGCTGCTTGGCCTCGCGCGTCGCCTTCTCGAGGTACCGCTGCGCCCGGTCGACGTCGATCGGCCAGGCACCGACGAGGGTCTGCAGCAACAGGTAGCAGGCGTTGCGGTCGGGGCCGTCCGGTCCGGCATGCTTCTCGCCCAGCCCGAGCAGCCGGGCCGCCGTACGCCCCCAGCCGACCGGGTCCTCCGACAGCACCGCGAGGCGGGCCCGCACGTCCTCGGCGCGCTTGGTGTCGTGGGTCGACAGGGTGGTCATCGACAGCGGCCAGTCCCGCTGTGCGGCGGCGGCAGCAGCATGGAACTCGTTCACCGACCGGCCAAGCACGGCAGGCGCTCCGCCGACCTCGTTGAGCGCGACGAGCCGGTTGTACCGGTAGAACGCCGTGTCCTCCAGGCCCTTGGCCATCACCGGGCCGCAGGTCTGCTGGAAGCGGACGACGAGCTCTGCAGGGCCGGCGACGACCAGTCGGCACACCGCGTCGATCTCCGCCGACCTGCCCGGCGCCCGCTCCAGCGCCCGCGCGCGCGCCCTGGCAATTGTCTCGACCGCCACCGGGTCCGGCGCGCGGCCAGGCACGAGATACGCCCGGTAGACGTCGAAGCCCTCGAGCAGGGTCTCGAGCGCCTCGCGCAGCCCGCGCCGGGTGAGGTCGCGGGTCGGGCGCTCGGCCCAGGCGGCCCGCACGACCAGGTCGGCCAGCCGGTTGAGCTCGGCCGACAGGACGTGCTGCACGGCGTACCTCTTGGCCGCCGCCTCCACGCTGGGCCAGTCGGTCGGCTCGGAGGTCAGCTCGCCGTAGAGCCTGGTCAGCGGCTCGGCCCCGGCCGGGTCGAGGAACAGGCCCAGCAGGCGGTTGAGGGTGTCGTAGCCGGTCGTACCCGCGCAGGCCCAGCTCGCGGGCAGGTGCTCACCGTCCTCCAGGATCTTCTCCACCACGACCCACGCGCCCCCGGTGGCGACCGACAGCCGGTCCAGGTACCCCTCAGGGTCGGCGAGGCCATCCGGATGGTCGATCCGCAGGCCGTCGAGCTCCCCGCCGCGGATCTGGCGAAGCACCTCGCGGTGCGTGGCGTCGAAGACATCCGGGGCCTCGACCCGCAGCCCGGCGAGGGTGGTCACGTCGAAGAAGCGCCGGTAGTTGAGCTCCTCGGCGGCAACGCGCCAGTCGCAGAGTCGCCAGTGCTGGGCGTCGAGCACGGCCGGCAGCGTCAGGTGCTCGGTCCCGGGAGCGAGCGGCGCCTCGTGGTCGTAGTAGCGCACCCGGTCGGCAGCCAGCTCGATCTCCCCGGCGGCCAGGCACTGCTCCAGCGGACCGCCGAGCACCGGCAGCAGGACGCGGCCCGGGTTGTCTGCCGAGTTCCAGTCGATGTCGAACCAGCTGGCGCACGGCGAGGCAGGCCCCTCGCGCAGCACTGACCACCAGGCCGCGTTGGCCGACTCGGGCTCGGCGACCGACATGTGGTTGGGGACGATGTCGAGCACGATGCCGAGCCCGGCTTCCCGGCAGGCGGCCACGAAGCGGGCATGGGCGCCCGCCCCACCCAGCTCGTCGTTGACCTTGCCGTGGTCGACCACGTCGTAGCCGTGGGTCGATCCCGGGGAGGCCTGCAGGTAGGGCGAGCAGTAGACGTGGCTCACGCCGAGGTCGGCCAGGTAGCCGGTGATGCCGGCGGCGTCGTCGAACCCGAAGTCGGGGGTGAGCTGGATGCGGTAGGTGCTGAGCGGCGGGCGCGGGGTCACGCGATCAGTACACCCGAACCGCCCGTCCCCCGAACCGCCCGACCCCCGAACCGCTAGTACACCCGCCGCAGCACCAGCAGTGACCGGGCCGGGGTGCACACCGCGTCGGCGAACTTGTGCGCCGGCAGGTCCATCGCGTGCGCCAGCGGCGCGGTGGTGTCGATGACCGTCTCCCACGCGGAGCCGAACTCGGCGCCGGGCAGGGTGTACTCGACGTCCTCGTGCCAGGCGTTGAAGAACAGCAGGAACGAGTCGTCGACGATGCGCTGACCCCGTGCGTCGGGGTCGGGGATGGCGTTGCCATTGAGGAACATCCCTACCGAGCGCGCCCAGCCCTGCTCCCAGTCGTCGTGGCTCATCGCCTCGCCCGAGGGGTTCAGCCACACGATGTCGTCGAGGCCGCCCGAGCCTTGCACCGGCCGTCCCTCGAAGTAGCGGCGCCGGCGCAGGACGGGGTGCCGCCGGCGCAGGTCGGCGAGCCGCTGGGTGAACTCGACCAGGATGGAGTTCTCGCGCGCGTCGCTCCAGTCCAGCCAGGAGATCTTGTTGTCCTGGCAGTAGGCGTTGTTGTTGCCGCCTTGGGTGCGGCCCATCTCGTCGCCGGCGGTCAGCATCGGGACGCCCTGCGACAGGAACAGGGTGGCAAGGAAGTTGCGCTTCTGCTGCTCCCGGATCGCGACGATCTCAAGGTCGTCGGTCGGCCCCTCGGTGCCGCAGTTCCACGAGCGGTTGTGGCTCTCGCCGTCGCGGCTGCCCTCGCCGTTGGCCTCGTTGTGCTTGTCGTTGTAGCTGACGAGGTCGTGCAGCGTGAATCCGTCGTGGGCGGTCACGAAGTTGATCGAGGCGAACGGCTTCCGGCCGTTGCTCTCGTAGAGGTCGCTGGAGCCGGTCAGACGGCTGGCGAACTCGGCGACCGTCGAGCCCTCACCGCGCCAGAAGTCGCGCACGGTGTCGCGGTACATCCCGTTCCACTCGGTCCACAGCGGCGGGAAGTTGCCGACCTGGTAGCCGCCCTCGCCGACGTCCCACGGCTCGGCGATCAACTTGACCTGCGACACGACCGGGTCCTGCTGCACCAGGTCGAAGAACGCCGACAGCCGGTCGACGTCAGAGAACTCGCGGGCGAGGGTCGAGGCGAGGTCGAAGCGGAAGCCGTCGACGTGCATGTCGGTGACCCAGTACCGCAGCGAGTCCATGATCAGCTGCAGTGAGTGGGGGTGCCGGACGTTGAGCGAGTTGCCTGTCCCCGTGTAGTCCATGTAGTAGCGCTTGTCGGCGTCGACGAGCCGGTAGTAGGCCGCGTTGTCGATCCCGCGGAACGAGAGCATCGGCCCCTGGTGGTTGCCCTCGGCGGTGTGGTTGTAGACGACGTCGAGGATCACCTCGATGCCCGCGGCGTGCAGTGCCTTGACCATGGCCTTGAACTCCTGCACCTGCTGGCCGCGCTGGCCTGAGGAGGAGTAGGCGCCTTCAGGGGCAAGGAACCCGATCGTGTTGTAGCCCCAGTAGTTGCGCAGGCCGCCCTTGATGAGGTGCTCGTCCTGGATGAACTGGTGGCAGGGCATGAGCTCGATCGCGGTGACGCCGAGGCCGAGCAGGTGCTCGATGATGATCGGGTGGGCGATCGCAGCGTAGGTACCGCGGATCTCCTCCGGGATGCGGGGGTGGCGCTGGGTGAGGCCGCGGACGTGCGCCTCGTAGATCACGCTCTCGTTGTACGGCCGGCGCGGGGGCCGGTCGTTGTCCCAGTCGAAGAACGGGCTCACGACAATCGACTTCGGGATGTGGGCGGCGTCGTCGTCGTCGTTGCGCTCGTCAGGGGCGCTGAAACGGTAGGGGAAGACCGCCTCCGACCAGTCGACCTCGCCCTCGATCGCCTTCGCGTAGGGGTCCAGCAGCAGCTTGGCGGGGTTGCAGCGGTGGCCCGAGACGAGGTCGTCCGGCCCGTCGACCCGGTAGCCGTACCGCTGGCCGGGGCCCACGTTCGGCAGGTAGCAGTGCCACTGGAAGGCGTCGACCTCGCGCAGGCTCACGCGGGTCTCGCTGCCGGCGTCGTCGAACAGGCATAACGTCACGGCGCTCGCGACTTCGGTGAACAGCGCGAAGTTGGTGCCGATCCCGTCGAAGCTAGCCCCGAGGGGGTAGGCGTTTCCTGGCCATACCTGCATCCTTCGAGCGTGCCCCAGCCGCTCATGGGCACACCGCAGCCGGCCCGTAACGACTCGGCTGGCGATGCGGTGAAGGTCACTGCGGGCACGCCGGGCCGGTTTCTCCTTACCTGAACGGGCGATCGCGCAGTCGTTCGGCGTGGCGCGGTTGCCAGCGGGGGACGCGAGAGGTAAGAGTGGTGCTGTTCACGAGAACGGACGAGGCCGCAGGGGAAGGCGCCCCTCGTCGTGGAGGTCCTCGTGATCGAGATTGTGTCTGCAGCCACCTGCTCGACGATCGGCGGGCGGCTCGCCTTTTTGGCGTGCCCGGCTCCGGTGTGTCCGCACGTCGAGTTCGCGGTTGCTTCCGTGCTCGCCGCGCCCGCCCCGCTGCGTTGGGCGCCTCAACCCGCTCGCCCCGGGCAGTTGTGCGCCACCCTTGAGTGGCGAGCCACGGCGAGCGCCGCCGGTCGGCTGGCCAGCCGGCTCAAGGGGCTCGGCCCGGTGATGTTCGAGGTCACCGAAGGTGCAAGCCCCGGATGCGACCCCGTCCGCTACGCCTACGTGCCCGCGCTCGGGCTGCACCAGGCAGCGCTCGCGGCCAACGGCGACGTCGTCGTCGGGGAGGGACCGCTGCGGGAGCTGCTCGCGCGGGCAGAGCGCGGGCCGGGGCTTGCCGGAGGGTTGCGCCAGCTGCTCGGGACCGATTGGGACGAGGCGCTGGAGCCGTTGCGTCCCAGCGGCTACGGCGCGCCCGTGACGCGGTTGCGCCAGACCGGCTAGGTGTCCCGGCTGGTCGTGAGCGCTGGCCCCCGAGCTGCCCCCGAGCTCCCGGGCGGGCCGGCCGGCTGCTGGGCGGCAGCACCCGGCACCCTTGCGAGGCTCATGTTCGCCCGGGACGTGCCGATAGGGATAGACGGGCACGGAGCGGGCACCGAGGGGCCGGCGCGGACCCACCAGCAGCACCCCCGGCAGCAGTAGCGGAACGCTTCGTTGTGACCTCGCCGACACAGGGCACATCGCGCGTCGTTCCCGCGTTGGGACAACACGCACAGCCGTGAAGACGACCCTTCAAAGGGAGCACCAGTGGCCACCGACTACGACACACCTCGTACGACAGACACCGACGACGACCAGGAGCAGAGCCTCGAGGCGCTCAAGGCCCGCCGCGCAGAGGCCGCAGCCGACCTAGGTGATGACGCCGACCCGTTCGAGGCCGAGCTCGACCTTCCCGGCGCCGACCTGTCAGCCGAGGAGCTCACCGTCCGGGTACTGCCGCGGCAGGCCGACGAGTTCACCTGCACCAGTTGCTACCTCGTGCATCACCGCAGCCAGCTGGCCGACCAGCGCAGCATGACCTGCTCCGACTGCGCGGCCTGAGGCCTCATACGGGCGGGCCTTACCCCGACAGCCCTCGCGCTGCCGGGGGACAGCGGTCCGGTCCAGGTCCCCCGGACGGGGCCGGGCGCCGCGCTCAGCGCGCGAGCGGGCTCCCCGCTCCGGGATTGATGGCTTCGCCAGTGACGGTCACACCCGCCTCGCGAATCTCCGCCAAGGCTTGTGCACCGGCGCCTGCGCCACCCACCATCGCTGTCATGTGCAGCGGGACCTCAACCTCGTAGCCCAGCCGCCTGCCGTCAAGGGCCGTCTCCTTGACGCACACGTCGCCCGCCAGTCCCACCACCACCAGGTGCTTGACACCCCTTCGCTCCAGCAGCGAGGCCAGCGTCGTCGCCTCGCGCTCGCCAGACAGCGGATCGCGCACCGAGAAGCCTGAGTACCCGTCACTGCCGTCGACACCCTTGGGCATCACCGGGCCCGCTACCCGCAGGCGCGGGTGCAGCTCGGCTCCCCACGTGCCATCGACGCAGTGCACCGGCCACACCCCGCCCTGCGCCGCAAAGTGCGGCGTCTGGGCCGGATGCCTGTCCTGGGTGTAGACGACGAACGCTCCCGCTGCGCCCGCGGCGTCGATCTCGTCGTTGACGGCGTCGACGATCTGCTCCCCGCCATCGACATAGAGCCCGCCCGCGGGGTCCGCGAAGTCGTTCTGCACATCGACGACGACGAGCCCGACGTCGGGGGCGTAGGCGGGCACGGCCAGCTCCGTTCGGTAGCGGTTGACGGCGTCGCATGCGGCGGGACGTGTCTCGGCGCCGCCGCCAAGCCTAGGCGGTGGACGCCTGGGCCGCACTGGCCGGCACCGGGCGTCGGCGGCGGGCACACGTGCACGGCGGTTACCCGTACGGCGCACCGCACTGACGGCCAAACCGGGGCGATTCGAGGAGTTAGGCCGAGAGCGCCGTGCACCTCGGCCGCCCACCCACGGGCGGCCGCCACGGCCAGGCGCTCCACCGGCGACGTGCCGCCGCCTCGCTTGAAGTTCACACGTGTCGTGCCACGGGTGGGCTTGCGCACAGCCGAGGTCGCTGGTGTGTCAGCAGGGTCGGGTCAGGCCGCGGTGCCGTACGGTCCCTCGGTGCGCAGCAAGAGCTACGGTGCCGACGTTCTCGGCGCTCCCCGCACTCCCCGCCGGCCGCCCCCGCCGGCCGTCGCCGCTCAGCTGGGGATGGTGGTCGAGCACCGCGAGAGCGGCTGGTGCGGAGCGATCGTGCTCGTGGAGAAGGACGCGGTGCTCCTGGAGGACAGGCAGCACCGGCGGCGGACCTTCCCGCTGGCACCTGCGGGCTTCCTGGTCGACGGGCGGCGGGTCACCCTGATCCGGCCGCGCGCGACCACCCCCTCCGGTCCCCGCCGCACCGCATCGGGGTCGGTGGCGGTCACCGGCCAGCCAGCGAAGGTGGCGCGCGCGAGCCGGCTGCTGGTCGAGGGGATGCACGACGCCGCGCTGGTCGAGCGGGTCTGGGGCGACGACCTGCGGGTCTGCGGCGTTGTCGTCGAGGTGCTCGACGGGGTCGACGCACTGCCCGGCGTCGTCCGCCAGTTCCGGCCCCGGCCCGGGCACCGGCTCGGCGTGCTCGTCGACCACCTGGTGCCCCGCAGCAAGGAGGCCCGGATCGCGGCCGAGGTCGCCGGGCCGCATGTGCTCGTCACCGGGCACCCGTACGTCGACATCTGGCAGGCCGTGAAGCCGGGCGCGCTCGGGATCGCCGCGTGGCCGGCCGTGCCGCGGGGCATCCCGTGGAAGGAGGGGGTGTGCTCCAGCCTCGGGGTGCGCGACCCGGCCGACATGTGGCGCCGTGTGCTCGCCGGCGTCCGCAGCTACGCAGATCTCGAGGTACCTCTGCTGCAGGCGGTCGAGCGGCTTGTCGACTTCGTGACCGAGCCTGACGAGCCGACCGAGCCTGAGGAGCCGACCGAGCCTGAGGAGCCGACCGAGCCTGACAAGCCGACCCAGCCGGAGGGTAGGAGCGAACCAGGCGATCCAGCCCGAGCGGACGGGGGGCAGGGCGACTGAACGACGAGGGCCGCGCACCACGGGCAGACCGGCTGTCCGCGGGCAGCGGTACGGCGCAGCTGCGGCGTGCCTCTGACCAGCAGCCGGCGGCCCCCCGGAGCGTGCTGCCGCTGCTCGACGCCGTGGCGCGTGACGCGCTCGACCCCTCCTATGCCGCTGCCGCGCACCGTCGTCGGCGCGATGACGACCGGTCGCCACCGCTGCCGGTGCGGCGCTGGCACCGGCTGGCCGGTCCGGTCGCTCTCGCCGCCTGCGGCTTGCTTGCCGGAGTCGTCGCCGCCGGGCAGCGCGCGGAAGCTCCCGCTGCGGCCCGGGCGCGGCTCGGGCTCGTTGCAGACGCTCAGGCGGGCACCGAGCAGTCCGATGCGCTGAGGCGCCAGTTGACCGCTGTGCAGGCCGACATCTCCGCACGGCAGGCTGCGGCGCTCTCGGCCACGGGCACCGGGCGGATGCTGGCGGAGCAGGCGAACCGGCTCATGACCGCCACTGGTCAGACGCCCGTCAGCGGTCCGGGGGCTGTCGTCGTCCTCGCTGATGCACCGGCAGCCGCCCGCCCGAAAGGGGCAGGCTCCCGACCCAGGGGAGCGAACGGTTCGGGGCAGGTCCTCGACCGCGAAGTGCAGGACGCCGTCAACGCGCTGTGGGCGGCCGGCGCCGAGGCGGTCGCGGTCGGGTCGGAGCGATTGGCCCCGCTGACCGCCATCCGGACGGCGGGCCGGACGCTGCTGGTCGGCTACCGCCCCCTGCGGTCCCCCTACGAGATCCGGGCCGTCGGCCCTCCTCCGGCATTGGTCGCCGGCTTCTCCGCGTCTGCCGCGGCGGCCAGGCTGCGTGCCGCGGCGGTCAGCGACGGCATCTCGGTGCAGACTCGTACCGCCGGCCGACTGGAGCTCGCTGCTGCGACCGTGCCAGCCCTCCGGGAGGCCCGTCCGTGATCGCTGCGCTCGCCCTCGTCGTGGGGCTCGTGCTCGGGCTGGTGCTGCAGCCCACCGCCCCAGGATGGCTGGAGCCCTACCTGCCGATCGCGCTGGTCGCCGCCCTCGATGCCGTCTTCGGCGCCCTGCGCGCCTGGCTCGAGCACGTCTTCGACGAGCGCGTGTTCGTCGTGTCGTTCGTCTCCAACGTCGTCGTCGCCGCGCTGATCGTCTTTCTTGGAGACAACGTGGGTGTGGGCGGTCAGCTTTCCACAGCCGTCGTCGTCGTGCTCGGGATCCGCATCTTCAGCAACGCGGCCGCCATCCGCCGCCGACTGTTCCGCGCATGACCGGGGCAGGCCTGCCTCCCGGCGGAAGCCAGCGGCGCGGGGGAGGCACCCGGGTGCTCGCCCTCGCGCTGCTCGCGCTGCTCGGCTTCGGGCTTGCGGTCGGCGTGCGCGCCGCCCGCCGGCCGGCCGCGCTGACGTCCGCGCGCTCGGAGGACCTGGTCCGCCTGCTGGACGACCTCGACGCCCAGCGCCAGCGGCTGCGCGAGCAGCTCGCCTCCCTGGAGCAAAGCCGCGCCAGGCTGGCGGGAGCCAGCGGCCAGGCGGCGGTGCTCGCAGAGGCGCGTACCCGGGCCGGCCAGCTGGGGGTGCTAGCCGGCACCGTGCCGGCTCACGGTCCGGGGGTGCTGCTCACCATCACCGACCCCCAGGCTGCGGTGCGCGCCGACGTCATCGTCGACGTCATCCAGGAGCTGCGTGACGCGGGTGCCGAGGCGATCGACATATCGGGTGTCCGGCTCGGCCTCAACTCCTTCGTGCTGGACGCGCCGGGAACAATCGTGGTCGACGGCCGGTCGCTGTCGCCGCCGTACCGGGTGAGCGCCATCGGTGACCCGGCGACGCTCGCCCCAGCGCTGCGCATCCCCGGAGGCGTCGTCGACACCGTCGCATCCCGGCCGGGCGCGGCCGCGACCATCGAGAACCGGCCGCTGGTCGACATCGGCTCGTTGCGGGCCCTCCCGGCCCGCACGTACGCTTCCCCCGGCGCCCACTGACGCGAAGGCCGGACAGTCACGGGTGGCGCACGAGCGCCCCACAGCGGCCGTCGGTATGGGTCGTAGCGACAGCGTCCAGCAGGTAACCGCACGAATCAGGCACTGATCAGCGCCACGAGCACCGAGAGCGCTCACAGCGCTCGATGACAGGAGACAGCGTGTTCCCCGACGACCGCAAGTACACCGCCGAGCACGAGTGGGCGCAGCCGCGCGGTGAGGTCGTCCGGGTGGGCATCACGGACTACGCCCAGGAGGCGCTCGGCGACATCGTGTTCGTCCAGCTGCCCGAGGTCGGCACGTCGGTGTCGGCGGGTGAAGCCGTCGGAGAGGTGGAGTCGACCAAGAGTGTCTCCGACGTCTACGGCCCGGTGGCGGGTGAGGTGGTCGCCCGCAACCAGGCACTCGACTCCGCGCCGGAACTGGTCAACAGTGACCCCTACGGCGAGGGCTGGCTGCTTGAGATCCGGCCGGCCGACCCGGACGCCACCGACGCCCTGCTCGACGCCACCGGATACGCGCAGGAGGTCGGCCAGCACTAACCTTGCGGCGTTAGCGACGTACTCGACAGCCACTCTCCCGGTCACCGCCCGGGAGCCCGCAGCAGGAGGCTCGACTCGTGTTCTGCACCAGATGCGGCCAGCACAACAACGCCGACGCCCGCTTCTGCTCGCGGTGCGGCAGCGCCCTGGTCCGCCCCGGCGACCCGGTCAGCCACGAGCCGAGCGAGCAGGGCACAGGTGACGGCGAGCGCCTGCGGTCGCAGCAGGGCGCCGGCGAGCAGCCGCAACCGGAGCACACCGAGCAGACGTCGACGCTGAACCTTGCTGCCATCGGCGCCGCGCTCGAGGGCGACGGCGTCGAGGAGCCGGCCGACCCTCAGGCGGAGGCCGCGGTGGAGGCTCTGCCGAGCGGCAGCGCGCTGCTCGTCGTCAAGCGCGGGCCCAACGCCGGCAGCCGCTTCCTGCTTGATGCCGACCTGACCACGGCTGGGCGCCACCCCGACAGCGACATTTTCCTGGACGACGTCACGGTCTCGCGCCGGCACGCGGAGTTCCGGCGTGACGGCGGCACGTTCCGCGTGCAGGACGTGGGAAGCCTCAACGGCACCTATCTGAACCGCGAGCGCATCGACTCGGCCCAGCTCAGCGGCGACGACGAGGTGCAGATCGGCAAGTTCCGGCTGGTCTTCCTCACGTCCAGCGCTG
>JAABUQ010004501.1_pt1 | contig 23668 bp, 16 predicted proteins | sample 5560001 | NCBI WGS metagenome assembly JAABUQ01 (sample SAMN10711888, study PRJNA513371) | rock metagenome | isolation source: Antarctica rocks | place: Antarctica: Victoria Land, Finger Mt nord | collected 2015-12-18 | reverse complement strand
ATTTAAATAAATATTTTATATAATTAATAAATAATTATTATATAATAATAAAATAAATAATAAAATATTTAATTAATATAATTAAAATCGAAATAATATTTAAACTAAATTATATATATAATAAAACTTTTTAAACTTATTTTAACTTATTTTAACTTTTTTTAATATAATAATATTAATAATAATAAATTTATAATAAAATATTTTTTTAAATTAATTAATAAACTAGTTAATTAAAGGTTTAAATAGGAATTAATTGTAATTATATTATTAATTAAAGTTAAATATATTATTATATTAGAAATATATAAAAAAATTATATATTTCAAAGATTTGTTTTAAAAATTCAAATATAATAAAAGAATTATAAAAATTATAAAAATAAATTTAAATAATAAATTAATAATTAATTTAACCGAAAACCTTATAATATATTTTGAAATAAAATATATATAACTTCGGTATTATAAAATAAAAAAATTAATATAAAATAAAAATATAATTATAAATTAAATTTTTATAAAAAAATAATAATAAATCCTTTAATAAAATTAATAATAATAATAAGTTTAAAATATATATTCTAATTATTAAAGTTGGTTTAAAAAGGTAAAAAAGGAAATATAAAACTTAATAAATTATTTATTAATAATATTTTAGAAACTATTATAAAATTTAAAAAAATATATTAAAAAATAATTAAAATAGTTTTTTTAATAATATTAAACCAAATTAAGTTTAATATATTATAATCCTAAATTATTATTAATTAAATTATATATTAAATAACAAAGGCTATATTTAAAGTATATTAATTTTATTAAATATTTTATTATTTATAAAGCCTAGATTGATTAGCCGAGTATATAAATAAGCTTGTATTCCTAAGTAGATAGAGCAATTGAAATCTCCTATAGCCAACAGTATGTAAAGAAGAGCACTAGTGCCTTTTGGGCTTAACGCCTGAAACCTGAGCAGTGGTGGACACCCAACATAGTCCACCACACCAGCCATGATGTTTTTGTCCTACGATTCATAGAATAGTTCACTCCACAACTCTACCAATCTCTACGACCTCTAAGCCTCCGGAATTTGGACTTGTACAAAATAGGTCAAAATTTGAGAAATCCGAGCCTACTAGTCCGTAATTCGTTTATAGCTATTATAAACTGACCTCCTCTAGGTATTGCTATTTAACCTTTGAGCAACTTCTTTCCAGCTTTTAATATTTTAATTGTATATTAAAATATTCTTTATCTTCTTCGAACCGATATCCTTTCTAACAATTAAATTCAAATTATTTAAACTTAAATAATATATAAAAGAAAGTATAAATAATTTTAAAAGACTTTCGGAACCGGTAACAAAGAAGTAATTTATTATTTATATATAAATTATATTAATATAATACTTTCGAGCAACTTTATAATAAGATTTTAGAATTACGTAAATATCGTTTATTATATACTTTATATTACTTATTTGGATAATTTTTATTTTTATTTTTATTTTTATTATATTTCAATATTTATTGCTAAATTTAATAGTAATAACTTAACCTTTTAGAATATCTTTTAATTTCTTAATTCGAGTTTTTTATAAATTATTATTAAAATAATAATTAATAATTAATAAAATACTTTTACGTTTTATTTAAAATATAAAATATTTATAATTTATTACTTTCTTATATTGTTTTAAGAGCTTATTAATAATAAATATTTATAAATTTAATTAAATATATAAATTTAAGTAAAAAACTAATAAAAAATTATTTATAAAGTTATAAATAACCCGAATAATATTGTTAATATAAGCGAATATTGTTAAGGTGTATAGTAAATGGCAATATAAAGTATAATAATTAGATATAGCTACTACGATAGTAGAGTGTAAGCTAAACGTAATAAATAGGTAATTGCTATTAACCCTATCCTCTAAGAGGATAGAAGAACTAACAGTTATTATTAAAAAAATAGGGGACTTTTAAAATAATAAAATAAAGCTTTTAAGCAAAGTAAATATAAAGTTATTTTAATAAATTTGATATTAATATAGCTTTTAATTATATACCGAAATATATATAGAATATATATATAATATTAAAATTTATATAGAGCTTTACAATTATCCTCCCTTTAAAATATTAGTTTTTAATACCTTAAACAGCAAAATAATATCCTTATAAACTTATTAAAAACCCCCTATTATAGACGTTATAAGGGGAAAAGAGTTTTAACGTATTTTATACGATTTCCGTATATATAATACCTTTATTATATATATATTTATAAACGTAGTATCTCAAAAACCTTTCAAACTTATAGGAGATATAAAGGAAAAAAGTATATAATATTATAATACCTTAAATACTACTCGGTAAATATAATAGTTATAATATAAATATTAATTTATTTATTATTTATTATTATATATAACCCCTTTTTCCGGTATTATACCGGCGTTATTATATTAATAATACGGTCTAATATATAGAAAATTATAATATTAAAAAATTCTCTTATATTTATTTTTCTTTTATAATTACCTTTATATTTACCTTTTATAAATATAATATAAAGCTATATATATTCTAACGGTATTGTAATAAATATTAATTATATATAATATTATTATTATTATTATTATTATTATTATTATTATTATTATTATAAATAAGTTCTTATATATACCCCGATAAGTAAACGTTATTAATAAAATATAATAATAATAATAATTACCTATCTTATTATTATATAAGTTATTAAAGCTATTTTATTTTTAATATTTTATATATAATTGTCTTGAATACTGCAATATACTTAAATAATATAAATATAATTAAATCGAATTATTAATATAATATATATACGTTTATATAATTATAAGAAATATATTATATATATATTTATAAACCTTATATACCTTTAATATTCTTTATATTAAATATAATTAACCTTTTATTTAATAATAATAAAGATATTATTATAATAGTTATACTATAGTTTCTATATATATACTTTTATTATATTATTGTTAATATAACGGTATTTATTTTAGAATATTTTATATAAATATTTTATATAATATTTTTTATTCTTATTTAGCCTTCTAAATTAAAATAAATAATATAAATATTATTTTATTATTATTTATATTCTCCGTAAATATAAGTTTTAATATATCTTTCTTATTTTACAATATTCTGTTTGTTTTGCTTTATTATATATTATTATTATATATTTATTTTATAATTGTTATATAATTATAATTAATATATATATAATATATTTTCTCCTTGCTTACGTTATATAATTATTGCTTTTAAAGGCAAAACTATTTTGCCTTATTTTAGTTCCGCTTTTAACCGTATTTATACCCGGTATTATAAAAAATATTATAACCTTAATAAATATATAATCCCCCTGCGTATTTTCCGTATTTATATTCGTATTTTGTTTTTATATACTAGGGCTAGCGCCTTTGATTTTATTAGGAAAGCTATTAAAGTAATCCTTATTAAAAACTATTATAATTCCTTATAAATTATAAAGTTAAAAGATTCTATATATAAGCTCTTAATTATTAAAATTATAATTTATATAAAAAAATCGTTAAAGGGTTTAAAGGCAAAGGTTTATAATAACCGCTGCAAATTTGCTATTTTATAAAGCGCTTTCGACTCTTTTGTTATTTATTTGGAAGAGTTATTAATTTATTTTTTTTAATTATTATATTTAATAATCCCGTATAATTTTTATTAATTTTTATAAAGGAAATTTATTATTAAAGGAGTAGGGGGAAATATCGTTATTAAAGGGGGTAAGGTTATAAAGCCCGAAGGTATATTTATAGCCTCCCTAATAATATTTATAATACCCGAAAAAAAAAAGAGAAATATAAATTTTATTTTTATATTAAATTCCGTATAGTTTAACTAACCTTTATATAAAAGGATATAGAAATAAGGAGTATTAAAGAGGGAAGAGAAAAGGGAATAGAAAGGGAAAAGGGAAAAAATTCTAGGGCTATTAAGTTTATAATTATTAAACTTATAAAAAAATAATATAAACGGAAATATTATAATCGATATTATACTATTACTGCTTTGGCGTAGGCCTAATATAGGAGCGATTATTAAACTTAGCTTTAAAGGGGCAATATTTTTAAGCTTATTTGATATTAAAGTCGGGTAATTATTATATCTTTAATATATAAATTTAACTATTAAATAATATATTTTTTCCGCTACCTTCGGGCTTTTTAGAACGTTTATAATAAATATATTTATATTTAATAAAATTATTTTTTTTTATTTTTTTTTTAAAGTTCCGGATATTCTTTATAATATTTTTTATATTTTTTATATTAATTTATTTATTATATTTTAAGTTTTAGCCTTTTTATTTGATTTAATATTATATAATATTTTTCCAGCAATACTTCCCTAATACCTTTTCTATTTCTTATTCCTATTAATTATTTATTAACTTAAAAGGTAATATATATTCCTGATTATTCTCTTATAAATTATAATAAAATATAAAAGATTAAATAACGTTAAGTAATAAGTTTATATTCCAATTATATCAAATACTTAGAAAAAATTAATAAACTTATAAAATATTTTCTTATTAAAATATTTTTGTTTTAAATTTTTGATAAATAATAATATTAAACTGTTTATAAAGAATATTTATAATTTATATTTCTTATTATAATATTTCTATTAATATTTTACTATTTTCTAATAATTTTCCTTAAGTTTAATATAAATAAATTATAGTTTTTTTGCTTTTTCCTTTATTATTAATATTTGCTTATCTTTAAGCGTTTTGTCCTCGAAACGAATAATAAGGTTATAATTATAATACGCAAAAAATAAAGTTATTTTAATATTTTTATAATAACTATTATTATAAGCAAATTCCGTTATTAATAATAATACGGCCTAATTAATTTGTTTATAATTATAATAATTATATAAATATTATTTTAAAGTTTGGTTTTATTGTTTTATTATATTATTAATTTAAAAATAAAATATAATCGATAAATATCTTTTAATTTTAAAATAATAATATAATTCGGATTAAAAAATATTTATAAATAGAAATCTTTTATTAAATATTATATTTTCTAAAAAGTTATATTTAATAATTATATTTAAAAAGAAATTAGTAAGCTTTATAACCATTATAATCTTATTAATTAATATATAATATATTATTTTGTTATATTAATTAATAATAATTAATATTATATTATAAATATAACCCTTTTATTTACTCGGTAGTAAATTAATAATAAAGTTTATAGCAATTTTTATTTATAGTCCTTTAGGTTATAATAGGCTATAAAGCTTTCTATATAGTTTATATTATTATATTTTGGTACGTTAATAAATATCGTATATTTTAATATAATATTTTATATATATAACGATATCTTTCTATCAATATTTCCGTTATAATAATTCGAGCGTTTTTTTTATTCCGAAATATCTAATTAAAAGGTTATTATAATATCGCTTAAGAAGCTTTTGCTTTAATATTTTATCTTTTAATATATAATAATATTTTTAAATAGTTAAAGTCCTATCGACAAAATCTTATATATTATAACGATACTTTTGCTTATTCCTTATAAGCTCTTTGCTAGTTAATTATATATCTTTAATAAAATTATTATTTTATTGCAAAACTTTAATTAGGTTTATAACTTCGGTAATATAATTTTTATAAACCGTTTTTATAATTATATTAACCTTTTATTTTAATATAAATATTATATAATTAACTTTTTAAAATATTTTTATAATAAATATATTATATAAATACTCCGTTTATAGATTTTTATCTTATAAGGCTAATTTAATTTAGAATATCGGTAATAATTATTTTAAATTATTAAAACTATTTTTATAATCAAAATACCGTAATAATATATCGATTAGGTTTGTTTTCTTAAATTTATAATTGATTTTAAAATTATAAATAATTAAATTTAAAACCTATTTAACTTATTTAAGGCTTAATTTTTTAATATTTATAAAACCTTTTAAATTATTATAATTTGTTAAAACCTTTATAATATAAATATTGTTATTAAGGTAATAACGCTAATATATAAATATATTAATAATAATTAATAATTCTTAATTATAAATTTTATAATTTTATTTTGCAAATATTATTTTTTTAAACTAAAAAGCTATTAAGTATTATTGCTTATTATTTTATAATTATAATAATATTATAATAATAACGAACTTAAAAATATTCGTTTTTAAATAAATTTTTTTTTCGAAATCGAAATATATTAATAAAAATATTTATATAAAAGCTTTGTATAAAGTATAAAATACTTGCGTAATATTCTTTAATTATTTAAATTCGTTAAATTTCTTACTTCCTTTATTACTTTTTAATAGGTTAATTAAAGGACTCGCTTTTTTAATATAATTTAAAATAAATAAATAAAAATAATTTATAAACCTTAAAAACTGCTAAAACTAATAAAACAATATTAAAACTAATTATTATATAATTATTATAATTCTCTCTAAGGATATAAATATATTTTATATAAATATTATAAAATCGAAAAATTTAATTATTATTTAATTAAATTCGTATTTAAATAGTTTTATAAATAGGGAATATTATTTTAACCTTTTTAATATTTCGTATATATACTATTAATATTATAATAAATCCTCGGAATAAATTAATATATTATTTAAGTATATTATATATATTATATTAATTAAATTTGCTAAAACTTTATTAATATATATTTGGAAAGTTATTAGGGTATTAATTAAATTAAATAATATTATTAAATATTTAAAATACTTATACCGCGTATAGAATACGGTTTTTTATTTATTATCTTCTTATATATAAATTTAGTAATATATTTCTATTAAATTTGATTTAATAAACCTTTTAGCTTTATTTAAACAATTTAATCTTTTTATAATTAAAAGGAATAGGTATTTATTTTTTTTAATTATTATATTTAAACTTTTATAATTAATATATAATTATAAGGTACTGTTTTTTTTAAATACAAAAATAATTAATATCTTTATTAATAATATTAAAGGGCGGATTATCTTTTATATAATTATATTATCGATATATTAATAAAGTTCCTTAAATTTTAATTTAAAAAGATTATAAATAAGTCAATAAAGAGGATTTCTATTTTCCAACTTTATTTTATAATCGCTTTCTTTAAAGGCTAATAATTAAAATATTTTATCTTTAAAAAATATATTTTTATAAGCTTTAAGCTCCTTAAGCAAAGTTACCTTTTCGCCTTAAATATAAATCGGCTATAATATTATATATATTATCTTAATTGCTCCTATTGATTTGAAAAGATTTTTATTAAAATATTTTATATTTAAAATTTAAAATTTATTAATAATAAAAGGAAATTTTTATATTATTATTCCGAAGTTAATTTATATATAGAAATTTTTAAAACCTAATACCTTAATAATTAATTAAAACCTAATCTGATTTATAATATAAAAAAGCAGCTTATACTTTTCTTAATAATTTTAATTATCCTTTATAATAAAGCGGATATAATAAATTTTATAATAATATATATTTGACTTATTAATTAATTTAGGTACAGGTAAGCTATAATCCTTATATAAAAAATTATATAATATAATTATATATTAATTAATTAAGTTAAATATTAACCCGCTATTTAAAAAGATTTCAATAAGCTTTAACTTTTATAAAGTAAGTATTTTAATATTATTTATATTTAATAAAAATTCTATTTTTATTTTTTCTTATTATTTTGTTTGCAAGGTATTTATAAAGCCTTATTATTTCCTATTTCTATAATAAAACCGATAGGATTTTTAGATAAATAATCTTTAATTCAATAATTTATTTATTTATAATAATTATTATTATTATTTTTCTTAAGGGAATATAAACGTTTAGAATTAATCAGAATCTAATTTAAATTATTAAGTTTCCTATAACTATTTTTTACTCTACGGTCGGGTTAAGATCGAGTTTTCCTCGATTTATCCCTTTAACGCTTATTATTAAATAACTTCTAATACCGATTCGGTTTAGTAATTCGATCTTTTAAAGAACAAATTATTTTATTTTCGAAGGTATATATATATTATTCCGTTATACTTTTTAAAGAATTTTATTTTATTTTATTATTTTATTTTAAATAAGACGCTTTTATTATAAAATCGGCGTAAGTATTTAACTCTTTTCCTATTATAGTTATTAAACCGTAAATATAAGATAATAGTTTTCTATCGAAAGCTTACTTTTTGATAATTTCTTTCCTATATTTAAGATTTATTTATATTTTAATATTAGAAAGATAAATATTGAAATCATAAATTGATTAATATTCCCTTTATTTTATATTTTTATAATATAATATAACCTTAATTAACTTATTAATTAAATATAAAATTAAATTTATTAATATTTTTTTAAAAGTCCCGAAAATATATTCGAAAGGCTTATTTTAAGACTTTTTAATATTCCGGATATACTCTGATTATATATTATTTAAATTTGATTTTGCAAAGGAAATTTTGAATATATTATTAAGGAAATAATTAAAGCTTTATTATATTTGATTTCTTAGCTTTTAAAACTAATTATTAAGGTTTTTAAATAATTTACTTTTATATTATAAGGGATTTCTAATACAAGGTTCTTTCGGTATAGCAACCGCTATATATAAAATATTATTATTCTATATAAATTATATATTTATATTCAAATTCCGTTATTACTTTTTTAAAATATTAATTTTTATATTTATAAGCTATAATTTAAAATAAGTATTTTCAAATTCAGTTTAATATATTTTATTTTCAATTTTTTTTAAAAATATTCCTAAATTAATTATATTAATATTTAAGCCGTTTTTATTATAATTCGGCTGCGAAGATCGTATATTATATTTAATTATCTTGCTCTAAGCAGTATCAATAAAGAAAGCTATTAGAATTATTAAGGTATATAATAAATAGCAATATAGAATATAATAATTAAATATAGCTATTATAATAATAAAGCGTAAATTAAATATAATAAATAAATAAATATTATAAACTTTATTTTTTAAAAAAAATAGAAAAATTAATAACTATCGTTAAAAGAATAAAGGACTTTTAAGGTAATAAAATAAAGCTTTTAAGCAGGGTAAATATAAGGTTATTTTAATAAGCTTGGTATTAATATAGCTTCTAGTTATATACCGGAGTATATATAGAACATATACGCAATATTAAGACTTACGTATAGCTTTACAAATATAAAGTTATTTTATTTTTTTAATTATTTTTTAAAAATAATTAGAAGAAGAAATTAATTAAAAATACTAAGTTTAAATCCTTTTAATATTCAATATATAAACTTAATTTAATCGAAAATATTATCTAATTAGGGAATAAGGTAATACCAAAGGCTTTAGATAACGTTCAAAAGTTCAGGAAATATTAAATCCTTAGCTTTACCCGTCTTATTTGTTAAATAAGAAATATTTATAGTTACAGCTTAGTCCGCGTTGTCCGGAGATTTTACGATTATATTATTTGGCGGCTTAGGGGCTGGTTTATTACTATCTTTGGTTATAAATTTGTTAAAATATATAATATAACATTTCAACTATATATTATCTAAGAAGGCGGTATTAAGATTAACAATTCGTATAACTAATCGAAGTAAAAGATTATCTCTAAATAGTAAGCTTCGACCGTAATAAGTATCGAGAACGTAAGAAGTTATCTCTTAAAATTTGATAGCAAAGTTTAACAAAAAAGTTCGTTGTTAATTATTGATTTCTCAGGCTAATCCTAAAGTCCTAAACTTATATTTATAATTTAAAAGCCTTTTATTTATTTTATATTTAATATTAGGGAATTTTCGACAAAGGATATTAACGAGAAGCTCGTATAATCGATCCTGGAAAATAAAAATATTAATATTTACAGGAGTTAAAATAATTATTAAAATAATAATATAAGAGTCCTTAATATATAATTTAATTATATTTTATATAGAAATTATATCTTCTTTAATCGTAACCCTGTACGTTAAAGTTCTGAAGATATTAAGGATATCGATAATACCTGCAGTAATATATAATAGTACGTTGAATTGACAATCCAATATCAGTTGATTAACCATTCAACGAGATTTATACGTCAACTGCGACAAACATCCACCTTCCATATTCGAAGTCAGTTTATCTACATCCCCTCTGCCATTGATTATCGCCACGATTTTTTAAGTGATGAACACAATTTGATACAGTGACGTAGAGCTCGATTTCCAGATGTAAATCAGGCTCTTAGGGTCCACTCCATCCGTGCTTGGGCAGGCCTTCCAACCAGCCGCAGTGAGATCTTTGTACCTCTCAACGGCCATCGAAGGTATCTGTTGTCCTGGTGAGAAGTCGATCACACTCGCATCTTGTAGGTCTTTGACGAAATGTCATGGAAGACCAGGCCGGAGGAGACATTGATTATGATGATGACGATTTGGACGCCTTGCCGGACAATACCTTTCGTAACCTTCAAGAAGATGCCATCAGATCTACTCAGCAGCCACAATCCCAATTGCCCAAGTTTAAATCTCCCCGCAAGCTAGCGACGACTACACTGGCGGGAGGCTTTGAAAACCTCACAGTTGGTGGCGAAGTTGCCTACCACGCGCCACTGCACAACCCGCAACAACCATCATCTGATTATGGGGAATTCGATGATGAGATGCTCGATGGCGAGATCTTTGATGCTGCAGAACAACCCGATCTTGCCGCAAGGTACGATGGTGGACATTTCCTCAATGATCCCGGGGAAGGTACTCAGAGGGAGCAATGGAGACAACAGCGTTACGGCCAGCAATCTCAAAGCAGAGTATTCCAAGGACAACGTAGTGTAAACCAAAACCAGGGGCCCAACCATGCCTCCGTGCACAACAATAATCATGGCACAAGCCGGAACAGTCCCAATGAAAGGCTTTCATTCCAGCCCGAGGTTCAGAAGCCAATTGCTCAGCCTTTGCAAGAGCCTGCTGACGTCGCTGTTCTCCAATCTCAAGTTCAGAAAGTATTGTCCTTGAAAATGTACGCCTTGGTTCCTACGTGCTAATGCTGTCTTAATAGCTTCTCAGCGAACGCCAACAACTCCAGCAAGCAATCCAAAATGCCGACGATATCGCGTATGCAAAAAGTGGGGAGATTGCTATTGTAAGAGCCAACGCGTCAAAAACAGAGAAGGAATACGAGGGCCGGACGAGGGTTCTGCAGAAGCTGCATGCAGATGAGGCGGCGAGACAAAGGATTGAGGTCGAGAAAGCCAGAGCAGAACTCCAAAAGATCGCAACTGAAAAGGACTTCCTTGAGAATGATCTTGCAGAGGGCACAAAGCAAATTAGGACTCTTCAACGAGCCATCAAAAAAGGGAATGATAAAGGTACTGGAAAAGAGAACATCGTGGTCACTCCGAAGAAAGGCAAGGTTGTTCCCTACGGAGACGGCTTTGACAGTGATGAAATACAGCCGTTATCACCTTCAAAGCTGGCCTTGAGATCTAAAGCAGGTACACCGAAAGCCGCTGGCAAAAGGAAGAGGAAGGCGATCGATGACAGCCCTCTACGGCCTCTGGAATTGGCTCGACCTGTCCAAGCGGAATCATTTGAGGAGCCGGTACGAAATGAGAAACCAGCTAGTCGAGAAGTCAACGTGAGGCCAGTCAGGCATGAAGACCAAAAATTCCAGTTCACACAAAGGCTTTTGAACCACTGTATCCGATACGACGAGGAACGAACATTAGAGGCTTTGGCCAAGTTCAAGCTTCCGTCACAACCACAAAAAGCGCTCTCCACCATGCTCCTGGATAAATTATCTCCTCTCGAAATACCGCCGGACACGGAGAACTTGCCAGCAGCCGTCGCCCTGATTATCATCTCCTTGTGGTCGCGGTGCATCGCCGAGAAATATCACGAGCCGGTCCACCTGCTAATCGACCTAGTAAAATACATCCTCCTCACCAACCCCCTCAAAACCGCCCCAGATCTTACCAACGACCTCATGTCCGTCCTCCAAGAAACAGCCGACATCCTCATAATCCCGCGCTGCCAAAAACTACCGCCCCGCTCCGATCGCTTCCTCATCTCCTCCTTCTCCTGCCTTGAAACAATGCTCACCATGGCCTCCGACCTCTCTATCTCCCCTGAAGAAATTACCCGCTTCTGCCGTACCGTGCGCTTCGACTTCATAATGATGCTCCTCTCTTTCATCCATCCCCTCTCGGAACTCGAGCTCACCATCGCTATTCTCCACACCTCTGTCCTCGAATCCAGCTTTGCTATGATCATTCCCCCAGGGGATGGCAAACAAGACACAAGCGAAGCCCGCGTCATCGACAACCTCTCCCGCCTTCTCGTCGAGTCGCCGCGGCCCAGCGCTGGCGAGCCCCCGCTAGACGCTGTAGAGCTCTCGGAACTTCGCCTTGAAATTCTAGATCTAATGGAGGCAATGTGCGCGACCACCTACAGCGCCACTGCGCTCGCGAAACACCGTCTCGTCATCGGCCGCCTCGTACGAGTCATGAACGACGAGCTCGATCACGCCTACGATTATCAGTACGGACACCATCAGCGCATCGCCCTCGTCAACGCGGCCACTCGCCTGCTCTTCTACCTCACGGACAACTACGCCCATCTCATCAACATGCAAGCCCGCCTCAGCGTCATCCCCGGCGGCGAGAAAAAGTTCCTCATCGTGCTCACGAGGTTGGCGTTCAGCGAGGGCGGGTTCTTGGAGAAAGGCATTGAGGATGACGTCGTCGATTGCGCGCATCAGATGCTAGAGGCGAGGGTGAGCCCTGAGGAGGCGGAGGGGTTGGTGGAGGCGTTTTCGACGGCGCCGGGGACGAGTGCTAGTACCATGAGGGCTAGTGAAAGCCATGGCAAGGGGACTGCTTTATCGATGGGGTGCGGGGGCAATGGGGTATTTCATGCTGTGGGAACGCCGAGGTAGTACCTTGATACGGGTATTTCGGGGTTGATGATGCAGTGGTGTTGCAAGAAGCTGATCGGGTTGGGTAGCTTCGACCTTCGGAAGAATGGGTAGAGGAACCATCTGTACAAAATCTTGCATCTTTTGCTCTGGTCGAGTCCCTGCTTCACTGAGGACTAATGGGAAAACATCACCATTATTCTCCAGGTACATATCCCAGACATCACCTTACGAAACTACAAATGCAATCGACCATTGAAATGAGTTTGGCTGAGCCACGGGTAGTATTCTACCTAACGCTCCCCAGCACCCCCCCAGTGCCGGAGAAAAAGAAGTAAGAGGGAGAAAAGAGCAAATGGTATCATCGCTATGCACATCTCCCAGCACATCGATACATTTGGTCCACAGCCGCTCCGTGCAGTAAGTAGCAGCTGCAGCAAACCCCGCCATTCAACTTTCGCGATCCTCCGCCGTGAACACCGCTTTACAATGGCTTCTGTTTCAAGTACCCTCGCTCAACCCAGCCCCGCCAACAACGCCCCAAGGCTCCCCTTGTCCCATCGTACATATTTCCCACGACCGCGGTCGAGCGCCTCGTATTTGTCGAAGAAACGCGAGTACAGCGGCTCGATCATATTCCCAATCTCTCTCGCCAGCGCACTGCGGACCTCGCGCTCCATACCCGGGAGCATCTCCTTGTGCCGTCGAACGCAGTCGTCGAAACTGCCGTTGAAGTGCTTGAACTTCTCTTTGATGGCGTCCTTGTCTTTGTTGCTGAGGGCCTTGATGATCTCGGTGGAGGGGACGGAACTGCCGGAGGCAGGGCGGTTGGAGGGACGGTTCGTGTATACCACATCGAGCAGCGCGGAGCATGGTTCTTTCCAGCTATCCATGTAGGTGCTCGAAGCTTTCTTGCGCCAAGCGTCGATTTTCTGGGAAGCGGCGGTGTTTGAGGAGAGGAGGGTGGCGAGGTCGGAGGAGCGGATCATGCGGTCGATTAGAGCAACGGTATTGTAGGCGAGCACGCCGGTGATTGCTTTTGGTCTGTGCAAACCACGGGCGCGGGTCTCGAGGGTGGAGATGTGGACTTCGATGGTGTCGAGGATGTAGTGGATTAGGAGAGTTGTGCCGTCGGCACCGACGTCGAAGGTGGAGGGTGGAGGATGGGAGATGGCCGAGGTCCAGTTGCCGTCGCCCAAGGAGGCGAGGATTGAGGTGAGGGATTTCGGGTAGGCTGTCAGCGTCTGGAGGCGGGTCATTGTTTCTGTGGTATAGGGGATTGCGGCACCATCGATGGGAAGGGTCTGGAGGGAATTGATGCGGCGGCGTTGGTCTTCAAGGAGCTCGGGGAGAGAAGCTTTGGCTGTGTCACGGATGGGTTTCAGAGCGTCGGTAAATGGGAGCTTGAGTTCGCCTGTCTCTTGATTCAGTCGCTGATTGACCGTGTTGACAATGTCGATGATTTCGTAGGCGAGGAAGCAGTCGGTGACTATGTTTGCCTTTATATGCGAATTAAGCTCTCGAAGAGTCTTGGCAAACTCGACCAGTGCTTTACGAGTGGTGGTTTCCAAGACACTGCCCCAATCATCGCTTGCAAAAATGCTTGAGATATTTTGGAACTCAGAAGAGAACATGCCTTCCATAGCGCTGGCATATGTACCGATTGCACTTGTGCCTTGGCGATATGGTTCCTCGGCATTCTTACGCTTCGAGGTACTGATTGTTGCGATTGAGAGGCTTTGTAGGCTGTTGGCGAGGTAGGACGAGCGAGATTCAGCATAGGTGCGGATTGAAGGTGGATCTCTCTGATTCAAGGAAACACTACGAGCGTTTGGTGTGGAGATTGCTCGGTCGATGGCATGAAGTTGTGACAGTCGGTCTTGTGGGATGGTAGGGAATGCCAACTCTGCTTGGTGTAAGCGGCGAAAATTAGGATGGTTGTGTTATTCTTACGCTTAGTGATGAAATGGAGAGGCTCAACGGGCTGGAGTCGATCTGATAGCATAGAAGCAAAGACGTCCAGCAATTGCGCCAATCCCTCGCTCAGAAGCTCGTTATAGTCACCAATGGTCTGTTGTTGGACCCTCATTTTGGAAGAGGTGAGCTTGTCTAGAGAGCGGTCTACACGCTTGACACATGCGACGTAGTCATCTATGCCAGCGCTACTTGGGCTTCTGTGCGTCAGCAGTGCATGCCAAAGGCCGGCAAACAACAAACCCAGCACGAATGATCATCCTCTCTCTATCTATATCCTGGCCTGACTCAAGCAGCTTATTGACGTGGGCTTCCATCTGGTTAATGTCTGATGGGTCAATCACGACTCGAGGACGAGAGATGCGATGACTTACTGCGGGTCATGGTCTGAGTCGCGCGAGTATTGTCATGGATCGGTCCGATGGACTCTGATACACTCCTGCCGCCTCCAATCCTCCCTTGCAAGCCTTGAAGCTTTTTCCCAAGCTCAGTATATTTGCCCACCTGGTTAAATAGTACCTCCACCTCAGCACTCTCCTCCGCGAAAGCAGCATTGCGTGGTCCCATAATCTCATCAATTTCCTCTAGTAGTCTGGCTACCGAGAATTCAACCGCCGATTCTTGTTCCTCTGGCTGGCTTTGGTTTGAGGCAGGTATGATCGTGTAGAAGGTAGGTAGCGTGTCTGACTGGATGAGGATTGGGTCAGCGCTCTATTTTCAAGATTCGGGCAGGAATCTTGAAATGGTTTTCGAGGGAATTTTGAAATGAAATCACTTGCAAGATGTTTAGAAGAAGCCTCATCTACACACATCCAGATATCTTGATATCGAGACAGTCACTTACTGAGGCCTTGCGACGCCGGAGAAGTGATAGCCGCTTGGGCAATTCAGGCTCATCGTTCGCTGATCCAAGGGTATTAGGCCTTTGCTCCCACAGCCACGGACTTGGACAGCCGATATCCTCGATATAGGATTGAGCGGAGAAAGCGGAATCTGTGTATATATATATTTAGCAAACTTTCACTTGCACCCCAAAACCCACGAAGCGGGAGGTCTTACCCATTTCTGACTCGCGTATGTGATCGACCGGCTAAACAAGGGACGGACCGTTAGCGTTTTCCAGTAAAGTATAATGCATGTAAGCTTAGTGTCGCGTGTACCTCCCTTTCAAATAAACAACCTGACTGGACCACTATATTCTCGTCTGGTGTGCTGTTGTGGAGGTGCATAAGTGTAGGGACAGTACTGGATGGCGAAGACCACGACAATCTAAAATGAAATCAGCGATACAATGGTCTCGGCGCTTTACCCAGAAACGCGCCGTTTTTACAGTCGCCAGCTCAGCATTGGGAATAAGTGTCTACAGCAGCAGCACCGCTCTGCGCAATGACAGTGATGCACAATGGCCCAAGGCGCAGATCTCGACAAATGAACTTCAGGAAGAGCAATCTGCTTCCCGAGGCAAGGCTACAGTAGACAGCAACGAGGAGGATGTTCCCCTTTTTGGGGATACTCATGAAGGATCATGGCCATCTTTTTCTTCCAGGTTTGCCGCAGCTGGCCACTCACTATCTTCTATCAAATGGTCAAATCTAGGAGACAAGATTGCGGACCAGGTGCTCCCTGCCTGGGCTCAATCGTTGCCAGAATATGTCGCTAAATTGCAGGGTGAATTATATATGAGACCTGGCTCTTTAGCAGAAGAAGTATGGCATGAAGCCCAAGATCCATATGTCCATCCCGAGATTGCATTCAATGCAAAAGTACGCGTTGGAAAGGATCTATGTGCAGAAGAATTGGCCTTCATCCAGCGAAGGAAAAAGTTTACTACGAGTTCATTGGCAAGATACCTTGACATTGCAGATGCCGATATTCACCCTGAAGATGTTCCCACAATAGCCATTTGCGGATCAGGAGGCGGCTTGCGTGCTTTGGTTGCTGGAGCTTCGTCGTGCCTGAGCGCTCAAGAAGCTGGACTTTTTGATTGCGCAACGTACACAGCTGGTGTTAGCGGAAGTTGTTGGTTTCAGACTCTTTACAATTCTAGTCTTGGCGGTCGGAGACACAATAGGATCATCGAACATCTCAAGAAGCGCATTGGAGTACATATTGCCTATCCTCCCAGCTTTTTGGAGCTCCTCACGCGAGCGCCAACGAACAAATACATCCTCTCTGGAACCGTAGAGAAGCTAAAGGGCGATCCGAAAGCAGACTTTGGTCTGGTCGACGCTTACGGTCTGCTGCTGGCTACACGCTTGCTCATTCCTCAAAATGAATTGGGGGTTGACGATAGCGACTTGAAATTGTCAAATCAAAGGAAATACGTCCAACAAGGAGCCAATCCGCTTCCAATATATGCTGCTGTCAGGCATGAAATTCCTATAGAAGAAGAAAGGTCTGAAAAAGAAAAGGCTCAAGACAAAACGTTCCACGCTACTAAAGAGAAAGCAAAGCGCGAAGCATGGTTTCAATGGTTTGAATTCACACCTTTTGAATTATGGTGCGAAGAATTCGATGCTGGCATCCCATCCTGGAGTATCGGCAGACATTTCCAAAATGGTAAAAGTGTCGTCCGCGACAATGGACTCGGTCTACCAGAAATGCGTATACCGTTCTTGATGGGCATATGGGGCTCGGCATTCTGCGCCACGCTCGCACATTACTACAAGGAAATCCGTCCTCTCGTGAAAGGGCTCGCGGGCTTCGGTGGTATTGACAACCTCCTCGAGGGCAAGAATGAAGACTTAGTCAGAATGCACCCCATCGAGCCAGGAAAGATCCCAAACTTCGCACTCGGTATGAAAGGACAGCTGCCACTCACTTGTTCTGAAGGCGTCTACAAAAACGAATACCTCGAGCTCATGGATGCGGGCATGTCAAATAACCTTCCCCTGTATCCCCTCCTCCGCCGCGGGCGCGATATCGACATAATCATCTGCTTCGACGCTAGCGCTGACATAAAAGAAGAAAATTGGCTGGCGGTCGCAGATGGGTACGTCAAGTCGCATGGGATCAAAGGGTGGCCTGTTGGTGCAGGGTGGCCTAAGAGAAAAGATGAGACAAAGAAGGAGCTTGACGCTGCTGATGCAACTACCGCGCAGCAAGCTGCTGGCAAGATTGCTGAGCTGAGAGAAAGGCGGCGCTCGTCAAAGGAGAAGACGCCCAAGGAAGATCGCCCTTCAGAGAGTACAAAGCAAGAAGACCGCCCTTCAGACAACGAGACCAAAGACACCGCTCCCAAAGAAAAGCATGAGAAGGAACCCGACGCAGACCTCACCTACTGTAACATTTGGACCGGTCCTTCCCCTTCCTCCCCCACCACCAAGCGCATCACACCCTCCTCCCCCTCTCCCTCGCCCAAAACCACCAACACCGATAGCCCACCCCACAACCAAAGGCCCATCCCCCCCACCCCCGGCATCACGCTCATCTACCTCCCCCTCCTCCCCAATCCCAAAACCCCAGGCGTCGACCCCTCCACCTCCCCTTACCTCAGCACGTGGAATTTCATCTACACCCCCGAGCAAATCGACAAGGTGGTTTCGCTTGCCAAGGCGAATTTCGACGAGGGAGAGGGAGAGATCAGGAGGGCTGTCAGGGGTGTTTGGGAGGGGAAGAGAGCGAGGAGGTTGGAGGGGGAGAGGGGAGAGTGGGGGAGGAGGGAAAGGGCGAAGTGGAGGGGGGTGGGGAATATTTTTGAGTAGAGGATTTTTTTGGGGGTCGGATTTTGAGACACCCTGGTGGTTGCGTTGCATTTGGACTGTAGAGGTGGTCTTGAGTTTTGTAAGTCCCTTGATTGATAGGCAAAAAAATGTATACCGTGAGAAGCTCCAATAAAAACATAAATTGCAATATTACAACGCAAGCTTCTCGTGCAGATATATCGTAACTCGTCTCAACAGCACACCCAAGTCTGCTCTTATCTCACGCAGGGGTGTATTCCATTGGTAGCCTTGCCTCGTGCACCCATTCTCCCGTCTCGCACATTTGGTAACTCCGTCCACCTGATCCTTTCATCACATCACAAATGGTGTGTATATTGCCGGTACGAAGCTCCGTCAATCTCTGTCCTAATCGATCTTGACCTTTCTGCTGTCGGTTGTGCCGGTGTGCTTGGTGGCGCTGGAAACCGCCGTCATTCCACCCAGGCATTAGAGGCTTTTCGACCGCAAAGCCTACATGTATGTCAGTCGTTGCGCAGTCCAGAGCGGGGAGTCTGCATAGGGCAGGCTGACGCTATCAGATCGGCTCGACCAGCAACAAGGTGCCCATATGACGGTTCTTGCAATGCAGCGGCTGGTCCTCCACAGATATGTCGGTTGAGCATCCTGAGTAGAGGATGAGATGAGGAGGGGTGTTCTGTTTGCAAGTGTGCGCCAACTCAGCCTGCATGATTAGTGCTCAAGCGCATTGGCCACTAGATAACTTGGTAATTTACGATTTGATACCTTACGTACGGATGCCCGAACGATGGTGAAAATCTGGCAGTGATCTAAAAGAATCGTATCCTCGCTTGCACGACCCTAATGGTGCCTTTGCTGCATTCACACTGTCGTTTGTGGGTTGTGTGCTGGAGGATGATGTGCAGTTGAGGCAACACCATTTTTGTAGCGACGTACCATCCACTGAAACAATTGGTTTAGCATTCCAACAAGAGACTTGAGCCCTGTACAGATTCCCACGATGATCGCAGTTATCGCAGCATACACATATCTTGCTAAAACATCGATCAAAAGGGCCTTGGAAGGGTTGTTCTCATCAGCTGCAACCAATCCAACAGTGCTTGCCTCCCAGCTCAAGACGAAGATCGTCATTGCAAGTAAAGGAAGACCAATAAATGCTGCTAGGTTAACGTTCGTATAGTCTGCCGTTCTGAACTTGTAAATCTTGCAAAGGTCGCCCTTGGCTTCATTAGGTGTCACATCGATGTACCCGGGCAACTCGCGACCTTCACCAGTTGCAATTCCCAAAGCTTCGAATTGAATAGAAGCGAGGGACGTGGCGAATAGCCGGCTTGCTTCAATTTGCCAGTGATGACGACTAAGAGGGGTTGAGACGAATTGGCGGATCCTCTCCTGAGCAAGAAGCGCGCTACCAAGTCGCCACTTGATTGAATTGTAGATATCCGAGCTCTCCAGGGACCACTTCATCAGCCAGTAAGCTGGAGTCGAGGGGATTTCTGTCGGCACAGGCGCAGTCATTGACCAGCAAGTCTCACCATCAGGAGAGCAGAGCTCGGTCGTGTCGACGCAAGCCAAAACCTTAGCTCTAGGGTCGGAATTGTAGTAGAACGGTTGGCTAAGATCTTCAAAATACCGAGGCGTGGTCGCAGGAAAAATGGGATCGAGACTTTGTTCGGTGTGGTAGATGTGCATCGAAGATATGAACATGATCGTAAGCGTGCTATTTGTGGGTGGCCTGAGCCCTTCCACTGGTTGCCAGTAATCGCTGTCAGGGTATAGTGACGAGAAGTAGGTACTATAGAGCATCAGTTTAAACCTTTATAAATGGCTAAACAGCCAGAAATCACTGAAAATCAAAGGCTCACTTCACCAGATAATCGGGTGCCAGCCATTCGAATGGGCGACCAGAGGTTCGGAAAGTATAGTCCGCATTGTCCTTGTGGCCGTAATAATATTCATATGTATCATTGCTTGTGCCATTCAAAGGACCTTCAATAAATGGGTGAGACATCGTGACTGGGGCGCAGGTACTGATACGCCGAAATTTGTGAGCCACTGGGAAATTGACCCCAATTGTGCTGGCATCGACAATACCAGTATCAAATGTGACAGCCGAATACAACCCGTCGAGACAAAGCTCTTGTGAAAAGAAAGGACACCGTTGCTTCGTTTCGGTGGTAAATGCGATACTTTGGTTGTAAAAAATTTGACATGGTGGAGTGTTGTGAGAAGTTGGCAACGCGTAGCAATCGTGAGCGTATTGGCTTGCTCGAGCTTCCTTTTCGGGATTCTTGAAATCATCTCGATCAGCTGCTTCCTCGCCTGCGTCGTCATCGAATTGCCATATACCGCAATGGTCAGACGAGGATAATCCGATTCTATCAGACGCGATCTTGGCGGAAAAAACACCTGCTGTGGCCTGAGCCACGAATAGGCCGAAAAGTATGGTTGATATAACAATCATCGCTATCGATGGATCTTCGCTCTCCTTCTTACCCTTATGCAGCAAAGATTTGACAAAGTCCCATACAATCTCGCGGCTATCCCGTCCACGAGCAAGTATTCGCACTGGACCTCTAGCACTATCTTCCAAATGTGTCTGACTCTCGGAGCTAACAGTTTGGGAGCGCGTTGGTGAATCAATGTCACCGTTCTGATGGGAAGACTGCTCTTGTGACGTATGAGTGGCAGAGTTCTTGTCGGGGCGTTGATGGTCTGGCCGTTGAAAACCCTCCGAATGTTCTTGCGATTGCATAGTTCCATAGCTAGGTCTCGGATGTCGAGTTGATAGCAGCGCAGATCTTGTCTCAGAGGGAGGGCTACTCCATTCTGCGGCAAGTCGATCAAGTAGGCTGAAAAGAGAGACTAGAAAGCTCTTCGCGATTCTAAAAACACAGGGACTGATGAGTGTAAGGCAAACAGCAACAAAAGCTGCCATCCATCGAGACCAAAAGTCCGTGGCTAAGATCTGTAATTCTTTGTGCAAAGTCAGATTCAGCTGCTGTGCTGCGCTTCATTACAATTGCTTACTTACGATCAATGTATCGACGATTGTAGTCTCTCCAGAGACCAAGATACGCGCCCTCAGCGTTCTCCATGTCCTGCAAAAATGTGCGAGAGCAAGGGAAATCTTCCACCAAGAAAGTTCCGATGCACCTGTAGTTTGTAGCTTTAATGCGCCTTTAGGCTCCGACGTCGTAAATTTTCAATCTTCCTCGTGGTTGCCTGGCGCGGTTGATGGTTGGGCATGAAATTAGGCTGTGATCTGCATAACCACAAAATACGTTACAAAGTAATGTGGTAATATTACTGAAAAGTTGTATCAGTGGGAGCCAAATCTGACCTCTGACGAGTGTCATCGAGTTTCTTCATATGTAATGTAGTCTGTGGGGTCAATACCGAAGGTTGTTCGGGTTCAGGTTAGGGGAGGAGGGTTTGAGATATTCTACTAGACGGATTGAATTTGAAGTCGTTGACCCTCTAGACTTTCATTTCATGGGAACAACTTGAACAGACTCTGCTCCCCATCCAGCGACCCATTTACCATTTCTTAAGAAAATTTCCAGCCTGACGTGAAAGTGGACCTTACCCAAGGAAGAGATTGTGGTCATATCTGTGTTGCCGGAGGGCCTTTCACCGTAAGTACTCACTCCCTGCTGACTCGTACTATACAGTGTTGAATCGGTCGAATATTCCTGAGAGCTGTTTGCGTCTGGAATGTGTGCGTCAACGTCCTCAGAGTGGTTAATTGCCAGATGAGATTCTACGACGCAGCCACAGCTGTTGCGCCGTTGTTTCCTGGGTAGATGTTCCATTTACCTTGATGCGAGCCCATAGGCTAAAGATACTCAAGAGCAATCAGCGCTTGAAGTATGTACTAAACTGATAAAAATAATATCTCGTAGAGGAAGAAAAGGGGGCGAGAGAAATTCCGTCTGCGTTAGGAAAATCCACGGCGTAGGTATTGCTCAGGGCTCTGGTGTAGGCATCCATTGTTCGATGACCTTCTCCGTCTCCGCCCTTTTCTTAAAGGACATCGAAACCATCTATGTTCATAGTATGGATACTCAGGTTCCACCTTGTCTATGTAGGGTTGGGCAATCGTAGCTGCAGATGTGAAACTTGCAATGGTTGACCTACCAACTGTACGTAACAACACGAGACGGACGGCAAGAAACAAAAATCCTGTAGGCTACTGGAGATACTTGAACAAAAAGTTGCTCAAGCTCGCACGAAACCATCCTGCAAGATGTGCATATGCCACGAACAAGATTTGCAGTAACAATTTTCTCATGAAAGGCCGGAGCGACAATATGCAGCAGGATGTGCAGGCACGAGAGTAATTCGCATACGAATCAGATAAGAAATACCCAAACGGTGCAGTCGAGGGCATTCAACAGGGATCTTTCTGTATTTCTCTCGACCATTGTGGGGATGCGGTACTCAAAAGAAGCGTGAACTTTCAAGAGAATAAGACGTCGTTGAGTCCTCGAGTCGCGCCTCTTCAACTTCAACTACTCGTACCCGCTTCAGCCAAATTACCTACCATTGGGGTCCCCCAGGAAAGCTATCGTCTTTATTCCAAGATGACAGACCACCTGACCCAGCTTCAAGACTGTCTAGACCAGGTACTTTCCTGCCCCCTCCTGATTCCTTGCCTCCTCAAGCCCCCCCCCGCTCCCTACGCTGAAAACCAACCCCCCTCCCTCTAGCTAAACACCCAATTCTACGCCTCCCTCCGATACATAACCCTCCACCACGCCGCCTCCCCCGTCCCCTCAACCAACCCGCCCGCCCAACCGCCCAACCTTGCCTCCCCCTCCTCCGCCAACCCCCCGCAAGCCAACGGCACCACAACCCAACCCCCCCAAACCCAGCCCTCCCACCCCCCATCTCAACAACCCGACACCGACCCTCCCCCCCCCTCCACCCTCCCCCCATCCCAAACCCCCGACTCCCCCAGCGCCCTCCTCGCC
>JAABUQ010004500.1_pt1 | contig 23670 bp, 26 predicted proteins | sample 5560001 | NCBI WGS metagenome assembly JAABUQ01 (sample SAMN10711888, study PRJNA513371) | rock metagenome | isolation source: Antarctica rocks | place: Antarctica: Victoria Land, Finger Mt nord | collected 2015-12-18 | reverse complement strand
CGATGGGGGACAATCTACCTTGGGCGGTCTCAGCCGCGGCCAGCACAGCGTTCTCACCATCGTCGTGGGACCTATCCTCAATATACGAGCCAGCACAGGATGTCCTCTCTACTCCAGGGGCTGGTGTCCGCGTACGAGAAAGCTGCCATCCTCGCACCTTGCTCCACGATCGCCGTCTTGAGTACCCATCGTTCCGGCGACTAAAGCTAACGAAGCCTCGTCGAGGATTCATGTGCGTTCACCCGTCTGACACATACGGAGGATACGAGCGTGGAAGAGTAAGCGGAAACGGATCAATAGACTTCAAACTCATACAGCGAGTAGCCGTAAGATGTCCCACGTTGCGTCCCATACCTCCGTATATAGCGCCCACTGCCCGTGACGCTCAAGGTCTTGGTACCGCCCGGCCCGGTCGTCGTGCTGTAGATAGACGTCCAGGTAGTCGCATCGTTGGAGACCTGGATCTGATAACTCTGGCCGTATGCCGTCTGCCAACGCAGTATGACTTTGCTGATCACCTTGGTCGCCCCGAGATCGATCTGGAACCACTGCGGATCACTGAATTGGCTCGACCAACGGGTTGAGGTATTGCCATCCACGGCGTAAGATGCCGAAGAGCTTGAACTCTCAAGCGCCGACGCAGTGGTGGGCCGGTTCAAGCCAAGTTCACGGCGTCGGCGTACTCGTCGGCGTCGGCATCGGGGTCGCCGTAGCGGTCGGCGGCACGGGCGTATTGGTGGGCGTCACGGTCGCGGTCGGCACAGGCGTATTAGTCGCTATACTCGTTGGGGTCGCGGTCGGCACAGGCGTATTAGTCGCTATACTCGTTGGGGTCGCGGTCGGCACAGGCGTATTAGTCGCTATACTCGTTGGGGTCGCGGTCGCCGTGTTCGTCGCCGTCGCTGTGGGCATCGATGTGGGCGTGCTCGTCGGCGTCATGGTCGGCACACGCGTACTGGTCGCCGTCGGGATCAGAGTGCTCGTGGCCGTGGGCGTCGACGAGGACGTGCTTGTCGGCGTCGCGGTCGGGGTGAGTGTATTGGTCGGCGTCGCGGTCGGAATCGCCGTGTTCGTCGGAGAGGGCGTCGCTGTGGCAAGCGGCGCGTTGTCGAGCGCCTGCACCTCGGTCGGGTTGAGCGCACGGTTGTAGATGCGAATCTCGTCAAGGGCGCCGTTGAAGTACTCGGAGCCGCCCGCATAGTCGCCGAAGATCACCTGGTCGGGCGTGGCGACAGTCGTGACCGAGATGGCCGCGCTCACCTGCAGGGCGCCATTGACGTAGAGGCGATGTGTCGTGCCATCGAAAGTGTAGACGTAGTGGGTCCAGGTGTTCGTCATTGGCGGCGTTACGCTGAGCAACACCTTGGCTCCATACTGCCAGACATCGAGATTGGGACCGCGGAAGCCAATCTGAACGCCTGTTCCGTTGCCCGCGCCGTTCTTGGTCAGCACGACAGCATTCTCGTTGACGCCGTTTCCGGGGATAGACGGCACGTTCATCCACAGCGAAATCGTCTGGGGCGCGTTATTGGCCGGCATGTTGTTGGCGCCCGCGTTCACGTAGCCGCCCTGCGCGGCGTTCAACTGTAGCGCGCCGGCGGAGTGCCCACCCGTGGTCAAGGAAGCGCCGCCGTTCGCATAGTTGTAGAGCGTCCCGTCATTGCCGTTCCCGGAGGAGTCGGCCGTCGTCGCACCGCTACCTTCGTCGAAGTGCCAGCAGCCCACGAGTCCGGTCGTCGCCGCGTTGTTACAGGTAGCCATCGCCGTCGCCGCGACAGTCGCGGTCTGCATGGCTGCTACCGTGCTCGTCGCGTTCGCATTAGCCGTCGCGGTGGCGACCGCCGCTGTCTCCTGAGCATTGGCTGTCGCGACGGCCGCGGCAAACGTCGCGTTCGCGTTCGCGGCGGCCGTCGCCGCGGCGGCGGTCCCCGTCGCATGCGCACTGACGGCCCCCGCGGTCGCCGTGCCCGTCGCGTTCGCATTAGCCGTCGCCATGACGGCTGTGCTCGTTGCATGCGCATTGGCGGTCGCCCCGGCCGCCGCCGTGCTCGTTGCATTCGTGGCCGCCGTCGCCGTCGCCCCGGCCGCCGCCGTGCTCGTTGCATTCGTGGCCGCCGTCGCCGTCGCCCCGGTCACAGATGTGGCCGTCGCGATCTGGTTGCCCGTGACGGAGGTCTGCGTGGCTCCGATGGCAACGGCTGTCGCCGTCGCGGCGGACGCTGACGCCGCTTGCGCCGCGGCAAAGTCGCTACCAGTCCCGACCGTCACGTTGTCGAACCGGGCGGTATTGGCCGTACTGTTGTTGTGTGAGGTTACCGCTAGCCCATAGTACAATGTAGCGCCAAGGGTCCCACTCGGGAAGGTGACGGTGTACATCTGGTAGAAATTTTGACCATCGGGCGACACATAGCCCGTGATACTGTCCCCCGAGCGCGTCAACGCGACCCAGTACGGCGCCGCTATGCCAACTCCGCAATACCTAGCGCACGTCGTGGTCCCACCCGCCGCGCTGCGATACTGCAAGAAGGCGCCATTTTGAGGAGTTAGTTCCATCATCGCATTGGTCGCGCTGAGATCGAGCGACGTGCGAATCATGACACCGGCCTTGGCGTACGGGTCGGTGTTCTGCATGCTTGCCACGCGCGCTACGATCAGGGTACTGGTACCGGTATAGGGTTGAGAGACGTAATCGAAGGAGTCTGAATTGTTCCAAATGTCGCCGCCCGAGCCGGTCACGTAGAAGGCGCCCTCACTGCCAATATAGCCCGCACCGCCCGCGATACCCGGCGCTCCAATATCCGATCGGGACCAGGGCGGCGGCAAGGGACAGGCCACGTTGATCGTATACGATGTCGAGGTGACACATACGGGGATGTACTCGAAATCCGAATCGTGGCGCGATGTCTCTAGCTTGAGATAGTGTGTACCCGCTGAACCAGTCGGCACGAAGGCGCACGAGTCCTGGTAGGTCGCCGTGAAATATTGCGGGTTGCAGATCGGCGCGCCATCGTAGTACATCTCCATGTACATGCCCTGCCCCCAGGAACTCCATGTATAGGTCATGGTCGTCGTGCTGCCAGGGGCGCCCGACATTGAACTGGCCGTCCACCCCGGAACGACGACAGGGGTATTGGTCGCTGTGGGTGTATTCGCGGGCGTCGCCGTCGTGGTCGCCGTGCCGGCGCTGGTGGGTGTACTAGTGGGTATCGCCGTGTAGGTCGGCGTGTTCGTCGGCGTCGCCGTGTTGGTCGCCGATGGGACGGGCGCCGCCGTGGCGGTGGCGACGGGGACGTGATACAACCCTTGTACCTCGGTGAGGCTTAACGCGCGGTTGTAGATACGCACCTCGTCGAGCGCGCCCTTGTAGTACTCGAAGCCGCCGACCCAGCGGCCGAACTGCAGAGAGGCGACCGCTCCCGTTTGCGCGGCGTCTGTAGATGTCGGGATCGCCCCGGCTCCAGAAGCCGGCGCCCCGTCGATATACAGCCTGTGCGTCCCCTGTACACCCGTCACGCCAGTAGGGATAGCGTCGTAGGTATACACGTAGTGGTGCCACGCGTTTGCCGATGGGATCGGGGCGGCCACGAGCACATGGCCGCCCGATTGACGCACGTCCATCATCCCGCTGCTGAAGCCGACCTGTACGGCGGAGGTTCCGCTGCTGTTCGCCAGGCCGATCACGGTCTCGAAATCTGGGGGTGGGGCGGCAAAATTCATCCACCAGGAGATCGTCTGTGCGCCATTAATAGCCGGCATGTTCGTCGTACCGGCGGACACATAGCCGGTGGAACCATCGAATTGTAGTGCGGACGCGGAGTGGCCTGCGACCCAACTATATGACCCAGTCAAGACGCCGAGATTGCCCTGCCCCGATAAGTCCTGAACCGTGCTAGAGCCGGGACCATCGTCGAGGGGCCAGCACCCTACTAAACCGGCTACGGCATTCGGACACTGATAGGTGGCAATGGCGGTCTGCGCGACCGCCACCATTGTGTAGGTCGGATTGGGGGTGTAGGCGACCTGCGTCGCGTAGGGCGCCGCCGGCGTATACGTCGCGGGTGGTGGCGGCGGGATCAACGTCGGCTGGGCCAGGGGCGTGGGCAGGACGTAGCTAGCGTTGTTCGGGTCGATCTGTGTGTTAGACACTTCGTTGAAGGTCACGCCGCCGCTGTAGAGCGGGGTGATCCCGTTGTAGTGATAGGTGATCGTTACACCAACGAAATCGCCGTTGAGACGCATATTCTTGTCGCCGGTCGGGCAGGTTACCGCATTGGTACTGGTGGTGCAACTGTAATAGGCGCCGGTCGGGCCGGAGAAGTTGTCCAGGCTAGCGTGGTATGTGTAGACGGCGTCGACGGCGCTATCGCCGCTGTTGGCCGTCGCCGTATCACCGGCGTTTGACTTGAAAAACGTGATCTTTTGCAGGCCGTTGAGGTTCAGGCCGCCCGCCTTGAGCGTGTCTTTGATCGACTGCAAGATCGTGCCGTCCGGGTAGCCTTGCTGGGCACCGTAGGCTTCCATCAGACGCGCGCCCTGGCGCGCCGCGTAGGACACGGTGTTCTTCGTCGACAAGAGCATGCCCGTGTCGACGATGCCGCCGAGCAGGGTCAGGAACAAGGGCAGGAAAAGGGCAAATTCCACCAGCGACTGCCCGGCGCGCGCAAACGGACGCTTACGACGATGTCCTCTGTCGCGGCGCTCTCTGTTGTCGTGTGTCATATGCGGTATGCCCTCTCGTTGGCCCTGTAACGTTGTCGTCCCGTTGCCTAGTTGCTCAGATGCGGGGGCGTGTTAATGATCGTTGCTTCCCAGGTGGTACGATCGGTCTGCCCCCCATCGGGGGTCAGGTACTGCACGTACCACCAGCCAGGATTAGGATTAAGGCTGGGAGCGTAGTAATGAGTACCCGGCGTGCCATAATCGGATGGAATCTGGGTGAAGATGTAGAGCCAACGTCCGTTGAAGGGCACGTAATTGGGATTGGGATGTGCGGAGTCGGGCGGCATCAAATTGTAGCTCTGGTAGCTGTTGTCAGGGATAGTAGAGCTAATCCAACCAGGGGTAGGGGGACGGTTCAACTGTCCGCCCAGCCCATCCCAACTCTCGTTGTCGAGCGCGCCCACGCAGCCTAGATAGCTCGGGTTGCTGTGAATAGGGTCGAACGGATTGAGTTCCGCCATCGTCTGCCCAAAAGCCGGAGCGCCGGGTGGCGTAATGTTGTTATAGCCAAATTGATCCTGAAGTTGTTGTGTCGTCTGCGAGGGACAGAGTGGCGTGTGGGGCAATGGCGTAGCGGGATCAAGGAGCGGAGTTGTATAGTCGGGATGCGCGCGATTCGCCGGGAACGACGTGATGATAGATTTGTTGCCAGCAATGTTGATGACCGGAGTACTCAAGACTGTTCCATCCCCTTTAAGGGTCTGCGTGAACCACGAGAGATCGGCGTAGCCGCCGTCCGGTCGCACGATCTGCATACTCGCCGCTCCTTTTCCGTCACCGGGGTCGAATAGTTTGATCAGCAAATATTTGCCTGCGTACATCGGATCGATGCGCGCCAGGTACAAGAGCGTTTTGCCTGCGGTGCTGTTGTCAACCTTGACACTGATACGACCCATGCCTGACACAGAAGGCTGCACGTTGCTCGTGTCGCTTGTATCGAATGTCTGACAGTCCAGCGCGGTAGAACTGGGCGCGACGCACGGTTTTGTCGTCGTGACAGCGCGTAGGGCAAAGTTGTTGGCGCCACCGCCGTAGCAGTTGGTCAATCCAATACCTGGCTGGCTAGGGTCGTGATAGGAGTGGGACGTATCGATGTCACGGTCGTTAGGGCCGGGGTCACTGGCATTGGGGGCGTAAGGATGCTGCGCCAAGCAGGTCGAGACGTTGATCTTGTACGAGTCATTAGGAGGCGTAGGCGTGAGGGTAGCGTCAGGCGTCTTCACCTGCGCGAGGGTATACCACTGGTCCTTGTATGGGGATAAGTCGCATACATTATCGCTGGCGTTAGAGAGACCTGCGGGTGGCGCGATGACGGTGTCAGGAGGTAACATTGGAGGCGAGGTGGATAAAGCAAGAGGGCCGCGGGCGCGCAGAGTAGGATCAGTACCTATTGGGTTGAAAGACTGCTGCTGTCCGTTAGCGGCCAGGTGATAGATGCGGTAATACGTGGGGAAGCGTTGATAGAGCGACGAGTAATTTGTGCCTGTGCTCTGCGGGTCAGTGTTGCCGCTATATGGTAGTCCGTTGGATGTGATGGTAGCAACGCCATCTCCATAGGTATCACCATTACATTGTTCGGCGTCATAGACCTGAATGTACGTTGTCCCGCCCCCCGGCACAGGGTGAACATCCACCTTGTAGTCATAACCATTGAATCCGGTGCTTGGGCGGAACGGATTCTGGTAGACGGGCGCGCCGGGATATGTAAAAAACGGGGGGTCTGAGAGAACGTAGAGCGGCGAATAGGGGTCGCCCGACTCAAGGTGAGTGTCAGGGAAATTGATTGATAGCTTCAAACCCTGACGAGTGAGAGCCGTTGCGCCACCACCGGGTTGGTATGTATTGATAGAGTTGCCGGGGTCGCTTGTGCCGGTATCACCCAGTTGGCTTGTAGGGTTACCCATCGGCAGCGGCGCCGTATACCGCGCCGTCGCCTCACGCGTTATCGTCCCCGACTTTAGGCCGACGACGGGGGCGAATAGGAAGGGGAAGTTTTTCTCCTGGACGACCACCTTCTCCTGACCAAACGCCGTAATCGCATACGTCGTATTGACCGACACGGCGGCGTCGCCAGACACGGCCAGATTGCGCGTGACGATGTCAGTCGCGCTGATCCTGCCCTGGTCGGCGCCCAGCATACTCGCCTGGCTGACGCCGACGAGGGCGGCCTGATCAGCCGCCCGCTGCACACGCAGGCCCTCGGCGTAGAACCGCGCGCCGTCGACGCCGAGGGCCGTGGCACAGGCTAACACGGTCAAGGCGAGCGCGATTATAATGGCCGCTTGGCCCTGAGGAGCGCACTGTGGGGACCGGGCAGGTGAAGAAGGCATACCGGTGATCTCTCCTACAATCATTTAGAACGGCGTGGGCGTTGGATATGGCGTAGAGGCTGGATAAGGCGTCAATGTCGGGTACGGCGTCGCTGTCGGATACGGCGTCGCCGTGTAAGTCGGGGCAGGCGTCGGGCCGGTCAGGCCAGGGATAGACCCGCGGGCAAACTGCGGCTCGATGTTGAGGATCGAGGCGTCGCTCCACGTCAAGCCTGTGCCAAACATCGGCAACATGAACTTGAACTGGTATGTGATAGAAACGCCAATAGGGTCGGGCGGATCGACGACATTGCGCTGTTGATAGGGCCAACCGACCGTGCCGCCCGCGACTCCATAGGTCCATCCCGCGGCCGTACAGCCACCGACATCGTGCGAATCCGCGACATCGTTGCCGAAGTAATCCTTATGGGTGTGGATATTGTCGTTGCTGCTCGCTGTCAGCCCGGGTTGGGCGCCCTTGAATATCGTGACCAAACCCAAGTTGTTGGGGTTGGCGCCGCTGCTGCTGAGGCCCTGGCGGATGGCCGCGCAAATCTGATCGTTGGCGGTTGGCTCGGCCCCATGGATCGAGGCGGCGCGCACACCTTGGCGCACCGCGAAGCTCAACGCCGAGCGCTGCGCAATGGCGACGCCGAACTGGATGATGGCGAATATGAGTAAGAACAGGAGGGGCGAAACGAGAGCGAACTCGACGAGGCCCTGCCCATGCCCGCTCCGCCAACGCCGCATCACCCACACGCCTTGACACAGTGTAGAATCCATCCGATGCACGAGCCCCTCACCCTGCTCCTTCACCGCGGCGTCACCGACCCGATCCGTGCACCTTGCTTGATCGTGGTGGACCCATCGAGGTACGACTATCACAACTGATCAGGCGCTACCTCTGACCTGGCATCGCCCGGTTCTCTAGTGCTGTTTCAGAGGACATTGTTTGCAGCAGTCGAAACCTGCGACTGCGGTCGCATGGCAAACGACGCCGACCGCGGTCGGTTGGAGCGCCGGCCAAATCAAACGCTGTCCCCTGATTCTGCACTAGGCGGACGGCACTGTAGTCGGGGGAACGCCTATGGTGCCGCTATGATCGTCCGGAAGGGGGAGAGTGGCAATAGCCCATGTAGGGGAAGGCAGGCGGGGGGAACCCCGTTGGAGGTGAGGGTCTGGCTATCCCACCACTTGACAGGACACTATCCGTCGATCACGCGTGGCCGCGGCCAGGACGCCCTACCCGGACAGCGGCACCCCAGTCATGCAAACCATCGCTTCGTTCTCTCCGACAGACTGCTAGCGGCCATAGTACTTTTGATGGGCCGTCACGGTCGGCCGGCGACGGTGATCTTCACGGTGGTTGCCCTCCCTGCGTTGTCGTGCTGTAGCGCGGCCATAATCTCGCGGTAGGTGTTGTCGGTCCATGGCGTGGGCGGCCGGGGTGGCGTCGGGGCTGGGGTGGTGCCTGCCCCCGTCCTCTTCGGGTGCCCGGATGGCGGCGGGAAGATGTCGTCTTTGTCCTCCCGGCTGATCGCGTCGCTGGCGCGCACGAGGTGGAAGAAGACGCCGCCAAGGGTGCGGCGGCGACCGTCGGGAAGCGTGAGCCCACCAGCGGCCTCGACGGTGAGAGCCTGGCCGAGAACGGCCCGCGCCCGCTCGGGGCCGAGGCGGTCTACCGCACGGGTGATGGTGCGGATGGGCGGGGGCATCGACTCATCGAGGACCGCAGCGATGGCGCGGGCCAAGGCCCATACGTTGGGGGGCACGGACACGTACGACACGGGCCGCAACGCGTGCTCCTCCGACGCGGTTGCCGGCGTGGCGGCACCCTCCGTTGTCGCGGTGGTGCTGTCGCGTTCAGCTGCTGCCATGTCGGTTATGTCGTGTTCCATAGGCATCCTTTCGTCTCGTCGTCGCGAGTTCACGGGTCGATACGCCACGCACCCTCACTATAGACGAGCCGGCGTTCCTCCCGGCGCGTGTCCAGGCGCGCGAGCTGGGCCGGGAGCGCATCGAGCGCCCTTGTTATGTCGAATAGGTCGCGGCCCCTGATGGAAACAAACACGCCATCGGCCTTGAGTTGGAGCGTGGCCGGTGCCGGACGCGCCCCCACCCCGAGCGCGGTGGCGAGGGCGGGAGCGACGCCGGCCGGGGCCGTCGCGGGGACGACGAGCCGAGCCAGGGGCAGGGGCGGGCCGGACGCGGCCAGCAGGAGCACGCCCCAGGGGTGCTGCTCCTCGCCGCGCACGGGCAGGAAGGCGTGCCGCTCGACCGCGACGCCGGCAGCGTGCAGGGCCGCGACGAGCGGGCCGGCGGCATCAGCCGTGACGTGATCTGTGGTCAGGGTGACGTGCACCGATAGGGCGTCGTCTGTCGTGTCGTCCGCGTGTAGGTGAGCCATATCCGTATCTATCCGTCCAGGGCTTCCAGGTCGGCCCACAGCGCGGCCCGCAGCTGCTCTCGATCCGCGTACCCGCCTCCAACCTCGAACAGCGTGCCCGTCTGTGTGTCCCCGCTCGCCACCCAATTGTGACCGGTAGGGCGCCGTGTCGCCGATGGACGTGCACCGACGACGGTAGCTGCGGGCATATCATGCGTGTGCCCCGCGCCCTCGCGTCCCTCGTCGGGTCGGGGGGTGGTGTCCCGCACAGGCTCGGTCCGCGTGGCAGGAGGCATGGTGATCGTCGGGGTGACGGTCGATGCCGGTGTGCTAGGCGGTGTCTGGGGTATGTCCATCTCGCCTTGGGGCTTGGGCGCGACTGGCAAATAATTTGCCACCCCGGACGACCGGGGGCGGGGGTTCGCAGCCTGCACGTCCTTGACCTTAATGCGCTCGCCCCGATCGGCGCGCGCGAGCAGCGCATCCCGTGCCACATCTTCCAGGTCGGCGATCTCTGCGGCGACGGTAGCGCCCACGGCTCCGCTCGCGACGGCCGCCTCGATGCGCGGGTCGCTCACCAGCTTGAGGCGATTCTCGACGAAGGTATGGCTCTTGCTCAGTCGCTCGGAGAGCGCGCGCATGGACAGGCCCAGACGATCCATGAGGCGACGGTAGGCGCGGGCCTCGTCGAGCGGGCTGAGGTCGTCACGCTGGATGTTCTCGACGAGGGCGATCATCTCCATGGCCTCGTCGTTCAGGTCGCGCACGAGGCAGGGCACGGCATCCAGGCCGGCGATCTGCGCGGCCCGCCACCGGCGCTCGCCGGCGGCGATCTGGTAGCTCTCGTCGTCGCCTGGCATTTGGCGCACGAGTAGGGGCTGGAGCACCCCGACCTGGCCGAGCGAGGTGGCCAACTCGGTGAGCGCAGTCGGGTCGAACTCGCGGCGGGGTTGGAAGGGGTTGGGGGAGAGGAGCGGGAGCGGGATGAGCACGGCGTCGTCCATCTCCTCGACCCCCGCAGGGAGCTGCGGGCCGAAGAGATCGCCCGTGCGCGAACGGGAGAGTACACCCTTAGCCATGCGCCACCTCCACCGTTTCTATCGCTCCTGCCATGGCCGCCGTTGGAGTCAGGCCCCAGGCCGCGAGGAGTGCGTCGGCGATCTGTCGATACGCAACGGCGACGTCGTGATTGGCCGCGTAGGCGGTGATCGGGAGGCCGGCATCGGCGGCCTCGGCGACGCGTACCGAGCGTTTGATCTCGCCGAGGACCGGGACCTGCGCGCCGATGCTGTCGCGGATCTCCTGCATGACCAGGCGGGGATGTGCCGAGCGGCTATCGACCATGGTGAAGATGAGGCCGCGCATGAGCAGCGTGGGGTTGAGGCGCTTCTTGCGCACGCGGCGGATCGTGTCGAGGAGGAGCTGCAGGCCGTGCGCGGCCAGGAACTCGGGGACTACGGGGACGATGACCTCCTGGGCGGCCGTGAGCGCGTTGATGACCAGGATGCCGAGGGAGGGGGGGCAGTCGATCAGCACAAGGTCGTAGGCGTCAGCGAGCGTCTGGAGGAGGTCGGTGAGCACGAACTCGCGGCGGTCGGCGCTCTGCAATGGCCCTTCGGCGGTGCTGGCCAAGTCAATGATGGAGGGCAGCAGGTCGAGGTCGGGGCCGAGCGTATGCACGGCCGAGGCGAGCAGCGTCATTTCGCCGTCTTGGATGTATTCGAGGATCGCGGCGTTAATGGTTGGGTCGCGGGGCGTCAGGCGCAGCCCTGTGGAAATGGTGAGGCTGGCTTGCGGGTCGAGGTCGACGAGGAGGACGCGCTGGCCACGCTCGGCGCAGGCAGCGCCCAAGGCGTAGGCCGTCGTTGTCTTGGAAACCCCGCCTTTTTGATTGGCGAAGGCAATAGCTGTGCTCATGGTTGTCCCTCCTCTCATAGTGTGGCCATCGCGGTCAAACTATGCTTCCAACTTTGATAGCTCACGGGGTCCTCCTCGAGTGTGTCTGTCTGCGGTTCCGCCGCAGCCTCAAGTTTATGCATCGCGGTCATGCCCTCTTGTCATGCCGGGGCCGTGCTCGCCCAAGAAGTAGGAACCTCGTTGGCCTTGTCCTCGCGGCCACACTATGCGTCTAATCCGCACGCGCGGCCACACTATGCTTCCAACTCTGCGCCAGGCCTGCTGATATGCACGCCTACGAGGCGGCCAACCTATGCATCCAGCACGGCCAATCTATGGGTTAAGTGACAATCTCCGGTTGCCCCTCCATTTCTATTCCTATTTCTATTATGTCAATTATTAGCATAGGTGCACTTCTCTCTCCCACCTACGCTGATCCTCGTATAGCCCGTGCAGTTCCTCCCAACAGTCAGCGCAGGCCTTGACACCGGCGGGGGTGTCGGCCCACCCACGCGGCCACAACGCCGCGGCGTTCTCGTCTCGACTGGGATCGCCGCCAAGTCGACCGTTCGGACCTCGCGAGCGCAACGCGGGCAGCGCGCTGGGGATGCGCCACGGCATCAGCCCATGCCCTCCTCATCGTCGGCGTCCAGGAGTAGCACGTCGATCTCGTCGCGCAAGGGGCGAGCAGGGCACGCGCGGGCTCAGACCGTCAATGGGTCAGTCCGTTTTCATCGCTCCTCGATGCGTGTCTCCGACGCGCCGCATTGGACACAGACATAATTAACGCTGGCGAGGCGGCGGCCGCGCGCGTCCGTCGCGTTGTGGTCCCACGAGTCGGCCCGCCACTGATGCCCCTCCTCGTCGCACTGCTCGGCCCGCTCGCAGGCGCGACAGAGGCGCTCCGGCCCGCTGTCGTCGCCACAGCGTGTGCAGGCCATGGCCTCGTGTTCCATGTCACGCTCCTTCCACGCCCAGGGCCGCGCGCTGGCGCTGCCAATCGGCCAGGCTAAACAGCCGCGCGGCCTCATCCTCCAAGCCGGCCGGCACCTCCCCACGGACATAGAGCGCGTCGAGGGCGTCTTGTGCCGTGGAGATATGATCCAGGGCTCCCATAACCGTGTCCAGGCCAGCCGCAGGGTCGACGCTATCCCTGTTGTTCTTGACGTCCGTCAACACCTGCGACACCAGTCGCATCAGGGTATTGCCCACCAGCGCCGCGCGTGTCTCCTGATCCATCATTGGTGCTCCTCTCCAGCCTCGGTGGTGGTGTGTGTCTGTGTCTGCTCGCGCGCCTGCTCCTGCTCCGCGGCCTCCTGGCGCCGGCGCCGGCGGTACGCGCGGAAGTAGGCGGCACGGGAGTCGGTCGGCTGGTAGGTCGGGTCCTTGCGCGCGGCCCAGCCCTGCTGACCGGCCCGCTCGGCGCGATACCGCTCCAGCTCCTGTAGAGCGATCAGGTTGCGGTCGATCTCCTCGACGTGGCGCACGGCGATGGTCCCGCGCGCCACGGCATCGCGCACCGCGCCAGGCTGGACGCCCAGCTCGCGGGCCGCCTCGGTCGTGGTGTAATACAAGGTGCCGTCGATTGTCAGTGGCATCAGGCCCTCCACCATGGAGGGTAGCGCATGCCGCCGTTCACCTGCTAGTCGGCCTGTGGTCACAGGCATTGTCTACCTCCTCTCCCAGGGACGGTGACCGGCACTGGCCCCCGTCCCTGGCGTGCGTGTCACGCGCCCAGGCGGGCAGCGAGCGCGTCGTAATCGACGTGGTTGAGTACGAAGATCACGATGCCGTCGCGCAACCCGTCGTGCATGTCGGAGATCTCCTCTAGCGTGTCGATCGTCGCCGCTGGCCCCTGCCGCAGCGTGCCGACGACGCGGGCGCGTAGCGCGGGGTCCGCGGCGATGAGGCGTTGCAACAGTCTTGTCAGGTCTCGATAGAGGGCCGACGTCCGCGCGGTCGGCGCTGTGCCCCGCAGCGTCCTCTGTCGTGTCGCCGCGCTCGCGACGCTGGTCTTAGTGGGTCGTCCAGTGGTCATAATCGCTGTCCTTCCTGTGTCCGTCATGTATCTATCCGATGATCGTACCGTCCCTGGCGGGCGGGGGCTCTCCCCGCCCGCGTCGATCCGTGATCCTATCCGCTGCGACTCCTTTGCACCTCCTTTACGCGCTTTACGCGGCTCGCCACGCTGGCGTGTCCTCGCCCGCACCTTCATAGGCGCCGTCGAGTGTCGCGTCGATGGCGCGGACCATGTGGCGCAGGGAGGCGTCCTCTTGCCGTCCGCTGGCCAATCGCGCCGCGATCACGGCGACGCCGTGCAGCACGGTCGAGTGATCGCGGTGGCCGAGCAGCCGTCCGATGCGCGCGGTGGGAAACTCTCTGTTGCGCGTGGGCATGGGCCAGAGGAGACGCGTGCGCATCAGGTACATCGCCACTTGTCGGGCCTCCGCGAGGGCGGCGACACGGCAGGGGGAAGTGAGGTGCGCCGGCGTCAGCGCGTAGCCGTCGGCGACGGCTTGGCGGATGCGACGGCCCTCCGCGCGCTGGGCGCGCCGCAGGCGACGGAGGGCCGCACGCTGGGCGGCCTGCTGGCGCTCGTCGGTGGGACGGTTAGTGTGCATCCTCGTGGTCCTCCTCGCTATCGCCAGCGTGGACGTAGGGGCCGAGCGCGTCGAGGGCCTCGTCCATGTGCCGGATGCGCGCGCCCTCGTCCTCGTACAGCGCCTCGAAGGCGGCGGTGAGGAAGGCCCGGCCCCAGGGGGCTAGGTCGGCGGCGTCGCATCCGTCGAGGTCAGTGAGGGCCTGCGCGGCGCGCGCGGCCAGGTCCTTCTGCTGGCGGAAGAGGCGCGCGATCTGGCGGCACGCCTCGGGCGTCGGGGTTATGTCAACGGTGTCCATCGGGTGTCCCTCCTACCAGTCCCATGTGGCGGTGTCGTTGCTGGTTGCGTTGCCCAGGTCAAGTATCCCCAGGACCTCGCTCACCGGGCGCAGGCCGGCGAGGTCCTGTAGCTCCGTCCTCACCTGGCCCGGTGTGAGCGCACACAGGGCCTCGATCAGCCAGGCGACGTTCTCGTGGTCGATAGCGGCGAGGGCGCGCACCTGCGCGCCCTGGGGAGCCTGCGGTTCCAACGCGGCCCATGGCTCCTTGGTCTGGCGCAGCCAGGCGTCACGCGGCTTGACGATGGCCCAGGTCACTGATCCCCCCTCCTTTGCGCGGTGTGATGTCGTGGGTGTTGCAGGCGTCGCAGTGGAAGGCGAAAGAGCCGGGGTCGATGTCTACGAACTCGTCGCCGGCGTAGGACGGCCAGGGCTCGGCGTCGGCGGGATCGCCGGTGTCGTTGAGGGTGGTGACGCGGCAGGCGCGACGCTCGTCGTAGAGGACGCGTAGATCGTTGCTGCCACAGTAGGGGCAGGTCCAGACGATACCGGCGGCGCCCGCATCCGCCGGGGCGGCGAGGGGCTGGCCGCAGCCGGCGCATGGTACGCCGTCGTCGGGATCGCCGGTGTGGATGGGCGCCACGGCGGCGGCGACGCTCTGGCCGTCGTGCGCGTACGCCGCGCCGTGGTTGTCGAGGCGATAGTCGTCGTCGAAGCAGCGTGAGCGGAGGGGATGCCCGTGCATCAAGTAGCCAATAGGGTCCATCATGTGTGCTCCTCTTGGGGGCCAGTTGCCGCTCGCTGGGAGCGGCAACTGGCCCCGCTTGTCGTCGGTTAGAAGGGAATGGCATCGTCCAGGCCGATCCCGATGGAGAGGGCCACGGCCCGTTTCGTCACGGGGTCCTGAGCGTGTGGACGGTAGAGCTTGCGCGCCTGGCGGTACGCCTTTTCCAACGTGTCATGATGGTTGGCGCAGAGGGCAGCGGTGTCGTCGCTCTGCTGCCAGCCGTCTACGTGGTGCAGGTCGGTGGCTGGCGCGGCGCAGGCGGGCCACTGGCACGGCCCCTTGTTGGGCGTGGCGCGGCGTGCCTTGGCGCGGGCCGCGTCGCCGGCCTTGTTGCGCTTGTACTGGGGATCGCGCCCGAACTTGGCGCGATAACTGGTGCGCAAGACCGTTTCGGCCAGATAATTCCCGTAGCCCAGATCAAGCGCGGCCTTGAACCCTGCCTGACCAATCCGGGCCATGTGCTCGCGTCCGCGCACCCGGACGACAGCCTGCCCGCCTAGCGCGCCGATGCGCCGGCAGTGCGCCGCCCGTTCCTCCGCTGTCATCGCCATCTGTGTGCCTCCGTCTTCAGTAGCCGTCGTGGAGGGGTCCGTTTCACCCCTCACACCTACAGTGTATCACATGCTAATTAGCATGTAAACAATGCCGACGGGTGAGCATGCGAACGTTGGTACCGTGTGGGGGGAGGCGGGCCAGCCTGGGCAGGCCCGCCGTTGGTGCGTTAGGCCGCGATATCCTCGGTGGCGCGGGCCTGCTGTACGGGGGCAATCTCCTGCATGAGGGTAGCGACGCCGGCGCGGATGGCGTCGAGGTTGGCCGCGAGCGTCGCGCGGTCGATGCGGTAGAGCGCGAGGTAGGTTGGGGTATTGGGACAGGGTACGGCGAGCGCCTGGCAGACGCCGTACGCGACGGCCTCGGCCTGGCACTCTAGCTGTCGGGTGGTGAAGGTGGCCCGCTCCGTGACGCCGTGTAGGCGCTCGTGGGCGATCTCATGGATGAGAGTCTTGCACATATTGCCGTCGGGGCGGTTCGCGCACAGGTCGATACGCCCATCGCCGTAGCTGATGCCGTTGGCGTCGTCGGGGAGGCGGTGCAGGAAGCGGACGCGCAGGCCGCCGCGCTCAGCGACGCCGACGAGCTGCCGGAGCAGGGCGTCATACCGCGCGCCCCTGACGGCGTGGGTCGTCACCTGGGGCAGGGGCTCGCCCTCGGTGTCGGTCACGTCGAACACGTAGCCCGTGCGGAAGCGCAGGGCGACGGTCACGGTGTCGCCCTCGTCGGTCTTGGCGCGGATCGGCGCGGGGCAGAGGATGGCGATCCCCTTCGCGCCCTTCGTGACCTGCCGGCCCACCGCTTGCCAGGCGCGGTAGCCGGCCACGCGGGCGGCGTCGGGGCGCTGCAGGGCGATCAACAGGCAATTGTGCGCGCTGTACGCATAGAAGCGGCTCACGGTCTGGAGGTAGCGGGTGAGTTCGGCGCTCTGGGCGGCGTGGTCGGTCTCGTCGGCGAGGCGCTGCATCCACTGGTCAATCTCGGCGAGGTGGGTAGCGGTGGGATTGGTGCGCTTCTCAGTGGTTTCGGTGGTCATCGGTTATCACTCCATCGGCTAAAGGGGGAGGACTAGCGGGGGTGCCAGCCCTCGGCGCGTGCTACCAGGCGTACCAGGGGATCGGGATCGGGATCGGGAGGGGAGCCACCGCGCTGTCGGTGTCCTCCTCCATCGCCGCGCGGTAGGCGTCACGGTAGGCAATCAAGCGGGTGATCGTCGCGTCCAGCAGGTTAAGAAAGGCAGTGTCGTCGAGGGCGTCGAGGGAGGTGCTAACCTCGGTGCTGCCAACGGGCGCGCAGGGCCGGAATGTGGTGGTGACGTGGACATCGCCGCACAGGGGGGCGACGTCACTTGCTACACTAGGGTGGCGAGTAGCAATGGAACAGTCAACCGGGTTAAGCATCGCGGCCCGCGTGTCTGTCTGTGCCGTCGGGGGTACGGAGCGGACGGAACTCTCCGCGCAGGACCGAGGCGGGGACGGCAAACTGGTAGCGACCCAGGATCGTGATATGCTCGAACCCTAACGGCGAGAGGCGCGCCAGATCCGCGGGCTCGATCTCCCAGCCCTGCCCCTGGAGATCGTCGATCACCCGCTGGGTGTACCGTGTGTTCCAGAGGACCAGCGCGTTAACCACTAGGCCGAGTGCCCCGAGTTGATCTTCCTGCCCGTCCTGGTAGTGCTGGCGCAGTTCGCCCTTCTGGCCGTAGAACACGGCGCGCGCCACCCGGTGCCGCTCTTCCTGGCGGTTGAGTTGGACCAGCACGCGGCGGCGGTAGCCGGCATCGTCGATATACTCCAGGAGGTAGAGCGTCTTGGCGATGCGCCCATATTCCGCGGCCGCCCGGCCCAACGCGGAGTAGCGTCCGTCGCTCTGCAGGGTCCGCATCATCTCCGAGGCTGAGACCGTGCCGGTCTGGAGCGAGCCGGCCATCCGCAGCAGGTCATCCCAGTGCTGGGCAATGAGGTCGGTCCTGATGCGCTGCCGCGCGATGCCGTTGAGGCCACCGTAGTGGGCGCGCGGGTCAATACGCCAGAAGCGCGCCTCGCCGATGTCGGCCAGCCGGGGGCTGAAGCGCAACCCGAGCAAGGCAAAGAGGCTGAACACGATGTCGGAGTAAGCGGCCGTGTCGGCCATGACCTCGACTGGATGGACACTGGTGTGTTGCCCCAGGATGACGTCGAGGATGCGCCCGGAGTCGCGCAGCGTCCCGGCCACGACCTCGCCGCCGAGGCCAGTGGCCATATCGCTCGCCGCATTGAGCCAGGTGGCGCCCCGGTCCCATCCGAAATACTTGGGGTTCGTCCCTGCGTTGAGGGTCTTGACGGGGACGCGGAAGCGCAGCCCGTCGACCGAGGCGACCTCGCCGCCACCCCATGCCTTTGCCAGGGGTAGGGTCGCGTGGTAGTCCACCAGGCGTGCGTTCGCCGCCGCGAGGGTCTCTTCCCGGACGTAGTTCTGGCGCACCCAGGCTAGCCGGTCGAGGGTCAGCGCGGGCACATCCGGGCGCGCCACGGCGCGCAGCCCGATGTTGCAGGCGTCGGCCAGCAGGACGGCGCACACGCTCGTGGCCAGGCCCTCGGCGCGGGCATTGCCCTCGCTCAGATGGGTGAACGCGTCGGCGAAGCCCGTCACCCCGTGGATCTCGAGCAGCAACTCGGGCAGGTCGAGGTGCGGGAGGCGGACGTCAACCTCCGCGCGCAGGCGGCGCAAGCTAGGAGGCTCGTCGAGCTTGTCCAAGGGGCTCAGCACGAGCGTGTCCCGGCCGCCCTGGCGCTCGATCCGCACGGCCGTGTTGCCGTCCAAGTTCGCTGCCGTGCGCCGGTACGCGTCGTCGAGCCGGCGGCCGAGCGCCGCAAGTTCGGCGGTGGGGTCGAGTTCGTGGCCCAGCGCCCGGCAGACCTGCGGCCGGCTCGCCTCCCAGGCGGGACCGCTCAGCAGCTTGGCGCGCGGGTCGGCCCAGCGCTCGCTCGGCGCGATGTAGAGGTCGCGCCGGCGCAACGCCGCACGGAATTGCTCCAGGACGCCGGCGGTGTAGGCCGTGCGGTCGATCCGGTAGGGCACGCCGACGACGCGGTCGCGCCACGTCGGCGGCACGACCGCGAGCGGGGCTTCGACCACGTCCGGGGGGTGTGGCCCGTCCAGGGCGCGGAGGAAGTCCAGCGCCTCCCGTAGGGGAACGCTCGCCGCCGTCCCGTGGAAGGTGAGCGCGCGCAGCGCCGCCGGCAAGAAGCGGCGGATGGTCGGGTACGTGTCCATCAGCTCGCGCTGGTAGTGGTCGTCGGGGGAGCGCGTCAGCGCGCTCACCGTGGCGACGGCCAGGTCGATCTCGCCGTCGCCGTGCTGCTCGCCGATGGCATCGCGCAGGTCGGCGTCGCGGTAGCGAGGATCGCGGACGATGAGCGCCACGTCGCGCAGGAGCAGCGCCGCCGCGTCCAGGTCGCGCAGCGTGCGCAGCCGTTCCCGCTTGCCGACCCGCGCCGCGCCGTCGATCAGGTCATCGATCAGCGTGTCCAGCACGTCGACGACATCGTCGTGCGCGGCGACCTCCAGCACGCGGGCCGCAGCCAGCAGCGCGGCCACGCGCCGATCGTCCGGCATGCGGCTAACGGCCTGCGCTCGCGCCGCCAGGGCATAGCGCGCCAGCGCCCGCACGCGGCCGGGGGGGACGCCGGCCAGGTCCAGGCCGCCCACGCCGACGGCGCGGATTTCCTCCAGGCGGCGCACCGCCGCGACGAGCGTGACCGAACTCACCGTGGTGGGGCCGCGGCGCAGGCGATCCAGCGGCGTCTGCCGCCCCTCCTCCGTGACCAGGAGCAGCCGCTCCAGGGCGGCGCGCTGCGCGGGGTCGGGCGCCATAGCCAGGCGGCGCCACAGCCGCGCCGCCGCGCGATCGCGCACCCGGGCGACCAGGCGCTCCAGGACACTCACGCCCGGCAGGATGATCTTGCGCGCCATCAAGCGCGCCACGGCCGCCTCGAAGAGAGCGCTGGGACGTTCCTCACCCAGCCAGGCGCGCGCGTAGAGCCAGCGCACCAGGCGCAGATGCCCCGGCTGCTCCTCGAATGCGCGATAGCCGTAGCGGCGGCGGATCTCGATCGCGTGATCCCAGCGCGTCTCGCCGACGCGGTAGCGGTCCAGACAGACCAGGTCGGCGACGCCGAGTTGGGCCGCTAGCGCGGCCGCGACGCCGGGTGGCACGGCGGTGGGGTCGTCCAGGAACACCCCGAGGTAGCGCAGGGTGCAGAGCTGCAGGCCGAACCCCAGGCGATTGTGGTCGCCGCGCCGGTCGGCCAGCACCGCGCGGTCGGCGTCGTCGAGATGAAAGAAGCGCGCCAGGTCGGCCGGCGACGGCTCCGCGACATAGCGACCGTAGCTCTCCTCGCGCTCCGTGGTCAGGAAGTCGACTGGCATCGCAGGTCCTCCTCTGCGGCTAGCCGCGGCCGTGTCGGTTAGGTCACGGGCCCCTCGACGGCGCGGGCCAGGTCGTGCGGGGTCGGCGTCGTGTAGACCTGGGTCGTCGTCAGGTGGCTGTGCCCGAGCAGCGCCTGCACCGTCGGAAGATCGGCGCCGTGCTCGCGCAGCAGGCGCACCGCGAAGGAGTGACGCAACTGGTGCGGGTAGACCACGACGCCCGCCTCTCGGCCGACCCGCTTGACCACGGCCCACGCCGCCGCGGGCGAGAGCCGCTGGCCTTTCTGACTCATGAAGAGGGCCGGATGGTCGTCAGTGCGCGACGCCAGGTAGGCGCCGAGCGCCGGGCGCGCCCGCGCGTTGATCGGCATACGCCGCACCTTGTCGCCCTTGCCGCGCACCCGAGCCCATCCGTGGCGCGGTCCCAGGTCCAGGTCGGCGCGGTCGAGGCCCACGACCTCGGCCAGACGCACGCCGGCCTCGACGAGCAACTTGAGGAGGGCTTCGTCGCGGATGTCCGTGGCGCGCCGCACATCGCGGCGCCGGGCGCGTTCGACGGCCTGCACCAGGCGCGCGACCTCCCCCGGCATCAGTGCGCGTGGGCCGCGCGGGACCTCCGTCGGCCCTTCCACCAGGGGGACGGGGCGGCCGGCGGCGACGAGGTACGAGCGCAGGCAGGAGAGATGGCGGCGGATCGTGGCGACCGCCTTGCCCTGCCGCTTGAGGTCATCACGCCAGGCCCGCATGACGCTCTCGGTCACCGCGCCTGGCGTCGGCTCCTGGCCGTAGGATGCCGCGAACCAGGGGCGGAACGTGGCAAAGACACTTGTGTAACTGCGCAGCGTCGTCGTGGCCGCGTCCTGCACAGCGAGATGCGCCAGGAAATCCTGCGGGTTCTGGATTCTCTCGCGTTTTCCGGCGACCTTCGCGGCGAGACGAGCGGTACTCATGAGCGCAAGTCTATCACCACCACAGAGAATAACAAAAGAGAATACGCATTCTCTTTCGTTTTCCGGCCACAGGTACATGATCGATAAAGGGCGGATCATTTGGCTGAGTTTGTTTCGACAGCGCGGGAGGGACTTGAGCGCTCACCCCCATCATTCCCCGCACGGCGCCGGTGTCTCGCTCCGTCGGGCGGCAACCAGCGCCAGAGCGGCCTGTGGCAGCACCACCCAGAAGCCCGAGCGCGGCATCAGCAGCGCCCCTAGGCCGGAGATGCCAAGCAATGCTCGGCCGTGGAACGCCGGGAGCGTCCCCGTACGGCGGTGCGCCCACCGCGTCAGGCCGCCCAGATGCATGGTCGAGAGCCCGAAGAGCAGGAACCAGACCGCCAGTCGTCGCTCCGGCGCGCGCGCCACCGCGCTGACCACCCCGTCCCGGCCGATCGCGGCGAGCGGGGCGCGGAAGGCCCACAGGCCAACGAGCGTGTGCAGGGCACCCGTGGCCATCAGCAGTTCCCCGACATAGCGATCGACGTGCCTCATGCCCATGTTCCTTCCACTACACGACCGCGTCCCTGTGCGCCCGCGCATCGCGCTCCGCACATCTCTTCAACGTGAGTAATTGCTTGCGCATCATGAGCAGGTCGCCCCACATGAGCAGCGACCCGCGCGCCCGTGGCAGCAGCCCCCGCGAAACGCCGACGTCGAGCTTCACCACGAGGCGGCAGGCGCTCTCGTCGCACGGCTGCACCGCGTAGGTCACGGCGAGCGGGCCGAAGAAGCGGGTGGCTGCGGGCAGGCCGACGCCGGAGATGTGACGGTCCGGCTCGAACGCGACGATCTCGAAGACGAGGAATCGCTGACCACAGGTCAGCCGATCGAGACCGGGCGTGAGTTGCCGCGGGCTGCGCCGCCCGGCGTTGTCGAGCCAGTCGTAGCTGTAGGGTGCGACCTTCAGCTGGCACAGCCAGCGGAACAGCACCGCAGGCGGCGCCGCGACGTCGACGGCCCGCACGAGGCCCTCGCACGGGCCGTCGAGATAGTGGTCGCACGGGTATGCCGCCACGCGTTCCTCGGGCGTGGCATTCCAGAATCGGGCGCGGTCACTCCACCCCATCATCCCCCCGCTCCTCGCGCGCGTCCGCGCCGGACCCTGTTACCATACGCACCCGTATGGTAACAGGGGTGGCCTTGGCTTGTCAATACGCCCCCGTACGGGCGACAATGGAGGGCATGGAGATGCGCAAGCGGGGTGGCCGGGCGGGGAGGTTGACGGCGGAGGACTGGGTACGGGCAGCGCTGCGCGCGCTGGCGAAGGGTGGCGTTGGCGCGGTCGCCGTCGAACCCTTGGCGCAGCAGTTGGGTGTGACGAAGGGCAGCTTCTACTGGCACTTCCCGACCCGCGACGCCCTGCTGAGCGCGGCGCTGGAGCACTGGGAAAAGGAGTCGACCGAGGCGGTGATCGTCGCCGTGGACACAATAGCCGACCCGCGCGACCGGCTCATGCGTCTGGGCGCCGCGGTCGCCGGTCGCGCGCCCGACGACGGGACCGCAGGGCACGGGATTCCGCCTGGTCACGGCCTCGACTTGGCGATTGCTGACGCCGCCGACGATCCCCTCGTTCAGCCAGTCCTACAACGGGTGACCGCCCGCCGAATTGCCTATCTTGACCAATGCTACCGCACGCTGGGGTTCCCTGCGGACGAGGCGCGCCACCGCGCCCTCCTGGTCTACGCCGCCTATATCGGGATGCTCCACTTGGCGCGGGAGGCGCCGGACCTCATGCCGCACGGCGACGACTACCGGGCGTACCGGCGCCATGAGATGGCGACGCTCGTGCCCGAGGGCGCCATGGGCGACGTGGAGGAGCGTTGACTCAGGGGTCGCTCCTGACGTAGCACGGGCTCGATGGGCCGAATGGCTTAACCCGGTTCATTGTTCCGCTGCTACTCGCGACCCAGGATCTCATCCATCGTTGTATCGTCCGCCCTCAATCCACCGATGCTGCGCGTGGGGTCGGGATGGTCGGCCATGGGGCACCTGCCTTTCGCTATCTGTCGTCTCGGTCGTGGTTGTGATCGCCGTGTACCAGGTTAGTCGCTATAGTGTGCGCTCGTCGTTGGTCAGCGACGGAGCGACGAGACGTCGTGAGCATCTGCCGAAGGGGTCGGTGCAATCAACACTCACAGGTCTTTTCCCCTAGCCCTGGATGCGGGTCAGAAGGGGATGTCGTCCATGCTGCCCATGTCGTCGGCGACCGCTAACGCGGGCGTGCTTTGACGGTTATAAGCGGGTGCCGTATCGCAGCCATCACTCTCCGCGCCCCGGTCGCCGGCCTTATCAAGCATGCGCATCTCGCGGGCGCGCACCTCCAGGCTTTGCCGCACCTGACCCTCGCGGTTGGTGTACTCGTTCTGCGCGAGCCCGCCCTCGATGTAGACGTAACTGCCCTTGTGCAAGTACTGCTGACAGGTGTCGGCGAGCTTGCCAAAGGCGCTCACGCGGAACCAGGTCGTCACGTCGCCGTTCTTACCGCGCTCGGTCGTGGCCACGCTGAACGTCGCCACGTTGTCGCCGCTCGGGAGCATCCGTGTTTCGGGATCGCGGCCCAGGTTCCCAATGATGCTGATGCGGTTGTAACTACCGGCCATGGTGGTATCTCCGTATCTTATCGAAAAGTCGGGGGCTAGGCCGCCGCGAGCGCCACGGGGGCGTGGGCCTCAGCCGCGCGTTGGGTGATGAGGACGGCCAGGGAGGGCATGCGATGGGCGCCGGAGAGACGGTCGTGTA
>JAABUQ010004498.1_pt1 | contig 23680 bp, 24 predicted proteins | sample 5560001 | NCBI WGS metagenome assembly JAABUQ01 (sample SAMN10711888, study PRJNA513371) | rock metagenome | isolation source: Antarctica rocks | place: Antarctica: Victoria Land, Finger Mt nord | collected 2015-12-18 | reverse complement strand
CTGAGATCGATGGCGGGGGGAGTGTTGTGGGGGGAAGGGAGTTGAGGGAGTTGGTCAGTGATCTTTTTGTGTGGAAGAGGACGGTGAGTTGGTGTCTTTTTTTTGGGGGGCTCTGCTCCTGTTGGTATGAATCGTGGAGGTGGGAGCGTGTCCTGAGAGCATTCCTCTCTCACTGTACTTTCGCCAGATGTTCCAAACATCTGACGTCTGCGTCGAGAGTGTACTGCTGATGCGAATTTGGCAATAGGAGCGGTTGGTCCAGGGTCATGGCGATGCTTGGGCCGAGGGGTTCTTGAGAGCTGTGGTTGTTAAATTGAAGCGCGAGAGGAATACTGGCGGTGGTGGGGTCAATGGGATCAAGCCATGGGCGACGGCAGAGAGGAGGTGCGAGAGGTATCATGTTCATGATGTTTGGGCGCCGAGTTGTGAGGGTGGAGAGAGGGTGGTCAAGGGAGAGTGATGGGGGGGAGGGCTTTAGGAGGATTGAGATGTGGACGCTGGAGGCTCTGTTGGGCGTGGAGGAGTAGGAGGGGCTGGCTATGAGGGCACCGCATTATTTTGGTAGGTAAGATTTGCTATTCCTGAGACAGCAGTAGCATTTCTTGCCCTGGAACAAGTTATGGACCGCTCTCGGTCGTTCCATGATGTCCGTGTTTGCGATCTCTGTATTGCTTGAACCTGGCCATTTTGCTCTTTGAAGATATCAATCTTTGGGCTCTCTGTCATTGTCTTCGCGGCTCTCGCTCTTCTTCTGGGTCCCTAGGCTGGGGCCTTCGAGGGGCTGGGGGAGGCGGGTCTGCCGGGGCAGGCGAGGGGTTTGGTGGGCTGGCATCATTGCTTCTGGGGCTTGTATTTGGAGTAGGGGGGCTTGAGGAGGCAATATTAAAGGATGGTTTTCTACGTTCTAGGTGTCTTAGTACTGAGATCCTACCTTGCTCATTGTCATTCATCGGTTTCTGGGATATCGAAGCGCGGTGACTGTTTTCACTCGTTTCACCACCCTCGGTCTCTCTGGTCGCCCGGATACAAAATCTCTGAGGATGATCAAAGCCCTCGGGGCGTACCTGCCTCTGCATCGGTGAGTCTGAACTTGAGGGGCTGGGTCTCTGCTGTGCTCCCTCGTCTCCAAGGGCAACGAGAGCCTCATTATTCCAAATCTTTCCCCTATGCGTTATCGTAGGCGGCTTGAGTCCTTGTCTCTTGCGATTCGCTGGGGCACTTAGCCTCGGTAGATGCTTGTGCAGTTTGATTCTGGTCACCTGCCCTGGAGGAATGAGATAGCCGTTGGAGCGCTAGGCTTTGTCTTCACCGCCTCCTTTCTGGCGATCAGATGTCACTGATAGTCCGAGAATTTTGCGTTGTTGCGCCTTGAATTGCCCCATGCATGTAGCGTGGGTAGAGAAAATGGCCGGATATCTTCCATGACTGTTTATATTTTTGATCCGCCCATGGTAGTGGACCTTCTGGGGTGGGATTTACCGGTGGCGAATTTCAGGCACCTATGATGCTATTCAGAGCCAACCAGGTGCACGGAACATTCCATCAATTGAATTACTTCAAATCTCGGCGAAATGTGCATAATAGCCTTGCCAATCCCCACTCATTTTCCGTGAATGCAGGTCAACGCAGGTCAGCTCAAGCTCCGAAGCCACAGATGAATTTGCAGTCTATCTTTTGTCCATCTCCGTTCGTGCGTTTTCCCACTTCTATGCGGGGCTGAATCTGCAAGTTCAATTTATTTCTTCGTTCATTTTCAATCGACCATCCCCGCTCCGCTACTATCTCTATGTAACGTTGCATACACAACGCATGATCATTTGCTCTGAGTACACTGTCCACCTGATGTTATTGTGCACCTACGTCGTCAATGCGCTCTTCCCAACAGCTCCAGCGTCGTAAGCCTGCAACTGCACGCCAATACTCGTCCTAAACAGGGAATCCGCCTATCTCTCGGTGAAGCTCGTATGATTCACCTCGATCGCCTTCACCTCTGGACCCCTCAGAAGATGAATGTTATCCTTGAATTTCTGAGTCTCCCGGAATCTCAGGTGCGCGTCTTTGCTCTCCCAGCCGATCAAACCCGCGTACACTTTCCCTTTCTTGCCTTCTCCGAAAGATTTATGCTCCACATCTTCAACAACCCAGCCCCCTGCAGATGCTTTATAGCCCTCAGCGTTCTCGCTAATTACGCCGATTAGCTTGTTGAATTTACTTTCGACAGACTCGTCTTTGGTCTCGAGATACACGAGGAGGACCTCGGTCATAGGCGAGGTCGTATTGCTGGCTGCAGCGCTGGGGGGGTGAGGGGTAAAGTTTGCGTGCATCATGTTCATAGGGCCGTCCAGAATTGTCTGGAAACTCTTGACGAAGGGCCCGTAGATGGGGGACTTGACGAATGTCTGGTGATGGTCGTAGGAATCCCAATCTATTGGTGCGGGGTCAGCCGTTTGAGCTTATCCATTTGTTTCGCTGGAAGCAAATTGGTATTGGTCAGAAGACGCTAGCTGCGGATGATTGCTCGCGTGGTGGCCGGATATCTTATACATAGCAAAGAGGAGGTTGGATCGAGATAAGTCGCTCGGCAGTACTTGCAGGTGGCAAAAGAAAATGATGGTTAACAGCCTTGGCACGCAACAATACTTTGTTTCAGTTCCTTGTTTCTCATCGAAATGGACTAATTCATTCATCTACCTGCACCGTAGCCTCGGAATCCTCGAAGGCTTATGGCCATTGTGGCATCCTAGCCTTGAGGCCCAAAGGACGGAGCTCCACCTGACTTCTGGAATAGTTGTTTAGGCATGATGTTGAAATAGCATCCGCTGGGAGATAATACAACCGAAGAGAGACGCAAGCCATAGCTGCAGGCAGCCATAGCCGTTGGCAAAGATTTTCACAAATATGCCTGAGTGGGGGGGCCAAAGATTTGCAGCGGGGATAGCCCGAATAGAAAAGTGCACGAGCTTCCGTCTCACTGCATTTAGCATTACATGTAAGGACGGGCTGCGGCACGATTGGAGAGGTTGCCGCCGGGAAAAAGGTAATTGATGATGCTGGCCGAGATTCACATGGCCAGAAAAGAACAATGCTCGAGCCGATGGAAGATGCACATTTGCAACTCACCAATTAGTAGCTGAACCATGCTCTGATCTTCGACCTCTCGGCCAAAATATGCACGTTGAAAACCTTGTTGAGAAGATACTGTGTCAAGTACTGAATGCCAGACCTTGCCGGTAGGTGAATTAGGGTCCTCGAGATTTGCCCCGGAGAGCACTGGGAAGATGGCGATTTCTGTGGCTGGCAAATGCATGACTTCTTCGAAGCTGTAGACGTCTATGTGGTTCAAGAAAGGGGTTACAGTCTGGTTCGAACGTCCAATGCTATTGAAAGGCTGTTGATAATTCTGATTGATTACAGAGCATGACGTCGAGCTTTCGGATACCGGCTTACGTCAGCTGCGGAACAGCCCCACCAGGGGGTGACATAAGTCTGTTCCGCTTCTATAGGGCTAAGGTACTTTCCCAGAAAAAAGTCGCTCTTCCTAACCCAATCTATATTACCAGCAAATAACTTTCAGAGCAAAGATTATATATAAGAGTTATAGAAAAGTAATCAATTTATAGTTTTGTACGCTGATAGGTCTTATCAAATCCTCTTGCTGAGAAGACAAGGTACGTAGAAATTGAATCAATAATTTTAGGTGGACCGGAACAGACTTATGTCACCCCCTGGTGCCTCACCTGAAGCACAGTTTTTGTGTAAGCTTATAATACCTAATAAGAGAGGTAGGACAAAAGCTTAATACCCTCGCAGCTATCGTTTTGGCCCGGTGGCCGAACGGTAGCGATCCTTACATTTTGCCCTACCACCATATCTGATTTTGAAGCTATCTAGGGCTATAGAAATATTCGATAAATCCAATTCTTTGGAATTTTGATTATAGGGCTAGACGAATCTAAAATGTTACAATATAATTAGCCGAAACTTCTCGGGGAGGCGGATTTGCCTTCCGCGTATATTTAAAAAAGAAAGTACTTTTTTATTTTCCTTTATTACTTTATCTTTATTACCCTTATTATTGTATTTCTTTTAAAGTTGTATAAGCTTCTAAACCTTCTTAATTTTTATTATAAATATATTTTGAAATTATTAATTAATTTATTTTGTTTATATTTTTATAATATTATTTTCCCTTTATTCGTATAGTGTAAGGATCGCTACCGTTCGGCCACCGGGCCAAAACGATAGCTGCGAGGGTATTAGGCTCTTGCCCTACCCCCTTTATTAGGTACTATACCCTTACATATAGTTTCAATTCTTTTATATATATATTAATAACTATTTGCTCTTTAATTAAAAGAGTTCTTTTAACCTTTTTAACTTCTTTATAAGCTTTATTAACCTCTTTTTAATAATACTTAACGTTTATATTAATTACTTTTTAATCTTAACGGTTATACCTTTATTATATTTTATTAAATAAGTAAAAAATAATTTTATTCTAATTTTAAGTAAGGAAATTAAATATTAATAATTTCTTATATTTCCTTTATTTCTTTTTATTAATTAAATGCTTTTTAAGTTTATTATTTTATATTTTAAATAATATATTCTCCGTAAATAATATATATATTATATTACTTAATTATTATACCTTTTTATTATAAATATTTAAAATCATAATTTATAAAAGCTTTTTTATATACTTTTAATTTTCCGCGCTTATTACTATATTTATAACAAAGTTAAAAAAAGGCCGATTTTTATCTTTTTTAACGAATTTATTAATAATATATTAAGGGTTAAAAGGATATAAGTTAATTAATTCGAAACCTAAAAGAATATTTTTAAAACAAATAAAATTTCCTAACTATATTAAAATCGGCGAAAGAAATCCTGTTTCGTTATAAATAAAAAGCTTTATGTTAAGGTGTATAGTAAATGGCAATGTAGAGTATAATAATTAGACATAGCTGCTACAATAATAGAGCGCAAGCTAAATGCAATAGATAGATAAATACTATCAACCTTATCCTCTAGGAAGATAGAAGAATTAACGGTTACCGTTAGAAGAATAGGGGACCCCTAGGGTAATAAAGTAAAACTTTAGAGCGGGGTAAATACGGGGTTGCTTTGCTCCCCGAGGCTTCCGGTAACAGGCTTAGTACTAATATAGCTTCTGGTCACGTACCGGAGCACGTACGGAATATATACGCAATGCCAAGACCTGCGTATAGCCTCACACTTTAATATTTATTTATAAATTCCGTTAGTTTATATAAATATATTTGAAATAAAAGACGAAATAAGTAAATATTTAAAAGTTAAAAAAATATACGTTAAATAAAGTAAATAATTAATTAATAAAATCTTATTCTTATTACAAAAGTTAATAAATTTTATATTTATATATAACTTATAATTATTAAAAATTAAAAATTAAAAATTAATAACTAATAATTAATAATCTTTTAATCTTTTGCTTTTTATCTTACGATTAAATATTTGAATTAATTATTAATATTTGAATTAATTATTAATTAAATTAAATAAAAAGGAAGTAAAAAAATAGCTTTAAATATTAAAATCGAAATTATAAAGTTATATATTTTAAATTAAACCGGTAATTGCTTAATAAACTAACTTTAATAATAATAATATTTTATTTATATAAATAATTATAATAATAATAATTTGTTCCTGATTTTTATTTTAAATAAGTTTTTTTTCCCTTTCTTTATAATATTTATAGAAAAATATTCGTTTTATTTTTAAAAATATTTTAATTAAGAACCCTTTTTTATTTATATTATATATATATTATAACTTTATTAAATATTATTTGATTTTCCTTATTAAAAAATTAAAATATAATATATTTAAAAGTTAAATCTGTTTTTAGAATAATTATAATTTAAGCTTATTAATTACTTCAAAACTAGGTTAATATTATAATGTTAATACTTGTTCTTTTTTAACTTCTTTCTTATAGATTTTATTAATTTTAATATTAGGTTTCTGTGTTTCCTATAAGGCTTCGAAATCGTTTAAATAGAAAAAAGCGATTGTATCTAAATTCCCTAATCATTTTTAATATATTAAATTGTTCGCCTAGCTGCAAAGAAGTTAATAAGGCTAAAGCTGTATCGATCGGGTCTATATTAAGACGGACATAGGTAATGGAAGGAGGGTTAGAAAATAGGGAAAACTATACTTCAGGTGGGGCTGTTTATGATAAAGTGAATTGCGCTAAAACAGCCCGCAGACACTCGGAGGTTTTCATCCGATAGCTGGGTTTCAGCCTCAATGCTTCTTGCTTCATTCTTCATGCGGCTCAACCGAGGGTCTTATTTAAAATCTTCTTCACAGACTCTGTCTCTTCGGCGTAGGTTGGCATGGCGGGCCGAAGATGCATTGGGTAAGATCCATGGGGTACAGGGCAAGTCCACCCAACCTCTGGACGTGGCTTCCCGTGCCCCCCTCTTTGCCCCCCCTGGGCGACGAAGACTAAGCCTCCAGCAAGAGGACGATATTGGAGGTTTTTACCTGCAGCTTCCCGTCCGGCAAATGAGAACATTTCGAGCTGGGCCCTACGACCTGATATCTGAAACATGAGGGGGCGCGTAACCAAACCTGTTATTGGCGAAAGGCGTGACTGTTCTTTCTCTCCTACTATCGAAAGAGCCACTCGATGTTAGTTGCCTGCATGAGCTTCAATGTTTCCCAAGATCTTCAGAATTCTGCACTGCGCTAGCGCCATGCAGTCTCCTGCATCTCGCTCCATCCTGCAGATCAGGGATTGTTTGGAACGGAGTATAGACCACATTCAGCCAAACGTGCTTGTCCTGCATATTGAATCATTGTGGATCATTCATGCAGTCGATGTAACGTCGTCGTCTTCATGTCCCTGCGCCAGATGGTCGACTCCCGTTTTCAAGAGTTGCGAGCCCAAATGCACGGCGTGTAAATCGCTTTCCAATTCCATCTTTCTTCCTTGGCATCTTCCGCCTTACGCCTCTCTGCCTCACATACAATCCTCCTTGAAAGCCCTTTGTCCTTTGCCTGTTGCCCACGCTTCCCTTGACGCCTTACTTAAGCCTTGTTCTACGCCTTCCAACTCCAAACCTCATTCCTATTCATACCATGTTGACCTCAAGCAGCTCAGCTCCTAGTGGGCCTCCTGCGGACCAGCAGAAGAGGCAGAGACAGCGTATAATTAACGCATGCTGGCAATGCCGCCAAGCCAAGACGAAGTGCAGTGTCGAGAAGCCCCGATGCGAGAAATGTATAGCAAAGGGCTTGTCCTGCACTTATGTGGACCTCGTCGGGCCTGGCGTCCTTTCCGCACACAAAAGGAAGGACAGGGAGCTGAACATGGGGCTCAGAGCTGCAGCCGAGCCACGGCAGCGACCTGATCCGGAGTCGCTAGCCAGTAGAGAAGACCATGGGGATCTTCCAACTCTTCCGTTCACCATGGAAGTCGGTTCCTATGACAGCGACGCCGATATCGAGTTGACAGACGTGGGTTGTTGGATAGGCAAGTGTCATTTCACGGATCGCATCGGTGGGCAGTTCCGCCCCGGAATGGATAAAGAGGTAGGAGTGCAGTGCCTTTGCCATGCTATTGCTGACCGCCGCTGGTAGCTGGATCTGATATATTATAAGACGAGCCACATGCCTGAGTGGCTGCAGGAACAAGAGCTCTTTCCCCCATCCCCGGATGCATTTGACTCAATATCTACCACACCTCAACATTCTTTTCTGGAGCCTAGTGCTTCCTACTTGGCGCCTAATCTCGGCCGACTTTCTTCGAGACCACCCAGTTTACTCAAGGACTGCTTGCCTTCTTTTGACATGGCTACAAAGATTTTGGATCAGTACTGGTCATGTGTGCATCCGATTGTTCGCGTGCTCCATAGACCATCATTTGAGGTGCGCTGGCAAGCGTTCTGGGATAGTCTAAAGTCCAGCACACGCCCAGCTGCATCACTACAGGCTGTGGTATTTGCAGTATTGTTCTCTGGCTTAGCGACTATGGATGAAGATGTTCTGAGGGATGGCTCCGGCCAAGAGAAGCAGATTTGGCTGGAGAAGCTTCAGCTAGGCACAGAGATGTCCTTAGACCAAGCCAGAGCACTATTCACATCGACAGTCGAGACTCTCCAGGCTCTCGTAGCCTATTTGGTGAGTCCGAACTTTCCTTCTTGAAGCGTTTTTTGTCCATTGCCTCAAGTAGCTCTTTGGTCCCAAAAGAACTTTAAACCTCCCTGTCTTGTTTGTGATGGGTTAGGTCGCTGGGCGGGCCTCTCAAAGATGGTGCATATTCCGAATCAGTGCTTACTTGTGCTAGCTTCTGATGTGTCGAGCCGAGGTAACGCGCGCCCACTCATCCCTAGTTGCTGGAGCAATTCGGATTGCGCAGCAAAACGGACTCCAGAGCGATGGCGAAGAGCGGGGCTACAACCCCGTAGAAATGCATGTCAGGCGCTTGATCTGGATGAATCTTTGCGTCCTGGACATCCGCACAACAGAGGCACAAGGCCCCTATCCTATCGTTCGACCGGGTGATTATACGACCAAGATGCCCTCTAACCTCGACGACACGGAGATCATGACACATGGGCCTTCTACTCCGGACGCCAGTACGTGGACTGAGATGACTGTTCCGCTGATCGCATTTCGCTGCAATGAATTGCACCGAGAAATGTGGATTGCTCGACACCAGTTGGAGGAAAAGCAGACGAACATCACAGACGTGATTAAGAACATAGAGTCTTTCCGAGCGTACTGTTCCATGGAATACGCTCCGAGCAATAGACGAAGTGCCATACAGAGATATGGTGATGCTTTGCTTGACATGCAGTCTGCGCGAACATATGGACTCGTCCTCTCGAAGTTCCATCTCCATCCTTCATGGGAGATGCCAGGTAAGCTTTACGGCCTCCCTTGAATCTCATTATTGCTAACGGCAAGCTTTAGATCGACTTAAGCAGATCATGATTCATAATGGCATCATCACGATGGACAGGGTGATTGAAATTGAGACATCTCCGGCTTACGCTTCCTGGAGATGGTATGCTGGGGCACTGCAGCAAAATCACTATGCACTTCTAATGGTTGTTGAGATGTCCCTCAATCCTAGGAGGAAGGAATGGGCTAAGATCTGGCGGGGTCTTGACTACGTCTTCGAAAAACCCAATACCTGGCCTCCTATTCAGAAGGCTCGCAGGATTCTGAACGAACTCCGCTGGAAGATGCGGTTATTCACAGGACAGCGGAAGCTGCGAGCTCCACAAGAGGTGAAACAGAGACTCGAAGAAGCGGTGCAATTTGAAAAGGACGAGCAAGAGAGGCGAGAGATCTCCTCGAGTGGAAATAGTGAGACATGGGAAGGTAGCTCGGGTATCGTCAGCTTGACCCAGCGCGAGGCTCTACCTGAAGCGGATACAACAGGAGACACTGCCCAGCCCCAAGCTTCAAAGGATCAAGTGCCGTCCTCCAGAGTCGACAACAATGATGCCAATGTCGTTGAGCAGCCGAACCCTCGTCTTAGAACCTACGGAGGTCGACAGCCCCAGCAGAGTCATCGAGAGCCCTCAGCCCAGGTTCCCAACTCTGCGTATCAGCATCTCAAGCCGAACATTCCGTATGGAGGCTCATTTTTGGTGGAAGTGCCCAAACCAGAAATATATGTCAACTGGGTAGGTTTCCATTTCGCTCCTCTGCGCGGACTTATCTTATGGCACGTACTAATTCTTCGCAGCCGGACCTGGAGCCGTGGTATCCCTCCAACGAGTTCGATGGTGATATCACATACAATCACCACGAATGGGAACAGCAGATGCAAGATCTCGCACCTTCAATGGAGGTGTACCATGGAGCCGGACACGCGTTCGGGCCATTTGAGATGGACCCTTACCCAGCTTCTGGTCACGCATACGGGCAAGCTAGCGACATGGACTTCGTGCATACCACGTCTGCCGGCCACGATGAATGCCACACTGCTGCGTACGCAACAGCACCGTCACCGCCTAGCTGGGTAAGTATAAATAATACATCACAGGCTTGGGTCGCAGAGGTCGCCAACCATCCAGCCCCTGAGCGGAATCAGATTCGAAGACCCTACCCCTTTGAATCCCAACCGCAAAGGCCTTTTCCCCCGGAGATCACTACACCCTCCGGAAGCCACCAGCATGCCGAAGCGGGCATGTTACCGTACCAAAACTCCACCGCGAACGATGGCGACCACAGGCGAAATCAACGACCTCGAACATTCGAGCCCCACTCGTTCCAAACGTTGTGCAACGAGATGGGCACGAATTCACTGTGTTCTAGGTGTGGAGGTCGTGGATGCTTTGTGTAGGAAATGCACCAGGCAAGATCAGACTTGTTGGGATCGATACAGGCGAAATAGCGTAATGGGCTGGTGCTATGCTGGTATGCACGGAGACGGCGCTAGAGAAATCGACCTTGCGAATCCTTTCTGCTTTGAAGACTGGCTTGGAGACAGCGTGCAGGAGTTGCAGCATTGCGGGGGTTTTGAACGACTTGCATGGAGACAGCGCTGGAGGGACGGCACCTGGGGTTACATATTACAGCACCGCAACTTACTCTATTCCTCGCATCGACATGCATGAGTCGCGGCGTTTGGGATTTGCGAAAATGAGGCTTACGATATTATGACTGCCCTCTCCCTTTACAATGCACAGAGACGGCCTCGGCGATCTGAACACAGGTACTTAAGAAGCGGTTTGGAGTACGCAAGCAGTCTCACGATCAATACCTGGCGACTAGTCCCGTAGGCACTCTGACAGTTTATAGAATGTGAGATTTCAATGACTGCGCAAAGACCAGGGGCGAGCGTGAGTAAAAGGTGGTAAGGAAGAAAAAGAAGGACGAGAAAGATCATTGGCATTGGCACAACGCATTTCCAAAACGCCTACGCTTATGCCACCATCGCGTACGTATGCAAAACAGCCCTTTCACTCATCCTACCCCTAGTCCAAAACCCCCCCCCCCTTCCCTCCCTCCCTCCCTCACCACAGACACACTACTCCAACGTCCGAACCCTCACCGGCCCACGCCCAAGCACATCCCTAACCACAGCATTAATCTCCCTCCGCCTCCTCTCACTCGCCTTGATCCCCTCAATCTCCTCCTCGCTCAGCCCACCCCCACCTCTCCTCAGCGTGCCATCTTCATTCAGCGCGCGCCGGAGCGGGGATTCTGCATGCCCAGGCGTTGGGGTACCATTCTGCAACCCCTTCCCCTTCCCCTTCCCCACGCGCCCTTTAGCTTCTGGTGTAGCGAACGCGGAGGACGAAGGACTGAAGTCGCCGTTGGCAGGGGAGGAGAAGCGGAAGCCCCGCATTCGCGTTTCGAGCGCGTCGATGTCGGCGCTTTTCTTCTCGATCATGCTGGTCATTTTGCGGATGGTGTTGATGACGGCTTCGACGGTCGGTTGTTTCATGCCGTTGCCGCCTTCGGCGCTGCTTTTCGGGGCGCAGGAGGATAGTTTGGCGCGCAGGAGCACGATGCCTTCTTCGCTTTCTGCGAGCAGTTTTTGGAATTTGGTGAATTGTCGGCGTAGATCCCGTTGTTGAGTTGATTGTTCGAGGGTGAGGGGGGCTGTGAGGGCGGATTGGGTGGCGAGGGGGTCGTTGCGGGCGGAGATGGCCTGGGTCAGGTCATGTGTTCTGTGGTGCAAGGTGGAGAGGTCTTTGCGGAGATTGCGGCAAGCGGAGAGGTTGGCTTGGATGGAGTCAAGACATCCTTCGTGGAGTTGTGTTAGGAGGTCGTCTTCGATGCTTGGGAGCTCGGCGATCTCTGTGAGTGCCCAGTCGGGGCTTTCCAGAGCGTCTTTGGTGCGGCCTTCAGGGTTGATGAGCTCGGAGTGGCCTGCAACAAAGGATCGTAGAGAGCGGGCGTTTATACCGAGGGTGTCGATCATTGAGTTGATGTCGCGGTAGACTTTTTCGATTTGTCCAGGGATGCCGGGTTTGCTTACATTGCCGATGTAGTCTGTGTGGGCGACAAAAGGTTCTAACACTTTCGTAGCTTCGATAGGACGGTCCATATCCTCGCGGAATCTCTCGTCTTCATGATCGCTGAGACCTTGCTGCTCTTCAGCCGCTTTGCGTGACCTTTCAGCTGCTAGATGCTCCTGCTCCTGCATTCGCAGCTCTTCTACTGATGGTTGCGGCTTTGATGGAACTGTTAGTTTGTTGAGTTGGGCTTTGCGGTTGTTCAACGCCTGAAATGGGCCAGGGGCGCTGATGGACCTCGAACTGTCTGGTCGAAGCGAACCTGGACGAAGTGAATTCGCCATGCGATTCGCTCGGACTGGACTTGGGGATCTTGGGCTCTCCTGGACCTTGGCCGGTGGTGGGAAAAAGGGCACCGATGTATTGCCGACCTCCCCAAATAGGACTCTGCCCTTTGGCGCTTCTTGCTTCTGCTGTGAATGTGAAACCTTGGCGAGTAAGTTATTAGGACTCTTATCTGCCGCCGCACCAAATGAACTTCCAGGAGTGATTTTTGGGCTCTTATCAGTATCCGTCGTGGGACTGATCTCCTGAGCAACATCCACACCACTACCTTCGTCGTCCAGGCCAGCATCTTCATCGTCGCCAGGTAGCTTCGTTTGCTCCTCCGGCGGGGACTCGACCTCTTTGAGCTTTGTTTTGGCAGGCAGGAAGTCGGGCGGCAATGGAGCATCGTCGGACGACTTTGAAGAACTAGAAGAGTCGCCCGGGGCATAGCTACTTTTGCTGGTGGATTCCGGAGGTACAGGTGCGTCGGGAGCTTTGGACGGAGGAGTTTCTGGCGTTCGAGGTCTTGATTCTTCTGAAACATCATAGCCTTCTGGAGGAGCAGATTCTTCCTCGTTCAATGGTGAAATGCTATCGTCGTCGGATTGTGGCTCGATTTTAATCTTTGGTGATGTTTCCACAGATGGCCGAGGCTTGTCTTCCGGCTTTTCCGGGCTGTCTTTCGGAGTTGTAGTTATTGGCGTTGGCTTACCGAACATAGAACCCGACGGCGCACTGTTCTGCACTGCGGCAGGGGTAATTGTACTCTGCGACTGAGTCCCGAACAGGCCACCCGTTTTAGGTGGTTCCGTTTGTGGAAACATGGCCTTCGGTGGAGCAGGCGCAGCAGTTGGGGTCTTTACGTCTTCTTTCGCCTCCTCTTTAGCTTCTTCTCGCGCCGTTTCTCGCTGAACATTGTCCACTGGAGCATCGTCGTCCTCGTCGCCCATATCAGCATCCTTCGACTGAGGGGCAGCAAAAGCGTTTGACTGCGAGTCGTGGAGCATATCGCTAAAACTGGAGCCAAACATCGAGCCTCCGGTGTTTTCGGGAGGTTTGGGGGCATCGTTTGCCGCTGAGCCGTCTGATTTGAATGTCGAGCCTAATTTGAAGCCGCTACCGCCACCAAATGCGCCCTTAGGAGCTTCAGCCTTCTTCGGCGTCTGCCCAAAGCTTGTATCTGTGTCCATTCCACTCCCAAATGAACCTCCTGGAGAACCTTTGCCGAAAGGACTCTGGGCGACCTCTGCAGAAGGTGCAGCAGAAAGAAACCCACTGGGCTTTGTTGCAAAAGACGCAAAACCTCCGGAAGACGGAGCCAATGTTGCCGTAGTCGATCCAGACGTAGCCCCTGATGAAGGAGTACCGAAAGGATTTGGTTTATCTAAGTCTCCAGCTTGCCCAAAAACCCTTCCTGATGCAGCTGCAGTTCCAGTAGAAGGAGTGCCCCACGGAGAGGCGCGATTGCCCAATCCTCCAGTCTGTCCAAATGCGGTACCATGGCTAGCGCCTGCTCCTAACGGAGTAGAAGAGCCGAAGGCAGGCTGACCAAAAGCAGGTGTGCCACTTTGAGCGTTCGAGGCAGTGTTCGATGGAGCACCCCAAGGCGACTGCGATTTTCCAAGGCCTGACGGCGAGCCGAATGCACCACCACCAGAGCCAAAAGTAGAGTTAGAGCCAAAGGCTGCGGTAGCAGGCTTTGGAGCTGTACTGCCGAAGGCGGCAGCTGGAGTAGATGGCTTGCCAAAGGTGCTCTGGCCAAAAGTGGGGGCAGCTTGTGGTGTCGGTGCACCAAAGGGTGAGGCTTGCCTTGAGGCACTGAGCGGTTGCTGCGTTTGCGCGCCGCCAGCAATCGCAAGACCCGGATAGGTAGTACCTTGTCTAATTGATTCGGCATAAACAATCCACCATGAAGCTAGGATCCCCTCATTGTTCAATATCATGAGTGCTGGTAGAGGTGTTTGAGATTCGTCATACTCCTCCTGCGGTAGAGGCCGCTTGACCTTGTCCTTACTTGAAAGATCCAAGGCTACTCCGATGGGTGAGGTATCTCCAAGTCCTTCTGTTAAGGGCAGCTGGGCCCGTCGCGAGTCGTCGAGCATGTTGGCTGTGGTGAATACATTGGTAATTCTGTCTGCCGAAAGATTGTTCGTCAGAGGAGTCTTCGATCTAGTGACTAGGCCTACGTCCGTCGACGCGGTTGAGGCCACCACGAGAGCATCAGATAAGTTCGGCGGGAAGTCCTTTAGCCGTTGCATGAATTGGAAAGGGGAAGAGTGATTGGGTCCAAACGGCGGACAGAGCTCTGGGAACTTCTGAAATGTAGCCCCCTGAGCTCCTAGAGTGATTAAATGATATCTTGTTACAGGGGCCATGCCAGATTCGAACGACGAGGGAGTGTGCGCGACCAGGAAGATCTTGTTTTCTAGCCACGATACTGCGGAGACTATAATTTTGTGAGTGATGACCTTGAAGAAGCTGTTATGCCCACCCACCATGTTGATCCCCTTCCAAGTCGGACGGCCGAGGGATTGCTCCTTTTCCTTCACCTTCCGGGGTCATCTGAAAGCATGTTCCATTCCCAAGCCCAGTGACGAGCTGCTTCCCTCGGGTACTCCAGGAAGCGCAGCTCACTCCTTCCTTCAATATTTGACCTTGAGAACCACTAAGAAGCTGGCGGGTCTTCAAGTTAGCCATCATAAGATGTCCGTCTGTTGTGATCATAGCAAAGAGCTCCGCCTTTTCCGCCGTAGGATTCGGTACTAGCGATCGCAGAGAGACGCCGTTTGTACCGAGCTCGAATGCTGGTTGTGTACCGCCTTGCATGAGAGACTGGACCTCGTAGACGGCCAGACCTCCCCCGTTCTCAGCAGACAACACCAGAAAGTCTTCGTCCGCGGAGAAAGCCACTTGAGATAATCTCACACCAAGATTGAGAGTCAACTGGGGGCTGAAAGGCTTGATGTTGCCATCAGCAGGTGCCGAGAACGCTTGTCGTACGGCATCGGTGCTTGCAATTATGACCGAGTCGGGCCCGGCAGCAGCAAGTAGGCCATGTTTGGAAGCTATACTCAGCAGTGAAGCCGTCGGAGCAGGTAGGGCGTCGGCTGGCCATGATGATGGTACGAGGCGTAGCTTTGATTCGCCAGCGATCGCCTGAAACCCAAGTGCCTTGATAAGGTATGTCAGCCCATCTTTTCGACTTTTTGTGAGACGGGGAGTGTTACATCAGTGGATATCTCCTCAAGATCCGGCCCGTTCTGTGTCTGAGCACTGCCTGAATTTGCTGAAGCTCCCCCAAAAGGCGGGGGACTCCCGAAGGCAAACGCCATTTCAGGGACTGAGCAAGCACTCTTCTCTTGTCATGTGTAGCTGTTGATGCGCGCTCTGTTTGTAGTGGTATCGTCGTGATATCAAAGAGCGTTGGGGGTCAGGTATGCTAAGGAAAAGTCGCGGGAGCGGTGAAAGAGCGTCGATACACATCACCTCAAGCAACACATCGTACAGAAAAATTTATCCAGCAATTGGCCAAGGTCACCGAGTTCATGCTTTACAAATGAAAGTGATTGATATCTTTAGCGCGTAAATTCTCGGCCGTCGGTGATACTTGTCTTCCGGGCGTCTCAGCGTGAAGAGCTCTCGAAGGCAGCTTTCATCTTCGTCACTCAAATACTAAAGACAACGTTAATCACTGCGACAATAGGCCTGAATGCAAATTTTAATTTCAATTTCAATTTCTTGAGCCCAAACATCAGGAGAAGCCTTCAAGACCAGAGGGGAATTTCAGATCATCGCTTCACCCGCTCAAATACCATCCTCTCTTCTCCCTTAACACCACACCCTCCGCAACCATGCCTGGCTTCGACTTCTCCAACTACAACCGCAACGCTGCTCTCCACGCCCAAGGCGTTCCCCTCCCCAAAGCCACAAGCACCGGTACCACAATAGTAGGCTGCATATACGATGGCGGCGTCGTGATAGCAGCCGACACACGAGCGACCTCAGGGCCAATAGTAGCTGACAAGGTCAGTCACACCTCCCCTCCCCCCCATCTCCAAACCCGGCCCCAATACCAACCCCACAACCCACCCAAGCTCAAATAACAATATACCAGAACTGCGAAAAACTCCACTACATCGCCCCCCAAATCTGGTGCGCCGGCGCCGGCACAGCCGCCGACACCGAATTCACCACCGCCCTCATCTCCTCCAACCTCGAACTGCACTCCCTCTCCACGGGCCGCAAACCGCGCGTAGTCACCGTAATGACATTGCTCAAACAACACCTCTTCCGCTACCAAGGCCACATCGGCGCGTACCTCGTCGTCGCCGGGGTCGACCCCACGGGCGTCGGCCTCTTCACCGTGCACGCCCACGGCAGCACCGACAAACTCCCCTACGTGACGATGGGCAGCGGCAGTCTTGCCGCCATGGCCGTCTTTGAAACGCAGTGGAAGCCGCAGATGACGAAAGAGGCGGCGATCGCGCTCACGGCCAACGCGATCCAAGCCGGCATCTTCAACGATCTGGGGTCAGGGTCGAATGTGGATGTGTGTGTGATTACGGCGGAGAAGACGACGTTGCTGAGGAATTATATCCGGCCGAATGAGCGGGAGAGGAAGCAAAGGAGTTATAGGTTTCAGAGGGGGACGACGGCGGTGCTGAATCAGAAGGTTATTACTAAAGAGGAGATTAGTCGGTATGCGACTGTGCAGGAGCTGAGTAGTGATGATGATGTGGTTGTGGTGGAGAAGATGGATGTGGATGCTTGAGGCTATGCGAGGAAAGGGGGCTCCGGAGGTGGAGGGGGGGGGGTGATATTTGTATTACTATTAGATAGCTAGACGTGGGCAAAGGCATCGAGAGGCGAATGGAGAGGAATCATTTCAAGCACTTTTTCCCTTTCTGTTTTGAAACATCTGCCCCTTAGTGTAAGGATAGGTTGCAGGTACTTGGGTACTGCTCAGTACAGTATTGACCCTCTGCGAACCTGGAAACCCTTTACCCAAGCAATAATGACCTTGCCCTCAAGAGACATTCTCTTCTTCAGTACGTGGGTTTTAACATCTCAAGCATCTCCAAAGCTTCAACCGAGGCCCTTCAATACGACGATGCGGCAGCTATATATACAATGAGACAGGGAGAGGCCTCGCTCTCGAGCCCATCACGAGTGCGAATAGAGGGTATGGCAGCACATCCCGCAGAGCCCGCTCATCATCTAAGAGCCATCAACATCAACCAGACGACTGACCCTCACCCAGCCAAACCCGCCTCTTCTTCCTCCTCACCCCCTTCCACCACCTTCCACCCCTTCCAAAACCACGCCTCCGCAACCCCTTCCTCCCCACTTCATCACCAAACCCAATCCTCCGTTGCAAAGCCACTCGAAATCTCAACTGCCGCAGCACAGAAGGCATTTGGCTCACGACCCTCGCCCGCCATTTATACACCGTCAGATCGACCTGATCGGCCACGTCATCGCCTTCGGCTTCTCGGATGATGGATAGGATCCAGCGTAGCTTGACGGAACTGACCCATTGCTTGCACTGCAGCGGACGGATGATGCCCGAGCGGGTGAGCGCGCGAGATAGGAGGGGCGTGATGGGGCCGAGACGTTCGCGCCGGTGGTGCCGGTAGCAGCGGTAGACTTTTCGGAAGGCTCTTCGGGGGCGGAGGTGGGGGGCTTGCGCGTAGGCGAAGGCCATTTGTTCGAAGAGGCGGAGGCGGAGGTTCATGGTTTTTTGGCTGATGATGGGGGTTTCGTGGGGTTGGGAGTCGGCTTGCTCATATGTCCATACCGTGTCTGGGTGGGTTGCAGGGTTTCTGATCATCTTCAAGGCAAGGTCGGGCACCATTTCTAGAGAGATCCGGGTGTCGGCTTTGAAGATTCCCTGTGCCAGTTCGAGTGATGTTTCTAAATAATTGTTCATAGTGTGAAAGATCACTGGTAAGGGTATCTGCGTTGGGGCACGGACTGATTTTTTGATGATCTGGACAATTGTTTCAGACATGTGCATTAACTTGAGAAGCGTGAACAGACGCTTCATCTGCTCTTGATCCGCTACTAGTGGGCGAGGGAATGGACACTCTAACATCCGGAGGAAAGGAGCAGCTGAGTCTCCCGGACGATGTACTCGGTAGAACCAGTGAAGGACGTTTTCCGGGCCTGCAAACCACTGTGTGAGAAGAAAGCGTGCCTTTTCTCGATCACTGAAGTGGCGCAGATATGGTGCGAGTATCTCGAGGGGCTGCTGGCCCATCATACTCTCTGTTCTTCTTTTTAGTCTTGTTTGAGCCGCGTAGTGGAACATGTCGCATTTGGCCAACATAGTCCACCAAGTACCAAGCATACTTAACCAGGCATCCCTGTTGAGATTTGCACTAGTCCTGCCTTCTATCAGGCTCCTGCTTGTTCGTGTAATTACAGAACGCCTTGTGTCTTCCGGAAGACGGAGGAGTATTCCTGGGGCTTCGGGAAACATTTGCACGTTTAGTGCCTGGTCTTCTGTGGCGTCTCTGAGTCCGTACTGGGCCCTGAATCCTTTTCGTAGGAACCTAGAGATACTGCGTGCCATGGGACTCAAGTTCAATGGCTGCAAAGCCTCGATAAGTCTAATTCCTATGGCCTGTGATTTGTGTGAAAAGTCTCCATACGTCAGGGATTCGAGGAAGAGAGAGAGGGTATTGTGCTCCAGATCCTGAACCCGGAAAACAAGAGAGGATCGAAGTCCGTCCAGTATTGCCGCCGCAATCTTGCATTTCCAGTCTTCGTCTCCACTGCATCTGCCTAAGTGGCTCACAAATTTTGATAGCAACAAGATGTCTTCTTCCAATATCCTACCAAGCGACAAGTGTATTCTTATCCAAGGCGCCATGATCTTCACCACATCTTTCATGTCATTACCATTTGCACTCCTTTGCCTGTGGATCCCTAGAAGGTACCCCAAGTTCCGTGCATCTGGGTGATTCAGAGAGTCTTCTTCGAGAAAGCCCAATTGGCTTTCGAGAGAAATTCCTGAGGACAGAAGTTGTTGAAAGGCTTCTCTGCTATGGAGGCGGAGTTTGATCTTGCTTTTGCTGTCCAGCACGCGTAGATCATCTATGTTTTTGCACGCCCTTATTTCGTCAGGTGAGCCTGAATCCTGTCCCCTCGCCACTGGATCCGGCAATTCAGGAACGCCAGGGCTAGCTCTTCGCTGAGGTCTCTGAATCTCAATTTGTAAGGGGTCAGCTAGCCAGGATGGCAGTGGTATTGCTTGTAGCGCGATCAGTGTTTTGGCAAGGAAGTAAAAAGACGGCATATACGTACCTCGGAGTATTCGTGGAAGTCGCGGCGTCCATGGAATATGCCATTGCCAAACCTCCTTTCGCGCTCGTTCGCCTAGACCAGCAAGAAGACTTGGGTCTATTTCGAATGTAGCTCTGGTTGGAGCCACATTTACCATTCGCCGCTTTGCAGCCCTTCTCCTTGCTTCCAAAGGTCCAGGCGCGATGCATATATAGCGTCTGGAGGCTTTTCTCTGCGTAAATCGGCGAACTGCGTTGTCGAGTACGTCTTCGCCGATCCAAATGTACGACGCGTGAGCTTCTGTACGTCGTGGCAATTGACACACATGCCTCTTTAAGGACATGTGAGTCATCAATTGACTTCATCATGCACTCCTACACACCCAGATCGTCGACATAGAAGCTTGTGGCAGCATGTCAATATTATATGATAGATTTTACCTGAGATGGAGAGCTGTCGAGTAAAATACAGCCGCACTAGGTTAGCGGCCCGTGGTAGGGAGTATGCCTTACTTGATACGGACGAAGGAGTGCAGATTTACCAAATTCTTGAGCGTTCAGCTGCTAGGAATCAGAGTTCTATTTTTACAGATATGTCCTAACACTTCATAACAATGCCCTGTCTCAACTCCTGCTGTCGAAGCTCGAACATTACCTGAACCCCAGTGAACAGAGCTGCACATGCACCACCCAAAAATACCAAGCCTGTTAGTGTGGTCAGTATGGCAAGCCCCTTTTATCGTTCCGGTGAGATCATCCTCACCTGAGTAAGACCCGACGATACCATGGACCAAGCCCATAAGCCCATCCAGTCCCACAGCAAAGCCAATAAGATTTGCCGCCATCATCATCAAGATGTTTCCAACGGCTCCAATCCCACATATGACCCGATACGCGTCCCTGTGGTTCTGCCACTTCTTTTTGGGAAACGCAAGCCCAGCCAGAACTTCCGGTAACACGAATAATGTGATCAACCATCCCCATACTAGCAACCTAAGCTGGATATCATGCCATATAGCCACAAAAGTGAAGACGACAAACATGTTGGCTGTGGCTCGGACTTGGCCCCATATTCCGTGAGTCACTGGGCCCCCACTCCCACCTAGTGGAATGTAAATGTACCGGATGATCCACCGATTGTAGCTTCTATGCCATCCCCGCCAGAAGGCAAAGGCGGAGTAATTATCCGACATGCATCGGACGATATTCTCCGGTGGATCAATACCGTCGATCAGTGCCCACAAGCGAAAGAATCGCCAAGGCAATAGAAGTTTCAGCCAGATGTGGTGCAGATTGAAGTATCCTAGCATGCTCAATTGGAAAGGCGAGTACACTTCCCAGGCGGGCTGCGCCTTAGATATCGCCACAACGTAGATGAAGTGAATCATGACCTCCATTGCCAACAGAGCAAGCAAAAGCCGAATACCGTAATATATGGTCCTAGTCCACGTAATACTCCTAGGAGTAGATCGCTGTTGCGAAATGTAATCATTGAAAGTCAAGATGGGCCCGGCTAGGTAAAGGGGGGAATATAATGTGTAGGCGAGGTAATTGCGGAAAGAGTAATCTTGAGGTGCGGCAGGTATATCAACCCTATCTCTCTCCGTTATGTTTCCAGGGTCGAGTTGCTTCTTCTTATGACCATCAGCACAGGATACATGATGGGTATACGATCTCATTTGGGCATACATACTTCCCAGGGACTGCTACCGCCACGGCCTAGAGACCAGTAGTAATCAAAATTGAAACTGATGAGTCGTAACACAGTGATATTGAAGAGAACCTCCCATCTCGGCATCAAGCCCCCATAGCTGTCAAAAAAGGTACCCCAATTGGGCGTAGACTTCTCGTTTGTAGTTCCTGCTTGTGCTGTCGGCCAGGGAAATAGGCCGTTCGCTATCTTTTCGTAGGGATAACCTTGGCCTAACTCGTTGGCGAACAATATCCCAACGTTGAAAACCCACGTGGCGATGGGGACGTATTCGTTCTTCAACCGAGTTGCAAGCATGTAATTAATGGTTAAGATTAAGAGCACTTTCGCCGCGGAAAATCCATGCAATGCCACCAGAAACAAAACACTGAACACGACATCAAACGAAATTCGCTGCTCAAGCCGGTCATTCGCCGTCTTGAAGGCCAGTGTACGCGGTGAAGGACTTCCATTGGCTGCTTCTTTCTCGAAGTTTTCGATGGCACGGCCTGATGCAGGGCAAATAGTGCTGAAAAGTCCCCGCAACACGGGATGGACGGCCATCATGATGAATAGGTATGGTAGATTTTCTCTGAAACTCGCATACTGGGCATCTGAATTGTCTACCATCCGGCCTGGAATCCATCCGGGAGACAGAAGAGGGGCGAACTTGTGATACTCGGGATGAGAGGCTACAAAAGCTTGATTAGCTATGGTAGCAGGGACTTGCAAGTGGTTTCTCACACTGGGAAACATCGTATGCGGTCTTGAACATCCATGACACTGCTACAAGGATTGTGGCACCGTAGACCACGAATTCTGGGCTTTTCCATCGGGGGGGGGTTGCGCCTGGTGCTTGCCCTTCCCTGTTCCTCTTGGTTCCTTCGGGCGAGGCCGTCACTGGCTCATTTGGTGCGGGAGGGTTTTTCGAGGAGGAGGTGAAGCGAGCGTCGAGTGTGCCGACGGAGTAAAGCCTCCCAGCATAGGTTAGTAAACTCATGACATGCTGCTATTCTCTGCAACAGGCCTCATGGGCTCTGTCCCGCGATCCCTGATATCCTTGGCTTTGCAGTGGATTTAATGCCTTGCTGCTACCTGTTCACGATAGCGGAGATGTAGACCAAAGCACCAAACGTGTAATTCACAGAGTGGGGTGAAGCTCTGAGGTGTCGTGTCGTGTGTCAGAAAGTCGGCTGCCGTTGATCTGCTGCTGCAGGGTAAAGAAGATAAACCAAATTCCGGTTTGGATTATAACCAAGTTGGCCTCATCGTGTGCCGTACAGGGACGGTTTCAGCCGCGATTTTAAGCTCTGCGCCGCCCGCTTCACGAGAAAAACATCCAACTGAGGGAACAGTCTATGCCGTTGTCGAAACAGCTCTCATGCACGGGCAAAGCATTACAGTTCATGCCTATGTTTGAGATTGATAATAACACTGGTATGCTGTGAAACCTTTGCTCGGAGAATCGCAGGCTTGGCCTTCTCTCTATAGCCAAATCATGGCTTCTGGTCAAGCTTCTACGTCGGCGCCGCCAGTGACTGAATACGGAGGAGGTGAGTAAGGGCTCATTTCTCGCAACCAGAGAACTCAGTGAAACTCATTACACCGACAGACGAAATATCAGCTCTCGTCTTAGACCCAGGTTACTCCACCACACGTGCCGGCTTCGCTGGAGAAGATGTTCCCAAATCGGTCATTCCCTCCTACTACGGCTCAATACCCTCTGATTCTAGCTCCAAAGGTCGCAAGCACCTATTCGGCGACAATTCGATACACAATGCGTTCCCCAACATCTCCATCAGCAATGTAATGTCCAAGGATGGTACGGTGGAAGACTGGGATACTGCTGCGAAATTATGGGAATATGCTATTACGTCGCGGCTCACAAGCAACAAACCTGGAAAGATCGCAACTAATGGACTCAATGACGCTGATAATGAAGACGTAAAGATGGAGTCAGTCGACGAGCAGGAAAAGCCTGTGGGGGAGAACGCGTTGCTCATGACAGAGAGCGGCTGGAATGCAGGAAGGAATCGAGAAAGAGGCATTGAGATAGCCATGGAGAGCTGGGGCGTCCCAGCATACTGGCTTGCTCGAAACGGTGTTCTAACTTCGTGAGTTCTTCCAGCATCATCTACCCGTCTCACTAGCTGACTCTAACCCCCCCCCCCTTAGCTTCTCAGCAGGTAAGGCCTCTGCCCTAGTAATCGACATTGGTGCCTCCAACATCTCGATCTCCCCCGTCCACGACGGCCTTCTCCTCCGCAAGGGCGTCGTCCATTCCCCGCTCGCAGGCAACTTCATCTCCTCTCAACTACGCCTCCTCTTCTCCACCTCCAACCCCCCAGTCCCCCTCACCCCCCACTACCTCATCACCTCAAAAACCCCCATCGATG
>JAABUQ010004497.1_pt1 | contig 23681 bp, 27 predicted proteins | sample 5560001 | NCBI WGS metagenome assembly JAABUQ01 (sample SAMN10711888, study PRJNA513371) | rock metagenome | isolation source: Antarctica rocks | place: Antarctica: Victoria Land, Finger Mt nord | collected 2015-12-18 | reverse complement strand
TGTAGGTGTAGACGTTCTCCTTGTACGGAGGGAAGTCCACGGTGTTCGGTGTGGGATCGTAGCTTGCTCCGTCTTCACTCTCCGGACCGTTAGGCGGGTTTACAAAAGCTTTGGCAAACGTAGCTTCCCCAGAGTCCGTAGCATACGGAAAGCTGGAGATGCGCGTGACCTTCTTGCTGCCAATACCCGCTGGTAAGTAGATGTAGTTCGCCTCGTGATTGCCCATGCCGACGTAGACCGGAATACTGGACCAGAACGGCTCCAGCGCCCTCTTTAAGTTGGCGTACTGCAGAAGATGACCTCCCACACTCGTGTTGTTCCCGGTCGTGTTGCCACCCATCAGTTGCATAAAGGAGCTTCCGTGGTAAATGGCAGCTGCGATATCGGCGCGCGTCGACCAGCGTCTACAGTTCTTATCGAGTTATCAGAAGGAAGAGATGTCCGTCACCGATCTATGTCACGAGTACGGTATCTCTCGTCCGACGGCTTACAAGTGGATCAAGCGCTACGACGAAGTTGGGCCGGAAGGCCTGCTGGATCTGACGCGGAAGCCGTACGGTTGCTCCCATGCCACAACGGCTCAGGTCGAGAACGAAATCCTTGCTCTGCGCAAGCGATTCCCGTCCTGGGGAGCGAGGAAGCTGAAGGCGCGCCTGGAGCGGATGAACACGAACGTGCCTTGGCCCGCGGCGAGCACGGTGGGCCAGATATTGAGACGCGCCGGCCTGACCAACCCGAAGCGCAAGAAGCGGCGCACGACTCCTTATTCCCAGCCGTTCTCGATGGTGACGGCGCCGAACCAGCTGTGGTGCATGGACTTCAAGGGGTACTTTATGACGGGCGACGGGCTTCGCTGCGACCCATTCACGATCACCGATGCCCACAGCCGGTTCCTGATCCGCTGTCAGGCGGTGACACGCATGGACCTGGCCCAGGTGAGCGCCGTATGCGAGGCGGCGATGCGCGAGTTCGGCGTGCCGGAACGTATCCGCACCGACAACGGAACGCCATTCGCCGGAACCGGACTGCTGGGCCTTTCGAGGCTCTCGCTCGCGTGGGTCAAGCTCGACATCGTGCATGAACGCATTCAGCCGGGGAAGCCGCAGCAGAACGGCCGCCATGAACGGATGCACCGTACGCTGAAGGAGGACACCACGAAGCCGCCTGCGCGGACGCTGACCGCACAGCAGAAAAAGTTCGATAGCTTCCGGGCGACGTTCAACCATGAACGTCCGCACGAGGCTCTTGCGAACGAGACCCCGGGCAGCATCTACGTCCCAAGCACCCGGATGCTGCCGAGCCGGGTCATGCCCTTTGTTTATCCCAAGTCTTTCGAGACGCGGCGTGTGAACTGCAGCGGCGATATAAGTTGGCACAAGGGCCGAGTGTTTATCAGCGAAGTGTTCCGCAACGAAGACCTCGGCTTTTTAGCCGTGGGGCCTGGACATACGTCACAGGCTCCCCGACACGAAGGTCAAGGGAGATCATCGGTGCGCCATGAGCGCACCTTAGCTTTGTGGGGTTTCCACACCCCAAGGCGTTGCGTTCGCCTCTTGGCATCATTCCGAATCTTCACCGAAAAAGCAAGGCAGGACCAAGCCTGAAAACCTGCGACACCGACAATAACTCGATCTCTTCTGTGGCTCGCTTACTCAGAAAAGGCATGCCGGTTCGACGCCTCCTGTTCACAGGTAGAAGACCTGGTTGCGCTGAGATCGTTGTCGTTGTGCAGCCTGAAGCTTACGTCGAAGCGCACACATGCGCTCTAGCAGCTTACAATTCAGCTCCATTCAGAAACCTGTACATCGCCACGATGCGGCCATCCGACACCACAATGACATCCAGACCGGTGACCGCGGGAGGGGTACCAGCCGTGCCAAGCGCCCAGTGCATTCGCGCGGCGTCCGGGATCTCGTCGATGTCTCCGGAAGGGCTGAAGTCGAACTCCGGATATCGCCGAAGAACACTAGCGGCCGCTCTCTCTACGGCGCTATATCCAACGTACGTGCCGTCGGCGGTCCATAGCACTCCATCTGCGGCCCAGAGTTCTCTCAAAGCCGCTCGCCTTTTTTTCCGATCTCGTTGGTTGAAGATCGAAGAGAGATTCTGCTTCGCAAGATTCGACAATAACGTCATAAGGCTCCAGGGTCAGCTTAAGTGAATACGCCTGTAAAGCTTTTGCAGTCAGTCATTTAGTAACGTCAGAAAACGGCCATCACGTATACTGCAGGTGTGCTGAGTACAAGACCCCTTTAGCCGGATCGTCTTTTTGTGGACTCTCGAATCAAAAGAGAGGCCGCTACGGTGAGGTAGCGGTCCCCGATCCGGCTAGTTGGTCGTCGGGAGCATACCGCCATCCACTCGCAGATTTGTACCTGTGATGAAGTCTGCGAGTGGGCTTGCTAAGAAAGCCACGGCGTTGGCAATGTCAGCGGGCACCCCCAGCTTCCCTGCGGGCAGGCGTGTCTCTTGAACATAGAAACGTTCGAAGGTGTCGAAGTCGTACTCCTGTCCCTGTGCCGTCATCATTCCCCGAGCGCCGTCCTCTAGCCCTGGTGTGCGAATCGGACCGGGACTCACGGTATTTGCAGTAACACCAGTACCTCCCAGCTCTCTTGCCAGCGATACCGCTTGCGCGATGTTCGCAGCCTTTGTAGTTGCATAGCTGGCCACCATCGGCTGCGGCATGGGTCCCAGAAAACTGCCCAACATAATCACGCGTCCCCAATGCCTCTCCACCATTCCGGGAACAAGTTGCGTGACAAGACGAACAACAGAGCCCACATTGGCGTTGTAGAGGTCGACCCAGTCCGCGGCATTCGATTGCATCCAGAGCCCCACCGGAAAGGCACCCGCGTTGTTGACCAGGATGTCCACGCCGCCAAAGGCCGTGATGGCGGCTTGGACGACCGCGGCGGCCTCTGTATCGCTGCCAAGCTCACCGAGAGCGGCAACGGCCACTCCTCCTGCATCCCGGATCTCCCGCACGACACGATCCGCCTCAGCCGCTCGCCTGCCGTGCACGACAACCTGCACGCCCTCATTGGCGAGGGTTTTAGCAATCTGCTCTCCGATACCGCTTGTGCTTCCCGTCACCAACGCTCGCTTGCCGACTAACCGAAAATCCATCGCATTCTCCACTTCCATAATGACCACTACGTTATTGTGAGACTATTGCCGGATCGCGTCAAGGGTTTCATAATGATTATTATGAAAACACCTGGAGCTAACAATCGACGCCCAGGACGACCCCTTTCCTTCGATCGGGAGAAAGCTCTTCACAAGGCCATGGTGCAGTTTTGGCGTACCGGCTACGAGACAACCAGCGTGTCTGCTCTCACCCGAGCCATGGAGATTACAGCGCCAAGCCTCTATGCGGCTTTCGTTGATAAAGAGACTCTGTTTCTTGAAACCCTGCACCGCTATGGCACACTTGGACCCAAAACAGCTCGAGAAACCATCCGGGAGGCTCCCTCTGCCCGTGAAGCTGCGCGGAGATTGTTGGAAGGCTCCGCGCATTGGTTCACCCAGGAGGACACACCTAGCGGCTGCCTGGTTGCGAGCGCGGCGTCAACCGGATCTGATACCTCAAGCCGCGTCAGGGCTGCCCTAAGACAAGCACGGTGCGAGATACAGGATGCGCTTCAAGAAAAGGCGCAACAGGACATTCAATGTGGCAGATTACCAGCAGTTGCGAACGCCTTCGCGTTATCCGCGATGACGGTTGCCTTGATTCAAGGCATGTCAACTCTGGCGCGGGATGGAGCGAGCAGGACGGATCTGCTGCAAATGGTCGACGCGCTTATGGCTGCGTGGCTAAGCGCGTAACTCCGGACAGTTCGGTTTCACATGGACCCAAAGTCATCGCGAGAGTACAAAACGCATTGCCAAGCGGTCAGAACAGGTTGCATCCGCGAGCTGCCAGATCCTGAGAGAACGCGGAGCCGACCCCGCTCGAAAGCTCCAGTGACCAGTGCCCATGACCTATTTGCAGCTTCCATATTCCACATTGATGACTGTTGGCCACTATAGACGACCGATGGTCATCAGGGCGTATGACAAGGTTAGATCGTAAGTGCCTTATTGGGCTAGTGCGCCTACTGCCTGAAGGCTGATTGCCGTATCTACAAGTGTTTCCTCAACGGCCCGATAGGACCATCCCAGTTGGGATTCAGCCTTCGCGCTTGAGGGTTGTCGTATCTTGCCCAGTTCAAATAGTTGACCCTGGACTTCGCTGTCGAACAGCCCGACAAATCGCACCAGCCAGTCTGGCAGCTTTCGGGTCGGCACCTTCTTCGCCCGTTCTCCCAGCCGATCCTTCAAGATATGGGCCATTTGACTCAAGGACACAAAGGGACCTGAAGCGAGGTAGCGCTGACCAGCCGCTTGGGGCATCGTCATGGCACGGACTTCCAGGTCCGCAAGATCACGCACGTCAACTACGGCATAACCAAGGCGCGGCAAGCCCGGGAGCTCGCCCCCTAAAAGTTTGGCGACAATCTGAACCGAGGCACTGGAGTCCTGATCCAGTACGGGGCCGAGAACAAGGGCGGGATTGATGGCGACCCACTCCAAGGGCCGCGACAGTTTTGGTACTTCGGCCCAGGCCGCACGTTCAGCAATGGTTTTGCTGCGGGTGTAAGGGATGTTGTCCTCATGATCGGGATCGGTCCAGTCCTCTTCCGTGAAGACATGACGGCTCGGATCGTCGCAGCCGTACATGATGGCTGCGGAGGAAGATGTCTGCACCACGCGCTCCACGGAGGCCGCGGCAGCGGCCCGCATGACATTGAGTGTTCCCTCCCGCGCGGGCACGATGAGGTCATTAGGGTCTTTCGGCATTTTCGACGGAATGGGCGAGGCGACGTGTAGAACGTATCGCACACCGTCCATGGCAGCGTGCCAGCTATTGGCATCTGTTAACTCCGCTTCAACGAACGAAAGGGCATCACCTGGGTCAGCATCTCCTCGCGCCTTGATCAGCCAGTTTCTTACCTCGCCAGCCCGCTTAAGGGAACGCAAGCTACCGCGCACCCTATAGCCATCGTCTAAAAGCTTCAAAGTGCAATGGCCCGCGACATATCCTGACGCACCGGTGACCAGAACCAGATCAGAGGAGTCGGATGCAATCTCCGTACCTATCATCTTGCCCCCTTCGTTCACAGATGTATGCAGTAACGATACCAGTCCTTACAAGTCGGCTCGTCGCAATGTATCGGCCATGAAGTTGGATAGGCCGCGGTTACCAAACGTCCATAGGTTGCGGGAATCTCTATGTGGTCACCGCGCCTCGCAGCCGGCGCGGACACCTTCAGCACCGTGCTAGGCACCATGGGTGCCTGACGGCGCTCAGCCAAGCTGCACACCCCCTGGGTAGATATGCGGAGGGAGGATTCCGCACGTCGGGACAGCTTCCGGAAGGCCGATGTTTGCCGTTCGTGGTCATCACGGGAGCGACGGCGGAGGACCAGCGCTCGGGTCCTTCAGCCAAGCTACCTTTGCGTCAACAAACGATACCAGACTCTCCAACTCGGTGATCCTTCTTGTAAGCCGATGGCGTTGATCGGCTAAGAACGCGATCACGATATTATCTTCTTCTCCCTTAAATGTTCGTTTTTTGAGGAACATACCAATCTCTTTCAGGGACAGCCCCAACGCTTTTCCGACCCGAATGATCCGCGCTTTCTCGACGTCGAGGGCTGAGAACATTTGGTAAGGGCGCGAACCGCCCTTCTGACCGATCTCCGGATGCAGCAAGCCCTGACGAACGTAGAACCGCACCGCATCAACAGACAGCCTACTTTCACGGGCGAAGACAGAGATCATCATCACTGAAATCTACCATTGACTATGGACCAGAGACCATAGTTAGACTATTCATCAGAGAGCGGCAATGAGGGCGGTCACTGCGGCTCTCATGTTGCGCATCTCGGACTACGCGTAATGGAGATCAATATGTCGAAATCTGGTATCGCTGAGAGCTTCCCGGCTATGTTGCGTCGCGTGCTGGGCGATCGACTCAAACCGGATGCTGAGACGTTTCCCGACATGTTCGCTGTTGACGGTGTCTTAGAGTATCCTTTTGCGCCGCCCGGGCTGAACACGCCGATTGCAGGCCGAGAAGCCATCGTCGCAAATTTCCAAAGGATCAGGCCATTGCTCAGGATCGACGGCGTGACCAACGTCTCTGAGATTCAGGTAAATGACCCGGAGATGGTTGTGCTTGAGTTCTCCGGATATGGGGAGGGCCTGATCACGAAAGAAGCATACGATCAGCGATACATTTCGGTAATACGTCTGCGCGATAGGCACATCGCACATTACAAAGATTATTGGAATCCAATTCCTTTTGTTCGAGCCGTCAAAGGTACTGCGGCCGTGAAAGAGCTGATGATTGAAGAGTTATTTAGTCCCTATCAAGGATAACCGAGGGATATGCGCAGTCTGGCACCTAAAGCCTTGAGCTGATCGCTAACGATAGGTCGGTTCAGCGGAAGTAGCGTTTCAAGGTTCCCACGGAACGATGACTGTACGCGCAACGAAGCAACGGTTGCTGACGCTGACCACGAATCTGGAAGCCCCACCCATGCGCGATATGTGACTGAGCATGAATGGGGCACCACGGGCGTGCTGCCACATGCACCCAAGTGCTAGCCGAGGACGGCTGGTTTGAATTCTTCCTCGCACCACTGGCGAAAGGTAGTAGGGGTGGTGCCCTCGGGTGTGCGGGAGACGACGTGGTCGAGGCCCTCGTTTTTTGCGATCATCATGTCGATCATGCCCTGGGCCATGGATTCGGAAGCGCCGTGTCCGGTCAGTTGGGACTTCAGGGATTCAAAGGGGATCTGCTGGTATCGGACCGGATTTCCGAGGACCTCGGAGAGGATCTTCGCCATGTCATTGCACGAGAGGTCTTCAGGGCCTAGGACGGGGACGTCTTCCTGACCGCTCCAAGAGCTGTCGAGCAGCCACTTGGCAGCGACGGCGGCGATGTCACGGGTGGCGCAGTAAGGATCCTTTCGATCCCCGTCGAGTGGCCCGAAGAACATGCCTTGGGTTTTGATGGGTTGCACCTGCCGCAGCGTGTTGTCCATGAAACCAGGCATGGTCAGCACGCGGCAGCTTACGCCTGTACTCTCGATCAGGTCGTCCATGGCGAGGGATGCCGAGACATAGCCAGAATCCCGGGGCCAACCGCGGCCAAGGGCCGAGACAATAACCACCCGCTTCACGCCCTGCATCTTGATGCTTTCGGCTGCCGGACGTGAGAAGCCTACGTAGGCCTGCTCGAGGCTGGTTGCCTGGAGGTTTGGGGGAACGAGCCAGAAGACGGAGTCGGCACCCGCGAAGGCTTTGTTGACAACGTCGGCGTCGCCGTGGGAGCCCTCGATGACCTCAACGCGCTCGCGTATGTTGGCGGGGATTTTGGCTGGGTCGCGGACGATCACACGAATCTGTTCGCCGCCTTCGAGAAGGTTCTGGAGAACTTGATGGCCGATTGCGCCAGTGGGAGTGGTAATGACGATCATGATTTTTTCCTCTCTTGCCGCGTGGATTCAGATTTGGCGACTCCGTATACGGTACGGTTCAGTTTACTTATGTCAACTCCGACGCTGAGCGACAATGAGCTATGGCACTACGGGGCGACCAGCTGCGCGAACACATTCTATGGAAGGCGAAGGAAGTGTTTCTGGACATGGGCTTCGAGAGGGCTTCGATGGATTCGGTAGCCGAACGGGCAAAGACCTCGAAGCGGTCACTGTACGCGCACTTCGAGAGCAAGGAAAGGTTGTTTCTGGCAGTGATTGAACTGGTGCGTGGGTTGTTTCTGACGCGATTGAAGCAGCCGGGTGAATACTCAGAGAAGCCTGCGGAGGCCTTGGTGCTGTTTTGCGGCCAGTATCTCCAGACGATGCTCTACGGGCCTTCGGTGCAGATGTGCCGCATCAGCATGGCGGAAAGCGAGCGCTTCCCGGAGCAGTCTGCGATGTACTTCGATGTGCTGTTCACCCAGGTACATGCGCGGCTGAGTGCGTATCTCAAGACGACGTTTCGTGTTTCCGACGGCGGTGAGCGTGGAAGCGGCGCAAAGGCTGATCGGGCATGTGCTGTTTCCGCAATTTCAACGGGCGCTATTTGGGATGGATCCGCTGGCGGAGAGCTTTGATAGCGAGGTGCTGGCGTCGAGCATCGATCTGAAGCGGATTCGGAGGGCTGTCGCAGAACTGATCGAGGGATTGGCGGGTTAGTAAGACATGTCCCATCTAGTTCTCTCGCCAGCAAATCGCAAACAGACGAGATTCCAGTTAATGAGTACTAATGCGGTCGCACGTGCGAAGAGCGTTCACGCCCTGAACGCGTGCGACCTTCTTAGGAGAGGAACGATTGTTCGAGATCGTGGATCAGCCCCGGACCTGTAGGCTGCCAGCTTAACTGTTGTTGAGTCTGCAGGCTTGACGCCGACATGTCCATGCCTACAAACATCGCAAGCCAGCCGAAGTGGGACTTTGCTTCTTCTGGAGAAAGGCTGACCACGGGAACCTTCAAGCCTGCGCCGATCACCTCCGCAATCTCCCGCACCGCGATCCCTTCCTCCGCCACCGCGTTGTACCTGACTCCCGGCTCACCCTTTTCCAGAACCAGCCGGTAGAGGTGCGCAGTATCGAGTACGTGTACAGCCGCCCACCGGTTGGTTCCATCACCGATGTACGCCGAAACGCCCTTCTCGCGAGCCACCCGCAAGAGCTGGCTTGCGAAACCCATCTTTACCGTGCTGTGCACCTGCGGGAGGCGGACAACGGACACGGTTACGCCGCGTTGCGCAGCAGCCGCCCCCGCGATCTCCGTTGCTTTTCGCGGATTCGGAGTGTTGGGATTGTAGTATTCCTCCACGGCGAGCTGACCTGGTGCTGCGGCGCCCATGGCAGCGACAGAGCTGATGACCAACGGACGATCCGAGCCCAGGAGCCCGGCACCCAGGGCTTCGATCGCCTGGCTTTCCTCTCTGGAAGTCTTCTCGAGATTCGAAAGATCGTTGTTATACGCGCAGTGAATCACGCCATCCGCCTGGCTGGCACCGCTGCGTAGGCTGCCCAAATCGTCCAGGCTTCCGCGGTGGACCTCAACCCCAGCCGCGGTGAGTGCGTTCGCGCCCGCATCGGAACGCGTCAGTCCAAGCACCTGGTGGCCCGCCTTGATGAGCTCGGGGATGATGGCTGAACCGATAAACCCGGTTGCGCCGGTCAAGAAAACTTTCATGAGCTTCTCCTTCTTGTTATGAGCCGCTGATTGCGCCGCCCTTCATCACAAGTAGATGGGAAGTAAGCGCGTACGATCTATGCTGGACGTGCGTAATACTAGTCCGATCGTACGGAGGCCTGATGGACCCACTCTCTGAGGTGTTGTCCCTGCTCAAGCTCAAGACGTATGTCTCCGGCGGCTTCCCAGTGGATGCAGGGACAGGCCTCCAATTCCAAAGACACCGTGGAATCAAGTGCTACGCTGTGATCTCCGGTTCGTGTTGGGTTTATGTCGAGGGGGTCCCCGATGCCGTTCTCATCCGGGCGGGTGATTGTGTCCTTTTGCCTGGCGGTCTGCCGTTCTGCCTTGCTCCGGATCTCTCCGCTCCACGCGTACCATTCACTCAGGAACTTGCGGAGGGAAAGCCGGGCGACGCACTCGTCGATGGCGCTACCCGAGGAGGAAGTTTCATCCTTGGAGGGCACTTCCTGCTAACCGGCAGCCACTCCGAAGTGCTATTACACTCGCTGCCTCCGATCGTGCACATTCGCAGAGAGGCCAGTAGAAAGGTGATGCGTTGGTCGCTCGAATGCCTGAAAGAAGAGTTGTATGACCCGCAGCCTGGCGGATCCTTGATCGCTCAGCAGCTTGCGTACATCATGCTGGTGCAGGCTCTCAGGCTGCATCTCGAAGATCAAGCGGGGAGCGGAGTCGGCTGGCTCTTCGCACTTTCAGATCCGCAGATGAGAACAGCCATTACATGCATGCACGACGATCCGAGTCATGCCTGGACGTTACAAAAGCTCGCCAATCGCGTCGGCATGTCCCGCACGGTGTTTGCCCAGACCTTCAAGAGCAGAGTCGGGATGACCTCCATGGACTATCTGACACGATGGCGGATGTTGCTCGCGGGTGATCGCCTGAGGAGTTCTGACGATCCCATCTCGCAACTCTCTTCCTCGGTCGGCTACGAAACGGATAGTGCCTTCGGCAGAGCGTTCAAAAAGGTTTGGGGATGCTCCCCAAGAGAGCATCGTCGGCGAGTGGCCCTAACCTCCCGCAGCTGACGAGGTGACCGCGAGACGCGAAGCTCAAGGATATTAGTCTCGCGAAGTCGCAATGTATCGGCTCTCTTAGCCAGTGGAGCGGAGGTTTCTACGGAGTGGGTGTCGACATCCTCACCAGCTGCCCGAGCATGAACTGGGGCGCTACCCGACTCATGAACTTCAGAATATTGCTGAGCCCCGGGCGGATTTCGAGTTTGCCAGCCTCAATCCCAGCAATGGCCTTTCGAACAAGCACAGAAACGTCCATGCCTTTCTGACCTTTCATCTCTGCCTCAAACTCACCGCGAAACAAAGGTGTTTCCGTTCCTGGGGGAGCCAGTTCAACAGCGCGTACGTTTGTTCCCTTCAGATGTACGCGTAGGGACTGTGTGTACGAGTGCAGTGCCGCTTTGGTCGCGCAATAAATCGGCGATACAGGAAGCGGAATGAAGGCAAGCCCCGAAGATACGATCACAATCAGGGCTTCCTCGCGGCTCTTGAGATGGGGCAGAAACTGCTGCACCATACGTACGGGTCCACTCAGGTTGACTTCGATCTCGCGAGTGAGGTCTTCCAATCCCCGGCTGTCGTTCAGGTTGAGGTTCCGCATGATTCCGGCGTTGTTGATGAGCACATCGAGCGCAGGAAATCGGGCGACTATCTCCGCTTCGAGGGAGATGATCGCTGTGGGATCGCTCACGTCACTTTTGACGGTATGTAGGGAAGGAAGCGCACGCTTCGCCTCGTCAAGCCGCTTTTGGTCCCGCCCGGTGACGATGACCACATTGCCTCGGGAGAGAAGCTGCTTTGCCATCTCCAGACCGATACCACTGGTGCCCCCCGTAATCAGGATCGTATGTTTGGTCAGCTTCATAGACTTCTTCCTTTCAGCGCGCCAGAGCAGCGCCGGTGAGTAGTGCGGCGAAGAGAGCGATAATCACTCGAGGTTGGGGGTATTCCACAAAAAGTAGACAGATAACGAGCCATAGGGCCGCTCCAGTGAACCCTATGGTGAATCCGGGCCAGCCGGCGATTGCGGGCGTGCCACTACGGACCATGAGCAAGGCGAGAAGCGCAACCAGAACTTGCCCGAGGGCATACGCGGAGTTAAGTCCGTAATAGAGTGTTGTCTCCGGACCAGGAGAGCGCTTGCCGCGCAGATACTGCGAAAGCACATCGATCGTGAAGTGGACAACGCCCGAAAAGAGAAGCCAGCCGTAAGCCGCATAAAGAAGTTTGCTGCGCATCGCGCCCTCACCTCTGCGAAGATAGAAGGCGTGCTCTCTTTCCGCAAGAAGGCACCATAAAGTTTTATACTTACCAGAAAGAGAGTATCAAGATGCCTGAGCTTTCCCATAAGCAGACTGCTCTTATAGATCTTGTCGCATCATGCGGAGAGCCGGATGGACTCGACCCCAGAGTCGATGCCCTTGTCACAGACTTAATCGGCCGAGTTGCTGACAAATGGACAATGCTGATCCTCGAAGTGCTTGTCGAAAATGGAGAACTGCGCTTTACCCGTGTGAGGGACTTGGTTCCTGATATCAGCCAGAAGATGCTGACGCAAACACTGCGCGGGATGGAGCGTGACGGTCTTCTGACCCGCAAGGTCCATGCGGTCGTGCCACCCAAAGTCGAATACAAACTGACGGAACTTGGCTTCGAGCTAAGCGGTGCGTTTTGTGGGGTCTGGATCTGGGCCGAAAAGCACCTTGATCGAGTAGAGAAGGCACGCTCCGAGTTCGATGAAAACAGCCTCTAACCGCGAAGATGCGGTGTTTCAGCGTCTTCGATTGGAGGAAGTATTGCTTCCATTGTGATCCGATAGGCGTGCATGATGAGCTCCGGTGAACGAGGAGCCGGAAAGATCATCCCTCCGGCTTCCTTCAGCGATTCCATGCGCTAACGCGCCGACACAAGCAGTTTGCCGCGGTTACGGCCGCTACCAACCTTGGTTAGTGCGGAGCCAGCGTCTGCAAGCGAGTAGGTGTGGCTCACTTCGATATGGAGCTTCTTGCTTGCACAAAGACCGATAATCTTGGTCAGACGAGGGCCATCGGAGATGTGAAAGACAAATGTCGCTTTCACGCCCAGACTTTTAGCCCGCGCTTCATCGGGTGGCGGAAACAGTGGTCACGAGATGTCCTCCCTTGCGAAGCACAGCGAAGGACTTCTCCTGTACGTCTCCGCCAATCGTGTCGAGAACGACGTCAACGTCTTGAACCTTCGAGGCAAAGTCTTCAGTCGCGTAGTCGATGACCTCGTCCGCTCCAAGAGAACGGGCGAATTCTGCATTCTCCTTCGAGGTTGTCGTAATAACTCTTGCGCCTGCACCCTTCGCAAGCTGGATGGCGAAGCTGCCCACACCGCCAGCTCCTCCATGGATCAATGCCGTCTGTCCCGGCTTCAAGTCGGCGGTCTCAAACAGAGCCTGGTAGGCGGTACCCGCAGCAGTAGGTAAAGCTGCGGCAATTGCGAGCTCCACGGCTTCAGGCACATGCGCCAGGTAAACAGCAGGCATTGCGACGAACTCCGCTAAAGCACCAGTCCGGCTAAACTGGATGCCGTCGCCCGGTGCAGGTTCGAGTCGCCCGAAGACTCGATCGCCCTTCTTCCACTGTGTGGCCGACGCCCCAACCTCAACGACGGTGCCAGAGAAATCGGTTCCGGCGACGTAGGGAGTGGAAAAGGGGAAGAAGCCTTGCATCTGACCGCTGATGAGCTTTACGTCGAGAGGGTTCACGCTGGCGCCTCCACCTGCACGAGCACTTCTGCCAACCCAATCTTTGGAACATCTACTTCTTGCACGGCAACGTCCGCGACGCTGCCGTATTTCGTTACGATCGCTGCTTTCATTATTTTGTCCCTTCCTGTGAGCCGGACTTTGCAGGCGGCCAAGCGCCAAGACGGTTGAGCATCCCGAACCAGTCCTCAAGGTGCCAGGTGTGGGTAATCTTGCCGTTCTGCAGATGATGGAATTCGTGCAGCGCCACATCGACCGTTTGGCCGGTCGGGGCGACTCCGAAGATCTCACCGCGATGCGTGCCGGTGATGCTTGCCCGCACGCCTGCATGACCGGCCGAACCAATGATTTCGTGAAGAACGATCTTCATATCCGGGAATGCCGCAAGGAACATCGGCATGACCTTCTTCATGCCGTTCGTGCCCGGTCCCTGGCCGGGCAGCAGCGGAATATCCTGCCAATCGGGGGTACACGCCTCGTCCAGAAGATGAGCGTTCCCATCCGAAAAGGCCCGATAGAACGTCTCAAGCGAGTGAATTTCCTGATTGGAGAGCGAAGAAGACTGCAAGGTGGTTTGTGCCATGGTTGCTCCTCTAAACTGCGGTTTCATTGTTTATGGTTGAACAGCCGTCGCTTGAAGCAGGTCGCCGAGACCTATCCTGCGTAGGAACTCGGCGCGCACACGGTCGGCTACCGCGCCGACGATTTCCGCCCCGTCTTGAGCTGGGTCGATATAGACCCGGAAGGGTCGCTGCCCGAAAGGTGTATCGACAGCGCGGAGGATAGCCTTGGCAACCTCGGTAACGTCTGCGTCGGGAGGAACCACCGCTTGCTGGCCTCTCATGATGCAGTCCCCAAGTCCTGCATAAGGCCCAACTTCATAGAGGGCAGCACGGTCGTGATCGTCAGGTGCACCGGCATTCGCAAAATGGTTGGTGCCGGAGGTAAAGGCACCGGGAACGATGATGGTCGTCTCGATGCCCCAGCGCGACAGTTCGCCGGCATAGCTCACCGCGAGAGAATCCATAGCGGCCTTTGCAGCGAAGTATGGCCCGAGATACGGTGGTGTCCCGCCTCGCGTACTTGTGCTGCCGACCCAAATCACCAATCCGCGCCCTTGTCTCTGCATGTGCGGCAGTGCCGCGCGATTGACCCGCTGGCTGCCGAGTACATTGATGTCGTAGAGCTCTGCAAACTGCTCCGGGGTGAATGCCTCAGCCGGTCCAAAAGCCATGTGACCGGCATTCTGGATCACGATGTCGATGCGACCCTGCTCTTCGATCACCATGGCTATCGCCGCTTGGACAGATGTTTGCGAGGTGACGTCGAGTTCGATGGCTCGAAGATCGACCTCATGTTCGATTGCAAACTTGTTAACCGCTCCAACCTCAGCAGTGTTAAGGTTGGCAGTGTTCAACATGCTGGCATAGACAGTGTGGCCTGCTCGGGCGAGCGCGCGAGCCGTCAGAGCTCCGAAACCGCTTGAGGCACCTGTAATCAGGATGACCTCCTTCTTCGCTTCCGGTGGTCCGCCGCTCAAGCGAAGCCCCCGTTTGGGCGAATGACCTGCGCGTTGATCCATCCACCATCCGGCCCCGCCAGGAACGAGACCGTCCGAGCGACATCGTTTGGCTCGCCAAGACGTTCGATCGGCGCAACCTTGCTCATCTGCGCGATCAGCTCTTCACTCTTACCGTCCAGGAAGAATGGTGTGGCCACCGGCCCGGGAGCCACTGCGTTGACAGTGATGTTCCGGCCCCGGAGCTCGTTGGCAAGAACGCGAACCATGCCCTCGGTCCCTGCCTTCGACGCAATATACGCTCCATAGGTCGGTGTCGACTTCGCGATGACGCTGCTGGAGAGCGCGATGATTCGGCCTCCATCGGCAATGTGCTGTGCCGCTTGTGCCAGGACCAGGAACGTCCCACGAAGATTGACCGCAATGACTTTGTCGAACGCCTTCACATCATTCTTGATGATCGGGAAGTTCGCCAGCACTCCCGCGCAATGGACTACGACATCGATCTGACCCGTTGCGGCGAGAGCGCCCTGAAAGAGCAACGCGACCTCAGCCTCGTCTGCGATGTCGGCTTTCACTGCGGCGGCCTGACCACCGGCATTCTTGATGTCGTTGACCACATCGTCGGCTTTCGTGGAATCGCCCGTATAGTTCACCAGGACGAAAGATCCATCCGCCGCCAAACGCTTTGCGACCTCTCGTCCGATGCCGCCTGCCGCGCCGGTAACTATTGCTGTCTTTGCCATGACCTGTACCCCTGTGCTCTGCCCAATCGGACTTAACACCAAGAGTGCGCTTGCAGGGTCAGCACGTCCAATGCATAGTGCTTATAGCAACTATGCACATAACGCAGTTACGCCAGGCCGATCTCAACCTTCTTATTGTCTTTACCGTTCTTGCGGAGGAGAGAAATGTCTCTCGTGCTGCTGCCCGTCTTACGCTCAGCCAGCCAGCCGTTACGCGGGCAATGCAACGCTTGCGGGATATGTTCCGGGATGATCTGTTGGTCCGCGTCTCAGGCAACTACGAACTCACGCCTAAAGGTGAGCGTCTCATCCAGGAACTGGAGACAACCTTGCCGCGTCTGGACAGGCTTCTGGCTAGTTCCGAGTTCGATCCAAGGACAGAGACAGTGCGGTTTCGTCTGATGGGCACGGACTACGCCGCGCATGTCATTGGTATCCCGCTGGCAAAGCACTTTCTTGAAGCGGGAAATAACCTGGCGTTCGACATCCTGCCATTGAACGATGAAATGTTCGACGCCATGGATCGAGGCAGGATTGACCTTCTCCTTTATGCCGATGACGGCAATGTACCCACGCACCTTGCCCGTCAGATCCTCTTCGAAGAGGAGTTTGTTTGTGTGGTAGCAAAGAGCAGCCCTTACGCTCACAAACTAACTTTGCATCAGTACTTGGGCGGTCTACATGTCGGGGTAAATACCCTCGCCGGGTCACAGACGGTCCCTGACCAGACTCTCGCAGCGGGTGGCTTGATGCGGAACTGCCCGTTCCGAGTTCCGTTCTTTGCGGAGGCCATACGCACTGTTGCTGGGACCGACCTGATAGCAACAGTGCCGAAACGCATTGCCGTTCACGAAGCGCTGAATGCAGAGTTGAGACTCGTGAAAGCTCCGAAGCCTATTGGACGTTTCACTTACCTCATGGCATGGCATCCGCGCATGGAGAGTGATGCGGCGCACATCTGGCTGCGTAACGCCGTGAACAAAATCGCAGAAGCCGTCCAAAATCAGTGATCCCCAAGATCGGCTCAGGCGTGGCCGCCAGGTTTCCTTAGCGTATAACTTTCAATGTTTGGTGTCGGGACCCTAGGAACGGAGACGCCGAGATCGCTAGCCACATCGCAGGGCGGGACACCAATGGCAAGCAGCTTTCGGCTGACTCGATCTTGCTATTTGTGATCTGGCGTTTGCGGCCGCCTTTGCGGCCGAGTTGCGGGCGATTTCAAGACCGGCGCGGTTCCGTTCAATCGTGAGCTCCCGTTCAAGTTCCGCGAGGCTGGCCATCACATGAAAGCCGGAGTCGGGCGCGCGGGCCGGCGCTCTAAATGGTTCCGTGTTCACGCCTTGCTGCTGCGAGTATGCTGTCCAGGACTCCGGGAAATCGCGCTTCTAACGCTTTCCGTCTCAGTCTGTTCATCAGAAGCGTTCCACGGCTCTCGGAGACGATGACTCCACTTTTACGCAAGATGCCGAAATGATGAGAAAGGGACGATTTCGGCATGTCGATGCCGAATAGACCACAAGCCTTCTCTTCCTCTACGTCGAGTTGCCGAACAATTTCTAAACGCACCGGATCGGCTAAGGCATGAAGCACTTTGACCAGAGATAGAGTGTTGTCTTTCTTCACCGATATCGGAGTGAGAGACTTCATGCGTGGTTGTTCGATGATATTCGGACAATGAATGAATCAAAGATTGCTCATAAATCGTCTACTAGGATAGTTCGATATTGATCGAACTAGAGTGCAGAGAACAAGCGAGAGAGTGGCTGTGTCGAAACAGCACAAGACAGAACCCTCGCCAGGAGAGATCTATGAAAAGCTGGCAGCTTCAGAAGTTTGGCATTGAAAATCTTCATTGGGTTGATGGACCTGAACCCAAACCCGGACCCGGGCAACTTCTCGTTTGCACATCGGCCGTGTCGCTCAACTTCCGCGATCAGGCCATTATCACCGGACAATACCATGATCCGGTCAGTTTGCCCCTGATTCCTGGCTCTGACTTGGCCGGAGAGGTCATGGCTGTCGGCGCGAATGTGACCAGCTTTCAAGCCGGCGACAGGGTCGTCTCCATGTTCAAACCGCTCTGGCTGAAGGGCACTCCTGGTGCAGACGCCCAAGCGGGTATGCTCGGTAGTCCACTTCCCGGTGTACTGGCGGAGTATGTTGTCTTCTCCCAGGATGCTGTTCTCAAATATCCCGACTATCTCACACCAGCCCAGGCATCCACATTGCCAGTCGCAGCACTGACCGCCTGGGTAGCTCTCTTCGAGAACAAGCCTCTCCAGCGGGAAGAGACAGTCTTGGTTCAGGGCAGCGGGGGCGTATCCCTTTTCGGCCTCCAGCTCGCCAGCGCATTCGGAGCGCGGGTGATTGCAACCTCCAGAGGTGATAGGAAAGCTTCATTGCTAAAAGGGCTCGGAGCTAGTGATGTCATCGACACGACGAAGTATCCGTTATGGGAAACGGAAGTGATGACTCTCACAAACGGCAAAGGCGTCGATCACATTTTGGAAGTCGTGGGTGGACAATCCCTTCAACATGCTATCAATGCCGCAGCGATAGGTGGACAAATCGCCATCATCGGCATGATCGAATCGAATGCAGCGACCATTTCGATGTCTTCGATACTGAGCAAGCTGGTTTGTCTTGAGGGAGTTGCGGTTGGATCGCGAGAGCACATGCAAAGTCTTCTAAGCTTCCTAGGGGACCATCCGATTCAACCTGTAATCGATAACATTTATAAGTTCACCGATCTTCCCCTGGCTGTGGAACAGTTGATCCGCGGAGCTACCGGCAAAGTGGTTTTGGAACTTCGTTCTGTGTAAGGTCTTGATGATTCCATCATCTTTTTAAGTCGTCAGGTGGGCTTAGGCACGATCTGCGCAGCAGGAGACGTTCCGAGGGTGTTACGAAACTCCCGGACCAGCGCCCTGACGGATCGGTTCAGTACCGACAAGCCGACTTGAATGAAGCCGCTAGCGCGGCGGACGCTGCGCGTGCGATCTCCGGTGATTATGGGCTCACGCGAGATCCCGAATCGACTTTCGCCTCCTATCGCTAACCTGCTCACTCTCAATACGTTGCAGACGAAAGTCGATTCAATTCCCATAGCCTAAACGCGTCCGCCGCAAACGCTGGCGACTTCCTTCAAGTCGCTGTATCTGAACCGCCCGCAAACAGCTATGCACGCAACCACATCTCGAAGGGGCGGTCCAGATACAGCCCTAAGACTTTTGAGGACTTATCCCTCCTATCGGTCAGACAAGCCGCGATCCATTTCGATGCGCCATCGCAATCCAGTTGCGATCACGCTTTGGATGCCAGGGCGTGATCGACAGCCGGGCTCATCGCAAGAGAGCAGGCGTTCCTCGCTCTATCAGCAATTGGTGTTCTGTCGTAAGAAAGCGTTAGACCAATCGTGCTCCACAATCGACGTGAATCGTCTCACCCGTGATCGCCTCATTCTGCATAAGAAGCAGTACAGCCTGGGCAACTTCATCTGCGGTCACCAGACGAGGAATCAGGTGTTTCTTTGTGACGTCGCTGAGCGCTTGCGCTCCGTTTTCCGGGAAGATATGGTCCCACATCGGGGTATCTGTATAACCGGGTGCTATGGCATTGAAGCGAATGGGCGCAAGCTCCAGAGCGAGAACGCGCGCCAATTGTTCAGTCGCCATCGTCGCAATGCCAGACACCCAAGCTCCACTCACGGGGCGGTCGGAAGACAGGCCGCCGGTAAAAGTAAATGAACCACCGGGACGCATGAGACGATGCGCGGCGCGAACCACGTCAATCGAACCCCAGAGACGTTCATCGAATTTGTGGCGAAATTCGTTAAGCGGGTGGTCAAGCGGACCTCCTATCTTTGTGCTACCAGCCGCAATATAGACATGATCAACGGTCGAGAGCTCAGAAAAAAGCTTTTGAATCGATGCGGTGTTGTTGATATCAGCTACGCGGATTTCTAAGCCGCTCACCGCCTCTCGTGCGGCCTCAAGTTTTTCTCTCGTTCTTGAGACGGCGAGAACTCGAGCTCCGAGGGTACGTGCCGCCTTCGCGACCGCGAGCCCGATCCCTTCGGAGCCACCGATGATTACAACCTGCTGTTCAGTCATCATGAGATAGAAGCCTTTCGTCGATGATGCGACTCGGGGTAGGTACGCATACCTGCGTGGGTCGGAGCACATTACTTCGAGCCACTCGTTCAGAGGTAGTATGTCCTGATGCTGGGGATCAAATCCACGGAGTAATATCTCCGCTCTCAGCGCTCCGGTCGAGCACTAGCGTGGTGCAAACCCCATGCCAACAGGCCATTCATGGCGATGATGAGGTCCGAGCCAAGCTCGGTTAAACACCAGTGTCCCTGTGTCTTTCGGACAACGCCGTCGTCCGCTAATTCATGCAGGACCTGAGTGAGAACTCGCTCGGGTATTCCCGAGGCAAGACGTAGAAGGTCAGAGTATCGTTTGCTACCGGAGAACAGATTCCAGACGACCGCCGCCTTCCATCTTCCGGACAAGACGGCCAGAGTCCGTTCAATCGGGCACGACGAAAAGCTCTTGCGATCTACGGGCATCTGCTCTCCTCCTGTCGACAAGAGCAATCGGGGCTCTTGCTATGATCTGGCGCGTTTTGCGTACCAAATCCGCCATGCGATAGAGCTACATGGTACGACATATATCGTACCTAATCGTGCCAGCGACTTTGTCACGTAAGAAACAGGCCATGCCTCCTCTTGCCCGCTCATCGCGCGCGACTTCCGGTCTTCTGGCATCCCCTTGGGCTGCCCGGTCGGTGCTGAGAACCTTTGGCCAGCGAGGCAGAGGGCAGCGACCGGCATCGGTAGGATTGAGTTGAGAGCCATGCCGAAAGGAGCAGCATGCCAGTGCTAAACGAAGAAGTTCTTCCAACTGCAGAGCAGCTGCAGCTTGGAGTGGTGTTTGCTGCTCTCGCCGACCCAGTTCGGCGCTTGATTGTGAGGGAACTGCTTGGCGCGCCAGTCGGTGCCCGGCGTCAGTGTTCTAGCTTCAGCGTCGAGGTGTCCAAGTCCACGATGACACATCACTTTCGCATCCTCCGCGAGGCGGGTCTGATCATCCAGTACAACCACGGCAACCGCGCCGAATTGACGCTGCGAAGAGCCGATCTCGAAGCGCGGTTTCCCGGGCTTCTCGACCTCGTTGCGAGTAGCGAAGAACATGCAGGATAGAGAAAGGTGAATGGAGCCACAGGAGGCTAATTTAGTGGTCTTCTATAGTGACCGATCAGTCCTGAGAGGCGAAACATGGAAGCTGCAAATTCCGAGGACGAATCGAAGCTCTATCCGGCTTGTCTCGGAGTCCCAAGCAGACTCGTGATGCGCTCCGCGACGTCTATACTGGCCGGCACGAAGACGATCATCGTCAGATCCTGCCGTCCGTCCACCCCGAAGGAAGAAACTTCGAAGCTCATGGTTCCAAGAACCGGATGGCGTAAATCTTTCACTGCGTGAGCGCTGTCCGACACATCGTTGTCCTGCCACATCGCTTTGAAAGCCGGGCTGGAACGCGAGAGCTCGTCCACCAATGCGGCCACTTCCGCCATGGCACCTGCTCGTGCCACGTCTGCACGAAAGGCCGCGACAGACATCCGCGCGACAGCTTCCCAGTCGTAGTACAGGGCACGCGCGCCAGGATCGAGGAAGACCAGCCGCAGCGTGTTGCGCTCCTTGACTGCGAGCTGTCCGAGGTTTGGCCAAAGCACCGTCTCGGCCTCATTCCAGGCCACGACGTCCCACGTTGCGGTTTTGATGAACGCTGGCGCCGGATTGAGCTTGTCCAGCACCCGCTGCAATCGAGGTTCGATGCCTTCGGGCCGTCTGTAACGGTTTTCGGGTGCTCTCCCCAGACCGATCAGGAACAGATGTTCGCGCTCGGCATCCGTCAACAAGAGTGCCTTCGCCAGGTTGTCGAGCACGTCCGCGGATGGTGGTCCACCGCGGCCTTGTTCCAGGCACACGTACCAGGCCGAGCTGATGTTGGCTCGTTGCGCAACCTCTTCACGTCGCAGCCCGGGCGTACGACGGCGGGCAGATGAAAACCCGAAAGAAGCTGGATCGAGCTTGGCCCGCCGGTCCTGAAGAAATCTGCCGAGCGCTTGGCCGACACCTTCTTCAGTCGCCAAGCTGTTAGTGCCTATCATAGGATAAATCCTCGTCTTTATTATGATAGCAGTCGCGTAGATCATGATTTCTAGGTCACGGAGGACCAAGATCATGCGTGTATTCATCACAGGTGCAACTGGCTGGATTGGAACAGCGGTCGTGAAGGAACTGATTGCCGCGGGGCACGAGGTATCTGGCCTTACGCGGTCGCAAGCGAATGCTGACGCTCTTACCAAGGCTGGAGGCACACCCATCCTCGGGTCGATAACGGATCTCAATGTGCTGCGCAGCAGCGCAGCCCAGGCTGACGGCCTGATCCACACAGCGTTCGGCCTGGACATGTCGAAGATCGTCGAGATGAGTGCAGAAGACCGCCAAGCAATCGAGACCATTGCCGACGTCTTCATGGGTTCCGATCGCCCGTTCATCGTGGCCGGCGGCATCGGCATCTATCCTCGCGGCGAAGTTTTCACGGAGGAGATGTCCATCGGCCCGGTCGTACCCGCTTTCCCGCGGGCAACGGAGCAGACGACAATGGCCATGGCAGAACGTGGGGTGCGGGCGACCGTGGTCCGGCTTCCACGTTCCGTTCATGGAATCGGAGAACGGCACGGCTTTATCCCCCAGCTTGCGAGCCTGGCACGCGAGAAAGGCGTTTCCGCCTATGTGGAAGATGGAGAGAATCTATGGCCTTCGGTCCATCGGCTCGACGCGGCTCGCGTCTTCCGGCTTGCTCTCGAACACGGCGCTCAAGGCGGTCCCTTCCACGCCGTAGCGGAAGAAGGCATTCCTTATCGCCAGATTGCTGAAGCGATCGGCCGCCAGTTGCAACTCCCGGTAGTCTCGATGTCGCAAGACGAAGCCTCAGCCCATTTCGGGATGATGGCCATGTTTATTGCAGGGAATGGACCCGCTTCGAGCAAACGCACACGGGAACGTCTTGGCTGGGTGCCGCAAGAGCCGGGTCTGCTTGCCGACATCAGCCAACCGGAGTACTTCGCGCAGGAGGCTGTCGGTGCTGACATTTTCAGCGGGAGGCAGCGGTAGGAGGTCGAGAAGTCCAGTATTGAGGGAGTGGTGAGGACATAACGTGGCCTGCGAAGGTTCCTCTCGGTGATGACAAGGCCGTCTTGTCGTCAGTCACCGGTCGTGGCGAGCAGCTCGGTTGAACTCTCCTAGAAATGAACAGAGCAGACTAAGAGTGTGTGGACGCGGGAATCCATCTGTAAAGCGTTGGAACAGAAATTCCCAGGTTGCTGGCGATCGAAGGGCCATCTGGGAGCTCCCCTTCAGGGCTCAAGACATCCAGGCTGAAGAAGCATCTAAAAAACGGGGGACCTAATGATCGACGGCAAAGTCATCGCAATCACGGGAGCCAGCAGCGGTATTGGTGGAGCTACGGCGTTGCATTTGGCAAAGCTTGGCGCGAAAGTCGTGCTCGGCGCAAGGCGCGAGGAGGGACTGGTAAGGCTGACCGCAGAGATCACCGCTGATGGGGGGCACGCAAGTTACAGGCAGACAGACGTCAGCAAGCGCGATGATCTTTATGAATTGGTGAAGCTAGCTCAGGACAAATACGGCCGGCTTGACGTTCTGTTTAGCAACGCGGGAGCGATGCCCATCGGTCCCCTGGACGATCTCGCAGTTGACGATTGGGAGCAGATGGTCGATGTAAACATCAAGGGTGTACTGTTCGGTATAGCTGCCGCATTACCGCTTTTCCGGAAGCAGGGCTCAGGGCAGTTCATACACACTGCTTCAACAGCAGCTCGCAAGACAACTCCCAATCAGGCTGTGTACTCGGCCACGAAAGCTGCTGTACTAGCAATCTCAGACGGTCTCCGACAGGAACTGGCGGGAAAGCTTCGCGTCAGTGTAATCTCACCCGGTTTCACGGATACCGCTTTCAGCGAACATGTAAAAAGCCCCGAGTTGAAAGACCAAATGAAGAAAGCCGGAGAGAAACTTGCCATGTCGCCTAGGGCCGTGGCGCTGGCGGTTGCCTATGCGGTAGAGCAGCCCGACGAGATCAATATTGGGGAAATTATCCTTCGCTCGACCGCTCAGCCGTAATTCTTGCAGTCGTGCGACGGACCGTAGATCACAAGAATTGTCGAGCGCTTGCCCGTTCTCACAAACGCTGGATGCTGTTGAAAAACTCACAATCGCATCATTCACGAACGATATGGGCTCGTCTTTAGGTTCAACTTATCCCTGCTTGTCGCTCCTGGGGCATTCTGGAGCTTCG
>JAABUQ010004496.1_pt1 | contig 23696 bp, 18 predicted proteins | sample 5560001 | NCBI WGS metagenome assembly JAABUQ01 (sample SAMN10711888, study PRJNA513371) | rock metagenome | isolation source: Antarctica rocks | place: Antarctica: Victoria Land, Finger Mt nord | collected 2015-12-18 | reverse complement strand
ACCCGCGTGACGCTCACCGGCTCCGGTTTCGGGACGGGAATGACCGTTACCTTCGGTGATGCCCCGGCGACGTTCACCCTTGTCAGCTTCACCCAGATTGTCGCAACCGCGCCGCCGCACGTCTCCGCCGAAGTACCGATCACCGTGACGGGCGCGAATGGCCTGACGGCAACCGCGCCACATACGTACGCCTATGTGAACCGTGCGCCCCCGATGCACCCGACCGCGCCCGTGCCCACGCCGCGTCAACCACGCGGGGACACACCCGCGACAAGCGTGCCGCCTCCGACGGCCGCACCGCACGTCACGGTGCCCGACAGCGGCAGAGGTAGTCCTGGCACCGTACTCCCGCATCCCGCCGCGCCCACGGTGTTGCCCGCGACGGGCACCCCGCTCCCTGCCCCGGCACGGCATTAGCGCGGTATCGCGGAGCGAACTGCGCAATCCGCCCACCCCCGGCCCCGGCCCTACAGGGAAGGGGAGTGTACCTTCCGAAGATCACGGCGTGCAAGGACCGCTACGACCTTGCCCTGTCTCGCGGCCCCTCCCCGTCGGGAGGGGCCGCGCGCTGACCTGCCCAATTGAGCGGGAGAGACCAGACTTCGCCAATGCACAGTCGGCGTATACTTGCACTCCAGCGTCTCTCCTAATGGTTCGGTGCTGCGATAAGACTGAGGTGATCGTGAATAGCATTCGGGATAGCATGGACGGTGAGTCAACCCGAGCGACGCACGAGTCCGAACTGCATGCATTAAGGGATAGGGCCGCTCCCATGGTCACCTTACGAGCGATCACGAGCGACAACTGGCGCGCAGCACTTGACCTCACCGTTTCCCCGGAGCAATTGCCTTTCATCTCGGACTCGCCTGCACCGGTTGCCTTGGCGCTTGCAAAAGCATTTGTCCAACCAGGGGGTATCACGGTGATGCCTTTCGGCATCTATGTGTATGAGCAGATCGTCGGCTTTTTCGCGCTGATCTACGCGCCGGCGCGCAGGGATCACTACTGGATCAATCACTTTTTCATTGATTCCCGGCATCAGCGGAGAGGGTATGGAAGCGCCGCGCTGCGTGCCCTCGTTGCCGTGCTCAGAGCGCAGCATCCCCAGTGCCACAGTGTAAATCTGACGGTTAATCCGAGCAATCATGCCGCGCAACATCTCTATAGGCGGTGCGGCTTCGCTGATACCGGAGAAGTGGCCGACGGTGAACCTTGGTATCGCCTACGATTGACCGGACAATTTCACGCTGCGGCACGCCAGCACGAGTGACACATGGGTTTACCAAAGTCTGGGGAGAACCCGAGGTGCAAACAAACGCGGGGTAGGTTCTGGCCTAGTTTGCCGGGGAGATAGTGCCAATGGTACGCAGTGGTCTGGATCGCGCCGCGCGGTCGTTGTTCGCGGGGCGGCGCATTGGCTTGGTAACGAACCCGACGGGCGTCAACCGCGCCTTGCAGCCCACTGCTGTCGCGCTCACCGCCGTGGGGGCAACGGTCGCGGCGATTTTCGGGCCGGAACATGGATATACGGGCGTCGCGGACGCGGGCGAATGGGTGGAGGACGCCCGCGACCCCGCCACGGGCGCCCCCGTCTATAGCCTGTATCGCACGGGCGCGGACGGTGCGCCGGTCTATGCGCCCCCGCCTGGCAGTCTCGATGGGCTGGATGCCCTCGTGTTCGACATTCAGGATGTCGGTGCGCGGTACTACACGTACCCTACCACGCTCGGTCTGCTGCTCGAACAGTCGTCGGTGCCAATCATCGTGCTCGACCGCCCAAACCCGCTTGGCGGCCTCGAAGTGGAAGGGCCGACGCTCGCGCCCGATGTGGTGAGTTTCGTCGGGCGGTATCCGACACCCGTGCGGCACGGCCTGACGCTCGGTGAGTGGGCGACATGGGTGAACGACGGCGTGCCTGGCGGGCGGGCGAAGTTGACGGTGGTGGAGATGGAGGGCTGGCGGCGCGAGATGCGCTGGGGGCAGACCGGGCTACCCTGGGTGCCGCCCTCCCCCAACCTGCCGACGCCCGACGCCGCCCTCGTCTACCCCGGCACCTGCCTCGCCGAAGGCACGAACCTCTCGTGCGGGCGCGGCACGACGCGCCCCTTTGAACTGGTCGGCGCGCCCTGGCTCGATCCCACCGCGTTCGCCGCCGCCCTCAACGCGCTCGATCTCCCCGGCCTGCGCTTCCGGCCCACGTATTTCCGGCCGCTCGCCGACCGTTTCGTGGGCGACGTGTGCGGGGGTGTGCAACTCTATCCGACGCGGATGGGGGCGCGCCGCCTCCTGCCGGGAAGCGTGCGCGCGGGCCTGGCGATCATCGCGGTCGCGTTGCGCCTCGGTGGAGAGCATTTTGCGTGGCTGCCCGCACACTTCGACCGCCTGATCGGCTCGGACGCGCCGCGCCTGCTGCTCAATACGTCCGGTGGCGACCCCGCCGCCCTGCCGCCCCTGTTTGCCCAATGGGAGGCAGACGAAGCCGCCTTTCGCGCTGCACGCGCTCCCTACCTGCGCTACCCACACATACCCGCCGCGCCGCGCGTGATGCAGGGGCTAAATTCATTCGATCAGGGGCATACATGAAGGGGGCCAGCGTGCTGACCCCCTTCGTTCGATTGAAAGATCAGCGCGACAAGAACAACGGATCATGTCTTATCGTGCCAATCATCGGCCCTTCGTTAGTCCGCCGTCTCGCCGTCCACGCCGGTGTCCGGCGTGTCAGCGTCCACGCTGCCGACCTGGCCGGTGGTCGCATCAACCTTGACGTCGTGCGTGGCGCCGCTCGCGTCGGTCACGTTCACGTCCCAGCTCAATACGCCATTCTCATCTCCCAGTTCGGCCTTCCCCACCGTGCCACCGGGGAACGTGGCCAGCGCGGCGGCTTTCGCCTGATCCAGGGTGATTTTCGCGGTGGACGGGTCAATGGGTGCATCCGGCGTCTCGATACCCCTGGGTTCCGCCTGCGTGATCGCGGGCGGTGCGGTCAACGGCGGTGCTGCATTGACCGCGACTACGCCGCCCACGGTGCCGAGCATCAGGGCGAGACCACCGAGGCCGGCGGCTACTTTACGTCGAATCGTCATCTCATGCCATCCTTTACGTGATGCGCCGCATGATCTGCGGCAACGAATATCCGGTGAATGGTTGGGTGACCTGCAGATCGTTCCCGCAACTCCGTGTGCGCGACCCCGCCATCCACTGAGACCACGATAGCGTGTGGGTCTGAAGCCGCGATGAAGTGAAATGCACATCGCATTTCAGCTTTCCCACCGCGTACCCGGTAACGTGACGGTGAAACTGCTTCCTTCACCGACGGTGCTCGTCACCTGAATTTCCCCACCGTGGCGGCACACGATGGCCTGCACGATGGCGAGACCGAGACCGGTGCCCCCGGCGGTGCGGGTCCGGCCCTCATCGGCGCGATAGAACCGCTCAAAGAGATGGGGAATCGCCTCGGGCGCGATCCCTTTCCCCGTGTCCGCTACCGTGAGTTGGGCGTTCGTGCCGATGACCCGCACCGAAACGGTGATCGCCCCACCCGCCGGGGTGTAGCGAAGGGCATTCTCGACGAGGTTGCGGATGAGTCGCGTCAGATCCCCCGCGATCCCCGCCACGAGAACGGGTTGCGCCGCATCACCGGTGAGGGCTTGCCCGCGCGCATTGGCAAGCGCGGTAAGTTGCGCGCAGACCTCCCGTGCAACCGCTGCGAGGTCTACATGCGTCATGAGCGCCGGAAGCGGGACATCGCTGCGCGCCAGGAGCAGGAGGTCCGCCGTCAGGTTTTCCAGGTGCATGACCTGCTCGCGCACCTCGGCGAGCGTCTCGCGGTATTCCTCCCCCGTGCGCTCGCGGCGCAATGTCACGTCCAGTTCGCCGCGCATGATCGTGAGCGGGGTGCGCAACTCGTGCGAGGCATCGGCGGTAAACTGCCGTTGCCGTGTGAAGGCGGCATCGAGCCGCGCGATCAGGGCATTCAACGTGCGCGCGAGCCGCCCGACCTCATCGTGAATAGCGGGTTCGGGGAGCCGTTGGTGTAGATCGGTCGCCTCGATTGCGCGCGCCGCGACGTTGATCCGGTCCACGGGTGCGAGGGCGCGGCGGGCGAGGAATAGCCCCCCCCCGCTTGCGACCAGCAGCATCGCCGGCACGAGGGTGGCGAGGGTTGCGAACAGCAGCGTCAGGGTCTCCCGGATGTCGTCTTCGGACAGACCGATTTGGAGCGCCCCGCGCCCTGGGGGCGTGAGCGGTACTGTGAGTACGCGCAGATGGTTCTCGGCTACGACCACGGAGCGCAGTGTGGACGCGCCCCGCCTCGCCGCCGCGACATCGCCGGGAAACAGCGGCACCGCACCGATTGCTGCCGCGTCGTCACTGACGAGGGCGCCCGTGCCATCGAACACGCGCGTGAACGACTCCCCCTGTGTGTACCCCGCGCGAAGCCTGATGTCTCCGAGGCGTGCTGCGCCATCGCCGTCTACGGTCGTGCTCACCAGCACCTCCGCCCGGTTGCGCAAGGTGTCGTCGAGGTTGTCATGCAACGTCTGATTCAGCCGCGCGTACAACACCCCGCTAAATAGGAGGAGCACCGCCGCGAGCAGGACGACGTACCAGAAGGTGAGCCGCACCCGCAGCGATTGCAGCAGCGGGTGTCGGAAAAGCCCACGCATTTACCCCTCTCCCCCTTCGGCAAGCCGGTAGCCGACGCCACGCACGGTATGGATCAGTTTGGTGGCGTGCGTATCGTCCAGTTTGCGCCGTAACGAGCGGATATGCACGTCAATCACGTTGCTCTCGCTGTCGAAATCGTACCCCCAGACGTGCTCCACGATCATCGTGCGCGTGAGCACCCGGTTCGGGTTACGCAGCAGGTATTCGAGGATCTGGTATTCCTTGTTCGCCAGGGTGATGAGCACATCTGCGCGCGTCACGCGATGGGCGGCCGGGTCAAGCGTGAGATCGGCAATGTGCAGAAGCGAGGCGCGCGCGCCGGGTTCGCGTCGCAAGAGCGCGCGGATGCGGGCAAGCAGTTCGCTGAAGGCGAAGGGCTTCGTGAGGTAGTCGTCCGCGCCGGAGTCGAGTCCCCGCACCCGGTCTTCCACGGCATCGCGGGCAGTGAGCATCAGCACGGGCATGTGGAACCCGCGTGCGCGGAGGGCACGCGCAACCTCCACCCCGGAACGCTTCGGCAGGAGTACATCGAGGATGATGAGGTCGAAGGGAACGACCAGGAGCCAATCGAGCGCGTCGTCGCCGTCATAGGCAACATCCACCGCGTACCCTTCCTCTACCAGCCCCCGCTTGAGAAACGCCGCGATCTTGTGCTCGTCTTCCACGATCAGAATGCGCATACTGTTCCCTCCCTGCACCTCATGCATCGCATCGCGCAAAAGCATGCCGCGATCAAGCGTGTGCTGTCGTGCGTGATCCCCGCGATGACAGGAAAAGGCCGGCTCTCTTTATGGCGCGATCCCGTCCGCGTGCAAAGCGTCCGAAGCAGGGGTCGCTGCTGCCGGGGTGCGACGCCCGCGCAACCATCGCCATACGAGCACGAGCGCCAACGCGAAGATGGCTACCGTCGCCACTTCTTCCGGCTCCCCCAGCACCCAATCCTTTGCCGGTGCCCACACCTGATGCAGCGCCGCACCCGCGAAGTAGTAAAACGCGGACCAAATGACTGCCGCGACGGCGGTGCTGGGGACGAAAACGCGGTAGGGCACCCCCGACACTCCGGCCATAATGCTCGTGGGAATGCGCAATCCTGGAATCAGCCGCCCGAGCACGATGGCGACCGCCCCGCGCTCGTGAAACCACACCTGCATCCGGGCCACGCGCTCCGGGCGAAGATGCAGCAACCGGTGCATTTTCGTGAGGATCGCGTGGCCGGTGCGGCGTGAGACCAGGTACAACACCGACGAGCCGAGCGCGGTGGCGAGCGCCACGGTGCCAATCACTGCAAGAGCCTCGAGCGGGGGGCGGCCTGTTCTTCCCCCCGCGTAGGCGATGAGTACATCGCCCGGCACCGGTAGGGGAATACCCATCTCCTCAATCAGGATCAACCCGAACAGCGTGGGAAACTCGTACGCGGCGAACAGGGCGAGAATCCAGTGGCTGAACTGACCAATGAGATGCACGCGATCACTCCCCTCGATACGCACCTACTGGTGCCATTGCTATCCTCGCATCCCTGCATGAATTCGCGGTGAAGTCCTGTCGCACCTTCCATGTTGGATGACGCGAGCTAGTGCCGCATGTGCGTCCCCTCTGTTCTATTTTAGCTATCCTCTCTTTGCATGGCGGCGCATCGTCCCTGCTGACAAGATGCGACGGGGACAATCACCGCGATCTTTTTGGATTCCCTTCACGCCTTCGCAGTTCAAATTCCCCCGCGCACGCCGACGGCAGCCCGTCCGTGGTATTCTCCCTCTCATATCCGTTGCGGCGGTTGCCTTCCCACTCATGCAAAGGGAGAAAGTATCCGTGACGAGCCAGATCATGTCGCCCTGCGAGACTGCCGCCCCGTTGATCGCCAACGAAGCCGGTTGGGTGAGCGTGCGGGACGCGGAAGCGGCGGCGCGGGCGGCCCTGCCTCCGATGTACTTCGATTACATCGCCGGGGGCGCGGAAGACGAGCGGACGCTACGCGCCAATGAGGAAGCATACGTGCGGTGGCGCTTGCGCCCCCGCGTGCTCACCGATGTGTCACATGTCGAGACGGCAACGACCCTGCTCGGCACGTCGCTCGCCGCCCCGCTGATCGTCGCGCCGAGCGCGTTACACCGCATGTACCACCCCGATGGCGAAGCGGGCACGTATCGCGCCGCGAGTCGTGCCGGAGCACTGATGACGGCGAGCAGCGCGGGCAGCGTGCCGCTGGAGGACGTCGCGGCGGCGGCATCGGGGCCGCGCTGGTTTCAGTTGTACGCCTTTCGCGAACGTGCGGTCGTGACCACGCTCGTGCAGGCGGCGATAGCGGCGGGCTATCGCGCCCTCGTGCTCACGGTGGATGTGCAGGTGCTCGGACGGCGGGAGCGCGACATGCGCCACGCGATGACGCTACCCGATGGCATCCGCATGGCGAACTTCGAGCGGCGCTTCGGCGATTTGCCCGCCGAAACGGCGCACGCGCACCTCGCTAATGTCGCCAACCCCGCTCTGACGTGGGACGATCTCGCGTGGTTGCGCGGGCTGTCGGATTTGCCGGTGATCGTCAAAGGCATCCTCGCTCCGGAAGACGCGCGGCTCGCTATCGCGCACGGCGCGGCGGCGGTCTGGGTCTCGAACCACGGCGGGCGGCAACTGGACGGCGCAATCGCGGCGCTCGACGCCTTGCCGGAGGTTGCAGCAGCCGTCGCGGGGCGGGCGCCGCTCATCGTAGACGGCGGCATCCAGCGCGGTACGGACATTGTGAAGGCTCTCGCCCTGGGGGCGAATGCCATCGCGGTCGGGCGGCCCGTGCTGTACGGTCTCGCAGCGGCGGGTGAAGCGGGCGCGCTTCGGGTGCTGACGATGCTGAAGGATGAACTTGCGGTCGCACTCGCGCTGTGCGGGATCGCGTCCGTTCATGCCGTGCCACGCGCGTTGCTCGTGTAATATTCGGTTGCCGCGTGTCAGACGCCGGGGGATGATGATCGCTTCGCGTGAGGCGTATACGCATACGAGGATGGGAAAAAAGACTGCATGAGCACGGACGAAACGCAGCCCGCAGAACCTGGCACTTCGCCCGCCGCCGCCGTAGTCACGCTGGGTGAGGCGCTGATTGACTTCATCGCCACGCGGCCCGGCCCCTTCGACACCTTTCCCACCTTCGCGCCCGCCCCCGGCGGCGCACCGGCGAACGTCGCCGTCGCAACCGCGCGGCTCGGTGTGCCGACCGCGTTTATCGGGCGCGTCGGCGACGACCCCTTCGGCCACGCGATCCTCGCCAGTTTGCGTGCCGCCGGGGTGGACACGAGCGCGGCCCTGATCACGCGGCAGGCCGACACCGCCCTCGCTTTTGTCACGTTTCCCCGCGAGGGGGAACGGCAATTCAATTTCGTCTGGGACCGCTCCGCCGCCATGACGTACAACCCGGACGACTTGCCCGTGGAGCGCATCCGCCGCGCGAAGTGCCTCTACGCCCGTCTGGGCCGCTCGGCGGGTAGCCCGATGGAGCAGACCGCGCTGAAAGCGATGGAGGCGGCGCAAGCGGCGGGCATCGCCGTGGCGTTCGACCCGAACATTCGCCCCGCCGCATGGCGCGATCTCGCGGACGCGCGCGAGTCTGTCTGGAAGGTGTGGCGGCTCTCGAACGTCATTAAGCTGGCGCAGGAGGACGCAACGATCCTCACGGGGCACAACGATCCTGCCCGCTCCTGCCGCGAGTTGTGGCAGCCGCACCTGCGGTTTCTCTGCGTCACGGACGGCCCCAATGGCTGCTGGTACATACAGGGAGACGAGGTACGGTACGTGCCCGCGTGGCCAGTGGAGGAAGTGGACGGCACGGGTGCGGGCGATGCCTTTCTCGCGGGCCTGCTCGCCGCCCTGCATGGCCGGGGCTGGTCGGCGCCCCTCACGGACGCGGATGTGCGCTTCGCGTCGGCGGTGGCAGCGGTCTGCATCACCCGCGTGGGCGCGCAGGCGAGCCTGCCCACCCGTGCGGAAGTCGAGGCATTCATCGCGGCGCATGGGGGCAATGCGGGCGGGAATTAACGCGGTTCTCGATGAATCGTTGCTGCGGCAGGTGCAAACGCACCCCTCCCCCGGCCCCTCCCCCTTGCGGGTAGCTGCGGGAGAGGAGAGGGGAATCCCCAGGAGATTCGAGACGTAAGGGGAACATCGAGGTATCGCAGCGGCACACTCCCCTCTCCCGCCGCCCCAAGCGGAGGAGGAGGGGCCGGGGGAGGGGTACTTTCCCCCTCCGCAGCAACGATTCATCGAGAACCGGTATTACGCCAAGCAACTGCCGTTTCCTGGACGACTTGCCGCACCGATTCCTCCCACGACGGCAGCAGCGTGCCTCGTTCGCTACCAAGCGCGCTGTACGCGGGGCGCAGGGCCACAAAGCCGCATGCGGCTGCCGGTTGCCCCTCGATGCGCTGCGGGTCCAACCCTGCCGCGTGTGCAACGGCGCGCGCCAGTTCGGCCCACGACACCGCCCCCGTGTTTGCGAGGTGCCAGATGCCGCGCTCGCCGTCTACAAGCAAATCCAGGCAGGTATGCACGAAGGGCGGCACATAGGTCGGGGATATCACAACGTCCTCCGCCGCGATCACCGGTTGCCCCTGCGCGAGGAAGCGCAGCACGCCGCTGACGAATTTCGTCTCGTCCCACGGGCCAAATAACGGCCCTGTGCGCACCACGAACGCGTGTGGCATGGCGGCAAGCACGCGCCGCTCCGCCTCCGCCTTGCTGTGCCCATACACGCTTTGCGGGGCGACGAGATCGTGTTCCACGTACGGCGTATCACGTTCACCGCCGAACACGAGCGCGGAGGAAAAAGTCAGCAGGGCGATACCGGCAGCGGCACAGGCGGTGGCGAGGATCGCGGGGCCATCGGCATTCGCGAACATGCACACGTCCGCTTCGTGCTCGGCGTCGTCCACGCGCTCGTACCCGGCGGCGTTGATGACCGCCCAAGGGCGCACCGTCGCCAACACGGTCTGCACCGCAGCCACGTCGGTAATGTCGAGTTCCCCGTGGGTCAGGGGATGATGCGCCAGGGCACGCAAGCGGCAAAGGCGAACAAAGGCGCGCCCCAGCGTCCCGCTCGCCCCGGTAATCAGGATTGGGCGGGCGGTTGCGGGAGCGGGCCAGACATCGAGCGGCGAGATGTTCCCCCCGCGCCCGCCTCCCAGCAGGCGACGCACCCCCCCGATTACCGACGCAGGTGGCTGCGGGGCATTGATGCCGAGAACCACGGGCGGCACGAGTGGATAGCTGAAGCGTTCGGGGCGGCGCCACCATCCCGGCGAGTCGAGTACCGGATGATCGTATGCGCCGTCGGTCGCGTACGCGCGTGTCATGGCAGCAACCGCCGTGGGGCGCGGTTGCGGGGCGCGGAGATCGAAGGCGCCCGGTTCATATGCCCCGTCCGTGCGCGTCAGCAGCACGTTCCAGTTAAACACACCGAGCAGGGACCAGACGGTGACAGCGCGTACGTCGGCCCCCTCTGCACGCAATCGCTCCGCCGCGCGCCATACCTCCGTGAACCAGCGCAGTTGCTCCTCCCGCGCCCCGGAATTATGTGCCTCGGTGATCGCGATTGGGCAACGGTACCGTTCCCACGCCTCGCGCAGCACCGCATACGGCCCGGCCGGGAGGTCGCGGACGACACGCGCTGCGAGCACATCTACGTAGGTATCGCGCCCGTTGCCACCCGGCGATTCATCGGGGTAGTTGCCCACCCGCTCATCGAGGAAGCGCACGCTGGCGGGGTACGAGTTGACCCCGATTATATCCGGTGGGCATCGGTTCTCGCGGAACCAGTCGAGATCGCGTTCGGGGATGCCGACATACGTGAGGAATTGCCACATGCGGTGCGCGGAGCCCACACGCCCGGAGAGCAAATCCCATGTCAGCCAGCGGCGTTCGTTCTCGAACTCCGCCTGATACGCGAGTGCAGGCGTGCTGTACGTTTTGCCGAGATCGTCCGTTTGAATGAGGCAGGCGCCGGGATTCACGGCGCGAATCGCTTGCATCGCCAGCACGGTCGCGCGGCATTGAGAGACCATCGCGCGCGCCCATGACCCGCCATCACGCGCATGGGGGTACCAGTGCCCATAGAGCGCGCTGAAGCGGGCCGTGGTGAGGGGTTCATTGACGGGCGTGTAGTCCGTCACCCAGGGGTAACGCGCCGCCACCGCCCCGGCAAATGCCGCGAGGCCGGTGGCGAACGAGGGGTCACACAGGTTTGTCGTGCGCGGGCCGCTCCCGTGATGCACCAGCCCGACGATTGGCCGGATGCCGAGCGCGCGTAACCGGTCGAGACGTTCATCGGGCCACGACCAGTCCGCGCCCGCCACGCCTTCGGGGGCGACGCGCTCCCAGAGAATGGGGTACCGTAGCGTACGCAACCCCAGGGCGGCGAAGCGGTCGAGGTCTTCGGGGTGCGATGCATGGTGGTTCCACACGAGTTGGTCGAAGTACCGGTCGCCGACGCGGTTTACCGTGCATTCAACGCCGCCCCAGACTTCGAGCGGCGCCTGGGGACGTGGGCGGAGTGGCAACGATTCAGTCGTCCTTTCCGGCGTCGAGATCCCCGTTCGCCGCGCCTGCCGCATAGGTCCGCGATGGGCGCGTGACGGCGGAAAGTGATGAAGGGGGTGAAGGGAGCGACGGGGGCAGCGCAACCGGTTGCCGCGCGGGCGATGCAGCAACGAGGGGGGCCACCGTGCGTCGTTCCCCGCTCAGCTTGTCGAACAGGGCCAGCGCCTGCCCCACGACCTGATCCATGTTGTAGTACTTGTACGTCGCCAGCCGCCCGACGAAATGCACGCCCGATGTCGTGTCCGCGAGCGCCTTGTACCGCTTGTACCGCTCGGCATTCTCCGGGTTCGGCACGGGGTAGTAGGGGTCGCCCTCGTCCTGTGGGTACTCATAGACCACGCTCGTTTGCGGATGCTCCTGCCCCGTGAGGTACTTAAACTCGGTGATGCGCGTGTAGTCCTGCGTGTTCGGGTAATTGACCACGGCGGCGGGCTGGAACAGCGGGCGGTCGAACGTCTCGAACTGAAAGCGCAGCGAACGGTACGGCAGCTTGCCGTAGCGAAAATCAAAGAACTCATCAACCGGCCCCGTGAAGATCAGCTCACGGTACGCGAACAGCTCGCGCACTTCGCGGAAGTCGGTGTTGAGCATGATCTTGATGTTCGGGTGATCGAGCATCCGCTCGAACATGCGGGTGTAGCCGTGCTTCGGCATCTGCTGAAAGGAGTCGGTGAAGTAGCGGTCATCGTGGTTCATGCGGGCCGGGACGCGCGCGGCAACGCCCGCGTCCAGTTGCGACGGGTCCAGCCCCCACTGCTTGCGCGTGTAGCCGCGAAAGAACTTCTCGTAGAGATCGCGCCCCACCTTGCTGACAACGACATCCTCCGAGGTGCGAATCTCCGCGACCGGCTCCGCGACCTGGGCGAAGAAGTCGCCAATCGTCTCCTCGGTGTAGTGCGTGTCATAGAGCATGTTCACCGTGTCAATGTTGATCGGAAACGGGAGATGCTTCCCGTCGGTATGCGCTAACACATGATGCTCGTACGGACGCCATTCGGTGAACTGCGAGAGGTATTGCGCGATGCGGGGCGCGTTGGTATGAAAGATGTGCGGGCCGTATTTGTGAATGAGCACGCCCGCGTCGTCGTAGCAGTCGTAGGCATTGCCGCCGATGTGCGGGCGGCGGTCAATGAGCAGGATCCGCTTATTTAGTTGCGAGGCGAGGCGTTCCGCCAGTACACTCCCCGCGAATCCCGCCCCAACGATCAGGTAGTCAAACATGAATGTCCCGTCCCTTCAATAGGGCTACAACGGCCCGCGTCGTATCAATCGGTGATCGGGCGCTCCGTGCGTCCGCACCACTTGTGGATGAAAAGCGGTATGGCCCGCGTGGTATCAATCGGTGGCAGCGGCAGCGGCAGCACTTGTCGCCGCCGTGATCTGCGGGCGTTTCGCCACAAATACGTCTTCGATATGCCGCGTCATTTCGGACCAGGTGCGGTCCCACGACATTTGGGTGAGCATCGTGTCGGCGCAGGCGACGCGGGCGGCAGGGTCTTCCCGAAGCGCTTCCTCGACCGCCGCAATGAACGCATCGGTGGTATCCGCGATGCGCACGACGCCCGCCTCACCGTACGGTCGCACCACGTCCCGGATGGGCGTGGACACCACGGGCTTTCCCGCCGCGAGGTATTCGGGTGTCTTGGTCGGGCTGATGAAGCGCGTCGCGTCGTTGATCGCGAAGGGCAGGAGCGCCACATCCCAGCCCGCGAGATACGCGGGCAACTCGGCGTAGGCTTTCATACCGAGGTAGTGAATGTTCGGGCGACGGGGCAATGCCGCGTCTTCGATCTTGGCGGTGGGGCCGATCATCACGAGGTGCCAGTCCGGGCGGGCCGTAGCGAGGCCGTCGAGCAGGGCGAGATCCATCCGCTCGTCAATCACGCCGAAGTACCCCAGCCGTGGGTGGGGAATCGCGTGCTGATCGGGCGGGTCGGGTTGCTGGGGGTATCGGGCGCGGGCGAAATGCGGCACGTCCACGCTACTGGGAAAGGCAAACACCTGGGGGTGTTGCCCGCGCTTTGCCTCGTATAAGCTCTGACCGCCGGTAAAAACGAGGTCCGCGCGGGCAAACAGTTCCGCCTCGCACTGCCGCATTATAGGTGATGCCCCGTCGAACGCGGAGAGTTCATCCATGCAGTCGTAGACGGTAACGCGCGGGGTGAGGTGGCGGGTAAACGCCATCGCCATTGGTGTGTAGTACCACAACACGTAGTTGGTGATTCCGTAATCCCGGATGAGATCGGCGAGCAGGCGCGTCTGGAAGGACACGGCGGCAATGTCCGTGATCCCTTCCGACAGATAGGGGGTAACAACCCACAGGTTCGGTTCGGGGGTCTGGATGTCCAGATATGCCTCGCCATCGGTAAGCAGGGGTTCCTCGATAAAAAACACGCGGTGCGCGCGGGCGTAGCGGCTAAGTAAATGCTGGGGCCGCTGGTAGACGAAATGCCATCGTAGGTGGGAGAGGCACACGAGATCAAAGGCGGGTCGCGGGTGCGATAGTGCCGATGGTTGCCTGTCAGGCAGCGTCCTCGGGTGAGGCGAAAAGGATGCGCCCGCGTGTATGTCCCGTAATGCCATGTGACCCCTCCAAAAGAATCGTGCGTGTGACATACCGCAAAACAAAAATGCAATACAAATAAGCAGTGTGGTACACACCTTATTTTACCCCACGCCATGACGTATCGCGTCACAGTGCGAATGCCCATTAAGTACAACGCAGGTAAAATGCCACAAGAGAAGGAATGTGAAGGACTAGTAAAGCGATCATTCAGTATTTTCGGATGTACCAGCGATTGGTGATCGGGGAACGGCGATCATCAGGGCGTATACGGAATCCGGGCGTTGAGGGAAACGCGAATACTGCCCAAAGGGCACCCGAAAGAACGCAAGGAACGCGGAGGGGAAAAAGGGAATGGGGAATTGGAGATGCATGGGGATCGTATCGCCTTTCCCACCCTGTGTATTTCCTCCGTGTTCTTTGCGTCCTTCGCGTTTCTTCGACCGATCAGGCGGATCGCGTATTACCGCATCGTTGCCGGCGGTTCGCCGGTTGGTTCGTCCATCACGACCGGCTCCCAGGTGAAGCGCCGCCGAAAGCGCGTGAGCAGCAGCAGCACCGGCCGCCCAAAGAGGAGCGTCATCGCCACATTGCCGACCGCGCGCGTGGCATCGTATCCGGCGGAGGTCGTGAGGTAGAAGGCGGCATAGCGGCGTGCGGTTTCCGCCAGACCCAGCCCCGGCGCCCAGTAGAGGCCGACGTCGGCGGGCACGGCGGGCGCGGCAAACGGCCAGAACCAGAGGTTCATGATCGCGCCAAACAGCAAGCCCCACACCCCCGCGAACGCGGCAAGCATGAGCAACACCGCGCGCGTCGTGTGTAACGCCTTCCCCTTCGGGAGCAGGCCCGCCGTCATTCCCACCCAGCCGAGGGTGAGCATCTGAAACGGCATCCACGGCCCGACGCCGCCGGTAATCAGCGCGGAAAGGGCGAGGCTCGCCGCACCGAGCAGAAAGCCGAAACTTGGCCCCCAGACGTAGCCGACCACAACCGGCAGAAAGTAGATCGGGCTGGCGCCAAACACGTCCGGCACGAGACGCAGCGCCGCGTTGGTTGCCACGAGCACGCCGAGCAACGCGACGCGCTTGGCGTCGGGGTCGCGCCCGCCCGTTTCGGCGAGCAACACGAACAGGCAGAGCACACCGAGCGCGGCAAACACGAGGGGGGCATCGCCTGCGTGTGCCGCGCCGCGATCTGCCCCAACCACGCGCGGCACACTGAGCGCGAACGGCCCCAGAAACGCCGCGATGCCCACCAGCGTCGCAGCGGTCAGCACCAGCGCGCTCCGCACCCGCGTGGGAACGGTGCGATTACGCGCGGCCACTTGCGTCACGGTCATTGCCAATCCCGCTTTCCCCACATACGACCGCAGGGATGGCACACTGCATTTCCTCGGCGGTGAGAAACGCGCCACCCGTCAGCTGGCTGATCTGCGATGCGAAAGGAGTGCCCGCGAGTACGGCACGGGGTTCACCCACCGCGATGATGCGTCCGCCTGCCATCAGCGCCACACGATCGGCGACGCGGGCGACGAGTTCGGCGTCGTGCGTGACGAGCAGCACGCCGCGCCCGTCGTCGCGGAGGGCGCGCAAGATCGCGGCGAGTGCACGCTTCGCGCCGGGGTCGAGTCCGCGCGTCGGCTCATCGAGCAGCACGAGGGGCGGGTCCGCCGCGAGCGTCACGGCGATGGCCAGCCGTGCCCGTTCGCCTACGGAAAGATCGCGCGGGTACCGCTCCGCCATCCCCGCGAGGCCGAATGCCGCGAGCAACCCCTCTATGCTGCCAAACCGCGCGGGCATCGCCTGTCGCCCGTGCGCCGCTAGTGTGAGGTGCAATTCATCCGCGACCGTTTCCGCGAACAGGAGCGACCCCGGCTGCTGTGGCACGTAGCCGAGGGGCATCACCGCGAGCCGTGCCCGCACCCCCGCCGCCGTCACGTCTCGCCCGGCCAGCAACACCTGCCCGGACGCCACGGGTTGCACGCCGAGCAGGGCGCGCAGCAGGGTGGTTTTCCCCGCCCCGTTTTCGCCCACGAGCGCGACGATCTCGCCTGCGTGTACCGCAAGGTCGGCGTCGCGCAGCGTGGTTGCCGCGCCTTGCCGCACGGTGACGCCACGCGCGGCGACCAGCGGCACGCCCGTCGAGTGTGCCGCGCGTACGACTGGTACGGGCAACGTGGGCCGTGTAGATACGTGGTCGAGGCCGTCCCGTGCGAGAAAGGGCCGCGCCGCCGCTACCGTGAGCGGCAACGGTTCCCAGCCGCACGCCAATCCGAGTGCGGTCACGGGCGGGAGCCAGTCAATTCCGGCGTCCGGCGAGGCCGCGAGTCGCCGTAGTTGCGCGCGTGTCTCGCCCGCCTTGAGTGAGCCGTTCCCCGGCAGAAACGCCGCGCCCACCGCGTCCGCCACCACACGCTCCAAGCGGTGTTCCGCCAGCACCACGCCCGTGCCATGCGCCCGTTGTACCGCCGCGACCGCGTCCAGCACGTCTCGCGCGCCTGTGGGATCGAGTTGCGAGGTCGGTTCATCGAGCACGAGCAGGCGCGGCGCGCGCACGAGGGCGGCGGCGAGGGCGGCGCGTTGCCGCTCGCCCCCCGAAAGCGTGGCGAGGGCGCGTTCCGCGAGGTGGGCAATCCCCACGGCGGCGAGGGCGTCCGCGACGCGGCGGCGCATCTCCGCGCGCGGTACGCCCGCCTGTTCGAGCGCGAAGGCGACATCGTCCGCGACGCGGGGTGCGATGGCGGCGCTTTCCGGGTCCTGAAAGAGCATCCCCACGACGGCGCTCATGGCGCGCGGGCCGAGCCGATGCGCCGCCTGCCCCGCCACGAATACTACGCCGCCGAACCGCCCGCCCGTAAACTGCGGCACCAGCCCGTTGAATGTCCGTAGAAGCGTGCTTTTGCCCGCCCCGCTTGGCCCAAGCACGAGATGCGTTTCGCCCGCCGCGACGGCCCACGAGGCGTGGTCGAGGGTGTAGCGCGGCGCGTCGGGGTAGGCGTACGTCACGGCATCGAGGCGAACGAGGCTTGTCATCGTCATACTGCCACTTCCCCCGTTTCCCCTGTCGCCACCGCGTACGGCGTGAGCAACGCGGGCAGCAACAGGGGCGCGAGGGCGGCGGCCACGGCGGGCGCGAACGGCGGCGGGAGCAGGGCCGGGTACGGGTAGTACATGAGCGCGTCACCCGCGAACGCACCCACGATGATGCCCGCCGCGCTACAGGCCGCGCCCACGGCGGTCACGCTGTCCAGCGGCGTCCAGCGCAAGGCACGGTACGCAGTGCGTCGCGTGCGTGCCGGTCGCGCACCGGGGGCGGCGGGCATTCCGAAGCCCCGCGCCGCCATCGTCTCCGCGAGCGTCACGGCGCGTTCCAGGCCAAGTGCGAGCACGGGCAGTACGAGCGGAGGCAAGTCGCGCAGCCCGCGTGCCGGGGGCAAGCCGCGCACCGCCATCGCCTCTCGTACCTCCACGAGGGCGGCGAGGGTCTGCGGCAGAAAGCCGAGCGCGACCGTGAGCGTCACGCCCAGCCCCGCGAGTGGCGCGGGCAGCAGACGCAGCAAATCCGCGTACCCCACGGCGGCGTTCACGGCGGCGAAGGTGAGGATCAGCGTCAGCGTAGCGAGGCCGGCGAGCAGGCCGTACACGAGTGCGTTCGCCGTCAGTGACCCGCCGATCAGCCCGCCAATGAGTGGTACGTCCCCCGGCAGCCGCGCGAATACCCGGTCCCCCGCGTGAACCGTGAGTACATTGAACGCGAGACTGACGCCGAGCAGCGACACCACGACCCGCACGATCAGCGCCCACCTTGCCGCCTGCGCCGCCTGTCCCATGCCGCCGTCTACCCCGTCCGTCTCCGCTGCCCGCGCCACGCGGTACGCCCCGCCCGCGCAGAGGAGCACGAGCGCGAGGTAGAGCGGATTGCGCGTGGTCGCCACCGCGAGCGTACCCGCCGTGGCCCACAGCAGCCACGCAACGGGGTGCAGCCCGTGTCGCGCGTCCGCTTTCGCATCATTGCCGGTCATTTGTGCCGCCGCGCACCGAGCGGCGCCACCGCGAGCAGCACGAGCATCACCACCGCGACCGCCGCGAATACCCCGAATGTGCGCCCCCCGTTTCCCCGCACCGGCGGCGCGGCCCCCACGGGCGTCACCGTGCCGTTCGCACCCACGATCACGGCGCGGGGTTGCGTGTCGCCGGTCGTCGGACGCCGGGCATCGGTCATGGCCGCTACCAGTGTGGGCGGTATGGGGGCAGGCGTGGTTATGGTCATGATCGCGCTTGGAGCGGCGGCTGTCATTGTCGCGGTCTCGTCCCCGGTAGCCGCAAGGGTCGGGGCAGGTGCCGAAGCGACAGGCAAGGAGGGCGCCGGCGGCGCGGTCGGGAATGGAAGCGGGGTCGCAATGACCGGCATGGTTGGCATGGGTAGCGGCACCGATGTCGGTGGCAAGGGAGCGAGCGGCGTCGCGGGGGCGAGCACAAGCGCGGCGATCTCGTCCAGCGTCACGGTGGGCAGGGCGGAATCGCCCGCCGTCCACGACCAGCCATCTACGTCGCCATCGTGCAGCACGCGGTTGCCCGCGCCCAGGCTCGCGCTGCGCCACCCGCCGCTCGCGGCGTGCGTGTAGTAATGCCAGTAATACGACGGGTCGCCGTAGGACTTGCAGAAGCAGTCTTCCTTTGGCGCGGCGCACCCTTCGCCGTCAATCGCGCAGACGGCGGCGCCGAGGCTGCTGCTCGCTTGCAGGTTCAGCGGAAAGCCCGCGTGCATCAGCACGTCCGCGCCTGTGGTGCGGTCGCTCGTGAGCGGGATGTATGCATAGAGCGTGCGTCCATCGCCGTGCCGCACCACCAGCCCCACCGCGCCCGTCGCATGAACCCGGCGCGGCGCCGCGCTCGCCGTCAGCCCGCACAGCACGAGCGCCGCTACGAGTAGCACGGTCACGCCGCTCCAGTCGCGCGTTGGCACGCGCCGCGTTCGTGGCGTTCCCCCTCTTCCCACAGCGTTAGCCCGCGATTCGGGGAAACGCACGCCCCGCGAGGGCGGGCACGGCTTGCAGGGTGGCGAGCAGGTTGTCGCCCGGCGCGGCGGTTTGAAAGGCGAACGCGCCGCTTGGCCCCTGCAAGGTGCGCAGGGCCACCGTCGCGCGGGCGATCTCCGCCGGGTCCGCGTTCGCCGCGATCTTCGCCTGAATCACGTACGCCGTGCTGTTCGCGTCCCCGTCACCGGCCTCCGTGTTGTACGGGTACAGGCCATCCGCCGTGCGCGTGCCTTCGAGGTAGGCGAGGGCGCGCGTGGTCGCGTCGCCGCCCTGCCCGGAAGCGATCAGCGCCTGCACCGCGAGCGCCGTGGTGTTCGTGTCGCTCATCGGTTTGCCGTCAAATGACCAGCCACCATCGGGATGCTGCGCCGCGAGGAGCACGCCGTTGTCGAGCGTGCGCGCCATTTCCGGTGAGGCTGTCGCGCTCATGGCGAGCAGCACGAGGGCATGCACGAAGTACGAGCCGCCATAGACGCCCGCGTCGCTCTTTTCAGCGATCGTGCGCGCGCTCAGGTTCGCTTGAAAGGTGCCGGCGGAGACGCTCGGCGCGGTGGCAATCAGCAGGTACTTCGCCGCGACGCCCGGTTTCGCGTCCGCTGCCGTGGCGCGCAGGTAGTCCAGCAGGCTCAGGCCACCCATCTTGACCTCATCGAGCGGTATGCCCGCCGAAAGAAAGGCGAAGGCGGCGTCCGCGCTATCGCCGGGGTCGCTCTCCGGCCCGGAAAAGCCGGGAAAACCGCCGTCCGCGTTCTGCTGCGTGCGTAGCCACGCGAGCGCCGCCATCGCCTCCGGCGGCACATCCGCCGATACCGCAACCGGCACGAACACGAGCGTCAGCGCCAGCCATGCGCCCGCGATGCCCCGTCCGATCACCCCGCGCCGTGTGCATACTCCCATCACCAACCCCCTTCGATACATTTCCATACGACGACAGACGGAACGGGCATCGGCCCACGCCCACCAAAAAGCCCCTGCCCCGGCACGAGCCGGAACGGGGGACGCGGCGCCCCGCCATCATGCATCCACCGTCATCGGTCATGCGTCGTGGCGCGGGGGCAACCTGCCGTGCCCGTCCCCTCTCGCGCGGAGGGCGACGACCAGCGACCGTGGCGGGCGACCGGACTCCCGGCGCGATAGTACACGCCGGATCACCGTTGCGGGACAGCACCGGGTTTGCACCGGATTTCCCCCGACCCACGACCGTTCGGTTGAATCGAGCGCGCTCATTGCCCGCTCACGATGCCATTATCCCCCACTGCTTGCTCACTGCAAGCCCCCGCGTTACCCTGCTCGGCAGTCAACCGGCGATTCAGGGAGGAATCAGATGGCAATGAGGAACACGACGCGGCCCACGTTTCCGCTGGCGATGCAGGTGATGGGCGAGGCCGGACGGCGGGATTTGCCCCGGCTCGCAGCGCAGGGGCTGGCGGTGGAGATCGCGGACTTCTTTGACGTGGCGATGTGGCAGGGGGACTACCGGGGTACGGCACGCGAGTGGGCCAAGGCGCTGCACACGTTTCCCTTCGGGAAATGCCTGCATGGCGCGTTTATTGACCTCTCCCCCGGCGCGCAGGAAGCGACCGTGGTGGAGTTCGCGCGCACGCGGCACCGGCAATCGCTCGAAGTCGCGGCGATCATCGGCTGTGACATGATGGTCGTGCATTCGGCCTTTCCGCCGCGTGACCCGATGCCCTGGCAACTTGCGGACCTTTCACAGCGGCTCGTGGACTACTTCGGCGCGCTGGCGGCGGAAGCGCAACCGCACGGCATCACGATTGTCGTGGAGAACATTCAGGACACGCGCCCGGAACCGCTCGTCGCGCTGGCAACGGCGATCAACGCGCCCAACCTCGGCCTCTCGCTCGATGTCGGCCACGCGCACCTGTACTCGCCCCTTGCCCTCGACCGCTGGGTATGGGGGACGCAGCCGTATCTCCGGCACTGCCACCTGCACGACAACGACGGCATTCACGACCGTCACTGGCCGCTCGGCGAAGGGAACATGACCTTTCGCGCCTTTTTCGAGGCGGCGAGCGCCATGCCACAGCCCCCGCGCGTTACGGTAGAAGTGCCACATGCGAGCGGCGCGTGGGACACCGTGCGCACGCTGATTGACGGTGGCTGGTACGCCCCGCCGGAGCATTCGGTCGTCGCCACTGAGGAGATCGGCGTGCATAACGGCATAGACTGACGCGCGCATCAGCGCCGGTGCGTATCACCTCCCCATCGGCAACGCAAGCAGTTCCCCTGCCCCATGTGCCGAGTGTGCCGTCGGCGGCTTTTTTGATGTGGCACCCACACACTATCGCCTGACGTTGCGATATGATATGGTGTCCGTACGCCCTTACCCATCATATTGGGGTGATTTGTGCGTTGAGACAGGTACGGGCAAAGTGCCGCGTGGGGAATGCGCGGCGGTTGCGGCGATGGCTGTGTATACCGTTGCGGCTATGGTATCGTAGTGCGGGGAACGCGAGGGACGCGAAATGCCGGACGGCTTTAGGAATTAAGGTGGGAGAATGACGGCACGCCGAGGGGGATGGGGACGTTGTGGCACGATTGTGATGCTTGTGGCAATGCTCGTGGGGTTGGTGCCCACCGTGGCAGGGGCGGAGGAACCGGCACAAACGCCCGTTTCCCGTAGTGAACCGAAGCTCGGTCGCGCCGCCGCAACGGAACCGATCACGGTATCGCTCCCGCTTACGCCGAACGCTGCCGCGCTCGACGCCTTTCTTGCCCGCGCATACGATCCCCAATCGCCGGATTATCACCACTTTCTCACGCCCGCCGAATTCACGGCGCGCTTTGTGGACCCGGCGGCACGGCAGGAGGCGGTAAGCTTTCTCCGCAACGCGGGGCTGACCGTGCATGATACCGGGGTGGGTGTGATCGTTTCGGCAGAAGGCACAGCGGCACAAACGGAGCGCGCCTTTGGCGTGCAACTCGACACCTACCGCCGCACGGATGGCAGCACTTTCATCGCGGCGGACCGCGCCCCGGCCCTGCCCCGAAGCGTGGCGACGCGCGTGCGGGGCGTCGTTGGCCTCGATACTTCCGCGCAGCGCAAGCCGCATGTCGTGCCCGGCCCCGCGTTCCCCGAAGGCAGCCGGGCCGCCGCGCCGCGTACGGGGGGATGCAGCACCGTGCCCACGACAAGGAACGCCTTTACCCCGCCCCAACTCGCCACGGCCTACAACTTCGACGCGCTCCACAATGCCGGGTTCAACGGCGAGGGGCAAACGGTCGCGCTGTTCGAGCTGGACAACTATAACCCAACCAATGTCGCGGTCTGGCAGAACAGCGTGTGCAGCGCCACACCCATCACCCCCATCGCCGTGGACGGTGGCACCGCTACCGGGGGTGGCGAAGTCGAGGTGGAACTGGACATTGATGTGATCCTCGGCCTCGCGCCCAGGCTCGGCAACCTGCTCGTGTACTCGGCCCCGAACACCGATACCGGCGTGGTGGATGCGTACAACCGGATCGCGCTGGACAATGCCGCATCGGCGGTCAGCACGAGTTGGGGGCAGTGCGAGGCGTACAATACCGTTACCGCGAGTTCTGAGTATTACATCTTTCAACAGATGGCGGCGCAGGGCATGAGCGTTTTCGCGGCCTCCGGTGATACCGGTACGAATGATTGCCTGAACGGCACGATCTCGGTGGATGACCCCGCATCACAGCCGTACGTTTCCGGCGTCGGCGGCACACATCTGGCACTCACGAGTGGCACGAACGCCTATGCGGGCGAAACCGTCTGGAACAACGGGAGTAACTACGCGGGGGGCGGTGGCCTCAGCAGTGTCTGGTCGCAGGCAGCGTGGCAGACTGGCCCCGGCGTCACGAACCGGTACAGCAACGGCATGCGCCAAGTGCCGGATGTGGCGGCAAACGCCGACCCGTATTCGGGCTTTGTGATCTACACACTGGGCAACTGGGCGGTTTATGGCGGCACGAGCGCATCCGCGCCGCTCTGGGCGGCGGGTACTGCACTCGTGAACCAGAGCCTTGCCGCGAGCGGCATCGCACGCATTGGCTTCGGCAACCCCGTGTGGTATCGGTTGCTTGGGCAAGCGACGGCGCCCTATCACGACGTTACCACCGGCAACAACTGCATCCCGGTTTCGCCGTGCGCCCCGGACACCTACCCTGCGACAGCGGGCTACGACCTCGCTACAGGCGTCGGCACGCCCGATTTCGGCGCGATTGCCACGGCCCTCTTGCCTGCCGTCCCCATACCCGCCGCATCGGTCAGTGGCATCACGCCAAGCATCGGCCCAACCACGGGGGGCACGACGGTGACGATCACGGGGATGAACTTCCGCACCGGCATCGTGGTACGCTTCGGGACGCAACCGGCGACCGGTGTGACGCTTGAGAGCAGCACGACGCTTACCGCAGTCGCGCCGCCCCAAACGTCTCCCGGCCCGGTGAGTGTCACGGTGCAGAACCCCGCCGAGGCGCAATCGCGGGACAACATTACGTTCGCCTATATCCTGTCTCCCCATGTCTCCGCGCCCACGGCAGCATCGGGGCCGCGGCCAAATATCGCCCCATCGGGCGCGCACCCCGCCGTGGCGACCACTGTTGCTACCCCGCTACCCCAGCCCGCGCGCCATCCGTAGCCTCCATTTCCCGCCGCGCATCCGTGTGACCCAGCCCCTCCCGCCACACGAGGCGCGGCAGGGGTTGAGGCTTTTACCCCCGCAAACGCATTAGAGCGGACTACGGTGATATTGGCCCGTGGGTGGCCGAATCTTCCTAACCCCCGGCCCCTTCCCTCGAAGGGAAGGGGTGACTTACGGCAATGCTTCGATGCCCCCCGACGCCTCTACCTACTGAAGATACGCT
>JAABUQ010004495.1_pt1 | contig 23699 bp, 19 predicted proteins | sample 5560001 | NCBI WGS metagenome assembly JAABUQ01 (sample SAMN10711888, study PRJNA513371) | rock metagenome | isolation source: Antarctica rocks | place: Antarctica: Victoria Land, Finger Mt nord | collected 2015-12-18 | reverse complement strand
CCGGACTGCGCCATCCCGATCAGGGCACGGCAATGCTCGCTGACCGAGCGATGGCGTCGGTGCCCGCGCGCGAGCGCGCGGGCCTGATCGGCTATCTGCCGCAGTCCGCCGCGCTGCACTGGAACATTGCCGCGCGCGAGCTGGTCGCGCTCGGCCGGCTGCCGCACCGTGGCCCGTTCGGCGGCATGTCGGTCGCCGACTGGGCGGCGGTCGATCGCGCGATGGCAGCGACCGACACCACGGCGTTTGCGACCCGCTCCGCCACCGAACTGTCTGGAGGAGAACGAGCGCGAGTGCTGCTCGCGCGCGTGCTCGCGGGCGAGCCAAAATGGATCATCGCGGACGAGCCGCTCGCGGGCCTTGATCCCGCGCACCAGATCGACGTGCTCGCCCGCCTGCGCGACGCTGCGCGAGCTGGCGCGGGCGTGGCGCTCGTCCTTCACGATCTCAGCCAAGCCGCGCGCGCCGCGGACGATGCGCTGCTGCTCGCGCGCGGGCGCTCCGTCGCCTCGGGGCCGGTCGGCGCGGTGCTGACCCCGGCGCGGTTGTGCGACGTATACGGGATCAACGTGTTCGTCGGCACCGACGGCGCGGGTGGCCCGGTCCTCGTTCCGTTCGCGCGGACGAGATGAGTACGTCGCCTCTGTTTGCGCTCGCCACCGAAGCCGTGTTCGGCTGGCCCGCGCGCGTACCCCACCCCGTCGAGGCGATTGGCGCAGTAATCGATTGTCTCGATCGCCGCTGGAATCATGGCCCAGCGCAGCGCGCCCGGGGCGTCGCCGCGTTAGCGGCCATCGCGGGCGCGGGCTGGGCGACTGGTCGCATAGTGGAAAGACTCGGACCCACCGCCGCGCTCGCCGCCTCCAGCGCCGCACTCGCGCAGCGAAGCTTGCACACGCACGTTCACGCGGTCGAACGCGCGCTTGACGAGGGCGACCTTCCCGGCGCGCGCATCGCGGTCGCCAAGGTCGTCGGCCGCGACACCGCCTTGCTCGACTCAGGCGGCATCGCGCGTGCCGCGATCGAGAGCCTCGCCGAGAGCTTCAACGACGGGGTGGTCGCGCCCGCCTTCTGGCTCTGGGCAGGCGGGCCCGCCGCTACGTGGGCCTACAAGGCGATCAATACCGCCGATAGCATGATCGGTCACCGCACCCCGCGCCACGAACGCTTCGGCTGGGCCTCGGCGCGCGCCGATGACCTGCTCAACCTCGCCCCCGCGCGCCTTGCTGGCGCGCTCATCGTGACGGCAGGCGGCGGTGGATGGCGCGTCATGCTCCGAGACGCGCGTGCGCACGCTTCGCCCAACGCGGGCTGGCCCGAAGCCGCGATGGCGGGCGCGCTCGGCCTCCGGCTCGGAGGGCCGGTCAGCTACGATGGCGAGCCCACCAACCGCCCCTGGTTCGGGGAAGGCCGCGATCTCGAGGGTGCCGCCGATATCGCACGCGCGCTCGGTGTCTACAGGCGCGCGTGCGCCCTGCTATGGCTGCTGGCCGGGGCGAGCCCATGGCGGCGATAATGGTTCAGGGTACCGGCTCGGACGTAGGCAAGTCCACGCTGGTCGCGGGCCTATGCCGCCTGTTCACTAATCGCGGCTACCGCGTTCGCCCGTTCAAGCCGCAGAATATGTCTAACAATGCCGCTGTGATCGCGAGTGGCGGCGGCGAAATCGGCCGCGCGCAGGCCACCCAGGCGCGGGCCTGCCGTGTGCCGCCCACCGCCGATATGAATCCGGTGCTCCTCAAGCCCGAAGGCGATCGGCGCGCGCAGCTCGTCATCCAGGGCGTCGCACGCGGCGAGTGGCGGGCCGAGCGCTTCGCCCACCCACGTCCCGAACTTCTCGCCGCCGTGCTGGAAAGCTACGCGCGGCTGTCCGCCGACGCCGATCTGGTCATCGTCGAGGGTGCGGGATCTCCCGCCGAGACCAACCTGCGTGCGGGCGACATCGCCAACATGGGCTTCGCGCGCGCCGCCAATCTACCCGTCATTCTCGCGGGCGACATCGATCGCGGCGGTGTCATTGCGGCGCTGGTCGGCACGCACGCGGTGCTCGATCCCGAGGACCGCGCGATGGTTCGAGGATTCTTGGTAAACAAATTTCGGGGCGATCCCGCGCTGTTCGCGGCGGGCATGGAAACGGTGGCGGATCGCACCGGCTGGCGCGCGCTCGGCATCTTGCCCTGGTCTGCCGATGCGCGTCGCCTGCCGCCCGAGGACGCCGTCGCCCTCGAACGCGCCGACGGTGCCACGCGCGCGCGCGGAGTCGGGCGCGTCCGCATCGCCGTCCCGCACTGGCCACATATCGCCAATTTTGATGATCTCGATCCGTGGCGGCTCGAACCCTCGGTCGAACTCGTCATAGTCCCGCCCGGCGAACTGCTGCCCGTGGCTGACCTCGTCATCCTTTCGGGCAGCAAGGCGACACTTGCCGATCTCGCCTTCGCGCGCGCGCAAGGGTGGGACATCGATATCGCCGCACATGTCCGGCGCGGCGGCCATGTGCTCGGGCTCTGTGCGGGCTACCAGATGCTGGGCGAGAGTGTCGCAGATCCGCTAGGCATCGAGGGCCCGCCGGGCGAGGCGCCTGGCCTTGGCCTGCTCGCGGTCGTTTCCCGCCTCACCGCCGAGAAGACACTGGAGGTGGTCTCGGGCCGCAGCCTCGACGCGCCGTTTACCGGATATGAAATACACATGGGCGTCACTAACGGACCCGACTGTGCGCGTCCCTTGCTGCAGCTTGACGACGGCCACTTCGACGGTGCGATCAGCGCGAACGGACGCGTCCTGGGTTGCTACGCGCATGGCCTGTTCGCGTGCGCCGAACAGCGCGCGGCCTGGCTCGCACGGTGGGGCGTCCCCGCGTCGGGCTTCGATTACGACGCCGACATCGATGCCGCGCTCGACGGCCTGGCGACGACGCTCGCCGCCACGCTCGACATTGTCGCTATCGCCCACATAGCAGGACTACCCGCATGACCCCCGACGCCGCCGCCGCCCACGTCCGCGCGCACCTCGACGGACTTGCCAAACCGCGCGGCAGCCTCGGCCGCCTGGAAGACCTTGCCGTCGCGCTCGCCCGCGCGCAGGCAAGTGAGCATCCGCGTAGCACCCCGCGTCGCTTGGTCGTGTTCGCCGCCGATCACGGCTGCGTCGCGAGCGGCGTCTCCGCCTGGCCGTCCGAAATTACCGGCGCGATGATCGGCCTGATGCTTGCGGGAGGTGCTTCGTGTAACGCGCTTGCGCACGTGACGGGCACCGATCTTCGCCTGATAGATGTTGGTTCGCTGGCCGACACGCTTGCCGATACGCCCACCTTCTACCGCGATGCTCGGAATGGTCGTGGCAGCGAAGATCTTGCGCACGGGCCCGCGCTGATCGTCGCCGAGTGGGACGCCGCTTGGAACGTCGGCGTCGACGAAGCCGATCGCGCGCTTGCCGACGGTTATGTCGTCGTAGCGGTGGGCGAGATGGGCATCGGCAACACGACGCCCGCCGCCTGCCTGACCGCGCTGCTTGCAGACGTGCCGCCCGAGGTCGCCGCCGGTCCGGGCGCGGGCGCGGGCGCCGACAGCCTCGCGCGCAAACGTGCGGTCGTTTCCTCCGCGACGCTGCGCGAGCGCCCACATCTTGCGGCCGACACCAAACGCGCTATCGCCGCACTTGCGGGACGCGAGATCGCGGCGATGGCGGGTTTTTTCGCGCGCGCCGCCGAACTACCGCTTGGCGTCGTGCTCGACGGCTATGTGACCACCGCCGCAGCACTCGCCGCCGAACGCCTAGTGCCTGGCAGTACCGAGCGCGTCATCGCGGGCCACCGGTCCGCCGAACCCGCGCACGCCGCCGCGCTCGCCTACCTCGGCCTTGTTCCGCTCCTCGAACTCAATATGCGCTTGGGCGAAGGCACCGGCGCGCTCGCCGCGATGCCGCTGCTCGACATGGCAGTTGCGATCCTTGGAGTGACCCCGCTCGCCGCGCTCGCGCCCACCTGATGCGGGCGAGCACCTTCTGGTTCGCGGTCCAGTTTCTAACCCGTCTGCCGACCCCGTCCACCGCCGACCTCGCCCCCGAGCAGGCGGTGAGCGCGCTCGCGGCGTCGCGAATGTGGTTTCCGCTCGTCGGCGGTCTCATCGGCGGCCTCGCCGCGCTCGCCTATCTGGCCGCGCACCAGCTGTGGCCCGTGCCCGTGGCGGTCCTCATCGCGCTCGCCCCCGAGGCGCTGGTCACGGGCGCGTTTCATGAAGACGCGGTCGCCGACTTCTTCGATGCGATGGGCGGCGGCACCACACGCGAGGCCAAGCTGGCGATCTTTCCTGATAGCCGCGTTGGCTCTTATGGCGCGCTCGGCCTTTTCCTTGCGGTCGCGGTACGCGCGGCGTTCCTGATCGCACTTCCGCCCGCGCTGGTACCGCCAGCGCTGCTGGCGGCAGGCGCGGCGGGTCGCTGGACTATCCTCGTCGTAATGACCGCCACCGCGCCGATACAGGACCGCCCGAGCCTTGGATTAGCGCTCGCCCGCCTCCGCGTCGGGCAGATGCTGATCGCGCTTCTGCTCGCCGCGCCCACGATCGCGTGGGCGTTCGTCCTGCGCGCGAGCCAGGCGATCGGCGCACTGCTGGCCTGCGCCGTGTTCGCGCTGCTCTTCGCGCGCTGGCTCGAGCGCAAGCTCGGCGGCTCGACGGGTGATTGTCTCGGCACGGCCGCATATGCAGGGATGCTGATCATGCTCGCGCTCCTGGCGATTGAGGTCCGCGCTTGATCAGAGACAGTGCCGTTGCGCCGGGCGAGGTCCTGCTGGTGCGCCATACTGAGGTCGCGCGCGCCTGGGCGGGACGCTGCTACGGCCATAGCAACATGGGTCTGAGCCGTGAAGGCGCGCGCGCTGCGCACGCGCTCGCCCGAACGCTCGCAGCCGCGCGGCCGACCACCATCGTTTATTCCGGACTTAAACGCACCCGCCTACTCGCCGAAGCGGTGGCGCGCGCGACCGGGCTGACGCCAACTATCGATCCGCGCTGGCGCGAACGCAGCTTCGGCGGCTGGGAGGGACGAAGCTGGACCGCGATCTGGCGCGCGACTGGTAACGCGATGGACCGCGTCATGACCGATCCGCAGAGCTTCCGCCCCGGCGGCGACGGCGAGACCGGCGTCGAACTCGCCAGACGCTGCCTCGACGCGTGGGATGGGCTCCCGAGTGAGGGCACGACTATCGTTGTCGCGCATGGCGGTTCGATCGCCACGATCCGCGGGCTCGCGCGCGGTGCCGACCTGACCCAAATCATCCATTTTATAGTACAGGTTGGCGAGGTTGTCCGTTTGTCGCGTCCGCTGGCAATGAAGTCGTATCATGAGCTAAGGTCGTCCATTTAGACGGGCAAGAGTCCGCCTCGGACATTCGCAATATCCTGGAGCGGCCGAGTACGAGATTGTCGCGCACGCGTGCCGCATCCTGATCCAACCGTTCCGGAGATCGACCGAGCGACGATGGCGCTGCCGAGCGCGATCATGGCGCCCGCGCAAGCGTCTGACAGGATGCGGCTTCCGAAGAACCCGGTATGACGCATCAAACGGTGACACTGTCCTTCGACGGGGGCCGCCTTGAGTGGTTAGGCGGGGTCGAGGGCGACTAGGTAGCACCAATAAGCGGCGTTTGCAACGGTGTTAGGAACATCTCAAAGTTTGTCACATGAACAGCGGTTAGCGAGACAAACGGCAAGCATACTGCTCGACAGTGCTACATTGATGGCTATAAGGAGCATAAATCCCGTGCCAAAGTTACTCATAGCGTAACGCGCGAGCTGGCTCGGCTCGGGCTAGCCGAAGCGATTGGCCTACTACTGTAATGATCGCGATCAGGACTGCCAGCACGCCCGCCATGAGGAAATACTCGGGGCCGAGTGCGACGTGGCTGTCGAACCCCGCGAGCCAGACGCGCATCGCGACGAAGGCGACCGGCCACGCGATTAGGTTGGCCAGCAGCACCGGTCGCAGGAAGGTCGTGACGAGCAGGCGTAGCACGTCGGCGGTAGATGCGCCGAGTGTCTTGCGGATGCCGATCTCGCGCACGCGACGACCGGTGTTGAACGCGGCCAGACCGTAAAGGCCGATCGCGCCGATCAGCACGGAGAGAACGGCCCCCGTGATGAAGAGGCGCGCGCGCTGGCGATCGGCTTCGTAGTATTTCGAAGCGATGCTGTCGCGCGCGGTGACGCTCTCGAAGGGGGCAGCAGGGGCGGCGGTGGACCAAACGCGGCGGAGCTGCTCGGTGATCGCCCGTGGATCGGCGGACGCGAAGCGGAGCGCTGCGAGCGGGGCGTTGATGGGGTCGAAGTCGGTCGTGTTCGAATAGTAAACCATGGGCGGCACGGGATCGCGGGGCGATCGGAAACGGATGTCGGCGATTACGCCGATGATCGTGCGAGGCTTATCGTAGCTGCGTACCTGCCCGCCGATTGCGGAGGCGGGAGAGTTGAAGCCGAGCTCGCGCGCGGCGCTCTCGTTCACGATGACGTTTTGGCTCCAGTCCTTCACATTCGCGTTGATGCCGGGCGCGGTGCGGTCCCCGCCAAAGCGCGCATCGAACAGGCGACCTGCAAGCAGCCGCGCGCCATAGACAGCGAAGTAGTTAGGGTCGGCGAAGGTGCGAGTGACCTGTACCTCTCTAGCCCCGGGCCGCGCCATCGAATCTGTGTTGGTGTTGTCGGTATAGGCGGGGGCGCTGTCCGATTGGGTTACGCCCACCACGCCCGGAATCGCGGCGAAGCGCGCGAGCATAGCGGTCCGTTGCTGGGGAGTAATGCTGGGATTATTGAAGCTCTCAACCAAGATGAGTCCGTCGCGGTGAAAGCCGAGGTCGGCGCGCTCGAGAAAGCGCGTCTGCGCCACCAGCACGAGTGTGCCGATGGTGAGCGCAGTGGCGATCGCAAACTGGACGATCACCAGCCCCTCGCGCACGCGCGCGCCGCTGCGGCCGCCGCCCGGCGTACGGGCCGAAGCGAGGACGGCGGCGGGCTGAAAGGAGGACAGGACGAGCGCGGGGTAAACGCCCGCGAGCACGCCCGCGATGGCAACGAGGGCCGCGAGTGGGAGGAGGACGCCGTTGGTGCCGCCGTATTTGAGCGCGAGCGAGGTGCCACCGAGCGCGTTTACGACCGGAAGCGTTGCCTCGACCAGCGCGAGGCCGCACAGCGCGGCGAGCGCAGTAGTGATCACCGCCTCCCCGATAAACTGGCGCGCGAGCGTGGCGCGGGTGGCGCCTAATGCCTTGCGCACGGCAACTTCGCGCGCGCGCAGACCCGCGCGCGCCGTGGCGAGGTTGATGTAATTCACTAGCGCGATCAACAGCGCAAGCGCGCCCACGAGCCCAAGCGTGGCGACGGTATTCCGGTCCTTCGCTTCGCGCAGGTGCATCTCAGGCACGGGCAGCAGCGACTGGCGCAAGATCGACACCATCGATTGGCCGTGCGAGTCCTTCTCGGAGTGGCGATCGACGAACGCGGTCAGCCCGCTTTCGAACGCGCGCGCGGCGGCGGGGGTGGGAAAGCGTAGGAAGGTATAGAGAGACTCGCTGCCCCAATGATACCAGTAGGGTTCGTCGGCGGCGACATACTTAAGTCGCGCGAGCATCGCGAGGCGGATGCCGTCCTTGCGGCTGAACTCGCTGCTCGGCGGTAGATCACGTATCACGGCGGTGACGCGGTAGTCGTTGGAATGACCGTTCACGGTCAGGCGGATGGTACGGCCGAGTGGGGCGGCGGTGCCGAAATAGCGACGGGCGACGGTCTCGTTGACGACGAGGCTCGTCGGATCCGCAAGCGCGCTCGCGGTCAAACCGGCGGCGAGCGGCCATTCGAAGACGCGGAAGAACTCGGGGTCGACCAACCCGATTGGCTCGCTCATCACCGTGCCCGAGGGGTCGCGTAGCGTGGCGTCGGTGGTGCGGATGCGCGTACCAAGCAGCCCGGAAAAATCGCCGCGCATCTGCTCCAGCAGCCCTGCCATCGTGTTGACGCCGTTGTTGCTGCGCACGCCCGGGAGCGTCCACTTTTCGCGCACGACATAGATTTGGTCAGAGTTCGGCCACCAGCGGTCGAACCCAGTCTCGAAACGCACGAACAATCCAAGCACGATCGCAACCGCGATACCAAGCGCGAGGCCACCGATGTTGAGTGCCGCGAAGCCGGGCCGGTGCGCGAGGCTGCGCCAGTAGGAGGTCAACAGGTTGCGCATCGCCTTCAGCCCCCGTGCCGGGCCGCCAGGATCACGCGCCCGTCTAGCATATGGACAATCCGTCCCGCGCGGTCGGCGTGGGCGGGTGAGTGGGTGACCATCACCACGGTCGCCCCCTCCGTGTTCAGGGCGGCCAGGATGTCCATCACTTGCGCGCCATTTTCGGTGTCGAGGTTGCCCGTCGGCTCGTCCGCGAGGATCAGCCCCGGCTTTCCCACGATCGCGCGCGCGATTGCAGCGCGCTGCTGCTGGCCGCCCGATAGCTGGTGCGGATAATGACGCGCGCGGTGTGCGATCGCCACGCGATCCATCGCGGCCTGCACCGCAGCCGCGCGCCTGGGCACGTCCCGCCGGTAGGCGAGGCCGAGCGCGACATTCTCCTCGATCGTCAGATCATCAATCAGGTTGAAGCTCTGGAAGACGAACCCGAGGCGGTCGCGGCGCAACTTGGCGAGTTGGGCCTCGTTGCGCCGCGTAATGTCCTCGCCTTCGAAGCGGTAGTGGCCTCTGGTGGCGCGGTCGATTGTACCGAGGAGGTTGAGCAAAGTCGACTTGCCGCAGCCCGACGGGCCCATGATGGCGACGAACTCGCCCTGGTCGACGCTGAGATCGATGTCGTTCAGCGCGGTCGTCTCGACCTCGTCGGAGCGGTAAACGCGGCAAACCTGTTCGAGCGCGATCATGATGTGCTTCCTTGTCGGAGGATAAGGCTGTTCTGGGATTTGAAGGCGACGATGCCCGAGGTAACGATGCGCTCGCCGGGCTTGAGGCCAGACAGCACCTCGACCTGCATCGGCGTGCGGCGGCCAACGATGATCGCGCGGCGCGCGGCGTGGGTGCCGTCGGCATCGAGGACGAAGGTGGTGGTGCCGCCCGCGTCGAGCCACGGCCCGGCGGGCGCGACGATCGCGGGGTGCGTCGCGCCGAGCGCGATGCGCGCGTCGATCGACTGGCCCCGACGCAGCGCGGGGGGCGCGCCCGCGAAGGCGAGTTCGACGCGGAAGCGGCCGTTGACCACCTGCGGCAGCACCTTGGCGACGGTAAAGCGCGCGGGCGCGCCGTCGATGTCGGCGGAGCCGGGCTGGCCGGGGGTCAGCCGCGCGAGGTAGAACTCGTCCACGTCGCCCACAAGCTTGTATGCGCCTTCGGAGTCGATCTGCCCGATCGGATCGCCGGGCCGGAGCGTCTGCCCCGGCTGGAGCGTGAAAGCGGTGAGACGGCCGCCGACCGGCGCGCGCAGCACGAGCGTGTCCAGCCCGGCGCGCACTTGCGCGAGGGAGATGCGCAGCAGCGTGCCGGTTTCGCTCAGCCGCGCCGCCTCGGTCCCGGCGGCGGCGTTCTCGCCGCCGCTGTTGTGCTGCAAGGCCGCGAGGCGCTCGCGCCGGAAAGCGACCTCACGGCGATACGGCTCGACATTGGCGAGCGCGACGATGCCCTTGGTGTAAAGCGTCTCGCGCTGGGCCAGATCGTGCTCGGCGCGCAGCAGCTCGTTGTTCGCGGCAGCGATGCCGTCCCCCACCTCGGCGTTGCCGCGCCGCAGAGCGAGTTCCTGCGCGGCGAGATCGCCCAATCTTGCCGCGATCTCGGCCTCCCGGCTGGCCACATCGAGCCGGAGCGTTGGGTTGGCGAGATGCGCGAGGGGCTGGTTGGCAGCGACGAGCGCGCCGTCGGTTGTATCGCGCACCGCAACCGTGCCGCCGCTAGTGGCTGAGACAACAACACTGGTGAGGGGGGCCACCTCTGCGCGTAGTGGCAGGTAATCCTGGAAGGGCGCACGCAAGATCAAGGCGCTGTCAATCGCGGACGTGTCCACTACGAGTGCATCTCGCGCAGGGAGCATCCGTGCGATCAGAATAAAGATGGTGACCAGCGCACCGCCAACGACCAGCAATCGCAGCTCGCGCGATGTGCGTGCGCGGACAATCCTGCGGTCCATGGGCGGAAGCGGGGAAAGCCGAGCTTCGATCACAGCGCGGTTATAACCGGCGGCGACGGCGGACCCAAAAAGCACGTTATTGCGCCGAATTAGCCCCGCCTGATCGATCAAATAAATCCGATTCTGTATCAAGTGTCCGATTTTGAACAGATACAACGACTCGATGATCAGGGTTAATACCGCGCACTAGTTAGTCTCATTAAAAGACTAGACAGCGATAACTCCTCCGTCGAGGGTTGTAGACAAAATGACGATAATGCTCCCCAAAAAGCCATCCTTCGGTCATAAACCAACAAAGCTGTGCGATTAACGATTTTTACCTTTGACTCGGCCATCAATATGAATTAACAAATACTCGACTCGGGAGTAGACTAATCCTCAGTTTAATGTTACTGATAACCACTTGGTTGTATTCGCATACCCCTGCGGTGGTCGCCTGGTCTGAGTTTGGCGCCAAGGAACTTGTATCTATTTCAGATACATGTCGTTGCGCTGGCACTAAATACTGCTTCCTATTGGCGACAGGAACTCTCATCGCTTCGGTGATTTAAGTATTATAGAACTTTCCGATACGATCGATGTCCCTGTTTCATCACCTCCTACATTGACCGGATATCTTTGAAGTTAGGTCGGCACCGATCAATATGCATGGAAGTGAAAATCTGGTCGTTGGCAGCGTCGCCTACTTAAATTGACGAGTTTTAGGCTCAAGCGGAATACATAGGTTTTATTAGCGCGAGCCACTCCGAATGCCACACAGCCTTACGTTTTGCGTTAAGGTGGTGAGCAACGAATGCCGGTAGTCCGGCTATTTTGAGGAGAAGCGCGATGAAAATGACCAAACTAATGACGGGTATCTCGACGGCCTCTCTGGTCATGCTGTTCGGCGCGTCTGCCGCGCAGGCAGCCCAGTTGGCACCGCATGTAGCTGTAACGTCTACCTTTACGTCCTCTATAGTTGCCTCGGATACCAACAATAATAACAATATTCGTCCGAATCTGGTTGGTGCACCTAAGCCAGCGGGTCTGCTCGATCTAGCCGCTTAGTAGTCTAATCAGCAAAGATGCATGGGCCACGCCGTCGTGAGCGGCGACGTGGCTCAATGTCATGGAGGGTCGGATGGAGATGTTTACAACCGCGACTGTGATGGAAAAATTGGGGTTGAGCGACGAGTCACATCGCATTTTGATACGTCCGGATATTCATCTTTTCTTCCCTCCCCAGTGGTCGCCATTTCAGCCATTTCTAAGCACGCCATCGTTGAAAGCCTACTTGGAACCTCTTGGGTTTCGAATAGACCAAAGCGATTTAAACGTAGGGTTCTACGAATACTTTATAGGAGCCGATCGGCTTGACCAAGCGCGGCGACGTTTACGAAACTACATTGAGCACCTTCCTGACGCCTCAGAGCACTATCGGGCTAAATGCATTTTAGCTCTTGCCGACTTAGAGGAGTACGACGCCCTCTCGAGGAAGGTTTCGGACCTACGTGACTTGGCAACGCTAAAGAGCATCGAGCTTTTTTACGATCGCATTAAAGCCTTTGAGCGGCTGCTTCAAGCCTTCTCGGCGGCGGAACCTGTTGTCGACATTGGTCACTCGTCTTTTGAGGCTCTCGATACGCTGGACTCTGTAGAATCTATCGCCTCCTTTGTGGAAGACTCCAGGGCTAACCCATTCCGGGGCTACTTTGAGCGCGTAGTCCAAGAGTTCAGTATTGTTCCACGATACTTTGGGATCTCAATCATCGGGTCCGAGCAGATCCTTGCTGGGCTAACCCTTGGTCACGTCCTAAAGCACCACTTTCCCGAAATCCCCGTGATAGTCGGTGGTAGCGTGTTTTCACGTTTAGTAGAGAAGACGTCCGTTTCTCGATTCCTATTAGGCACGTATTTCGACTACGTATCGCGATACGAAGGTGAGCGTCCTCTCGCAATCTTCCTTGCTTCAGACAATCCACGCGACGGGAAAACGCCTAATCTAGCCTATTTGCAAGGCGATCAGGTAGTCCTAACTGATCTTATGACACCCATAGATGTCGACGAGGCGCCTACGCCAAACTTCAGCGGACTTCCTCTACGGTCATACTTTGCACCATCGCTTGTCCTCCCGCTTCTATCAACTCGCGGCTGCTACTGGGGAAAATGCGCGTTCTGCTATCATGGGATGATTTATCAGGACCGTTATCGCATGCGAACGCCTTCGCTTATCGCGAAGGACCTTCAAACACTGAAGGAGCGGTTTGGGGCCAGTCATTACGCCTTCAATGACGAGGCGCTGCCCCCGAAACTATTCCGTATGTTGCCCGAGGTAATCCCACCAAATCAGTTCTTCTTTACGGGGCTATATAAGTTCGAGAAGTTCTTTACGCCTGAGCACTATCACGCGATGTACAATGTCGGTTTCCGTTCATTATATATTGGATTAGAGAGCGCGTCAGAGCGCGTCCAAAAGCAAATGATGAAAAATAACAAGAAGAAGACTATGTTATCTAACCTTCGAGATGCTCACAATGCAGGCATTTGGAACCATACATTTAACTTCTTTGGCTTTCCGACAGAAACGGACGAGGAAGCTGACGAGACGATAGACTTTCTTCTAGAAAACTCCGACATCATCCACTCTGAAGGGACTGGCACGTTCTCCTTTGAACATAACGCTCCTATTTCGAAAGACCCAACACGTTTCGGCGTAACAAGCGTACGCGAGATGGGAGGCGATCTCGGGCTCTATTATGAGTACGAGGTGGCTAGTGGCTTAGACGCCGAAGGCGCTCAGGCAGCGCTTACCCGATTCCAGGAACGACGTCGGGATGCTGGTGTATATCGTTCAGGCGGTTGGATTCCTCGAGAATTTCTCCTACTCCTTTTGGCTGAGCATGGACGTGATCACCTGCGAGTCATTGCAGAGCGTGCGGAGTCGGAGCTTCATTTATCAACGCCCAACGACACTGTTTATACCCTGGCAACTAAAACGCCTTCTGGCCGGAAATACTATGTCGTGAATCGCCGCGCCTCGTCGGTCAGTGAAATAAATGGTGACGCGCTCCAGATATTGGGCATGCTATCGCGGAGTGCGACTGTTGAGAAGCTAATTACCGCGATACCATCGTTTAAGTCTGTCTTTCCGCTTGCGGGCGGTTCTGCTACGGCGCAAGCGATAGAAGTGCGTAGCTTGAGTGACGTACGGGCGGTCGCGACACCGGTCTCCAGTAAACCAGTCACCGGCAAGGTAGCTGCGATGGCGAGCTGATCTGACAAAAATTGGTGCCTAAGTGCCGTGCGTTTCGAGGGCCCTTGCATAGTTTGTGGCGCGCAGAGGTGGATTACTAGCAGGCTGGCCACCAACAGTCGTGCCAACGTCGCAACTAACATGTGCTTGCAATTTCAACAGCGAAGCTTAAAATAAATCGACGTTATGTAGACGTTACAAGACTGCTTAATGCTGGGCCCAATATCGGTTTTATATATCGATGACGATGCCGACGTCGTCACTGCTGCACGCTTGTTGCTTGAGACGCATAAGATGATGTTTGCCGCTGCCGCGTCGCCCGAGGCAGCGTGGGGGGTGCTTGCGGCGGCGTGGCCCGACGTCATTATGCTCGATCTCAACTTCGCACGGAGCCAAACCGATAGCGCTGTGGGATTGCAGCTGCTAAAACGCTTGCTTCTCGCTGAACCGACTGCGGCAGTCGTCGTAGTCACTGGCCACAGCGGCGTCGCTGTCGCGGTGGCGGCGATGCGCGGCGGCGCGGCAGACTTCGTAATGAAGCCGTGGAATAACGACCGTTTGGTGGACACGATCGCCCGCGCCGCCACTCTGTCGCGCGCGCGTCGCGCCGTGTCTCCCAGTACGGTGTCGACCCCGTTGCTTGGCGAGAGCCCGGCGATCGAGTGTGCGCGGGGGCTGATTGCTAAGGTCTCGCGCACGCGCGCGTCAGTGCTGATCCATGGTCCGGCGGGAACGGGCAAGACGCTGGTCGCGCAAGTGATTCAACGCGCGTCTGGCTTCGCTGGCGCGCCCTTTGTCGTGGTGGAGGGCGCGGCGTTCGATGTGGAGACGCTGGCGCGCGCCAAAGGGGGTACGGTGCTGATTGAAAACGCGGACGCGCTGTCGGCGTTCGCGCAGGCGACACTGGCGACTGCACTCAGCACTGACGCGGCACCGCGTTTGCTCGCCACAACGCGCCTTTCGCCCCACGCGCTGCGCGAAATAGAGACGCTCGGTGACGAGCTGCGGTTCGCCCTCGCCACCGTCGAGATCGCGCTGCCGCCGCTTCCCGAACGCGCCCAGGACGCGCGCCTACTCGCGTCGCATTATTTAAGCCTGCTTGCGTACCGTCACGATACTACCCCGCGCATGCTTCATCCACAGGCTGCCGCCGCGATCGACGTCGATCCCTGGCCTGGCGGCGTGCGCCAGCTCATCGCGGCGTGCGAGCGCGCGGTGGTGTTGGGCGAGGGCGATACGCACACCTTGGCCCACTTTGCACTCTCCGCCTTTTCGCCCGTCAGCCCGCCGCGCGCGATCACAGCCAACCTTAACTTAGCGCAGAGCGAGCGCGTGCTGGTCGAAGCGGCGCTTAAGCGAAACGCGCACAATGTTAGTCGCGCGGCACAAGCGCTTGGCCTCACGCGCGCCGCGCTCTATCGGCGCATGGACAAGCATGGCCTCTAGTATGTGGACGGGCGCGGCGAGCGCGCTCGGCCTGCTGGTATGCGGCGCGGCCGGCGCTCACGCGATTGACGCGCATCGTCCGGCGCTCACGCTGGTTAGCCTGCTCGTGGGTGCGGGCCTGACGGTCAGCGCAGCCGCCGCCGGAGGCCGCCTCCGTCGTTTGCCGCCCGTCTACGATGGCTCGCACGCCGAGCGCGTGCGCCGCTGGCTAGGCGTGATCGTCGACCGCGTGCCGACGCCGCTAATCAAGATTGAAGGTGAGCGATTGACCGCTATCAACCGCGCCGCGCGCACGCTGTTCGAAACCGACGATCTGATCGCGCCACCCGTCGCGCTTGCCGACGCGCTTGCTATAGTTAATACCTGCGCGACCACCCTCGCGTTCGATGGTTCGGACCACTGCTTCCAGCTCGCAGTCAGCGAATTGGAGGGATTGGGACGCGTCGCGAGCCTGACCGACATTACCGCCGAGATGCGCGCCGCTGGTGCGGCAGCTACGCGCGATCTGATGCGCGTGCTTAGCCACGAAATCCTAAACGGTATGACCCCGATCGCCAGTCTAGCTGCAACCGCCGCCGCCCTTGCGCACGCACCCGACGCCAACCGCGCCGTGCTTAGCGAAGCGGTCGATACTATCGCGCGCCGCGCGGCGGGGCTGGTGCGCTTCACGCATGGCTTCCGCGAGCTCGCCCGACTACCCCCGCCCGAGCGGGGTGACGTGCCGCTCGACTCGTTGTTCGACGACATCGCCCGGCTGTTCATTGAGCGCTGGCCGGACGCAATGATCTTACTTGAATGCAAGATCACTACGAAGGATCTCGTCGTCCTCGCCGACCAAGATCAACTCGCCATTGCGCTCTGCGCCCTGATCGACAACGCAGTCGACGCAATCGGTGCACGCGGTGGCAAGATCTGCCTCGACGCTGTGCGGAGCGGGGCTGCGACGAGTATCACCGTCTCGGATAGCGGGCCTGGAGTGCACCCGGACCGAGCCCAAGTCATCTTCGAGCCATTCTTCAGCACGAAGGCGACGGGCTCGGGCGTGGGTCTCAGCCTCGCCCGTGACATCCTACGCGCCCATGGCGGCGATCTTCAACTCATACAAGGAAACCAGCGGCTTGGTGCGACTTTCCGGGCAACGCTTGGCTAGCGCCGAGACGTAATAACTCTCGAGCAATCAGGTGCCTTAAGAGCGCGTTCGACAAACACCGATTTTTTTGGGAGAGTCTGCGCTGGGAAGATCAAGCCAGACGCAAAAACCAATCTTAACTACGAAACTCTCCCCCAAAAAATACAAGGACGCTCTCAGCGCGCTGGCTGTGCACATCAATGTATCGACTTGCCGTCTGCGTCGATCTTCCTTACCTCGAACCCAAGCGCTTGCAGCGGGGCCTGCACCTTGGCGCGGTCGCCCACGATCACCCACGTCAAGCTTTCCGGCCGCACCACCCGCACCGCCGCACGCTGCGCGTCAGCCTGGTCGAGCGCGTTGACGCGCGCGGCGTAGGTGCTCCAGTAATCGTCAGACAGGTCGTAAATCGCGCTCTCGGCGAGCGATCCCGCGACCGCGCCGCCCGTCTCCCAGCGGCCCGGAAGCGAGAGCGTTAGATTGTGGCGCGCAAGGTCGAGTTCGCGCAGCGCGACCGGGCGCGTGCTCACGATGTCGGTCAGCTCGCGCCGCACTTCTACTAAACTCTCGCCGGTCTTGTCGGTCTGCACGGATGCGAAAGCCGAGAATAAGCCCGCCTCGCGTGCTGGCGCGACCGAGCTGCCCGCACTATAAGACCAGTGCTTGTTCTCGCGCAGATTGAGGTTAAGGCGCGAGCTGAACGAACCACCAAGCGTGGTCATAGCGGCCTGGATCGCCAGCTCGTCGGGATCGCGCCGGGACGGCGCGATTTCGGCCGCCGAGATCACCGATTGCAGCGCTCCGGGCTTGTCAATCAGATAGACGGTGGGGGTCGAGACGAGCGCGACGTGGGGAATTGTTTTGACGGGAGGGGTTGCGGACGCGCGCCAGCGTCCCAACCGAGCTTCCAGCTTGGGCAGGATCGTTTCCAGTGTGGTGTCGCCGACAACAATCAGCGTCGCGCCGGTGGGTTGAAACCACAGGTCATGGTGGCGGCGCAACTGCTCGGGCGTCAGCGCGGCGATTCCAGCCTCGGTGTTTACGCGCCCATAGGGGTGATCGGGTCCGAAAACGAGCGGGGACAAGGCGCGGAACGCCGCGCTGGTAGGATCCTGCTTCTCCTGCGTGATGCCCGCGACGATCAGCGCCTTCTCGCGCGCGACATCGGCGGAGCGCAGCGCCGGACGAAGCACCACATCGGCAAACACGTCGAGCGCGCCATCGAGGCGCGCCGAGAGCGCGCTCATCCAAATCTGTGTCGCGTCCGGGCTCGCGTTCGCGCCCATCTCCACGCCGAGCGCGAGCTTGCGATCCTCGAACGCCAGCGTGTCGAGATCGGCGGTGCCATCGAGCAGCGTCGCGGCTTCGAGGTCCGACAGTCCGGTCTGCCCGGCGGGATCGGACGCGGAGCCGACATCGAGCACGAGCTGGAGATCGACCAACGACGTCTCGTGCCGCTCGGCCATGACAACCGCGAGTCCGTTCGAGAGTCGCGCGCGCCGGATTACCGGAAAGCGAGAGGGCGGCGTGGCCACCGCGGCGGCGACCGGAACCGGCTGCGCGACCGCGCCGGACACCGGCGCGAAACTCGGGAACGGTGTCACCTCGAGCGTGAACGATCCGTCGGAGAGCCAGCGGCGGCCCGCGTCGACCACGGCGGCGGGGGTAGCGACGCGGATGCGTTCGACGTCGGTCCGCCAAGCGTCGGGCGCGCCGAAGTAGGTCTGCGAATACGCGAGTATCTCGGACTGGGTGCCAACGGGCTCTGCCTGGCGTACAAATCCCGCAAGCAAGCGCGTTTTGTAGCGATCGAGTTCGGCCGCGCTAGGCCCGTCGCGCAGCAGCCGCGCGAGTTCCTCGTTGAACGTGGCTTCGAGCCGAGCGAGCGGTACACTGGGCGCGGCGGTGATTTGGACGTCGATCAAACCACCGATCTCGTGCGCTTCCACACCAGCATACACCGAGGTAGCGAGGCGATCTTGATATACGAGTCGCTTGTAGAGACGGGAATCCTTGCTGCCCGACAGGACGTCAGTCAGCAGGCGGAGCACGTCGCTGTCGGCCGATCCTAGAGGAGGCCCGTTCCATTCAATGTAAAGCCGCGCCTGCGGCACACGGTCTTGCACGCTCGCGCGCTGGTGGCCAGTCCGCTTCGCGGTCCAGACCTTCTGCCGTGCGATCGGCGGTCCGGGCGGAATCGAGCCGAAATAGCGCTCCGCCTTTGTCCGCGCCTGCGCCGGCGTGATATCGCCTGCGAGCACAAGCGTGGCGTTGGATGGACCGTAATAGGTGGCGAACCACTCCTTCACATCATCAACACGCGCGGCGTCGAGATCGGTCAGTTCGCCAATGACAGTGTGGCTATAGGGGTGCTGCGCTGGCCAGACCGACTTTGTGATTATCTCCTCCGTCACCGCATAAGGCTGGTTCTCGTGCTGGCGCTTCTCATTCTGCACGACGCCGCGCTGCGTATTGAGCAGCGCGATATTGAAGGTGTCGAGAAGATGCCCCATCCGTCCCGCTTCCATCGCGAGCGTCATATCGAGCGCGAGAGTGGGCACGGTCTCGAAGAAGTTGGTCCGGTCTTCGCTGGTGGTGCCGTTGATGCTGGTCGCGCCGATGCCCTCGAGTTTCTCGAACCAGCCGCGCTGGTTTCCCCCCGTGCTGCCGAACATCAGATGCTCGAACAGGTGCGCGAAGCCGGTGCGGCCGGGCGGCTCGTTCTTCGAGCCAACGTGATACCACAGGTCGACGGCGACCACGGGGGCCTTGTGATCCTCATGCACGATCAAGGTCAATCCGTTGGCGAGGACCGTTCGTGTGAAGGGAATGGCGGGGATGGGCAGCGAGGCCTCGGCTTTCGACGCGGGTGCGGCCAACGCGGGGGCGCCGACAAGAAGCGCAGCGAGCAGGGCGGCGGCGAGGCGGCGCGAGTTCAAAATTGCAGGTTCCCCAAGCGGTTGTTGGACGGGTATATTAGCAAACGCGAGCAGACCGGTAATGCGACAACGTCCGAGGCGTCTCGTGTTGGCGGCCTACTCTAGGCCGTGAACCCATAAATGTAGTCGGGGTCTGGGGCGCAGTGGAACAGAAAAGGCGCACAAGGGACTACCTCAAGGTTTGTCACACGGTCAGCGGTAAGCGGACGTAACGGGGACGATCACGTGCCGGGGTCCGAGTAGCAACGGAACAGAGAACCTACACAAGGCCGCGCTAGCCCTTCGATTGGGTGTTATAGTTTGCCTAGGAATGGTGGTTTCCGCCCATCTGCTCTCGGCACGGTCGGCAGCAGAATCGGACGTTCGCGCTGATTAGGTTGGCGAGGGGCTTTTCCCAGCGACCTGCATCAGCATGATGCCTCCAAGAATGAGCAAGAGACCACCCAGCTTGAGCGCATTGGCCGGTTGCCTCACCATGCCAAAAAGGCCGAACTGATCGATCGCTGCCGCAGTCGCGAGCTGCGCAACAAGGATGAAAGCTATGAAGTTGCCTGCGCCGAGGCGGGGAATGACAACAGTGGCCGAGAGCGCATAAAAGCAGATCAACAGTCCAGCACCGTAGCTGCTCAGAGGGGCTGATCCGATCTGGCTGTAGCCTGTTACGCCGTAAAGGGGCAGCGAAAGGCCCAGCGCGACCAAAAACGCAACAGCGAACATGACGGCGGTCGCCCCGAATGGATTGCCGACGCTTCGCGCCATGCCGCTGTTCAGCACGCCGATGAGCGGAATGCCAGCGCCCGCGAGGAACGTCCATGCCGCGAGGATGTAAGTGGAACGCATCATCGATGCCTCCTGTCCATGGTAATCTCCAATTCTGTCTGCAGGATGGCGATCAGTTCCGCCGCCGGCATGGATCGAGCTAGCGGCGCACCCTGACCGGCCCATTGAGCACCGAACCCGCTCTCACCACGTAGCTTTGCTACAGCGTGAAGCGCTTTGCTGGCGTCGTAAGTCATAGGGTAGTCGGGAGGGAGTCGGTCGGCGAGAGTTGCCGCCAGCGCGGTCAAGCGGTTGGGCAGGGAGCGCGCAGGGCGGCCCGAGGCCACGGAAGTCATGATGGTGTGGAACGCGCCCGGCCCAACCAGCGCTGCTCGATACGTGTCGTCTGCTGCCGATTCCGGGCAGCCGACGAAGGCGGTGCCGAGCTGGGCCGCGACCGCACCAACGTCGAGCGCTGCGGCAATGGCCGCACCATCCATGATGCCGCCTGCCGCGATGATGGGCAGCCCGGCCTCGCGCACCAGCAACCGTGTGAGCACCATCATGCTCAGCGCGTCGTCGGATTTGGCCGGGTCGAACATACCCCGATGGCCGCCAGCCTCAATGCCCTGCGCCACGATCGCGTCGACACCGGCTAACTTGATCGCTCGCGCCTCGTCCAGGTTCGTCGCGGTGGCGAGAAGCAATATGCCATGGGCCTTGAGCGCCGCGATGGCGTTAGCGGACGGTAGACCGAAGTGGAAGCTGACCACCGGCGGTCCGGTGTCCAGCAGCATTGCCAGCATGTCCGAGTCTTCAGCGAAGCTTTGATAGATTGTACGCAGCCCTGTCGGCGGTACGGTGCCAAATTCGGCAAAGACAGGAGATAGCCAGTCGAGCCAAGCTGCCTCCCGGGCCGGGTCTAGTCGTGCGGGCCCGTGGACGAACAGATTCACGTTAAAGGCGCAACTGGTTCGTGCGCGCACCTCCTCGATCATCGCACGCGCGCCAGCTGCATCGGTTGCGCCCACGGCGATCGAGCCTAGGCCGCCCGCCTCCGATACGGCGGCGGCAAGCGCCGGGGTCGACACGCCCGCCATTGGCGCCTGGACGATCGGGTGCCTGATTCCAAGACTATTAAGCAACATCACCTCTTCATGCCGCTTATCCTGGCAGAGCCACCCTGGCGTACCTCGGAGCGCTTGATTTATACGTGACCAACCTCATTGCACGCCGCGCAAATTGCGCCTTGTTCAGCCTTGGAAGAACGCTTTGGCGAGGTCATTGTTCGGTACAAAGTAGTCAACATCCTCCTCCAACAAACCGCGGTTTGATGCAAAGCGCCTCAGCCATCGCCGTTGACCCTCCCGGACCACCTCGAGAACATATCTACTCGTGTATAAACCTGTGGCCGCTAAACACTTCTTCGACTAGATTGTTGGAAGCAAGGGGAGAGCGTCATGCTGATCGGGTACATGCGGGTGTCGACGGGCGAGCAGAACCTCGACCTGCAACGCGATGCGCTCGATCGAGCCGGGTGCGAGCGGGTCTTCGATGACGTGTGCTCGGGCCGTGCGACCGAGCGTCCTGGCCTCGGCAAGGCGCTCGAAGTCGCCCGTGACGGTGACACGCTCGTCGTGTGGAAGCTCGATCGCATCGGACGCTCGCTGCCCCATGTCGTTGGTCTGGTAGGCGATCTCGCGAAGCGCGGGGTCGGGCTGAAGGTGCTGACCGGCGACATCGACACGACGACCGTCACGGGACGTCCGCAATAATGGTGGCGGCGACACAGCAGTCGCACGACCAATCATGGGACGTTTCATCACGGCCGCAAAGCCTTATGCCAAAATGCGCCGACGCGATGGTCGAGCGCTCGGCGCGTTCTGGACGGAGATAGTCGAACCCCGCGGACCGTTCACCTACGCCAAGCCCGTTGTCGTGCTGTGCGATCGTTGGTCGGCCAGCATGGCCGAGGGCTTCCCAATGGGAATGCGTGCGATCTGCGGGGCCGGCATCGTCGGCACACCCATGATGGGGCTGAGCGCAGCTGTCTTCCCGCTGAGGCTCGATCGAACAGGCATCGACGGGCAATATTCGGCTGAGCCGGTGTACGACGTCGAGGGTCGACCTCGATCCGCTTTTCTACCCGATGTGATCGTACCGGACGGAAAAGACATTCTCGCTGCGGGCACTGCCGAACTGCGCCGCATTGCCTGAGGATCGGGCCGCCTTAGCGTACGATTTTGGCCTGTCTCTCACCGGCCCCCTATTTCGGCCAGAAGCGCGGCATCACGTGGTACAATCTCGCCTCGAACCAGTTCACCGGCCTGAACGCGGTCACTGTGCCCGGCACACTGCGCGACAGCCTAAACCTGCTCGCGGTCGTGCTCGAACAGGAGACCGAGCTCAATCCCACCGAAATCATGACCGATACCGCTGGCTACACCGACACCGTCTTCGGCATCTTCCACCTGCTCGGCTACCAATTCAGCCCCCGCATCGCCGACATCGGCGGCGCGCGTTTCTGGCGCGTCGACGGCAAGGCCGACTACGGCGTGCTGGGCGATCTCGCGGCGAACAAGATCAACCTGAAGCTGATCGCCGAGCATTGGGACGACCTGCTGCGCCTCGCGGGATCTCTGAAACTGGGGGTGGTGCGCGCCGCCGGGATCACCCGAACATTGCAAACCAACGACCGCCCGACCAAACTCGCCCGCGCCCTCCAGGAACTCGGCCGCCTCGCGAAGACGCTCTACCTGCTGCGCTTCATCGACGACGAAAGTTACCGGCGCCGCATCCTCGTCCAACTCAACCGCGGCGAGGGTCGCCACCAGCTCGCGCGCATCATCTTCCACGGCAAGCGCGGCGAACTGCGCCAGCGCTACCGCGAGGGGCAGGAAGATCAACTCGGCGCGCTCGGTCTCGTCGTCAATCTCGTCGTGCTGTGGAATACGATCTACATGGACGCCGCACTCGACCGCCTCCGCGCCGAAGGCTTCGACGTCCGGCCCGAGGACGTCGCCCGCCTGTCCCCGCTCGGCTTCAAGCACATCAACATGCTTGGCCGCTACGCCTTCACGCTCCCCGATATGGTCGCGCGCGGCGAACTGAGACCGCTGCGCGATCCCAACGCCTCGGGTCCGGACGAGCTATGACACGATCGTTGTGCGCCTTTTCTGTTCCACTGCGCCCCAAACCCATGATCGCCGATTGTGCAGATATGACGCGATCTAGACTAGGTGCAGCGACGTGCAAATCGGATGCATGGGAAGGTGCGACGGGTGCGACACAGCTTGTCCACGGATTGTCTACGCCGCAATCTACAGATTGACCACCAATTGCCTATGCATCGCCGTGCATAAACATCCCAGAGTAGAACATAGCAACGAACAGAAGCACGAGCACCACGACGGCAAAAAGAATAGCTCGCCAGTTCATCCCACAGCTCCGTAAGTAATCGGTGTAATCCTCAGAGCGGTAAGCATCATCTTGGACACATGGTCCCCTGCGAAGCGGCATACATCTGCCTTGATGCGCCCTTAGCAAAGGCTTCATACATATTTCCGTTGTATGATCCCAAACCAGATAGGATGCCGCCAACAGAAAGTATTCCATAATGTGAGTAAAAGCCTGGTCCGTCCATCGCGAACTGTGATGTATGATATGCTTCTTCAAATCCCGTCGGAGAACGAAAGTTGGCAACTTCATTAAAGCTGCCCGGCTGAACGTAAACCGTGCTCCCCTGTGTGACGGCTACGGCACCGCCATTGAAAGCGTTCCGGGTGAAAGGACCGGCACTCGCGTCAAGACCAGACACGAACTTGAGATTATCAATCTGAGCAGTCGGAAGTCCTCGGTTTCCCAATTGGTTCTTTAAGAATGCTCTCTGACACGGCGTGGGGGTCTGCGTTCTTTGCGGCATGGGAGCACCCCGCCATGCGTAATCATAGCGCAGACGGTTTTTGCCTGACGGCTCCGTGGGTTGCTGCGCGTTTCGCCCGACGTGGCGGCGGGGACCGGTGCGCAGACCCCCAG
>JAABUQ010004494.1_pt1 | contig 23708 bp, 26 predicted proteins | sample 5560001 | NCBI WGS metagenome assembly JAABUQ01 (sample SAMN10711888, study PRJNA513371) | rock metagenome | isolation source: Antarctica rocks | place: Antarctica: Victoria Land, Finger Mt nord | collected 2015-12-18 | reverse complement strand
CAACTTCGGCTAGCTGGTGAGTTGAACCATCACCTGGGCTATGAAAAGCACGAGGTAGCCGGCTATGGCAGCGGCAACTCGCGGAATGGCAAGAGTCAGAAGACGGTGAAAGGCGAGGCCGGCGAGATGACCATCGAAGTGCCGCGGGACCGCAATGGCACCTTCGAACCGAAGCTCATCGAGAAGCACCAAACACGATTTGAAGGCTTCGATGCCAAAATCCTTTCAATGTATGCGTTGGGCATGACGGTGCGCGACATTCAAGGACATTTGCAGGATCTGTATGGCGTGGAAGTGAGCGCGGCACTTATCTCGGAGGTCACCGACAGCGTGCTCGAAGAGGTCAAAGCGTGGCAGGACCGGCCACTGGAAGCGCTGTACCCAATCGTATATCTGGATGCCCTGATGGTGAAGATGCGGCACGAGGGCAAGGTGGAGAACCGCGCCGTGTACACAGCAATTGGTATCAACATGGAAGGGCAGAAGTCAGTGCTGGGGTTGTGGGCCAATGGCAACGAAGGCGCCAAATACTGGATGGCGGTGTTGACCAGTCTGAAAAATCGCGGGATGAAAGATGCGTTTGTAATCTGCACAGATGGCTTGAGAGGCTTTCCAGAGGCCATTGAGGCGGTCTTTCCGAGTACGCTGGTGCAGACCTGCATTGTGCATTTAATCCGCGCGAGTTTAAACTTCGTGAACTGGAAAGAACGCAAAGCGATCGCAGCGGATTTGAAGTCGATCTATCGGGCACCCACGGCCGAGCGCGCCGAAGCGGCCCTAGCCGACTTCCGGCGCAGGTACCCGAAGCACCAGGTGGTTGCCGATGTGTGGGAGCGGAGCTGGCAACGGGTGATCCCGTTCTTTGACTTTCCGGAAGAGATCCGTAAAATCATCTATACGACTAACGCAGTGGAATCTCTGCACATGACGCTACGCAAGGTAACGAAAAATCGTGGCTCATTTCCGACCCAGGAGGCCGCCATCAAGCTGCTCTATTTAGCGCTGCAGAACGTGTCCAAAAAGTGGCATACCGTACAGGGCTGGCGTGAAGCGCTCCAGCAGTTTGCGATTCGCTGGCCCGAACGCTTCGAGCAGGCCCGGGCTGCCTAAAAAGCAAAATCTTCATTGAAATAAAAATTGCGTTTACACAAGAGTCTTGACACTACCGGCGTAACCGCTCTTCACAACACAAGCCTGCCGACTTTCGCCTCCCCTGTCATCCTGGTCAGCCGGAAACTACACGCAGGATTTCTAAACACATGGCGACTACACACGATCTACGGCAAACATCTTTCATAAAGGGATGTCTATTTTTCTAATATGTTCATGAAAGACGAGTAGTCGCGTCGGCAAACTTTGCGGCGGACACTCCGTCACGATGAAGACCTAAGCCGAGAATTACCGGCTCAGCCTCGTCTTCGAATTGCACAGAGTCACCTCCCGTGTTCGTGCGAGTGCTATTTCTCCATCGCGCGACAGCAAACATCGCGCCGAGGGTCAGAACAACTATCGCAGGACAGGTTGTGAGACACTTCTGAGAACCAAACGGGGTGAGTTTAGGAGGATATCTTCTGTCCTGAAAACCTCCGATGCTGTTGAAAAACTCTTGGCGGAATTTCCGGTTTAAGGTTAAGGTCATATTTATTGATTAGTTTAGTAATCAGTTATATGATGGCGAAACCCATGAAGTGGCATGTTGTAGCAGCCTTCGTTTTGTGCCAAGCAGTTTTACACGCCGACGACGGGATCGGCGTGGGTGACCCCAAAATCTACGACAATCGCTCCCTCCTGATTATGCTGGATCAACTGACCCAGACCTTGAGCTCTGCCCAGTTCATTGATCAGAAGGCTTTAGCCGGTGCATTAGGAATGCAGCAGGGCTTCCAAAGTCAGGATTTTAGCAGCAGCTTTGCGTTTTCTCTGTCTCCAACTCCTGCGTCACTCTCAGGCGCTAGCCCGGTGAGCCCTGGCGGGGCTTCTCCGACTCCTATGTATCTGGAATCGATCCGGCGCACTCCTGGACCGACTGGTGGCACCGTGAGTGATGCGCCGTTCTTGACCAGCGTCGCGCCAGTAAGGTCTCGCGCAAGAAAGGCGATCGCGAGGACGCCTCCGTATATAAGAAGTCTCTTCACAGGTGTCGCCTCCCGAATTTCTACGGAACTCGTTGCCCCGACGCTTTGCTTACGCGCTTGATACCCACGATATGGCTGCCTCAAAGTTCCAGTACGCCGCCATTCGCCGAACCAGCCTTGCTTCATCTCTGGATAATCCCCAGTCTTCAGGTCTTTACAGGAGCTGAGATCCTCAATCATACGTGGGCGAACTTCAAAAACAACGCTCCGAGCTGGGCTGGCTCGGCTCACCGATGTGGTGTAATGTGGTGAAGCGCGTGGGCAGGGTCATCGTGAAGACAAGAAGGGGAGATGGTAAAGGCATGAAGATCCAAGCTGCGGGGGCGGTTCGCGCTTCGATCAGTTTTCCGCCAGAGCTTTACGAGACTCTTGAGATTATCCCAAGGAGAAGAAAGTCTCGCTGGCCTGGGTTGTGCGAGAGGCGGCGGAAAAGTATATAGCGGACAAATGGCCGCTGTTCAAAGGACAGGGGTAACGCGATGCCGTCCTTTCATGAGTTCTTCGCAGGCGGCGGGATGGCGCGCGCGGGTCTCGGCGCATCATGGGATTGCCTGTTCGCTAACGATATCGACATCAAGAAAGTTGCCAGCTATGCCGCGAACTGGGGCGACGGACATCTCAAGATTGGAGATGTAGGAGCGTTGAAGGTAGGGGATGTTCCGGGACCCGCCGATCTCGCTTGGGCCTCCTTTCCATGCCAGGACCTTTCTTTGGCTGGCGATTACGTGGGACTGAAAGGGGAGCGCTCAGGAACGTTTTGGCCATTCTGGCGCCTAATGAAGGCGCTTGGCCGAGAGAAAGGGGCACCCCGCGTGATCGTCCTTGAGAATGTGTGCGGCGCTCTGACCTCACACCAGGGTAAGGATTTTGCGGCGATCGGCTCCGCGCTCGCTGGCACTGGGTATCGCTTTGGAGCTTTGGTCATCGACGCTGTGCGTTTCGTTCCGCAGTCGCGGCCGCGGCTTTTTATCGTGGGGGTCCAGGATGATCGGGACCTTCCGGCCGGCCTGACAATCGAGGCGCCCAATCCACTCTGGCATCCGGCGAACCTAATTGGCGCTCATGAGGGATTGTCGCAACGATTAAAGTGCGCCTGGGTTTGGTGGAATCTTCCGGTGCCGCCGTCCCGCAGTTCAAAATTTGCGGATCTGATTGAAGATGACCCCAAGGGCGTCAGCTGGAACACGGCCGCAGAGACGAAACGACTGCTGTCGCTAATGAGTCCGCTCAATCGGAGAAAGGTCGAGGCCGCCAAAAACGCTACACAGCGGATGGTGGGCGGCATCTACAAACGCACGCGCCGGGACGAAAGCGGAAAGAGGGCTCAACGCGCCGAGATCCGCTTTGACGATATTGCAGGGTGCCTGCGTACGCCGGTGGAGGTTCAAGCCGCCAATCGATCATGATTGTCGAGAGCGACACTGTACGATCGCGCCTTTTGTCTCCGCGCGAAGCCGCGCGGCTCATGGGGTTGCCTGACAGCTATACGTTGCCTACGAATTACAACGAAGCATACCATCTTGCTGGCGATGGCGTCGTGGTGCCCGTCGTCCGCTTCCTCGCAGCCCATGTCTTAGAGCCCTTGCTTCTCGGCGGAACAGAACGCGAGAAGGAAGCAGCGTAGAGTGGCGGGGCTGCATCACCAACAATTGACTCGGTTCACTGCGGAGCGGGCCTTCCGAGGAAAGGGGCCGCTATCTGTGGCCTTGGTCGTCACACAGCACGCGAAGAAAATGGGTCTTCCCCTCGACGCTGAAAAGCTTGTAACGGAGAGGGGCGGCCAAGTTCTGGGGCTTGGCAAAGGAGCTGTGCAGGCAATTCTCAAACGGCACGACGTTACGCGCGTCCTGGCCTCCGAGGGCTGCCGCACGTCGCGCGGCAGCCTCAACAATATGCGGGAATACGTCGCCTTCCTGAACGGATTGAATGGGAAGGTCGATTTGGAGGCCGTTGAGGCGTTTTGGATCGATCGCGTGCACGAATTCTTTGCGGGTAAGCCTTTTAAGATCAGACTCGATGCTTCCCGCAGCCTTCGGACCGTCGTGCGTGACGTTATCGCGCAAGCGGTCGAACGGCAAAAGACCTCGCCAGGCATGTACTACGGCGGCGCTGTGCTCCAGCATCTGGTTGGCGCGAAGCTCGACTGTGCTCTTGGCAAGGGAAAGTTCGAGCACAATAGTTTTTCAACGGCCGACGCGCCGGCCGGCCGCGCCGGCGACTTCTTAATTGGAGACGTTGCGCTTCACGTGACAACGTCTCCGGGCGAGGCCGTAATCGAAAAGTGCCGCGACAATCTCAATGACGGCTACCGTCCGGTGCTCGTGACGCTGCAAAAAGGGTTGACTGTAGCGGAGGGCCTCGCCGGCAACATCGGGCTGGGCGATCGCATCGACATCTTCGAGATCGAGCAGTTCGTGGCGCTGAATCTCTATGAGTTGGGCAACTTTGGCGCCGACGGTCGGCGGACGGCAGTGTCGGATCTCGTGAACCGATACAACGAAATTGTCGAAGAGTTTGAGACAGATCCTAGCCTCAAAATCGAGCTGCACAGATGAAGGAAACGCCGGAACAGCGGAGCCGCATTATGCGAGCGGTGAAGGCAACCGACACCGCACCTGAAATGACAGTGCGCCGGCTGACGCACCGGATGGGTTACCGTTTCCGGTTGCATCGCAACGACCTGCCCGGAAAGCCCGACCTCGTTTTTCCGAGGCTGCATAAAGTGGTTTTCGTGCATGGCTGCTTCTGGCATGGCCATGCTTGCGCGCGCGGGGCACGGGTTCCCAAAGGCAACCGTGCCTACTGGCTTAAAAAGGTCGACAGCAATCGCGTGCGGGATCAGAGAAATCTTGAAAGGCTGGCGTTGGACGGATGGCGGGCGCTAGTCATATGGGAATGCTCGACGCGGGACGAGCGCCATTTGCGCGAGCTGGTAAGAATTTTTCTGACTGAGTAATCACCATTGCCCGACTAGGAACATACGATGACGACAACTGGATTCTACGCGCGACTTCGGGATAGTCGAGAAGACGATGATGCTTTAGCGGCGTGCGTTGACCGCGTTGTGAAGCAGCTCGAAGATACATCGACGAGCGGTGATCGGCCAGGCATGCTGCTTGGGAAAATACAGTCTGGCAAGACCCGGGCGTTCGTGGGCGTAATCGCGCGCTCGTTCGATCGCGGCTTCGATATGGCTGTAGTTTTCACCAAGAGAACGAAGACACTCTCAGCTCAGACAGTAGCGCGCCTGCGGCACGATCTTCGGGAATTGATCGACGAAGACGAGATCCTCGTTTTCGACATCATGCAGCAGCCCGGAAAGCTTACAAAGAGCGAGCAACGACGCAAGCTGGTGATTGTCGCCAAAAAACAGGCCAAGAATTTGGAGCGGATCATTCATTTCTTTGATGAAGACTATCCGGACCTCAAGGGCCGGCGTGTTTTGATCGTCGACTATGAGGCGGATCTCGCGAGCGTTCGGTTCGTTCGCAAGCGAGACCAGCCGGACATTGAACAAGGAAAGATCGCCGACCAGATGGGCGCGCTACGCCGCCTTGTCCGCGAAGTGGCTTATCTGCAAGTCAGGTCCCACCCGATGACGGGTATGTGTTCGAGCCCGAGAAGCCGGCGTTTACCGAGATTTTGCCGATCCATAGCGGCTATGTGGGTGGAGACAACTACTTCCTGAGGCGGATGGAAGACGATCCGCGGACGTTCTTGTTCGCGGAGGTGCAGCGCGACGAGCAAGACGCATTGCGAGACCGGATCAGCGCCGCATCCGGCAGGAGCGCGTTCTGGATTCGCCCAATACCGTAGGCTTGGTGCGGGCCATCATAACTTTTGTTCTCGGAGCGTGTCTGCGCCGTTGGCAACAAACGGAGGCGGACGAGAAACGGCGCAAATACGCCATGGTGATCCACAACGATACGCAAAAAGCGGCGCACGCACGGCAAGACCAAGTTGTTGAATGGGTGTTCGAGGCGGCCACCGACGCTGCGACGAAAAGTCTCGAGAAGCTTCGGCCTCTCTTCGACGCCGCCTTTGCGGACTTGAGCGCATCGATTGACGCCGATCGTGGTCGCAGTCCGAGCCCGGACGAAGCGTTTGCGATGTTCATCGAAGCGCTCCAAAGCGAGGACGTGGTTCAGGAGAGTGTGAATTCCGACACGGCTGTTATGGCGTTGTTGGACGAGCGAGCCGAGCTGAGATTGATGACTCCGTTCAACATCTTTGTCGGCGGAAATATTCTTGACCGCGGCATCACTATTCCACACCTGATCGCCTTTTACTACGGCCGTAATCCCAGAACCATGCAAGCCGACACCGTATTGCAGCACTCGCGCATGTACGGCAACCGCGATCGGCGCGACCTGGCAGTTACCCGCTTCGCGGCCGTGCCACTTGATCATCATCTACCGCGTCGGTTGGAATCGGTACTTGCGAGAAGTCGTACAGCAGGTTGTTCGTCAACACCTGAATAGGCGCCATCGGGAGAAAGGGAAGAAAGGCGCTAGCCCCCAACACGCTGAACATATTTCCAAAATTCGAGCTCGCCCCCATACGGATGTACTTGCGGATATTCGCGAAGACCTTCCTTCCTTCTGTCACACCCCCTTCGAGCACCGTGAGATCCTTCCCAAGCAGGATCAAGTCCGCGGACTCCTTAGCGATGTCCGTGGCCGTATCCACTGAGATGCCGACGGCGGCGGCTCGCAACGCGGGCGCATCGTTGATGCCGTCGCCCATGAACCCGACCACATGCCCTTTGCTCCTGAGAGCCCGAATGACTCGTTCTTTGTGGGCCGGAGAAAGACGGGCAAAAAGCGTCGTCTTCTCCGCTGCTTCCGATAGCTCCGGGTCAGACATTTTCTCAACGTCTTCACCCACCAGCATCGGGTCGGCGAGCAGGCCAACGTCTTTGCACACCTTGCGGCTGATCAGGTGGTTGTCGCCCGTCAGGATTTTCACTGCCACGCCATGCTGATGAAGAGCCTCCAGTGCGCGTGCCGCAGTCTTCTTGGCCGGGTCCAGGAACGCCACGTAGCCTCTCAGCACGAGATCACACTCGTCATGCTTGGAACAGATTTGCGTCGTCGGAAGGTCCTTAGTTGCCACCGCCAGCACGCGAAAGCCGTCGTTGCTGAGACTCTCGTACTCTTCTTTCAAACCCACGATCCGCCGCGGATCCATCGGCGACAACTTTCCGTCTAATTCAAAGTGCGAGCAGTGATGAAAGATTTCCTCCGGCGCGCCTTTGGTGAGGAGGATCGCCTTTCCTTCCGGGTCCTCCACCAGGACCGACATCATACGCCGCGTGAAGTCGAACGGAATCTCATCGAGCTTCTTATACTTCTCGATGAGTGCCTTTCCCTGAAAATCGGTGCTGTCCAAGATCGCCCGGTCAAGCAGATTCTTGAGACCCGTTTGGAAGTAACTGATCAGATATCCATTCAGGAGTACTTCCTCCGTTTCTCGCCCAGCAATGTTGCAATGCCGCATCAGTACGACGCGGTCCTCGGTGAGCGTGCCCGTTTTGTCGGTGCACAGCACGTCCATGCCCCCGAAGTTTTGGATGGAGTTGAGTCGCTTAACGATCACTTTCCTGCGGCTCATGGCGAGGGCGCCCTTGGAGAGGCAAACGGATACAACCATCGGGAGCATCTCGGGCGTGAGACCGACCGCCACGGCCATCGCAAAGAAAAAAGCGCCTTTCCAATCGTGTTTTGTGAACCCGTTGATGAGAAAGACCAGCGGCACCATCACGGCCATGAGCTGGATCATCAGCCAGGTGAAGCGGTTCAGGCCTAAATCGAAGCTCGTCTGCACGCGTTCGCCCGTGATAGCCGTGGCCATGCTGCCGAAATAAGTATGAACCCCTGTCGTGACCACTACCCCTGTTGCGGCGCCGCTATCGACGCTCGTGCCCATGAAGCAGATGTTCGTGAGTTCAGTGGGTGAAATCACGGGCTTGGATTCCGGGTCATGAATCTTCTCCACCGGCAGCGATTCGCCGGTGAGGCTCCCTTGACTTACGAAGAGGTCTTTGGAAGCGAGCACGCGCACGTCACCCGGAATCATGTCGCCAGCCGCCAGCTGGATAATGTCGCCGGGCACCAGATCTCGGAGCGCGATCTCCCTCGCTTTGCCACCTCGAATGACTGTGGCGGTCACGTGAATCATGGCCTTGAGCTTCGCCGCCGCCGCGTCCGCTCTTGCCTCCTGCCAGAAGCGCAACCCGACACTTAGCGCCACCATCATGGCCATCACAGTGCCGGCGCGTGCGTCGCCAGTGGCGAACCGAAACCGCAGATAAAGTCGCCAGCAGGATCACCAGTGGGTTGCGGACAATTTTAAAAAGCCGGACGGGCCAGCCTTGCGGCTTTTCTTGCGCAACTTCATTCGGACCGGTTTTGCGCGCCCGCTCTTCCGCTTCCGGTTGCGTGAGGCCGACCGGCGCGGTTTGCAAATCACGAAGAAGTTCCTCGCCGGTCTTTCTGGCCGCATCCAGCACCGCGGGCGAAACTTGGATGTCCTTGCGTTTTGCGTCCTTTGGAACTGGCGGTTCGGTTGGGCGAAACGGTTGGCCGGTGACCGCAGGGGCCACCTTGCTGGCGCCGCTAGCTAAGACCGTGCTACCCCCATCAGGTGTTGTCATACCCTCCTTCGACCATCCGAGCCGACAATAGACTCCCCTTGTAATCTAGCGTTGTAAGCAATGACGCGCTACAGTGGACTCGGTTTGTGTTGGCAATGCTTGATTAGTTCGTTTTATTTTTTGGGTGTCGACTGCAGACCATGGAGGCTCCACGCGTGCCGATTCGCCTGAGGGAACGACACAGGACCGAGAACATAGGTTGGTTGCGCGCGGCAGTATTGGGCGCAAATGACGGCATTCTTTCAACGGCTAGTCTGCTGCTCGGTGTGGCAGCAGCACATCGGAGTCACGGCAACGTGCTGACTGCGGGTGTCGCCGGCCTTGTCGCCGGGGCCATGTCGATGGCTGCTGGCGAGTATGTGTCAGTACACTCGCAGGCCGACAGTGAACAAGCGGAACTTAAGCAGGAGCGCGCAGAACTGAAGACAGACAACGAGGGCGAACACGAGGAAGCTGGCCGAGATCTACGTAGCGCGCGGGCTCGATGCTGCGCTTGCGAAACAGGTGGCCCAGCAGTTGATGGCTCATGACGCAATAGGTGCGCATGCACGTGACGAACTCGGCATCTCTGAGACTCTTCGCGCGCGTCCCATTCAGGCCGCGCTAGCCTCGGCCGCTAGCTTCGCTGCTGGGGCAGCTATGCCTATTTTGGTTACGGCCATAGCGCCTCAGGAACGGCTTACCTATTTTGTTTTTGGAACGTCGTTGATGTTCCTCTTCCTCCTCGGTGGATTAGCTGCACGCGCTGGGGGCGCAGGAGTGATGGCTGGCGCCATCCGTGTCACGTTCTGGGGTGCATTGGCCATGGCAGTGACCGCAGGCGTGGGTGCGTTATTTGGAACAGTGGTGTAAGGTTCGAACTACCCTGGAACCATCACGGCTTCGCTTGCAAGGTGAGCGGCGACCAGCAGGTCGGATCACTCGTGTGTAGTCGCGAAGTGTTGATCGACCCCGCGCCTGGTGGTTGACTCAGGCTTACGAGTTCGCCTTAGGGCGATTCTTCCGCATGGAATCACCGCGCATCTCGATGCGATGAGCGTTGTGGACCAACCGGTCGAGGATGCCATCCGCCAGCGTGGGATCGCCGATCTGCTCGTGCCAGCGCGAGACTGGCAGTTGGGACGTCACGATCGTGGAACGCACCTGATAACGATCTTCGCAGATCTCCCAGAAGTCACGGCGTTCGGGTTCTGACAGCGGAGCCATGGCCCAGTCGTCGATCACAAGGACATCGATCCGGCTGAGCCGGGCCAGCAGACTGCGCAGGCTGCCATCGGCCCGCGCCATCGCCAGATCGCGGAATAGAGATTGGGCGCGACTGTACAGGGCCGAGTAACCGTCACGGCACGCCTTCTGCGCCAGGGCGCAAGCCACGAAGCTCTTGCCCACGCCCGTTGGTCCGAGCACAAAGACGTTTTCGTGTGTTCCGACCCAGGCGGATTCCTGGGCCAGCGAGCGGACCACACTCTTGTCTAGGCCGCGTGCGCCGCGGTAGTCGATGTCTTCGATACAAGCGTTGGTGCGGAGCTTGGCATTCTTCAGCCGCCTCCCGAGTGCCTGATTCTCGCGCCAGTTCCACTGCTGATCTACCAACAACCCCAAGCGTTCCAGGAAACTCAGTTCGCGCGCCGCCGGGTCCTGTTCCTGCGTCTTCAGTGACTCGGCCATGCCGTGGAGCCGCATGGCGAGCAGCTTTTCGATCATCGGTTGTTTGAGCATCGCTGTTTCTCCTCAGTCGAAGTACCCCGCGCCGCGGATGTTGTCGTGCGGCGGCAGTGGCGGCGATGGAGGAGGCTCCACGGGGGGCACTGTATCGAGCGAGTTCTTCAGAATCGACTTCACGCTCTGATAGCGGCAGGCTCCCATCACTAGCGCCCGCTCGGCAGCGGCTTCCATGCGTGCCGGTGAGTACTGCCCGGCCCGGCCAGACGAACGATCCCGAGACACGAACGGTAGCCCATCTCCGGGTGCGGCTTGTCGTTCATGATGCGCTCGAAAAGCCGCGCAGTGTTGGGGCCGATAGTCTGGGCCCAGTGCACCATCCGGGAGGGAGCCCACTCCAGATGCGCCTGGTGGGAACGCGGACGGTGTTCGGCAACAGTGACGGCGTGCCCGTGACCTCGCGCACGCAAGTGGGAAGCCACGCGTTGACCTTTATGGAACAGCTCTACTAGCGTGGTCGTCGAGCGGACTTCCACCAGTTCCTGCACCAGGTTGTAAGGCACGCTGTAAAAGTTTGCGTCGAAAACGATGTGATAGTCGATATTCACCCTTGCGCGGGAACCACTGGCTGAGATCGAACGGCTCGGCAGGCAGAGGGTTCAGCGCGGGCTTATCTAGAGCCGCGTACTGTGATGCCCGCGAGTCTTCGCGTTTACGGAACGGCCGCTGGTTGATGCGGTCGCGCAGCTCACGGATGGCCTGGTTCAGCTCCTCGATAGAGAAGAACTTCCGGTGGAGCAGCGCCGCGATGATCCAGCGTTCAACCAACTGTACACCCGATTCGACCTTGGCCTTGTCACGTGGCTTGTAGGGCCGCGCCGGAACCACGCCCACGCCGTAGTGCATGGCCATCTCCTGATAGGTGGGGTTCAGGTCAGGATCGTAGCGGCAGGCTTTCGTCACTCCGGTTTTGGTGTTATCTGGGACGACCAGCTTCGGAACACGCATTCGCTTCGTTCCCGTATTTCGCCAAAGCGGTAACGCAAGTCGCCGGCAAAAACAACGCCATCGTGTCCTCTCTTATTTGCCTCTGGCACACATTGCAGAACGCGCGCTCACCGAGACGGCCAGCATCTATGAGGGCTGGCATGTCTTCTTTGCGGAAAGCACAGCGACTTTCCCGCAAGATCTCCGGCGCGCACACCCGACAATCTTCTTTTCGGTGCCGCGCCTCTACGCGAAGTTTCAGCAGGGCGTGCTGGCGAGAATCACGCAGCGCAAACTGAATCTCCTGCTGACCATCCCGGTTGTCCGCTACTTTGTCCGCCAGCGTATCCGGCGCGAGCTTGGTTTGAATAGGGTCCGGTTTGCTGCATCCGGTTCCGCGGCACTTCCTGTCGATCTCCTGCTTTAGTTTCGCAAACTGGGCCTCCCGCTTTCGGAAGGCTACGGCACGACTGAGACCGGAATCACTCACACGGCCCCGGGCGGACGCAGCAAGCCGGGCTATGTGGGCCGCAACGCTCCTGGTGTCGAAACGAAAATCGCTCCGAACGGCGAAGTGCTGGTAAAGAGTCCCATGAACATGCTTGGCTATTACCGTGATGCGGAAGCTACGCAAGAAGCTTTCACGGAAGATGGCTTCATTCGCACGGGCGATTTGGGCGAACTCACTCCACAAGGCTGGCTCAAGATCACCGGCCGGATCAAAGAGCAGTTCAAGACGAGCAAAGGCAAGTATGTTTCACCAGTCACGATTGAAATGCTGCTCGGGAGTCATAGCGCAATCGAAAGCTGCCTGGTAATGGGTGCAGGATTAGAAGCTCCGTTCGCGATCGTGATCTTGTCGTCCGAAGCCTTGCAATCGGTCAACGATGATGTGCGGCGCAAGGCTCTCGAGGAGTCGCTGCACAACCTGCTCGATACGACCAACTGAAGCTCGCGCCCTATGAGCGTTTGAAGTTTCTCGTTCTCGCCGATACCAAGTGGTCTATCGAGAAAGGATTCATCACTCCCACTTTGAAGCTGAAACGCTCCGTTCTCGAAGCGTACTACTCACCTTTCATCTCCGATTGGGTGGGACGAGGTACTAAATCGGTCTGGCACATCGGGCCTTGAATCCTAAGCTTCCGCGTGCGATACAATGCCCCGGTTTGTCACACAAATGAAAAAGACATTTGTTCGCATCCTTCTCCTCTTTCCACTCTTGATACCTGCAAGCGCTTTCGCTCAGCAGGATTACGTTGGGCGATACGACCTCTATAACGGCTTCACGTGGTTCGACAGTCCGAGCGCAAAACTAGAGTAGCGCGGCTATCACCTGCAAGCAGGGATCAACGCGCGAACCTGGCTGGCTCTCGGCTTCGACTATTCGGTTGCAACCGGCACGCTTCCGTTAGAGCCGAGTCTCTTGAAGCCCGCACTCCAGGCTCAAATCGGGGCTCAATTGGCGCAGCTTGAGGCCCTTGGAGTGATCCCACCCGATTATCAGCTTCTGATTCGTACTGGAGCGACCACCCAGACGTTCGCGGCTGGTCCGCAACTCGAGTACCGTCACTTCAGGCGTGCCACTCTCTTCATCCGTCCCTCCATCGGCGCAATTTACGAAGTAGCTACGCCCCATCCGGGAGACCCCGTCGCTACCGGGATTGTTAACCAGCTGGCGCCTTCGGGCAAGAAGACCAATTGGGAAGCATTCTATGGCTTTGGCGGCGGTACGGACCTGAACCTCTGGACCCACTTCGCCCTGCGGCTTCAGGCCGATTTTGTCCACAACGACCTTTTCACCGACATTTTGAAAAGCTCCCGCAATACTGTGCGGCTTTCGATCGGCCCGGACATCCACTTCGGCCACAATATCGCGCGCTAGGGGCGCAGAATATTATTTGTCCCGCGGAGTGACGTCAGTAACCGGAAGATCCCAGTGCGCAAGCAGTATCTCAAACCGCCGCTGCTCCTCGCGCTTGTAGGACTGCTGGTCCGGCCAAAGCTGCTTTATCAGCGCTTCTTCTCCGGGATTGCCAGTCGTGGCCAAAGTCGAGTTCTTGAACCGGATCGTTACCCGGTAATCCCAGCGTGAATCTTCGGTCATGTGATTGGCGGGTGTTTCGATCTTCACCGAAACCATTCGCCCGCTTTCGACCGTTTTCTTTAGCAGCGGATAGTGATTCTTCAAGAACAGCTGCAGAAACTCCTATTGGTGTCCCCACTGCACTTTGTAGTAATTCTCGACTGTGTACGGCTGGTCAGGAGCGCCTTGGGGCGGCGCTCCCTGCGCAAACAAGGGTTGCGCACCGATCGCGAGAGCGATCGCAAACAGGAATTTGGTCATCGGCTAGAACGTGATACGTCCTACAAGCTGTACGTTTCGGGGCTGCGAGACGGTGCCGTTCCAGGCTCCGAAACCGGTAAGCTTTCCGTTCTTCACGGCGCTCGGACTTGACGGGTCATTGTTGAACGGAATGCAGTCACCGAATGCCTGACCATCGCAGGTGAAATAGTGATTGTTGAAGACGTTGAAGGCTTCGCCGCGAATCTCAAGGTTCAGGCGCTCTTTGATGGCAAACTTCTTCGAGAGTGACAGGTTCGTATCGCGATACGGAGAACCGCGCACGCCGCTCACGCGAGGGCCCGCGCCAAGATACGTCCCGTTGGCAAACAGCGAGCTTGGCTCGAAAGCAGAGGCATGGTAAAGAGGCTTGTTCACGTCGAGACCGCCATACGATTGTGCTAAAACTGGTGCCCCCGAGAGAAGGGCGGGAATGCAAGCGGCCTGGAACTGGTTCGGAACGCCGCACACGGTTGAGTCGCGGAAATACAAGGGCATACCTGAAACGAGTTTCATGCTCGAGGAGAGCGTCCATCCGCCGACAATCTGGCCGAGCACGCCGGAGCCGCCTAGCCATCGCTTTCCAGGTCCGAAGGGCAGATCGTAAACGGCCAGCAAAGAAAACGTGTGTGTAATGTCATCAGGCGAGAGCGAATGATTGCGGCTCCCTTGGAATGGATTAATTACCCCCCCGATTCCGCCATAGCCGGCTGTGGCCTGCGTGGTCGAGGAAGCGTCAGTCAGAAGTTTGGAAAACGTGTAATTTGCGCCCAGGTAAATGCCGCCAGCAAACTGCTTCTCAATCTTCGTCTGTAGTGAGTGATATTGCGAAGTCCCCTCGTTTTCGTTCTCGCCAAACAGCGCGCCGCAGTATTGCGGATACTGGACCAGCGCCTGAGCTACGGTTGGCTTGCATGTCCCCGCGGCGGTCAACTGCTGTGCCCAGCCCGCGTAGGGAGCGTTTACGCCATTGAGCGTGGTCTGTCCCGGCGCAAAGACGGCGTTCAATGCAGACGGTCCCTGGCCCAGAAGCGAGGGGTTGAGCACGTTGAGCGGCTGCAACTGCGAGGGCAGATGAGTGCCCTGGTTCGCTACATAAGCGGCACTCGCAACGGCGCTGTTTCCCAGCTTGCGCTCGATCGTGAAATTCCACTGCTGTGTGTAAGAAAGATGATTGGCGTAGGTCGGACGGTAATTCGGTCCGTTTGTTCCATTATCGGCAGTTGGGCTAATATTCGGCGCCCTGTTGTAAGCCGGGAATCCGTTATCGAGGTAGAAAGAAGGCTGATAACCCGCGAACGAATCGTTGAAGCTTAAATTGGGATTGAAGCCATCGAGCGACATGCCGCCGCCCCACCCCGGATAGAAAGCTTGCGTGTAGAAAACCCCGTAGCCCGCGCGCACCACCGTCTTTTCATCTACCTTGTAGGCGACGCCGAGACGGGGCGCTACAGCGGCGTTAAAAGGAGTCTCCGGGTAGCGAATGCCGGCGCTAGCCGGACCATGCTTGTTGCCGGCAAACGCCAGGCTTCCTGGAAGGTTTCCAGCCCCAGGGTTCGGAGCGAAGCTGAAGAAACTCAGCTGATCGCCGGTCTCATAGGTGGGAGTGAACTTATCCCAGCGCACCCCGTAATTAAAAGTGAGCCGAGGGGAAACTTTCCAGGTATCGCCGATGTGAGCCGAGAAGGCCAGCTGTTCGGCGCCATACTTCGCTATGTTGTACACCGCGACATTGCCGTTATCGACAGCTCCGAGGAGTAAGCTGGCGAAGGGATCCCCGCTTGGGATGCCGGGCTGTGCCGTCGACAGAGCAGTGAAGCCGACGCTGCCAGATTGGTTGTTGTTCGTGCGAAATACCTGCTGCAAATGACGGAATTCTCCGCCCATTTTGAAGGTATGCGCGCCGCGAACCCAGGAAATCAGCTCATTGGTGATGTAGGAGGGCCGCGTCGATTTGTTCAAGTAACCAGGCCCTTGCGTGTTGCCCCAACTGGCGTAATTGGTGATGCCGTTACCGCCGAAACTCGCGTTAGGCGACGCGTTATACGCGCCTGCATTCGGAATGTGGGGCAGCAGCGCAGGGTCCTGTCCCGTAACCGAGCCGTATCCTTCGTTCCGGTTCACATAGCCAAACGCGAAGTGACTTAGCAGCGTAGGAGCGAAGATATGGTCCCAGTTAAAGCGACTTACCCAGGCATCCTCCGGTTTAGCAGGGCTGGAAGTGCAGAGCTGCACAGGTAGTGCGCATTGTTCGTTTGGCTGGGTTTTCTGCCGCCAGATTGTGGCGAAGAAGTGGTCCTTCTCGCCGAAGTAATAATCGATCTTATAGAGGTAGTGATTGACGTTTGAGAGAATGCCATCCGGCACTGGAGTGGACAGATAGTTATTGTACGGGCCCGGACCGCTAGGAGTCGGCAGATACTTCAGCCACTGCAGGGCGAGCGGGCTTTGCTGCGAAACGGGAATCTGATTGTTCGGGAAGGGCGTGCGGACAACCGTTCCGTTGGTGATGGTCTCCTTCGTAGGGTCGAAGATTGGCGTACCTAAGTCGGAGAAGTCGCCTGTACGCTCCTGTAGTGAAGGAATAGAGACCACGGGACGGCTGGTACCGCCAAGGCTGCGCAAATACTCTTCGTCATGGAAGAAGTAAGTCTTGTGCCGCGCTCCCCAGATGAACGGCAGAAACTTCAACTTCACCGGTCCGCCGATAAATCCGCCGTACTCGTTCTCGTTGTCCTTGGGGCGCGCATCGCCGGCCGGCCGCTGGTTCGTGAACTGCAGAGCATTCAGATCCTTATTCCGAAAGTACTCGAAACCGCCGCCATGGAATTGGTCGGTGCCGCTGCGAGTGGTGACGATGATCTCGCCGCCAGTGGTCGTCCCGTACTCAGGCTCGTAGCTCGAAGTAAGCACGCGTACTTCGCTCACCATGTCGGGCGTGGTCGGGAAGTCAAAGAAGGAGACCATGCCGCTCTGTGACATGGTACCTTCCTGCATGCTGACGCCGTCCATTACGGCTTCATCGCCCATCTTCAGGCCGCCGTTTATGCGCGCGTTAAACGCCTGAGGGCTGGTGCCGGTGTTTACGCCCGGGAGGAACGTAATGAACTGCACTGCGTTGCGCGGGGTACCGGCCGCAACGAGCAAGGGCAACTGGTTCACGATCTGCGGCGGAACACCCTCCTGCTGTGAGCCGTTGTCATAGTTCAGTTGCGCGGCGTCGGCCGTTACTTCCACTTTGGTGGACGCGTCGCCGATATCCAAGCCTGCGTCGATGCGAGCCGATTGATTTGCCAGCAGTTGGATGCTGCGCTGTACGTAGGTGCGAAAGCCCTTCGCCGCAATATTCAGATCGTACGAGCCGGGCGCCAGGCTGGGAAAAGAGAAGCGCCCGTCGTTGTCGGTTTTAACCGTCGAACTCTGCGATCGCTCGGCGGCCGAGACAGTAACGTCTGCCTGCGGCACAACGGCGCCGGATTTATCGGTCACCTGGCCATCCAGGCTGGCATTCTGGCTCTGAGCGAAGAGCGATATCGTGGTAAACAGCAGTGCGCATAGTGAAGTGCAGATCCGACGTGGCATTCTTTTCTCCTTGACACCCAGCAAATTCGAGATGCCGAAAACAAGCTTGCTGATTGGGTTCCGTTATATCACAGTGAAAGGCAGTGAAACTCAATTAACAGCGTTTCGTAAGTTTGTGAAACTTTCCATTCTTCTGTTCGCGGCAGCAGTTTGCGCCCGGGCGCACCTTGATACTGTGCAGGCGTTGCTCTCGATTCAAAATGCAATTCAAGCCGGAGACTTGGCCGCTGCTTCAAGTTTGATCGACCAAGCTATGCAACAGAACCCGAATGAGGGAGGCTTATTCAATCTGCGGGGGATTGTGCATGCGCGGCGCGATGAATTGCCGGGTGCCCGGAGGGACTTTGAGGAGGCTGTGCGGCTTGCTCCCACTTTGACGCCTAGCTGGCAGAATCTAGCGCGCGCCTGCCAGTTGGAAGCGGGAAAAGACGCAACCGCGATCGCGTGCGCTATCGAGGCGTGGCAGCACGTCGGGCGCCTGCAGCCGGCCGACCCGGAAGCGCACCGCTCACTCGCGTTGTTGTATGAGCAACAAAACGAATATAATCCTTCGCTGCGTGAATTCGCGAAGCTGCCTTCCGAACAGAGATCTCAGTCCCCGAATCTGCTCATCGAGTGCGCCGATTACGCGGCGCTCGGGCGCAGCGTGGAGGCCGGAAAAGCAGCATTGCAATTGGGGAGACGCGCGGATTTCGCGGAAGCGGATTTTGCAGCCGTACAGAACGCGTTCGAGTCGCCGAAGACTGCCGCCGCGGTGGTTGCGCTGGTCGAAGGCTTGGACTCTCGGCAGGCCGCCGGGTTGGTTAGCCTTCAAAAACTGGCGATCGCCTACGAACAGTTGTCGCGTCCTCGCGATGCTCGAAAAATACTCGAGCGTTTGGCCACACTCGACACAAAGAACACCGCTCACTTACTCGAGCTTGCGCGCATAGCGGATAAGGGCGGCGATCATGAAGGCGCTCTCGGCTATCTTGCCCATGCACGCGATCTGGCGCCCGGCGACGCCCAGATTCACTTCTTATTTGCGATGATCGCGACGGAATTGGATTTGCCGATAGAAGCGCGTGAGTCGCTGAAGCGATCGCTGGCCATAGAGCCGGACAATGCCACTTATAACTACGCCATGGGCTACGTCATCTTAAGCACGCGGGACGCTGCAACCGCTGCCGGTTATTTCGAAAATTTTGTGCGGGCCAGGCCCGCGGAGGTAAAGGGCCACTACGCACTGGGCATCGCGTATTTTGCTTCCGGCGATTACGTGAAAGCAAAGAGCGAGATGCAGCGTGTAGAGAATGATTCAAAGACTGCGGGCGGAGCTGCCTATTTTCTCGGCCGTATCGCACGCCTGGAAGATCACTTCGACGCAGCCGCGCGGTACTTACGGAAGTCGAGCGAACTGATGCCGGCCTTTGCGGAATCGCATACGGAGTTAGGCCGGGTTCGCCTGGTTGAAGGAAACATCAGCGAAGCGCAGGCAGAACTCGAAAGAGCTGTTCAGCTGGACCCACGCAGTTTCCAGGGAAACATGCAACTGCTGGCGCTCTACCGTCGCGAGCATGACCCGCGCGCGGAGCAGCAAGCGGAGATTGTTAAGAAGCTCGATGAAGAGCGTTCCAGACGCGCCGAGCTCATGCTGCGCACGGTCGAGGTCAGGCCATAATTCAGTGCTTCTCGGGCGCGTCATCATTCTCGCAGCAGCGATAGCTGGGCTCTGGGCGCAGACGCAAGATATCCATGAGCGAGTGCGGCACTTGCTAGCCGGCTCAGGCGAAGCTGATTTGGCGGCTGATGAACTGGCGAACAAGAACTTCGCGCGCGTTCAACAGATACTAGAACGCGCACAAGTCCCGGGCAACGCTGCTCGCGGCGAGTTGCTCGCGGTCGAGGGCGCGGTCGCATTTCTGGGCGGCAAGCCGAGAGTGTCTATCGAGTATTTCGACAGAGCGGCTGCACTTGCGCCGCTATCGGACAGCGATGCGTTCACGCGAGCGATGGCGTTGGTGAACCTGGGCGATGCGGAGCACGCAAGTATCGCGCTCGATCAGCTGGGGCGCAAGCATCCGGAGCGCGCCCTCTATATCTACTGGCTGGGAAGGATCGATTATGATCAGCGCCGATACCAGGAAGCGGCGGCGAAGCTGAAACAGGCGGTGGCACTGGACCCGAAGTCCGCCCGCGCGTGGGACAGTCTCGGGCTGGCTTTCGACATGCAGGGACAGATGGAAGAAGCACTCGACGCTTTTCGAAAAGCAGCGAAATTGAATGCGGATCAGGCGCATCCTTCACCCTGGCCGCCGCATGATCTTGGTTTTCTCCTGCTTCGGATGGATCGCTTGCAGGACGCTGAAAGTCTTCTGCGCGAGTCGCTGCGCTACGAGCCCGGCATGGCGCAGAGCCATTATCACCTCGGACGCACACTCGAAAAGCAGGGCAAGGATACAGAAGCGATTCGCGAGTACGAGGCAGCTGTTTCGAGCGATCCCGCTTCAGCCGATGCCTGTTACTCGCTCGCTCTGCTCTATCGAAAAAAGCATCGCAACGAAGAAGCGGAGGCAATGTTCCGCGAATATAAACTGCGCAGGCAGTCTGCTGTTCCGACCGCGAGTCACTGAATCAGGGATTGATTCGAAGGACCACGGCTCCATGACTTGGAACCGCAGCCGAATAGTTGCCATTGCCGCTTGAGCTTTTCCCAGTCCAGAGGTCGCGAACGGAAGCTTTGAGCGACTCAGGATAACCGATATCCACCCAACCTACCGAGATCTGCTGTTCCGCCTTGCCTCGATTCAGAAGAGCGACTGCCCGCCCTCCATCGCTGAGTTGTTTTGACCAGACTTCGAAATCGCCAGTCTTTTTGACTCTGCGGCCCTGCATGCCTAGTGCATCCTGGTCCACCGCGATCAGATCCTTGTTGGTGAGAATATTGCGAATCTCCGGCTTCATCGAGCTGAGGTCGTTTCCCGCCATCAGAGGAGCCGCCAGAATGCACCACAGACTAAAATGAGCACGCGCCTCGATCTCATTCAAACCGCCATTGCCCACTTCGAGCATGTCGGGGTCGTTCCAGTGACCGGGACCTGCGTAGCTCTCGAGGCCATTCAACTGATCTAGAATTTCGACTACGCCGAGTCCGCCCCACTTCTCACTCCCGCTCCATTTGTCGACGATATCGCCCGTCGCACGCCACAGATTTCCCACGTCTTTCGCCCACAACCAGGGTTTCGTCGAACCCCATTCACACAGACTGAAGGCGATCGGCCGCCCGGATTTCGCGAGCGCGTCGCGCATGATCGAGTACGAAGCTTCGGAGTTTTGCGTGCTGTGATTGCACCAATCGTATTTGAGGTAATCGACGCCCCACGCAGCGTACTGCCGCGCATCTTGAAACTCGTAGCCGCGGCTACCCGGGCGGTTCTGACACGTGCCCGTGCCGGCATCTGAGTAGATCCCGAACTTCAGCCCCTTCGAGTGAACGTAGTCGGCGAGAGCCTTTATTCCCCCCGCAAATTTCTGCGGATCCGGAACGATGTTGCCTTCCTTGTCGCGTCCAACTTGCCAGCAATCATCGATTACGACGTATTGATAGCCAGCATCTTTCAAGCCGCTGCTTACCATGGCGTCGGCGGCGCCCCGGATCAGCTTCTCGTCGACATTGCAGCCAAACTTGTTCCAACTGTTCCAGCCCATGGGCGGTGTTTTGGCCAAGCCGTTCTCGAGCGCGAAGGCGGGCATGGATGCGAGAAGGCCAAACAGAAGCGAAAAAAGAATTTTTCTGATGCGATTTTGTATGAGCATGTAAATACAACAAGGATCTTATCAGCGGATACTGTTGATCGTGAGCGGTCTCAGCAACTCTGTGTGGGAAAGCCCGGACGGACGAGTCTTTCGCCGGGCACTCACGACCGAAGCGCGCTCGGCGATAGTACGCCAGTTCCGTTTTCTGCCTTGGCTCGCGCAGAGACTCCAGGTACCGGTTCCCATACCCGAATCGCTCAGCGATGATGTGCTCGTATATCGCAAGCTGCCGGGAGTGATTCTGAGCCCCGCTTTGGTAGTGAAACACGGCGCGGATCATATGGCGGAGCAGATTGCTGAATTCATTTCCGCACTCCAGGCGCTACCCGTTGCCGAGTGCAAAGCCGCGGGCATAATTGCGAAGAGCCGGACTGGGAGTTTGCTGAGTGCCTTGGATAGAACGCTCCCGGCCCTTTCGCCGCGCCAAAGAAGTGACGTGGAGTGCTGGCGCGATCGGTTCACAGCGGAGGACCGTTCGGCGGTGCTGATTCACGGCGATCTCTGGTACGGAAACATTCTCATCGATTCCGATACCGGCCGGCTTTGCGGCGCACTTGATTTCGACACGATGAGTATCGGCGACTCTGCTTGGGATCTTGCCGCGCAGCTCCACTTAGGCAAGGAGTTTGCGCGTTTGGTGTTGGAGAAATTGCCCGTTCAGAGCATGGCTGCTTGTGAACGCGCGAAATCTCTCTTTCAACTGCGCTGCTTCGAAGGACTGGATCTTGCGATTCGGAGGAATGACAGGTTGGAGTTTGAGGAAAGTATCGGGAAGCTTCGGAGTACGGGAGTTATCAGTTAGCGACTAAACGCAGTCTCGAATTTATTACCGGCCGCGCGGGCTGGTCTCGTTAAGGGGACACCTCAAGAAAGGGAAATTTGCGTAGTGCGCCGGGAGACCGGCAAGGAGTAGATGGTGCAAGTCCATTACGGTGAAGGTGTAGCGAACCACACCGGCCCCGAGTCATGCGCAGCATACGTGAGGTGTGCGGCGAAGCGTTGACAGGGGAGCGTGCAGGCCAGGTATTGAGCCGCGAAACATTTCTCATCCAGGACGCCGACGTTATTACGTATGCGGAAGGCAAAACGAACGGGTGCGCTAACGCGAGTACCCGAACGGTCCTGCGTGGTCGTAGACCCTGGCATGCACGGAAGCTCCTTGCGCGGGAACCGGGAGATCTCCAGTTTGACCACTTGCACCGAAGGGGTGGTCCGCATCGGGAAGGCGAGGAGCCGTAGCCGATGATGCACAAGCTGGAGAAGTCAGACCCTTCCACAGTAGCTGCGAAGCCGGCGAACAACTCCGGATCATCGGAAGCGGAGTCGGTGGAGCCAAGGGAAGGGGCCAAGGGGAACACGCCCGAGCCACACACGCACCGGACACCGAGCCGGGCGAGCGTGTCACCGGGGCTTGAGCGTGTACGGGAGCGAGCAAGGCAAGGGAAGAAGGGACGGTTCACCGCTCTGCTTCATCATGTGACGGTCGATCTGCTGCGGACGGCGTATTTCAAGCTTAAGCGAGATGCGGCTCCGGGAGTGGATGGCATCACATGGAGGGAGTATGGGCAGGGCCTGGAAACCAGGCTTGTAGATTTGCAGGGACGTATTCATCGTGGTGCCTATCGGGCTTTGCCCTCACGGCGTAAGCTCATCCAGAAAGAGGATGGGCGGCAACGGCCGCTGGGGATTGCTGCGCTGGAAGATAAAATCGCTCAGCGTGCGGTGGTGGAGGTGCTCAATGCGATTTATGAGCAAGACTTTCTCGGCTTTTCATACGGGTTCGACCGGGACGCGGCCAGCATGATGCATTGGACGCACTCGCGGTTGGGATTACGCACATGAAGGTGAGCTGGATAGTAGAGGCCGATGTTCGATCATTTTTCGATTCGATGAGTCACGAGTGGCTCATCCGTTTCGTTGAACATCGGATCGGCGATCCGCGCCTGATTCGCCTGATTCGCAAGTGGCTGAAGGCTGGAGTGATGGACGGTGCAGAGTGGACGTCGAGCGACATCGGGTCCCCGCAAGGGGCGGTGGTGTCTCCGACGCTCGCTAACATCTATCTTCATTACACCTTCGACCTGTGGGCCCATTGGTGGCGACGCCACCAGGCCCGCGGGAATGTCGTGCTTGTGCGCTACGCCGACGATACTGTCGCCGGTTTTGAGTATGAGACCGATGCCAAGCGTTTTCTAGCTGATCTGCGCGAACGGCTGGAGAAGTTCGCGTTATCGCTGCATCCGGATAAGACACGTCTGATTGAGTTCGGTCGCTTCGCGGCTGAACGTCGAGCACGGCGAGGTCTTGGTAAACCGGAGACGTTCAACTTTTTGGGATTTACCTACATCTGTGGGCAATCACGTGCCGGCTTCTTCCTTCTCAAGCGCAAAACGCGTCGAGATCGGATGCGGGTCAGGTTACGAGCCATTAAAGAAGAGCTGCTGCGACGAATGCATGAACCTATTCCAGAGCAGGGCCGATGGTTGGGACAGGTGGTGCGTGGTTATTTTGCGTACCATGCGGTGCCGACCAACACCAAGAGCTTGTGTGC